>Ga0335081_10011481_pt1 | contig 14335 bp, 17 predicted proteins | sample Lox_Sample_35_FD_206713 | JGI IMG/M metagenome (GOLD analysis project Ga0335081, IMG submission 206713) | Soil microbial communities from Loxahatchee National Wildlife Refuge, Florida, United States - Lox_Sample_3.5 | ecosystem: Environmental > Terrestrial > Soil > Wetlands | place: USA... | reverse complement strand
GTCGCCGGTGGCGAGGCCCTCGATGGTGGTCACCTGTGCGCCTTCGGCCTGCACGGCCAGCATGGTGCAGCTCTTGGCCGAATAGCCGTCGACATGGACGACGCAGGCGCCGCATTGGCTGGTGTCGCAGCCGACATGGGTCCCGGTGAGGCCGAGGTGCTCGCGCAGCAGCTGAACCAAAAGGGTGCGCGGCTCGACGGTCGCGGTCACCGATTTTCCGTTCACCGTGAGGCTGACGGTGGCCATGGACTTCACTCCCGATATGTTGTTCTAAAGACGGGCTCCCCGGCACCACCAAGGAGCGTTGTGGCTTGGAGTTTCGTGCGCCGAGCGCGCCGGGTCAAGCGGCCTTCAGCGGCCGAGCTGGATGAAGAGGTAGAGGAGGATGGCGACCACGACCACCAGCCCCGCGACCCAGACGACCGGCGAGAGGCGGGGCCCGGGCGGTGCGGCGGTGGCCGGCGCCGTCGGGGTCGGCGCGCCGCCCGCGGCCTCGGCCTGACCCCCTGCCGGCCCGCCGACGACCTGCGCGAAATTCGAGAAGAACTCGTCGGCCATCTTGCGCGCGGTGGCGTCGATGAGGCGCGAGCCGATCTGCGCCAGCTTGCCGCCGACATGCGCCTCGACCGTGTAGGAGAGGCGGGTGCCGCCGGCGTCATCGGCGAGCCGCACCGTGGCGCCGCCCTTGGCGAAGCCCGCGGCGCCGCCGCTCCCTTCGCCCGTGATCTTGTAGCCGTTGGGCGGATCAAGATCGGAGAGCACGACCTTGCCGCCGAAGCGGGCGCGCACGGGACCGACCTTGGCGGTCACCTTCGCCTGGAGCTCGGTCGGCGAGAGTTTCTCGATCTCCTCGCAGCCCGGGATGCTTTGCTTCAGCACGTCCGGATCGTTGAGCGCCTCCCACACCTTCTGGCGCGGCGCCGGTATCCGGAATTCGCCGGTCATGTCCATCGCGTGCTTTCCTCTCTCCCTTGAGAGGCGAGCCTATCGCGTGGGGTAGCGGCGACGCAAGGATGGGGCCTCGACTACCAGACCCCCGGAACGAGCTGGGCGGTGCGGCGCGCATAATCGACGTATTCGGGAAAAGCGGTGCGCAGCACCTTTTCCTCGTTGTTGAGGCGGACGAGCTGCACGATCAGGTGCAAGAAGAAGAAGGTCGCGCCGACCCAAGTCCAGTAGGGGAGGAAAATGCCGAAAATTGCGATCTCCTCGGTGACGTAGAGCGGATGGCGGACGAAGCGATAGGGTCCCGATGTCACGAGCTTCCGCGCTTCCGACATGATGCTGAAGGAGCGCCCGAGCCAGCGCAGCACGAGCACGGCGAGGCCGTTGCCGAGGAAGCCGAGACCGGCCGAGAGAAAGAGCAGCCAGGTCGGCGGATCCGAGAGCTGCGGCAGGAACGGCAGCGCGAAGAGCGAGACCACCGCCGCGAGCGCGACGAGGCGCGGCATGAGGCCCGCGGCCTTGGCGACGGGTTGCGAGCGCACGAGCGCGATCCACGTCGCCATGACGAAGAACAAGGTCTGCGCCAAGCTCGAGAGCACGTGACCCAGGATCGCCCAGGACCAGGCGCCGTCATCGGCGTGGCGCAGGCTGTCGAAGGTGTGGAAGCCGTTGCTGGCGGCAAGCAGCAGGAACCAGAGCGCGGCGGCGCGATGCACCATCAGCTCGTAGATCGCGGTGCCGCCGAGTTCCTGCCAGAGATAGTCGAGAAAGTAGGTCGGGCCGCGGCCAACCGCGAGCGGCGCCACGATGGGCTCGGGCTGCGGCATCTCCTGCGAGGCGGGCGGCGTCATAGGCCGCCCAGTATTGGCCGTATTGCTGAACAAATGGTTAGAGGGCGCGGCAAGTTATCGGCAAGCACAAGCACACGAAGTACGCGTTCCCCGCGAACGCGGGGAACCAGGGCAAGCGACGGAAATTTGGACCCCTGGGTTCCCGCTTTCGCGGGAACGGCGGCTATTAGGCAGCATCCGGGCCATGCCCCAGCGCCTGCTCGAGATCGGCGATGAGGTCCTCGCTCGCCTCAGCGCCGACGGAAAGGCGCAGCAGGTCGGGTGAGGCGGGGCTGCCGGGGCCTTCGATCGAGGCACGATGCTCGATCAGGCTCTCGACGCCGCCCAGCGAGGTGGCGCGCTTCCACAGCCGGACGCGCGCCGCGACCTCGATCGCCGCCGCCTCGCCGCCGGCGACGCAAAGGCTCAGCATGCCGCCGAAGCCGCCTTGCATCTGGCGCGCGGCGATGGCGTGGCCGTGCGCACTGGCGAGGCCGGGATAGAGCATGGCGCGGATGCGGGGATGGCGCTCGAAGTGGCGGGCGATCGCCTCGGCCGAGCGGCAGGCCTGGCGGACGCGGAGCGCCAAGGTGCGCATTCCCCGCAGCAGCAGCCAGGCCTCGACCGGACCGAGGATCGCGCCATTGCTGCTGCGGAGATCGACGATGCGTTGCCAGAGCGCGTCTCTCCGCGCCGCGACGAGCGCGCCGGCGACGACATCGCTGTGACCGTTCAAATATTTGGTGGCGGAGTGCATGACGAGGTCGGCGCCAAACGCGATCGGCCGGGTGAGAAGCGGCGTCGCCACGGTGTTGTCGGCGGCGAGGATGGCGCCGGCGTCGTGGGCGATCGCCGCGGCGGCGGCGATGTCGGTGGCGGCCCAAGTGGGATTGGCAGGCGTCTCGATCCAGACGAGGCGCGTGCGCCCGGGTTGCATCGCCTGCTTCAGCGCGTCGAGATCGGTCATGTCGACGAGATCGACGGCAAGGCCCCACGCCCGCGCCGTGTCGGTGAGCCAGCGCCGGAGCGCCCAGTACATGACCTTGGGCGCAACCACATGGCCGCCCGGCGCCAACGCCAGAAACACCGTCGCCGCCGCCGCCATGCCCGAGGCGAAGGTGAGCGCGGCAGCGCCGCCCTCGAGCCGCGCCAAGAGCGCTTCCGGCTGATCGAAGGTGGGATTGTCGGCGCGCGCATAGGCGCGGCCGTTGCGGTAGCGGTTGTCGGGGTCGCGCAGATAGGTCGTGGCGAGATGGATGGGCGGCACCACGGCCTTAGTCTGCTCATCGATCCAGCCCAAGGCTTGCGCCGCCAGCGTTTCCGGCCGCCATTCGTCCTGATCGCTCATCGCCCCTCCTGCCCGTTGCTCTCCCGCGCAGCGAAGCGCTAAAACGCCGCCCGTGACCACCGCCGAGCGCCTTCGCCGACTTGCCGTTGCCGCTGCCATCCTAGCGCTCGCCGCGATCCCCGGCGCCAGCGCCCAACACCAGACCTTCAAGCGCTCCTCGCTCACCATCGACACGGGCTCGGGGCCGCAGCATTTCGCGATCGAGCTGGCGCTGACGCCCGAGCAGCAGGAGCAGGGCCTGATGTTCCGCCGCTCGCTTCCGGCCGATGCCGGCATGCTGTTCGATTTCGGCGAGACGCGCGACGCCTCTTTCTGGATGAGGAACACGCTCATTCCGCTCGACATGCTCTTTATCGATGCCGGCGGCCACGTCGCCGACATCCACGAGCACGCCGTGCCGCTCTCCGAGGACCCGATCGAATCCAAGGTCCCGGTGCGCGCCGTCCTCGAGGTGAATGGCGGCACCGTGTCGCGCCTCGGCATCAAGCTCGGCGACGTGGTGCATTACGCGATTTTCGGCAATCAGACGACAGAAGACAGACGACAGACGACAGATCGATGAATCCGTCGTCTGTCGTCCGCTACGGCCGCTTCCGCGCCAGCGTGATCCCGTCCGCCATCGGCAGCAGCACGAGGTCGATGCGCTCGTCGCGATGAAGCTTGCTGTTGAGCGCGCGCAGCGCACGCGTGTCGGCGTCCTTGCGCCGGGCATCGGCGACCCAGCCGCCCCACAGCACGTTGTCGATCACGGCAAGCCCGCCCGGCCGCAACAGGCGAAGGACGCGCTCGTAATAGCCGTCGTAATTCTCCTTGTCGGCGTCGATGAAGGCGAAATCGAAGCAGTCCTCCTGGCGCTCGACGAGGAGCTCGTCGAGGGTTTGGAGCGCCGGCCCCAGCCGCAGGTCGATCTTCTCGGCCACCCCCGCCTTCGCCCAATAGCGCCGCGCGATCGATGTCATCTCGGGATCGACGTCGCAGGCGATGATGCGGCCTTCGGGCGGGAGCGCCAGGGCCACGGCGAGCGCGCTCATGCCGGTGAAGGTGCCGATCTCGAGGCAATGCCGGGCGCCGATGAGCCGCACCAGAAGCGCCATCAGCTGCACCTGGTCGGACGCGATCTGCATGGCGCCGAGCGGGAGGCGCGCCGTCTCGCGGCGAAGCTCGCGCTCGACCGGTGTCTCGCGCAGCGAGACGCCGAGGCAATAGTCTTCGAGCTTGTCGGTGAGCGCGATGTTGCGGCGAGACATGAAGGCTCCTCGAGGCGGGCGGGGCGGCGATAGTGCCGGAGCGGATCGGGCGAGGGAAGGGATCCGCCCTTGCGCTTTTCCAGGAGGCGCGATAAAACCCCGCAAATCCAGGGGTTTCCGGGGCGTAGCTCAGCCTGGTAGAGCGCCAGCTTTGGGAGCTGGATGCCGGAGGTTCGAATCCTCTCGCCCCGACCACTCGACGAGGATCCGCGATGGCGCTTGCCCGCATCTACCAGCCGACCAAGACGGCGATGCAATCCGGTCGCGGCCGGACCAAGCGCTGGGTGCTCGACTACGAGCAGGCGACGCCGCGCGTTCCCGACCCGCTGATGGGCTGGACCAGCGCCGCCGACACGCTGAACCAAGTGCAGCTGCACTTCGATACGCTCGAGGAGGCGGTGGCCTTCGCCAAGAAGCGGGGGCTCGACTATACCGTGATCCCGTCCCATGAGCCGATCCTGAAGCCCAAGGCCTACGCCGACAATTTCCGCTACGACCGCCCGAGATAACGGGCCCTCGCCGCCGCCCGCCGGGCCTGATAGAGTCCGGCGCCTCCAAGGAGCGCCCTTAGCTCAGCGGATAGAGCAACCGCCTTCTAAGCGGTAGGTCGCTGGTTCGATTCCAGCAGGGCGCGCCATCTCACGACGGAGTGGCGCCGAGCTCGTCCTCACGGCGATGCCGCGGCATCGCAAGTAGGTGTGGCCTCGTTGCGGGACACGCGACGCTGCTCGGCATGGGCGGACCGCTCTCTCGGCATCTCCGCCCCGAAGCAAAAGGCCCCGCCGAGCGGAGCCTCTTCACGGAATGTCCTTGCTCTGGGCGACGGTCATTCCTCCGTCTTTGCCGGTGCCAGGTCGAAATGCACGAAGCCGTGTACTTTGCTGCCGTCGGAGAAGAAGCCGAGGATGTCGCCGCGGTCGTTGATGTCGTTGAGGAAAGTGCGCGAGACGCCGAAGGCGGCGGTCTGCGACGAACCCGGTGCGTCGTATTGCTGGAACTGCCGGCCGGTCCAGATGAAGCCATGGACGTTGCCGCGCACGTCGCTGTAGGAGCCGACGATCTCATTCTCGTTGTTGCAGCCGAAGACCGACGTGCTGGTCGCGACCTGGCCGGGGATGCTGACGCTGAACGTCGCGTAGCGCTCGCCGAGATGGCCGAAGAAGCCGTGATTGTTGCCGTTGGCATCGGTCCAGAAGCCGCAGACATTGCCCGCGTCGTTGATGTCGCTCGCCTGGGTCGCGACCGCGCCGGGAAAGCTCGCCGGCGGGATCTCGACGAAGGTCGAGCTGGCGAGGTCTGCGGTGTTGAGCGCGACGACGAAGCCGTGCTCGTGGCCGTTGTTGTCGGTCCAGAATCCGGCGGCCTGATCGACGTCGTTGATGCCAAGCAGGTTCTGCACCGGCGTCGTGACGGCGGGCGTGCTGCCCAGCGGATCGTCGATCGCCACTTGCTCGCCGTCATGGTCAAGGAAGCCGTGGGTGAACCCGGTGTTGGCATCCGTATAGAAGCCGACGATGTCGGGGAAGGTCCGGCTGTTGATGCCGATCGCCTGGGTCTGAGTGGCCACGTTCCCTGATGGTGAGCCCGTCGCGCCGACGCCCGCGGCGCCGCCGTTGCCGCCATTGCCCAGCAACGTACCGCCGTTGCCGCCGGTCCCGCCGACGCCCGCGGCGCCGCCGTTGCCGCCATTGCCCAGCAGCGTGCCGCCGTTGCCGCCGGCGCCGCCGGTCCCGCCGTTGCCCCCGGCGCCGCCGTTGCCAAACAGCAGGCCACCATTGCCGCCGGTGCCGCCATTGCCTCCGGCGCCCTGCGGCGCGGCCTCGGCCGTGCCGCCGAAGTTCTCGACGGAGTAGTGTCCGCTCGGAATCAGCAGATATCCGTTATTGGCGATGATGTTGCCGTCGCCGAAATAGCCGACGATGAACTGTCCGTCGTTGATGCCAAGCAACTGGTTGAAGTTCGGGTCGCCGGGATTGTCGAGCACCGCAAAGTTCTGGTTCTCGTTCGGCATGGAAGGCGGTGTCGCGGGCATCGTCGAAGTCGCTCCGCTCGTCTGCTCGAACGCGACCGACGACAGGGCAATGACCGCGCAAGTCACGAGGAAACGACAGGCCATGCCGGTCGAAACCTGTGCGGCCTCGCGGGAAGAAGAGATGCTGAACATGGCGTCGTCCTTTCCTGGGTATGGCTGGTCGAAGAAGACGCCCAGGAAAATCGCGCCCGCCGGCTACGGAAGAATTTCAGGGATGAGGAATTGCGCTACGGTTGTGAGAGACTCTGTTACGGCCGTAACCTGGAGAGACGCAGGACGGCGCGGGTCTGCGGCGACGCCGCGGATATCAGCCATGTTGGCTGCTCCTGACACAACCTGTCAGTACGCGTAGTTTACTCTCGCTCGACAGATTTAGGCTGCCGCAACGGAGCAATCGCCATGGCCGTCACTCAGTTCGACAAAGGCAATTCCTTTCGCGCCCTTCATCAGGGACCGCGCGCGTTCATCATCGCCAACGCCTGGGACGCCGGATCGGCACGCATCCTGGCGGGCGTCGGCTTTGCGGCGCTCGCCACGTCGAGCGGCGCCGCTGCCGGCACCTACGGCACGCGCGACGGCGCAATCAGCCGCGACCAAGCGCTGGCGCATGCGCGCGCCATCGTCGACGCGACCGATCTCCCGGTCTCGGCGGATCTCGAGAGTGGCTTCGGCGCCACCGCGAAGGACGTGGCCGACACCTATCGCGAGGCCGCGGCCCTGGGCCTCGTCGGCGCGACGCTTGAGGACGCCACGCCGGGAAGCCGCAAGGACAAGCGGCTGTTCGACATCGGCGAGGCGACCGAGCGCGTCGCCGCCGCGGTGGAAGCGACACGCAAGCTCGGATTTCCGTTCCTCCTCACCGCGCGCGCCGAGGGCTTTTTGCGCGGCAACACTGATCTCGACGATGCGATCAAGCGCCTCAATGCCTATGAGAAGGCGGGGGCGGAGGTGCTCATGGCGCCGGGCTTGCCGGACCTCGCATCGGTGAAGGCGGTGTGCGCCGCGATCTCGAAGCCGTTCAATTTCATGGTCGGCATTCCCGGCAAGTCGTTCTCCGTTGCCGAGCTGGAAGCGGCCGGCGTGCGCCGCATCAGCCTCGCCGGCTCGCTCTATCGCGCCGCGATGAGCGGGCTCGTGGCCGCCGCCCGGGAGGCGAGTGACAAGGGAACGTTCGGGTACGTCGACGCGTCGCTGCCCTCGGCCGAACTGGCCGGGTTCATGCGGGGGTGAGCGGTTGGCCGCAGGCGACGGCACCAGCTTGCTCCGCCCCGATTTCGCGCTCGAACGGCTGACACAGCGGCATACTCGCAACCGCGATCCCAATAGAGGCGGTCGGAACCGCAGACAGCCACCGCGACACGACCGCAAACGATCCGCCTGGCCGAGCGCATTCAGGAATTGCCGAACTCGCTGCTGCCGCCACCCGGCGAGAAATTATGCGCCTTAAGACGGCTCGATGGATCGATGAGCCAGCGATGGTAAAACGTGGCAAAATCGACACGCAGATTGAACAGTCCGCTGCAGCTGTTGAGCGCGTCCACCCATGCCGTGCCGCGCGCAGGGCCGCGGACGAGAAGAAAGAACCATTCTCCGCAGCCATATTCGACGATTGGCAATCTGCCATTGCACCACGGCTCGTCCAAATACTTCGCTTGATATTTTTCGTAACACGCCCTGTAGGTCACGTCCGATTCAAGTCTGGGACGATGTTCGTTCCAATCCGCGGGGGCAGGTGAGTTGCAGAGGGCGCTGATGTCGATCGTCTCGGTCAATGGACTATCCTGGCTCAGCGGCGTAAGCGAGCCATACGAGGACTCGATCCAAGAAATGGATCCTTCAAGAGGCATTGCGCCATAATATGGGCCAGCGCCGCCGTTTCCCACGCAGAGAAGGCTGCGGTAGTCTTCAGGAAGACCACAGCCGACAAGTTTTTCTATCTTGCCAAGGATGATCGGATCAACTGGCGCATTAAGTTTGTAGTCGTGATGATCGGCACCAAAAAGACGTCGTTTCGGATCGAGATCGCTCAGAGACCTTAATCGGGATGGTATTTCGTTCATTGAATTCAACGTTCAACATGAGCCGCAAACGGCCGCGAGGAAGCTTGCTGGTGGCTGTCCGCTCGAACGCGGCGTGAGGTGCCGTTTTGCGCACCATACCCTAGAAATGGGCCAGCTTAAGGCCTTCAGTCTTCGCGGAGCCACCTGTCCAGCGCGATACGGACGCTTGGTTCGGGGCCTGTGATCCAAATCACAGCGGCGGCCGGGTGTGACAGTTCTCACCGCTTGGAATGCGCGCACGGCCGCATCGTCCGTGGCGTCACTTCCGAGGGGTCAACCATGTACGCTCACGCTTCGCTCCCCGTCCACGCTCCGGTCATCCGTCGCGCCGACCGCACGCGCCGCACGCCGTGCCAGTTCCATGCGCTCATCGCCGCCACGCTGCTGGTGGGCCTCTTCGCCATCGCCAATCCGGTCGCCAGCGAGACCGCCCCCGTCGGCAGCACGGTGATGCTGATCGGGCCCTGAGCGGCCCGCAGCCAGAGCCCACGCCGCCGCTCGCGGCGGGCTGTCGCTCGCGCGGGCGCGCCCAGAAAGCAGCGGTACGGCTGGGGTTGTGCGAAATTATCGCGTTGGCGGTGGCGGCGGTTCCGCCGGCACTGGCTGCCAGCCCGCGGGGCAGGACTTGACGTAGGGGTAGTAGGTCTTGCTGGCCGCGCAATAGTACCAGACGTTCTGCTGCGGCGGAGCAGCGGCGGCCGCCGGCCCGGCGGACCCGGGGTAGGGCGCGGCAGGAGCGGGGTAGGGATAGGAATAGGAATAGCCATAGGCGTAGGGGTCGACGTAGGGATACCCATAGGCGTAGGGAGCACCCCAGTAGTAAGGGTAGCCGCCCCACCACCATGGGCCGAACCCGCCGCAGCAGCCGAAGAAGAAACCGCCGTGGAAATGTCCGAAGCCGCCATGGAAACCGCCATGGAAGCCGCCGCCGTGCCAACCGCCACCGCCATGGTGTTGCGCCGATGCCGGTCTCGCGCCCAGCGCGACCAGCAGGGCCGCGGCCATCAGGACTATGCCGAATTTGCGCATGACCGCCTCCAGCGGCGCTTGAGCTTCCAGTCTAGGGCCTCTGCCGGGGTCGTGACCAGCTTTGCGGAAAGGTACGTCCCTCGCCGCGAGGCATCGTTCATCGCCGTGCGCGTTTTAGCGGCTTTGGCACCTTGGCGCGTCGAGGTCGCGCGGCCCGCCCGCCGAATAGCTTGCGGACGGCGTCCGCGGTGTTGTCGATGCCGATGAGCTTCAGAGCCTCCGTGACGAAGCGGCAAAGCGCGCCGTTCCGCGCGGTCGACGGCGAGACTTGCGCGCCCGGCGTGCCGCGCCATGCGGCGATGGCGGCGTCGGCGATGGCGTGGGCCGGTGCCATGCGCACGGGACGGCAGATCGTCAGCAAGGCTTGGATATGGCGTTCCGTGGCGTCCATTTCGCGCAGCACCACTTCCTCTGTCGTTTCGCCGTACCCGGCCCGCCGCGTCGCCTGCTCTGCGGCCAGCCGGGTCTTCACTTTGTCGCGGTCCGATTGCAGTTGCTTCAGGAAGCGCCGCCCCTGCTCGGCGGCCTTCTGGCCGAGGATCGGCATCGCCGGCTTCTTCACTGTCGCCGCGGCATAACCGATATTGATCAAGGCGACGGCGACCGCGTGGCAAGCCGCGAGATCGGGATGTCTCGGCGCCTCGGGCCACGCTTCGTGGAACAAGCGGTCGACCGCAATCTGCAGCAGCGCAGGCTCGTACATCCCTTGCCCTCAACCGCGCAAGAGGATGACGTTGCTCGTTCAGCGGCCGGGCAGCAGAGCTGCAGCCGTCGGTAACCTGCCGAACTTGCGCATGACCTCCGATCGCGCTTCAACCGCAAGTCTAGTGCTTCAGTCCGATCCTTGCCAGGAGCTCGCAAGATGACCCGCATCCGCGTCGCTCTCCGCGTTCCGGTCGGCCGGTCCTTGCCCGAGCTCGCGGCGTTCGCCGCGCGCTGCGAGGATGCGGGCTTCGACGGCGTCGGCATCCACGACCATCCCTCGAGCGGCCGGGACGCTTACCTGGCATTGGCACTGGCGGCGCGCGAAACGGAGCGCTTGCAGCTCTTCCCGGCGACCTCGAGCCCCTTCGTGCGGCATCCGCTGGTGCTCGCCTCGCTCGCGCATAGCCTTCAGGAAATCGCGCCGGACCGCAGCTTCCTCACCGTCGCGCCCGGTTTCATTTCGACGCGGAGCATCGGCAAGCCGCGTGCGACCGTGTCCGTCATGCGCGAGGCGATCCGCGCTCTGCGGGCACTTCTCGCCGGCGACGAGGTCGCGTTCGGTCCGACGTCGACGCGCCTCAGGAACCGCAGCGCAGCGCCGACGCCGGTCTATCTGTTGGCGGCGGGACCCCGCATGATCGAGCTCGCCGGCGAGGCAGCCGATGGCGTCTTTCTCATGGTCGGTCTCGATGCGGCGGCCATCAGCGCCGCCCGCCGCCACCTGGAGGCAGGGGCGAGCCGCGCCGGGCGATCCCTCGCGAACTTCCCGGTGGTGTTCGTTGTGACGATCGGGCTCGGCGCCGATGCCGCGGTGGGGGCGGGATGGGTGCGGAGCTGGTTCGCGCCCGGCCAGCCTTTCCTGGCCTATCCCAGCGTCGCCAATCTTCGCTGGCTGAGCGAAGCGGGTTTCGCGATCGCGGAGCGCCATGATCCGCTCGCCATACCCGAGGATCAGGCGGCGCAGATTGCCGATGCCTTTGGTTTGTTCGGACCGCCCGAGCGATGCGCCGAGCGCCTTCTGAAGGCGAGGGAAGAGGCCGGTGTCGACCAGGCCTTCCTCTTTCCGGCCCACGACCTCGGCCGCGGCTACGACATGCCGGACGCCGAACTCGAGGCTTTTGCGCGCGTGATCCGGCCGCGGCTCTGAAAGGCCAGAGCTGATTTCGCCAGAGAGATCCACATTCGTACGCCGTCCCCGCGAAAGCGGGGAGCCAGAGCAAGCGACGGGCTTGTGGCCCTGGATTCCCGCCTTCGCGGGAATGGCGATGCTGAAGAGCAGGCGACCCCGTTCGATCTGGATCCGCTCTAAACCGAGCCCGGGTCTTCAAAAGTGCAGCGCCACAACCTTGTCCAAGTCGATCAGCCCGGCGAGCGCCACGCCCCAAACGACGAGGGCGGCGACGAAAATGCCGATTCGAGCCCGGAAGGAGGTGAGCGGATTGCCTGCGGACATGGGAGGCGCATGGTGCCATCCCCGGCGCGGTGGGCCAAATTAATTTACTGTAAATCAGGGCAAGCAACCAAAACTGGCCCGGCGGCGTTCACTCCCGGGCATCCCAAGAGGTGAGCGCATGCGCATGGCCGTTCTCGTTTCGGCGCTGCTGGTCGCAACCGCCGGAAGTGCCGCGGCAGATTGCGCGGACGATGTGGCCGCGCTCAACATTCGCGTGCCGCACCTGCAGAAGACGGCGCCGACGCCGCAGACGGCGGCCGCCTCCAAGGAGCTCGCCAAGCTCAACAAGAACCTTCCCCAGATGGACGAGTTCCAGTGCATCAACGCCGTAGCCCGCGTGCGCCGCGCACTGACCGAATCGCCGCCCGACGACCAGGCGGCACAGAAGCCATAGACCAAACCACCCCGTCAGCTCCCCTCGTCCTCGTCGAAGGCGGCGCCGGCGGGCTGGTGGCGGCCGAGGCTGCCGCGGTCGAGCGCCACCGTCTTCAGCAGCGCGAAGACTTGGCGGCCGACGGCGAGGCCGAGTTCTTGCGCCGCGCGCTGGGTGATGCGCGCCCAGAGCATCACCGGCTGTTCCGGCGCGCCGATATCGAGGCGGAGATCGACCAGGGGACCGCGATCGGCGGCGAGCTCGACGACGCGCGCCGGGAAGACGTTGCGGATCGAGATGTGCTCGGGCCGCGTCGTCGCCAGCGCCACGTCGCGGGCGCGGATGCGGATGCGGACCGGCGTCCCCAGCGGCAGCGCCACATGCGAGACGCGAAGGCGCCCGCCGGGGAAGACGAGCTCGGTCAGACCGAAGGTGGCGTCCTGTCCCGCCACCGTGGTGCGGATGACGGCACCCGCCTCGTGGCGGCCGGTGAGCGGGCGGAGATCGAGCCGGCTGGTGAGCTCCTCGACCGAGCCCACGGCGGCGACCCGCCCTTCCGAGAGCAGCACCAGCGTGTCGGCGAGCCGCACGATCTCCTCCATGGCATGGCTCACATAGATGATGGGGATTTTGAGCTCGTCGCGCAGCCGCTCGACGAAGGGCAAGATCTCGGCCTTGCGCGGCTGGTCGAGCGAGGCGAGGGGCTCGTCCATCAGCAGGAGGCGCGGCGCCGCCAACAGCGCGCGGCCGATGGCGACGCGCTGCTTCTCGCCGCCGGAAAGGGCGCCGGGCCGGCGATCGAGGAGCTTCTCGAGGCCGAGCAGCGCCACTACCGCATCGAAGCGCGCGGCGCCGGGCGGCGCGCGGCGCGGCGCGCCATAGGTGAGATTGCCGCGCACGGAGTAATGCGGAAAAAGGCGGCCCTCCTGGAAGATGTAGCCGAGGCGGCGCCGCTCGGGCGCCACGTCGATGCCGCGCTCGCTCGAAAAGAGCTGCTCGCCCGCAACGGCGATGCTGCCGCGGTCGGGCCGCACCAGCCCCGCCAGCATGTTGACGAGCGTCGTCTTCCCCGCGCCGGAGCGGCCGAACAGCGCGGTGATGCCGGAGCCCGGCGCGGTGAAGCGCGCATCGAGGCGAAAGGCGCCAAGGCGCTTTTCCACCGCGACCTCGATCATGCCAAACCCTGGATGCGCCGTCCGAGGCGGCGCGCCAGAAGCTCGGAGAGGGTGAGCGCCGCCATGGCGAGCGCGACGGAGAGAAGCGCCAAGCGCCAGGCATCGGCGTCGTGGCCCGGGACCTGAGTCAGTGTGTAAAGCGCCAGCGGCAGCGTGCTGGTCTCGCCGGGAATGTTGGAAACGAAAGTGATGGTGGCACCGAACTCGCTGATGCTGCGCGCAAACGCAAGAATGACGCCGCTCAGGATGCCGGGCGCCATCAGCGGCAGGGTGACGGTGAGAAAGACGCGTACGCGTCCGGCGCCCAGCGTCCGTGCCGCCTGCTCCAATCGGCGATCGACTAGCTCCAGCGAGAGCCGCATCGCTCGCACCATCAGGGGAAAGCCCATGACCCCCGAAGCCAGCGCCGCGCCTTTCCAGTTGAAGGCGAAAGTGACGCCGAGCGTGCCGTAAAGCCAGGCGCCGACCGGGCCGCGCCGGCCGAACAGCACGAGGAGCGCGAAACCCACCACGACGGGCGGCAGCACGAGCGGCAAATGGACGAGCCCGTCGACCAGGATCTTGCCGGGGAAGTTCCGCCGCGCCAGCAGGAAGGCGACGGCGAGGCCCAAGGGCAGGCTGGTGATGACGCTCCACAAGCCGACGCGAAGGCTGAGGCTCAGCGTTTCGAGCTCGATGGGAGAGAGCTCGAGCAAAGTCAGCGGCGCTGAACGAGGCGGGCGAGCCCGCGCTCGAGATCGGCGATGAGATCGTCCAGATCCTCGAGGCCGGCGTGAAACCGGATCACCGGACCGGCCGTCCAGGGCTTTGCCGTGCGCAGGCGCTCGGGATGGCCGGGCAGGACCAGGCTCTCGAACCCGCCCCAGCTCGCGCCGATGCTGAAGAGCTCCATGCCGTCTAGCATGGCGTCGATCGCTGGTTTGGGCGTGGCGGCCGGCAGCACGATGCTGAAGAGGCCGGAGGCGCCGGTGAAGTCGCGGCGCCAGAGCGCATGGCCGGGACAACTCTCGAGGCCGGGATGCAGCACGCGCGCGACCTCAGGGCGCGAAGCGAGCCAGCGCGCCAGCGCCAGGCCCTGCCCGTGGTGCTGGCGCAAGCGCACCCCGGCGGTGCGCAAGCCGCGCAGCGCCAGGTAGCA
>Ga0335081_10011480_pt1 | contig 14336 bp, 16 predicted proteins | sample Lox_Sample_35_FD_206713 | JGI IMG/M metagenome (GOLD analysis project Ga0335081, IMG submission 206713) | Soil microbial communities from Loxahatchee National Wildlife Refuge, Florida, United States - Lox_Sample_3.5 | ecosystem: Environmental > Terrestrial > Soil > Wetlands | place: USA... | reverse complement strand
GGAACATGGTAATTTCTGAATACCAACGGGGGCCAGCCATCTTGCGGTTAAATCGTGGCAAAGGACCTTTTGTCAAATGAAGTTTACCAGATTGCTTCATGAATGCAGATTCTTTATTTCCCCGACTCCGGCACAATACCGGCGGCACATCCCTGAAGGCGTGCCTGAGCAGTTGCCCAGGCAGACAGTACGCCTGTGAGGGCAATTCGGAGGCGGGCACTTCACGCGGCACGGCGCGGGCGCGGTATAATCCCTTCGCCATGCCGAGACGAAAAGCACCCGAAGATCTGTCCGCGGATGAGTTGCGCCGCTTGTTGATCGAAAAGCGGCGCGGCGCGCGGCAGGAGCGGCTCGAACACTTCCGGCGCACCGGCCGCGTCGTCGCAGTTGCGCCGGAGTTGTCTTCTGAACCGTTCGACAAATTATCCTCCTCAGCGGTCGTGGACACGCCGGAAGGGCTGGCGGAAGGTGAACCCCTATCAGGCGGCAGGCGCCGTTTCACCGATCGAATTCTCTTGGGCGTTGAAATATTGGCAGTGGTCGGATTGATCGGCGTCCTGTTAAGCGGACTGGGCATGCTGCGCGATCTAAATCTCGAGGTGGCTTCGGCCCTCCACCCCGCCACGGCAACGCCCACGCCGCTGATCATGGCAGTCGTCCTGCCGGAAGGACACACGCCTCCGGACGCGCAGGGCAATACGCAGCCGAACGATGCGGAGATTCCTCCGAACCTGCTTCCGATCGTGCAGTCGCTGGCGAATTTGCCGGTGCCCACGCCGGGTCCCGACCAGGCGATCCGCATCGAGATTCCCGCCTTGACGCTGGATGCACCGGTCGTGCAGGGCGATGGCTGGGATGAGTTGAAGAAGGGAGTCGCCCAGCATATCGGCTCTGCGAATCCGGGGGAGGCGGGCAACGTGGTGCTGTCCGCACATAATGATGTTTACGGTGAGTTGTTCCGTAACCTGGATAAGCTTCAACCCGGCGATCAAGTGATCCTCTATTCGGCGCTCAAGCAATTTGTGTACATTGTGGATCGCACGGAGATCGTTGATCCAACCGCGGTGGAGGTGATGGCCTCCACGGGCACGCCCAGCGTGACTCTGATCTCGTGTTACCCCTATCTGGTTGACAAGCAGCGCATCGTGGTTTTTGCGCGGTTCCAAAATTGAAGAAGGCAGTGCGGGCGCAGCGCAGCGACCTGCCCTCGAGGCGAAATCGCTTCAAACCAAAATGCGCCCGAACTGAAATATAACCCAAGGAGATTCTTATGCCCAGGAAAAGTAGAAGACAAGTGAGCAAATCGGCGGCGTTCATTGCGCCGCAGAAGGCGGCGGAGTTCAATCCCAATTACACCCACATCAAGCGCGATCTCGGCCGCATCGGGATCCTGGCCGCCTCGTTCTTTGTGATCCTGATCGCTCTTTCGTTCTTCTTGAAATAAAAGATATACCGTGTTTCAAATTGAAGATGCGTGATCCGTGAAGCGTACTTTACGTTTTGCGGATTACGCATTATTCTTTAATGGACATGACCGAGACGTACGAAATCACGCTTACAACTCTGACGTATGGCGGCGCGGCGCTGGGACGGCTCCCCCCCTCTCTGTCGGGGGCGGGCCCGCGTCCGGTTTTTGTGCCCTTTGGACTGCCGGGCGAGCGAGTGCGCGTCCGGCTGACGGGAGAGAAGCGCGGCTTCGCACGCGGGGAAATTGTTGCAATTTTGCACCCGTCGCCGGAGAGAATCACGCCGCGCTGTCCGCATTTCTTTTCCCTGACCCCGGCCTCTCCCCCGGGCGGCGGCGAACCCAGGGGGAGGGAATCCTGCGGGGGCTGCCATTATCAGCATATGCCGTATGAGATGCAATTGAAGATCAAAGCGGACATTCTACGCGATCAACTGCAGCGCATTGGCAGGATTGAGAATCCGCCGGTCCGGCCGACGGTGGGGAGCGCCAACGCCTGGAACTACCGCAACCACGTTCAATTCCATCTGGATGGCAGGGGCAAGCTCGGCTTTCAGGCAGCCGCCTCCAACAGAGTTGTGCCGATTACGGAATGCCATCTCCCTGAAATCCCCATCAACGCATTGTGGCCGCAGCTCGAGTTCGAACCCAACAGTGGGATCGAGCGCGTCTCAATTCGCGCCGGGCTGGATGACGAGTTGATGCTCGTGCTTGAATCAGATTCCCCTGAAACACCGGAACTGGAGATCGAAGCGGGCATTTCTGTCACACATCTCTTTGAAGATCATGCTGTTGTCATCGCGGGCAACGATCACCTCACCACAAAAGTCCTGGGGCGCGAGTTTCGCGTTTCGTCCGCTTCATTTTTTCAGGTCAACCCAAGCGGGGCGGAGAACATGGTCAAGCATCTCCTGGAGCGGTTGCCGGTATTGCGCTCCACGATCCTCGATGTCTATTGCGGAGTTGGATTGTTCAGCGCATTCCTCGCCCCAAAATGTAAAAGGTTGATCGGGATCGAAAGCTCACCCTCGGCCTGCGATGATTTCACCATCAACCTAAATGAGTTTGAGCACGTGGAACTCTACGAGGGTCTGGCGGAACGGGTTTTGCCCGCCCTGCCAGTCGGGCCCGACCTCATTCTCGTTGATCCGCCGCGGGCGGGGGTTGCCAAGGAAGCACTGCAGGCGATCATCCGGATGGACCCGGAAATGATCGTGTATGTGTCCTGCGATCCAGCCACGCTGGCCCGCGACGCGCGGCGGTTGGTCCAGGCCGGCTATCGACTGACCGACGTCAGGCCGTTCGACCTCTTTCCGCAAACCTATCACATAGAGAGTATCAGTTTGTTTGAGCGATGAAACCCAGGCTCCTCCCGCTCGGCGATTCTGCGCTGCTGATTCAGTTTGGCGATCAAATTGATCTGGAAATCAATCGCCGCGTCCAGGCGCTGGACAGCTTGCTGCGCGCCGAAGCACTTGCAGGGATGATCGAAACGGTTCCCGCTTATGCAACCTTGCTGGTTCATTATGATCCGCTGGCCCTGACGTATGAGCAAGTATCGGATCGGATCCGCGCGGAAATGGATCGAATTGAATCGAATGCGACTCGCGCGCCGCGCCGAATTGAGATCCCGGTACGGTATGGCGGCGCATCGGGTCCCGATCTCGAATGGGTCGCCGCGCACCACCAGCTAAGCCTGGCGGACGTTATTCATCTGCATACGGATCGAACCTACACCGTTTACATGATGGGCTTCACGCCCGGCTTCCCGTACCTGGGCAAATTACACCCCGCATTGATCACACCGCGGCTGGATTCGCCGCGCCCGCGGGTGCCTGCGGGAAGCGTTGCGATTGCTGGAGAACAGACCGGCGTGTATCCCCTGGATTCGCCCGGCGGCTGGCGGCTGATCGGCTGGACGCCGCTGCGCTTGTTCGATCCGGCGGGCAGCCCGCCGTTTCTGTTCGCACCCGGCGATGAAGTGCGGTTCCGCAACGAGGCCATGGATGCTTGAAGTGATCGAAGCAAGCGGACTGGCCACGATCCAGGATCTGGGACGCAAAGGCTGGCGAAGATTCGGCGTGCCGCTTTCCGGACCGATGGATGCGTTTGCTTTTCAAGCCGCGAATTTGCTGGCTGGCAATTTGTCCGAGGCGGCCGCATTGGAAATCGGCGGCGGCGAGATCGAATTGCAGACGGATCAGGATTGTGTCATCGCCGCGGCGGGCGCGGGATATTCCCTGTCGGTTTACACCTGGGAATTCCCGCTTTGGGATTCGTGTTTTGTGCGCGCAGGCTGGAAGATTCGCCTCGGCAAAAACGGTTCCGGGATGTGGGCCTATCTGGCGGTGGCCGGCGGTTTGGATATCGCGCCCATGCTCGATTCGCGTTCAACGTATGTCCGCGGTCACATCGGCGGATTGGAAGGAAGATTGTTGCAGGAGGGCGACCAATTGAAAATTGGAAAGCCAAGACTGCCCTTATTGGAGTTGTCCGCGCGAACGTTGACCGAAGATGCACGACCTGCCTATCAGGAAGCACCGCAGATCGCGGTGATCCCTGGTCCGCAAAACGAGTGCTTTACCGACGAGAGCCTCAAAACCTTCTTTTCGAGTCCATATCGTGTCAGCACAACTTCCGATAGGATGGGCTACCGCCTGGAGGGAGCGCCTTTGAAACATTCCCACGGGGCGGACCTGATCTCGGAAGGCCTGACCATCGGCTCGATCCAGGTTCCTGCGGATGGACAGCCGATCGTGATGATGGCGGATTGCGCGACGACCGGCGGCTACCCAAAGATCGCATCGGTCATTCGCAGCGATTTGCCCGTGTTGGCGCAATGCACACCGGGAAAAGATTCCGTTCGATTCAGCGGGATCACCCTCCAGGCCGCGCAGACAAAATATCGCGTGATGATGGAAAAGATGAGGAATGGGATTGTGGATTCATGAGGTCCGTGCCGGCCCGCGCCCTGCGCGCGGCAATCTCCGGTAGGATCTGCATGCTCGAAAGGGTGCCAAAATGAAGATCGATCTCAACTGCGACATGGGAGAGAGTTTTGGACAATACCGGCTCGGCCGGGACGAGGCCGTGATGCCCTTGGTCACGTCCGCCAACATCGCCTGCGGATTCCACGCGGGCGATCCGCTCGTCATGCAAGCGACGGTTCAACTTGCCAAGAAGCACAATGTGGCCATCGGCGCTCATCCCGGCTGGCCGGATCTGCAGGGCTTCGGCCGGCGCGAGATGTCTTTGGCCGCGGATGAAACGGAGGCGGTTGTTCTTTATCAGATTGGGGCACTGGCCGGGTTTGCAAGAAGTGCGGGTCTGGAACTGCATCATGTCAAGCCGCATGGCGCGTTGTACAACCAAGCCGCAAGAGACCGCCTGCTCGCAATGGCCGTTGCGCGCGCCGTGAAGAGCTTCAGCGCGGATTTGATTCTGGTGGGGCTGGCTGGTTCAAGCCTGGTCGAAGCAGGCTCGGAACTGGGCTTGCAGGTCGCGAACGAAGGATTCCCCGACCGTACCTATAACGCGGACGGCACCCTGGCGTCCCGCAAGCAGGCCAATGCAATCCTCCAATCGCCGGATGAAGTCGCGGCTCACGCCCTGGCGCTTGCACAAAACGGAATAGATTTTTCCCTCCGGCATGTGAAAGTGGATACACTGTGTCTGCACGGGGATCATGTTCGGGCGGCGGAGAATGCCAGACGAATCCGCGCGGCTCTTGCACAAGAGAAGATTTCGGTGGAAGCGTTATAAACGGATATTCTTATGAAGTTATTATGCAGACGGGGTAACACGGCGGCGGGGCAGAGAGTCTATCAACGTGATCATCGCTTATATAATTTTTCAGAGGAGTGAACTCATGTTTGGTTTTGAAGGTCCCGATCGTCGTAAAGAAGAGGAGCGCGTGCGCCGGGAAGGGCGCCTGCCGCCGGGTCAATCGCTGACGTTGAAGTTTCCTGTTTTGCATTACGGGCCCGTGCCGCCCTTCAACGCGGCGACATGGGATTTCCGCGTGTGGGGCGAGGTCGAAGAAGAAAAGCGCTGGAAGTGGGATGAGTTCGTCAGGCTGCCGCGCACGAAACTCGAGATGGACATTCATTGCGTGACACGCTGGAGCAAATTCGATACGGTTTGGGAGGGAGTCTCAGTCCGGAGGCTGGTGAGCGAGGGCTTCTTTAAGATCAAGCCGTCAGCAAGCCATGTCATGCAACATGCCGAATACGGATTCACGGTCAATCTGCCTCTGGAGGTTGTCCTGCAGGACAATTTCCTGCTGGCGACTCATTTGAACGGCGAGCCCATCCCCGCCGATCACGGCTATCCCCTGCGCGGCGTGGTGGGATTTATTCCGGGACACGAAGAACTGGAAACGCCGTATTTTTGGAAGGGCGCCAAGTGGCTGAGGTCGCTGGAGTTCATGCCGCACGATCGACGCGGCTTTTGGGAGCAGGCCGGTTATCACAACCGTGCCGACGTTTGGAAGGAAGAACGGTTCGGTTAAAATCTGCAGGGACGCCGCGCCGGCGCGGCGTCCCTGCAGATTTAATGGAATCCTGGTTACGGGCGTTTGCCCAACGTGACCGTGATATCCTGCTTTTGTGTCCCGCGCAGCACCGTCAACACCACTTTGTCGCCGGGAGATTTGTTTTCGATCAGATAGGCCAGCAAGTCATCAAATTCCATCACAGGGTGGCCATCGATGGCGATGATCAAGTCGCCTCCCGCGTTCAGGCCCTGAATGCTGGTGGCTTGAGTCCCGGCTTTGATGCCGGCCTGATCGGCAGGGCCGCCTGCCACAACGTCCGTCACGTAGGCCCCCGTGTCCTGCGAAAGCCCCAGAGCCTGGACCACGTCCAGCGTCAGGCCCGACGAGAGCGAATTGGTAAAGAAAGAAATGCCGAGATAGGGATAGTCCACTTTCCCATTGCTGATCAGCAGGGGCGCGACGCGCTTGAGGATGTTCGCGGAAACGGCAAATCCCACGCCAGAGCTGACCGGTCCGCCGGTGGGCGTAAAGCTGTTGGTCGCATCGGATTCAACAATCCCGACGACCTCGCCGTTCAGGTTAAGTAACGGACCGCCCGAATTGCCGGCATTGATCGCGGCATCGGTCTGGATAAAATCGCCCGCCGGGAATGTCTGTCCATTGGTCCCGGTCACGGCATGCAGTGAACTGACTGTCCGCGTCAACCCGGACACAACTCCGACGGTCATTGTGCCGCTTTCCCCAAACGGATTCCCAATGGCGACAACGGTTTGTCCAACCTTCAGCGCGCTCGAATCGCCGACCGGGATGGGATGCAGGTCGGCACCCGAGGCATCCACCTTGATGATCGCCAGGTCAGAGTCCGGATCGGTGCCGATCACGGTTCCGTAGGTCTTGAAACCCGAGTTGAAATCCACTTCCACTTTATTGTCCTGCGCGCCCTGTACCACGTGGTCGTTGGTGACGATGTGGCCCTGCGCATCGTAGACAAACCCGGAGCCAAGTGCCTCCCCCTGCGAGGTATTGACCAGGATGGTGACAACGCCGGGGATCGTCTGTTGATACAGCGCCATCAATGCGTCCTGTTCCACGGCGGGGTTATTGGGAGCCTGGACCTGGATGGGCGGCTGCTGAGAGGATGGAGCAGGCGGAGCGGCCTGCGGCGCGCCCGATTGCGATGAAATGATCGGTGCGTTGCCAAGCTGACAGGCCAGGGCGGCCAACACCAGAACGGTCAATCCAATCAAAATGCGTTTCGTATTCATTATTTCTCCTGCTCTAAGAAATTCGACCTCACACAGATTTATGGCGCGATGCTTCTTCCAGCAATGATTTTTGCTTCGACGACAACTGCTTCGGAACCTTTACCTTGACTCGCACAAATAAATCGCCTTTTCCCTGCGAGCTTTTCAGACGCTGCATCCCGCGCCCGGCCAGACGGAAAACCTGTTCGGGCTGCGTGCCAGCTGGAATCTTCAATTTGACTTTTCCCTCCAGGGTTTCGACCTCCGCCTCGCCGCCGAGCAGCGCGGTGAACACATCAATTGTCGCCCCCGTGTGCAAATCGTCCCCATCGCGTTCGAAGCGGGGGTCCTTTGCCACCTCGACGATCAAATACAAGTCGCGTCCGTCCGGAGCCGCACCGGCCACACGCACCTTCGATCCGCTCTTCACTCCGGGGGGGATGCGGACCTCGAGGCGCCGCCCGTTGCTTTGCAGGGAGCGCCGCGCGCCGCGATCGGCTTCGTGCAAGCTGATCTCCACCGACTGTTGATAACTGGGCATGGCACGCGTGCGGGTGGACGTTCCCAATCCACCCAGGCCGCCAAAGATGGATTGGAAGAAATCGGAGAATCCGCCTGAGCCGAACAGGTCGTTCAAATCGCCGTATTCGACGTGCACATTGCCGCCGCCAGGTTGTCCGCTGAACCATTGACTCCAATCGAAGTCGCCGGGCGAGCCGCCGCGCTGCTGCCAGTTGGAATAGGCGCTGCCAAGCTGATCGTAACGGGCACGCTTTTGCTTATCGCTCAGCACCTGATATGCCTCGTTGATCTCCTTGAACCTTTCCTCGGCCTGCTTGTTGCCGGGGTTGCGGTCCGGGTGATATTGCATCGCCAGTTTGCGGTACGCCTTGCGGATGTCGTCCGGGCTCGCCGAACGTTCCAGGCCGAGAATCTGGTAGTAATCCTTGTAGTCCATCCGCTTGATTTTATGTCTGTTATGCGAGTCGGGCAAGCGCTTAAACGGCGGTCTAACAGAACTCTAACCTCAGGTATACTTGTGCACAGAGCTGTCGCTGCGACAATCACTTATATCACTCTGAGATGAACATGCGATGAATTCTGAAAAGGGCAACCTGCAGTCCATCTGCGTCTTTTGCGGATCGTCCGACACCGTTCACGCAGCCTACCTGACCGCCGCGCGTCAAATGGGGCGCGTGGCGGCTGAGCGCGGACTGCGCTTAATTTTCGGGGGAGGCAGAACGGGTCTGATGGGAGCCGTGGCAGACGGCGCGCTGGAAGCGGGAGGGGAAGTCATCGGCGTGATCATTCCGTCCATGCACACCGCCGCCCTGGCCCACACCGGCCTGACACGGATGGAGGTCGCCCCCGATATGCATGCCCGCAAGGCACGCATGCACGAGCTCGCCGATGGTTACGTCGCTTTGCCCGGCGGCTTTGGGACGTTCGATGAATTGTTCGAGGCGCTCACGTGGGGCCAGATCGGCGCGCACGAAAAACCGATCGGCTTGTTGAACGTGAGGGATTATTATGCGCCGCTGCTCGCCGCGCTGGACCACGCCGTGGAGGAGGGCTTTATCTTCCGCGAACATCGCCAGGCGCTATGTTGTGAACTGGAGCCGGAAGCCCTGCTGGATGCGATGGCCAATCATCAGCATCCGTATGAAGCAGTGAAACGATGGATGAGGGAAGAATGATTTTGCAGGGGCCCTGCCGCCCCGGCCCGGTCATCTGACAAACGGTTCCAGCGGTCCGTCCGGGTCGGTCAGACTTTTTAACTCGCCATACGGAACCGTTACCGTCTGCGGCCCGGCGACATACGCCGCGACCTGATATTCGTCGAAGGTGATCATCAATCCATCCGGCGTGATGTTCCAATTCTTGTAATGGTCGGCCGTGGGGTCGGCGCCTCCCGAGAAATCCTTGAAGTCAATATCGCGCGTGCTGAGCTGGGCGGCGCAATAGGTGGAGATGGTTTGCAAGTAGTTCGAATTGGGCAGGAACAGGTCGCCGAGCGCAATGTCCCTGCCGGCTTCGAGGTCATAAGTGAACGAATAGATCTGATGGTACGGGTGCGCCATGCCGGCAATGTATCCTTCGGTCTGATATTTCAAGCTCAGTATGTTCCCGGGCGGTGACACCAATGCATAGCGAACGTCAAAATAGCTGGTTGCCGCGAGGGGTGGGGTGCCCATGGCGGCCAGATTCTTTTTATAATCGGCAATCAGGCCTTGGACGAAATCGCCCGTCTCTTTGTTGAAGGTCTGAACGCGGGGGTCATCGCTGCCGTTCAGCGTCGGCGTTTGCGCCGTGATCTTATGGTCCGGCGATTGGCCGTCCTCTTCAGATGGCACGGCAGCCAATCGGACTTGCTGGTAGAGCGGGACAGCCGTTGAGGTCGGCGCACTGGTCGGGGTCGGCGCGGCCGTCGGCGCGGCGGTCGCGGGGGCAAATGTGCTGCAGGCGATCGGGGCAAGCAGCACGAAAACAATCGGGGAAAAGATCTTTGGGTTACGCTTCATACAAGCTCCTTTGAAGGCACAGATCACCGGAATTGTATCCCATCTCTGAGCAAACAGCCGCCGCAGCCTTTACGGTTCTCCACTTCCGGACCATTATGCTAAAATCAATTCATGCAGTTCGAAGTCTTCACGCTCCTGCCCGAGGTTTTCAGCCCCTATCTCGAAAGCAGTATCCTGCAGCGGGCCCGCCAGCGCGGGCTGATCGACGTGCGCCTGCATAACATCCGCGACTATACGCGCGACAAACATCATACCACCGACGACATCCCCTACGGCGGCGGGGGCGGGATGGTGATGAAACCGGAACCGGTCTTCGACGCCGTCGAATCAATTCTCGGGCCCCAACGGGACTGCCCCATTATCTTATTAACTCCGCAAGGACGTGTCTTCAATCAACGCATCGCGGCGGAGTTTTCCCTGCACGAAAAGATCGCCTTGATCTGCGGACGGTATGAAGGGGTGGACGAACGCATCCGCACCCATTTGGTCACCCATGAAATTTCCGTCGGCGATTACGTGCTCACGGGGGGCGAACTTCCCGCCCTGATCCTGATCGATGCCATTTCGCGTCCCCTGCCGGGCGTGCTCGGCGATGTCGATGGCGCGAGCGACGACTCTCATGCTTCGGGCCTGCTCGAATATCCGCACTACACGCGTCCGCCTGAATTTCGCGGCTGGACGGTACCGGAGGTTCTGCTCTCCGGGGATCACGCCAGGATCAGCCAATGGCGGCGCGAACAATCCTTGCGCCGCACGCTCGAACGACGTCCCGATTTATTGAAGGGAGCAGATTTGAGCGAAGCGGATAAAAAGGTGGTGGAACGGATCAGGAAACAGAGTTCAAGCGAATAGCTGCGCGTCTGTCGTGAACATCAAACGGCCTGCATTTCTGATCCTTTTTCTGTTCCCGATGTTTTCCTCCTGCGCTCCGCGCCCGGCAGACTGCGCTCGTCCTGACGTATTTTGTGTGGGCCTGGTCACGGCCTCCGGCTCGATCCAATCCGGCATTAATCAACAAGCCTGGCTTGGATTGCAAGACGCCCAGGCCGAAGGGCAGGCGGATCGGATCGATCTCATCGAAACCGTGGATCCGCGCGACCGCCAGGCGAACATTCAGACGTTCATCAACGCGGGCTACGATCTGATCATCACGGTCGGCCCTGCCATGACGAACGAGACCATCTTTGCAGCGAAAAAGAATCCGCAAACGCGATTTATCGGCATCGAACAAACACAGGATGCGACCTATCCAAACCTGACGGGCCTGGTCTTTCACGAGGAGCGGAGTGGATTCCTGGCCGGCGCATTGGCTGCCTCGATCACACAAACGAATCACGTGGCCGCGCTCTGCGAAGCAAAACTTCTCGATGCCATGCGGCGATATTGCGATGGGTTCGGAGCCGGAGCGCAGTACCTCAACCCAAATGTGAATGTGGACATCGTCTATCGGACCGGCTCAAACCAGAATCTTCTGAACGACCCGGACTGGGGAAACCAGGCCGCGCTGGAAGCCGTCCGCAACGGTGCAGACGTGATCTTCGCGGCCGGGGGAAATACAGCCACTGCCGCGCTGGAAACTGCCGGAGAACAGGGCGCATATGTAATTGGATCCGAGACGGATCGCTATGCAGACTTAACGGACATCCGCTCGAGGCTGGCATCCAGCGCGCTGAACGATGTCCGCCCTGGCGTCCGCGATTTGATCGGGCGGGCGCGTGCCGGTCAAATGCCCTCGGGAAATTTCTTCGGCCCAATCCGGCTCGCGCCGTTCCACGACCTGGATAATCAAATCCCACAGGCCGTTGCAGACCAATTAGGTCAACTCGCCCAGAAGCTCTCCAGCAATCCCATTATTGACGACGTGCCTTATCAGGAGCCATAAGGACAACTCCACTTGCATAATGATACGGTTGGCTTTATACTTCACCCGGCAATCCCTTAAATCAGAGCAGGAGGTGCCATCCCCAGATAGGATCATATTCCAACTCGATTCCAAAATATGCCTTTCTCAAAATCAAGAATAGGAGAAGAATGATGAAAAAGCTTTACACGATCATGGCCATTGTATTACTGGCCTCCATGGTGCTCACTGCCTGCGGTACTGCCGCGACGCCAACCGAGGCCATGCCGGCAGCGACCCAAGCCCCCGCGGCGACCCAGGCTCCCGCCGCCACGGCGGCCATGCCGGCCGCGACGGCCACGACTTCTGCCACTGCTCCGGATTGCACCCAAGCCAACGTCTTCTGCGTGGGCGACGTGACGGATGTCGGCCACGTAGATGATAAGTCCTTCAACCAGTCGACCTGGGAAGGCGTGCAGCAGGCCAAAGCCGATGGCACTGCCGATTGGATTCAGTTCATCGAGACCAGCGACTCGAAGGATTATGCCAAGAACATCGATACCTTCGCAGAAGCCGGCTACAAAGTAATCGTGACCACCGGTTTCAACCTGACCGATCCGACCTATGCGGCCGCCAAGCAATATCCAAACATCATGTTTATCGGCGTGGACCAGGGCCTGCAGAAGGATGACAACCATCCCGATTGGCCTTTGCCGAATTTGGTGGCCTTGGTATTCCATGAGGACCAATCCGGCTTCCTGGTCGGCGCACTGGCCGCCCAGATGTCCAAATCCCACAATATTGGCGGCGTGTTCGGCACCGATGCCGTCCCGGCGGTCTGGCGCTATGGTGAAGGCTATCGGGCAGGTGCCGCCTATGAAGATAAAAAGAACGGCACCACGACAACCGTCACCAACGTGTATCACAACGATGTCGGCTTCAACCTGACCTTCACGGACCCGACGTGGGGCGCGACCACCGCCAACTCGATGATTGACAAGGGCGCGGATGTGATCTTCGGCGGCGGCGGCATTACCGGCAACGGCGCAGTGGATGCGACCGCTCAACGCAAAGTGCTCGCGATCGGCGTGGATACCGACCAGTATTACACCCTGCCTGAGGCAGATGCCTACCTGCTGACCAGCGCCATGAAACCCATCCCGGCTCCTCTGGGCGACCTGATCGGCCTGGCAAAGGCCGGTAAATTCCCGACGAACGGACTCTATTACGGCGCTTCCGGTTTTGCACCGTATCATGATGTTGCCAGCCAGGTCCCAGCCAATGTGGATGCCGAAATGCAGTCGCTTCTTAAAGCTCTGACCGACGGCACGCTCCAGACCGGCGTACCTGACGCAAAACCCGCTCAATAATTTCAGAAGTGCAAGAAGAGGGGAAAGAGCGAGGCTCTTTCCCCTTTCTGTTTATGGCGAGGTAATTCCTTCCAGGACAGTGGAGATTGCTTCATGCAAAGATCTGACGAACAGGGACTTGCGAAGAACTTCGGGCGATGGCTGGAGCCGCTGCTGGTGCCCGTGCTGGCGATCCTGACAGCGGTAATCGTGGGCGGAATTATTATCAAAGTGGTAAACGGCGATCCGATCGCCGCGTATCGCGGCCTCATCCAGGGCGCGTTCGGCTCACCCAAGGCCCTGAGCGAAACAGCCGTCTGGGCCACGCCTTATATCTTTGCGGGGCTGGCAGTGGCATTTGCTTTCCAGGGCGGACTTTTCAATATTGGTGCAGAAGGCCAGATTGCGCTTGGCGCGGTGCTCTCCGCCTTGATCGGGTATGCCCTGCCGGGTTGGCTCCACACCAGCCTGCCCGCATATATTCATATCCCGTTGGCAGTGGGCATGGGAATGCTGGCGGGAGCCATCTGGGCGGCCATTCCAGGCGCGCTCAAAGCATATACCGGGGGGCATGAAGTCATCAACACCATCATGATGAACTACATTGCACTCAATCTCACGTCCTTCCTGCTGAATGGCCCCATGCGGGACCCGAATCCTCTGGATCTCTCTGCCCGCACACCCGAGATCGCCCCCAGTGCGCGCATCCCGCCGCTGTTCAATATCCCAGGCATGCGCGTCCATTGGGGATTTGTTCTGGCGCTGGTGGTGGCCGTGATCATCTGGTGGATCCTCTGGAAGACCACGCTCGGGTTTGAGATTCGCACCGTAGGAGCGAACCCGGATGCAGCCAAATATGCGGGCATCAATGTCAAACGAACGATCATTGTCACCATGGCGATTTCCGGCGCGCTGGCCGGGCTGGCCGGCGCGATTGAAGTGACCGCTCTCAATTACCGGCACGAACTCGGATTCTCAACCGGCTACGGCTTCGACGCGATTGCGATTGCCCTGCTGGGCAAAACCAATCCGTACGGCGTGATATTGGCCGCCATTCTATTCGGCGCGATGCGGAATGGCGCCACCCGCATGCAGTTCCTGACGCAGATCCCAACCGATATCATCTCGGTGATCCAGGCTTTGATCCTGCTGTTTGTCGCGGCGGATGCGATCATCCGATTCATCTATCGCATCCGGGCCCGCGCAGAACGTGTCGTGCTGACTCGCGGCTGGGGCGGTTAGGAGGATACATGGACGGACGAAGATTCGCCATCATCGTTTTCATTATTGCCATTATGTTCGGGACGGTGGTGCTGGTCGGCATATCCAAGAATACGCCGCTGGTGATCGTCACCAGCATGATCGCAACCACGATTGCGGTTGCCACTCCGTTAACTCTGGGTGCCCTCTGCGGCTTGTAC
>Ga0335081_10011479_pt1 | contig 14336 bp, 11 predicted proteins | sample Lox_Sample_35_FD_206713 | JGI IMG/M metagenome (GOLD analysis project Ga0335081, IMG submission 206713) | Soil microbial communities from Loxahatchee National Wildlife Refuge, Florida, United States - Lox_Sample_3.5 | ecosystem: Environmental > Terrestrial > Soil > Wetlands | place: USA... | reverse complement strand
TTCCCGGGCCCGACACTGCCGTTCGGGATGGTCAAGCTGAGCCCTGACAACCAGGGTCACGTCTGGAACGGGGGGTATGAATACACGGTAGGCAGCATTTCCGGGTTCAGTTGCCTCCACGCGATGGGCCTCAGCGGCGTCAGCCTGATGCCTGTAACAGGGAGCCTCAGGCCTTACCCGGACTATGCCAGGCTTTTCCCGGGAGAGCCGGATGGCCCCTTCGGCGGGATGTGGACCGCGGGCTATCGTTCCCGGATCCGCAAGGAGACAGAACAGGGGAGCCCCGGTTACTACGCGGTCGATCTCCTCGACTATCAGACGAAAGTCGAGCTGACGTGTACGATGCGCTCGGGGATGATGCGCATCCGCTTTCCCGGAGGGGAGGCGGCGCACATCGTCATGAATAACGATTTCCCGGCAGAGGAGCTTAACGATATTCATGAGACGTACGCGCGCCGGTCGGGTCCCGGCGAGATCGAAGGATACACGAGCCAGTCGAATCAGTACGCCGGCGCGTTTACCGTGTATTACGTGATCGCGTGCAGCGCGCCGTTCGACTCGATGGACGCGTGGCGCACCGATCGCACCCGCAGCGTCAGGAACGTCTACGGGACAGACTGGCAGTATCCCCGGACGATCACGCCGAATGTCCGCGAGGTGAGGGACTCGAGCGGGAGCGGGATCGTGCTGAATTTCAAGGCGGCGACGGCGGTGGCGACGGATCGGGAGATCATCGTGAAGATAGGAATCTCCTACGTCAGCATCGCGAACGCCAGGCTGAACCTCGAGACGGAGACGAATCGATTCGGGTGGGATTTTGACGCCGTCGCCCGGGACGCACGGGCGACATGGGCCCGGCTCCTCGGCACGATCGAGATCAGGGACAGCAGCGAGGTGAACAAGGAGAAGTTCTACACCTGCCTCTATCGTTGCTTCACCGGGAAGAGCGTGTTCAACGACGTGAACGGAGAGTATCCCGACATGTGCGGGAGGATCCAGAGGCTCTCCGCGGGCGTCGATGCCGTCTACAGCGCCGACGGATTCTGGGGCGGCCAGTGGGACCTTGCACCGCTCTGGACGCTGATGACGCCCCGCTATGCAAGTTCATGGACGAAATCATGGATGGAGCTCGCTGGAAAAGGGGGCTGGATCCCGGAAGCGCCGACGGGGCTCAAGTATGCGCCGATCATGGGGGCGCAGCATCATGACGCGCTGATCATCAGCAGCTACCAGAAGGGGATAAGGGATTTCGACGCGCAGCGGGCGTTCGCGGCCATACGGCACGATCTCACGACGCAGGGGGTGGAGTTTCCGTGCGGCGGGTACGCGGGGAACCGCCAGATGAAGGCATATATGGACTACGGATATGTCCCCGACGAAGACGGCCCGGTGTCCAACACGCTGGAATACGCTTATGACGATTGGTGCGCCGGGCAGTTTGCACTGGCCCTCGGGAAGGAGAACGAGTACAGGTACTTCAACGATCGTTCCAGGAGCTACGTCAACGTATTCGATTCCGTGACCGGGTTGATGAGGAGGAAGCACAGGGACGGGAGCTGGGTTGTCCCGTTCGATTCGCTGGCTTTCGGAACGGAAGGAGGGTGGAACGGCAGGGGATACATGGAAGGGAACGCCTGGATTTACTCCTTCTTCGTTCCCCAGGATCCCGCGAGCCTGGTACGACTGCTCGGACGAGAGCGATTCAACAGGAGGCTGGAGCAGGGGTTCGCGGCGCGCTACGTCGACCTGGGGAACGAACCGAGTCTCTACATTCCGTTTCTTTTCAACTACTCGGGGGAGCCCTGGATGACGCAGAAGTACACCAGGCACGTGCTTGATAACTTCTATGATGCGTCCCCCTACACCGGATGGGTGGGGGAGGAAGATGAGGGACAGCTCAGCGCGTATTTTGTCCTGCTCGCGATGGGGCTCTTCGAAGTCGACGGCGGATGCGCGATCAGGCCCGGATACGACCTGACGAGCCCCCTCTTCAGGGAGATCATCGTCCACCTCGACAGCACGTACTACCGCGGGCGCACGCTCGTTATCGAGGCTGAGAACAACTCGGCCGGGAATGTCTACATCCAGTCTGCCCGGTTTAACGGGAAGCAGCTTCCCGACCCCACAATCGCGCACGAAGACATTGTCGCCGGGGGCAAACTCACGTTTACCATGGGACCCGCGCCGGGGTCCATCTGGCGAAAACCGCACTGACAGGCTCGCAAAAACGATTCCACACCGACAGGATCGCGCAGCCAACACCACACCGACAGGATCGCGCAGCCAATACCACACCGACAACATCACATCACGCCAATGTTCATCGTCAACGACTACGCCGTCGCCGTCCTCTTCTGCATCGTCACGATGCTCTGCTGGGGATCATGGGCGAACACTTCGAAGATTTCGACCGAGAAGTGGCCCTTCACGCTCTTCTACTGGGACTACTCACTGGGGCTCATCATCATGGCGGTCCTCTACGGGCTCACCATGGGGAGCGCCGGCATGCAGGGAAGAGGCTTTTTCGCCGACCTGCAGCAGGCGGATTCAGGCTCGCTTCTTTCCGCGTTCGCCGGCGGGATTGTGTTCAACCTCTCGAACCTGATACTCGTGGCGGCGATCACGATCTCCGGGCTCTCCGTGGCCTTCCCGGTCGGCGTGGGCCTTGCGCTGGTGATCGGTGTGATCGTCAACTACCTGAAGCAACCGACCGGCAACGCCGGGCTTCTTGCGGCGGGCGTCCTGCTGGTCGTCGTCGCGATGATCGTCAACGCCCGGGCGTCCGCCAGGCTCTCGAAATCGCAGGGGAAGACGTCGACAAAAGGGATCCTCCTCTCCATCGTCGCCGGCGTCGTCATGGGGTTCTTCTACCGTTTCGTGGCCGACGGGATGGCGACGAGCTTCACGCACCCGGAACCAGGCAAACTCACGCCGTATTCGGCGGTACTTGTCTTTTCGGTCGGCGTGTTCCTCTCAAGTTTTCTCTGGAACACGTTTTTCATGTACAGGCCCGTCGACGGTCGCGGCGCGAGGTACGGAGAATACTTTACGCACGGGACACTCCGGCAGCACCTGATCGGTCTTCTCGGGGGGCTCATTTTCAACACGGGATTCCTGTTTAACCTGCTGGCATCGGAAAAAGCCGGACCGGCCATCTCCTATGGCCTGGGGCAGGGGTCGACGATGATCGGCGCGGCATGGGGGGTGTTCGTGTTCAGGGAGCTCAAGGGAGCCCCTGCCTCCGCGATCGCGATCATGTTCATCACGTTTATCGTCGGCCTGGCGTTGATCGTCATCGCGCGTCTCTGAAAAATTCCCGGGTGCCGCCATGGACAGGAAAATCGTCGTCATAGGCAGCTCAAACATCGATTTCGTCATGAAGATGCGCCGCCTGCCGAGCGTCGGGGAGACGGTGACCGACGCCTCCTTCGTCCAGGCATACGGAGGAAAAGGGGCGAACCAGGCAGTTGCCGCCGCACGCGCCGGGGGAAGTGTCTCATTCGTGAACTGTGTCGGGGATGACGCCATGGCGGAGGCCATGGTCGCTCAGTACAGGGAGGACGGCATCGATACGGAGTTCGTCTTCCGCGAACACGGCGTGTCCAGCGGTGCCGCGCTCGTCATGATCGGCGAGCAGGGCTCGAACTATCTCTCCGTCGCACCGGGAGCCAACTACCGGCTCACGCCGGCGTATCTCGACAGGGCGGCCGGCAATGTCAGTGACGCGGCGATGGTCGTCATGCAGTACGAGATACTCCCCGAGACGCTCAGGCATGCTCTCGACCTGTGCCACGGCTGCGGGACGCGGGTCATGTGGAATTGCGCGCCTGCGCGCGAGTTCGACCGTTCGTACCTGAAAAAAGTGACGATCCTCGTCGTCAACGAGAACGAGGCCGAGGCGCTCTCCGGAATTTCCGTGCGGGATGAGCGTTCTGCGGGGGAAGCCGCGCGGAGGCTGAGGGAGTATGGCTGCACGACCGTGATCGTGACGCTCGGTGCGCGCGGATCATTCATCCACTCGCCGGATGGCGAGCTGAGCGTCCCGGCGTTCACCGTGGAAGCCCTTGACACGACTGCGGCCGGGGACGTCTACTGCGGGAGCCTGGCAGTGGCGCTTGTGGAGAATAAGCCGCTGGGTGAATCCGTGAGGTTCGCCAGCGCGGCGGCAGCCATATCGGTGACGCGGCTCGGCGCTCAACCTTCAGCGCCGACAAGGTCGGAAATAGACGCTTTTCTCCGTTCCCGCACCGCCTCACAGTGAAAACGCCCGGCCCTATTTCAGTTTCCTGGCTTCGAAATCTCCGTCCTGGTATCCGGCGAGACCGGTGACCTTCCCGGCGGCGTTTCGCGAAAAACTGAGCCAGATCTTGAGGCGCGCGACGTAGAAGCTTGTCTCCGTCTCCGGCAGGAGTTGGTCGCCGTTCCCCGGTGCCCCCTGTATCCTGCCGATCAGGCGGGTTCCTTCCCTGGCGATCTCAATCGCCGGCCCCTTGTCGATCTGATATGTGCCCGCGTAGGAGTCAAGCAGTTTTTCCGCCAGGACGAGATTGGCAGACGGCCTGTGGCGCATTCGTGCGTGTGCGCGGAGTGTCGAATCGCCGACCTGGGCCAGCGTTCCGTCGAACCGCCAGTTGTAGTCGAACATCCCGGAGACAACCTGCATCTGGAGAGGGCTCGCCTTCTGGTGGGCAGCGGGGAGGCGCCCCTCGGTGATGTAGTAGTCCCACCCGGAGAGCTTCTGCGGGTTGATCTCGTTGAAATACATGCCGTCCGCCGAAGTCCCCGCCACGATCAGCACGTAGCGCTTCTCGTTGAGGGGATTCGGATAGATCACCTGTACTGCGGCGTTCCGGGCCGGGAAGACCCTGCCGTCGATCGACACACGGGTCTCGGAGATCTGGAGGGGAATTTTCGGGGCGAGCTTCGCCGCGACGAGGTTTGCGTCGGCTCCGCCGAAAAGGATGAGGGAATAGGCGGCCATATCGTCGTCGCTGAGCGACGTGTCGGCGAAGACCCGGGGACGATATTTCTGCCAGTCCTGCCACGCGTCTGCAAAAGCGGATGCCATGGCGCGGCACTCTGAATTCATCCCGCTGTCCCGCGAAGTCGTGCCGACGACGACGGCGAACGGCGTCACCGTCAGGTCAGCGATCGATCCCGGCAACTGCGCGTTCTTGTGCACCGCCGCCGGCGCGTACGCTGGCGCTGTCAGTCGCAGCGTTCCCTCGACGAGGTTCATCTCGTGCGGCGCGCCGTTCCAGACCACCCTGACCGGCTTTTCAACGTCCACGAGCGCGTCTGAGGGGGAAAGCTCGATGTCCAGCGCGTTGTCCGTGTCCAGCCTGATGACGTTCCGGTCGACCACCTCGGCGTCCACGTTCATGAACGCCAGGGGGCTCGCAGCCTGCAGCACCCGGACCCAGTAGGCCGATGCGTTGCGCAGCTCGGCGGAGCGGATCCGGACGTGCCGCGGGGAGGGGTTGCGCTTGTGGCTGAGAAACCACTCGACGTTCATGAGGCCGTTCTGGGCCGCAAGAGCCTCGTGGGAGTGCCCCGGGTATTCGTGATAGCGCACGTCGTATCCCCACCGCTGCAGGAGGCGCACGCCCCACCGCGAATACTCGACGTTGACCGACTGGTCGACGTCGCCGTGATGCACGAACACCGGGACGTTGAGCAGGCCTTCGGCCATCGCCCATGAGCTCGATTTCTCCCGGAAGAACCGCTCGACCGGGGTGAGTCCGGCGATCTCCTCTTCCGACAGCTGCGAATGGTAATCGGAGCCGCCGAAGACCGGTGCGATGGCGGCGAAGACGTCCGGATGCCTGGTCGCGATATTCCAGGTTCCCCACCCGCCCATGGAATCACCCGTGAGGTAGATCCTGTCCTCGTCCACGTTGAACAGGCGTTTCGCTTCCGCGATGATCTTCATGATGTCGCTGTCGCCCATCCCCTCGTAGTACGTGTTCCCGCGGCCGTGGGGCTCCATGTAGATCACCCCCTGGCGCCCGGAAAACTCAATGTCCGAACCCGCGTGACGCTGGTCGGCCGACCACCAGCGGATGTAGACGGGATTGGCGGGATTGAATCCGTGGATCTGTATCACGAGCGGCCACTTCCTGTCGGGATCGTACTCCGCGGGGAGGTACGCCCGGCAATACTGGGGGGTCCCGTCGACGTCGTCGGTGTACGCGAGGCGGACGAACCCGTAGGGACGTATGCGTCCCGGGAGCCCCTGCCGCTCAAGCATCATCTCGTCGTACTCCATGAGCGGGGAGTGGACCTTCAACCAGGGATTCCCCCTCGCCTCGTCGAGCGTGCATCCCAGGCGATCCTCCACCATGGCGGCGAGCATCTTCAGCGTGAAGCCCTCCGGCTTCGACGCGTCGGCCGCGGCAGCCGCACCTGCCAGCTCCCTTGCCTTGGGAAGGAACTCCCCCTTGTACCAGGGCAGGTGCGCCGCGAACAGGAGGCCTTCGGGGGTGCGGCTCGTGCAGCGCACCTCGTAGGGACCATCCGCCCAGTCACGTGCATCGACCTCGACAGTCGCACCGCGCGGCTCCTCTGTTTCGTAAACGACGTTGCCTCCGGGTTGGATCACTTCCACGTGGACCGCGTCGGCCGCCGCCCGTTCCGCGCTGACGTCCGTCTTCACGGTGAATCCGTCCGGCGACAGACGGGTGATGGATGGCCCGATTTCCGCTCTGCGCGGGAGCGCCGCACCCGGCGGGAGCACCCTCGCGAAGAATCTCCCGTCCGCGGGCGCCTTGACGAGCAGGCTGTTGTCGCCTCCGTTCAGTTTCACTTCGACCTGGTCCTCGTCGGGCGTACACGAGCGGAGCCCGTCCCTCGACAGCACAAGCGCACCGTTTATCCAGACGCGGACCCCGTTCAGGCTTCCGGCGGACAGGAGTGCGCGCCCGGCTGAGGCCCGGTGGATCCTGGCGAACGCGTACGCGACGGCGGCGTCCCTGTTGCCGCGCAGGTCGTCAAATGCCACCTCGTCTCCCCACGACTTCTGCGTGTGCCACCGCACGGTCACTCCCCCGGGTATCCTCTGCTCCATCCCTTCTGCGGGCATGAGCGCGGCTTCACCTCCGCGCCCCCCGATGCAATCGGTATCAAGACGGCCGGGGATGGGTCCCGCGATGAGCCAGAGCCGGAGATAGTCTTCCTCCCCGCGCTTCCACGGCATGCGCATTTCATCCTTCAGCTTCTGGGGCGTCTGTGCCTGGATCGGTGCAGCGAGCGTCGTGAGGATCGCCAGGACGAATCCTGCGATCGTGCGAGCGTGTGTCATTTCGCGGTTCCTCTCTGGAGTTCGTGCGGTGCGGCAGGGAGCGGAATTGTGAATCAACGGGCGGGTCCTGCGACTTCTGTGCCGCGCTCAGGCGACACGGGTCAGAACAAGGTACGCCGGGGAGGGTTGTTGTTCAAGGGGAGGGCGTTCTATCGCGTTCCGCGCTGGGGGCCGGGGGAAGTCACCGCGCCACCAGTCGGGAACGTCACTTCTTCAGGTGGCGCGCAAGCTCATTCTGGAACTTGTGCTGCTCTGCCAGAAAAATGACGTACGCGACGAACAGGATACCGGCAAATGCGACGATGCCAACGCCGACTGCTGGGGGCATACGTGCTCCTGATCTGTTGGACACTGTGCCTTATGGTCTGTATCGCCGCAAGTCCAGTGCCAGCGCCATGCCCCAAAACACACCGTGTGACCGCAGATACCCGTTCCTATGAAGACACATGATGGATCAAGGAGTAATAGAGCCCGGCCGCAGAAACTGCTCATTTCAAGACAATTACCGCTAATGCCCCGTGTCGGTACCGGTAGTTTCTTCCGTGAATCGTCCGGAATTCTCCATTCCCGGCCAGGGGCACCGCAGGCTGGGTGCCAAATTGCGGGTCTCAGGAGCTCTGCCCGCCGGGAGAGCGCGTGACTTTTTCGATCAGGGCGAGAATGTCTTCCACCGGAGTCGGCTTCCGCAGGAAATAGTCGTTCGAGGATTTTGCCGCGATGTCCCGAAGCTGGAGGTTGTCGTAGCCGGAGATGAATATAAACGGCAGGTCCTTGGCATCCGTGTACTCCCTGACGAACGCGTGAAACCGGATACCGTCCAGCGTCGGCATGTACACGTCGGAAATGATGAGGTCGATCTTCTCCTCCTCCAGCGCCTCCCTGGCCTCCTTCCCGTTCTGCGCACGGACGACCTCATACCCCTTCTCGTGAAGGACGCCTTCCAGCGCGTCGAGGAATGCTCCTTCGTCGTCGACTATCAGGATCTTCATCGAATACCCCCGTCAGAGATCAGGACCATTGTGTATTGTAGCCTACTCCCGAAATAATTGCAAATCCTGCATCACGAGCCCGAAAAGACCCCACGGGTCAAAAAGGGCCCGGAAATGGTGTCATAGCAAGGTGCGTTAGATCACACGGCGGAGTTTTCGATTGCAAATTTGATGCAACTGGAATAGACTGTGTGCAAGGTGCGAATGAGACCCCCCTCATCGACCCCCTGTTCTTGAATGCTGGCCGACCCGATGCCAACCACATCGGGTTATTTGTTTCCTGAGGCTGTGATGAGCCGATAATTATCGGAGCCAGATCATGCACGTACCGCTTATCGGGTGGTTGCTGGTGGTGTTGATACCTGTGACGCTGGGGTTTTTCTCCGCGCTCCTGGCGAGAGAAAAAGGATACAATTCCAGGGCCTGGTTCGCCCTGGGTTTCATATTCAATATCGTGGCGCTGGTCGCCGTGGCCGGGCTGCCGGACAGGCGAGAGAAGAAAGCGCAGTGAATTGCCAGATGAGGATTCCGATGTTGACAGACATCAGCCCCGACGTCATCGGGGAGCAGATCGTGGCGACGGAACTGGAGGCCCAGGGGTACGCGACGAACTTCCTGACGAAACCCGGCGACTCGATCGGGATCGAGGCGAAAAAGGCCGGGAGCAAGCTTCTCGTCCAGGTGAAGGTCTTTGCCGGGCGGGTTCCTCCCGCGGTGCTGACTTCGGAGGAGCAGAAGAATCTCCGGTTGCGGGCCATGCGGTTCGGATTCGAACCCTGGGAAGCCGGCGTGCAGCTTGACGAGGATCTTCACCTTGTCGGCAAGATCCAGTGGCGGTGCATCTCCTGACCGCCATTCCTCATTATTCCTCCAGGTACCGCGTCCGGAACGTGGGATCCTCGCCGGCCATTGTCATCAGCACGTCGAGAGGAACCAGCTCGAACTCCGGACCAAGCTGGTTGAGTATGCTCCTCACTCGATCGATCCCGCTGTTTTCCCGCACGTGCATCACGAGATAGTAGGGTCGCTTGGGGTTCATCACGGCGAGTTCCTTAAGGTCCGCAACGGCGTCTTCCGCCGGCCGTTCAGCCGAAAGGTAGTACTCGTAGGAAAGGAACGGCACGTGATGGCGCACGTCGTAGGTCTGTGACGGCCCGTACCCGAGGATGAAGCCGATCGCCCCGGGCAGCCCATCGTAGTACGCGTCGACAATCCTCTTCGGCAGGTTCGTGTTCCCGACGTAACGGTCTCCGAAATTCGTCCGCTCCATGATGCCGTAAATCCTGAGGTCGAGCGAGTCCATGTTGGCGCGGTCCATTGCGATCACGCCGGGGAGGTACCGGGGAGGGATGGCGAGGGGGTACATGTAGCTCGGCCCGGAGAGCGCGCCGATGAAATAGTCGTTTGGCGTCGCAGTCGCGTAGAAATACTCGAAAAGGGCGGGCGCGTGGATGAGTGAATTTCCGTCCGTCGTTTCCCACGCGTACGGAAACACGCCGCGCCCCGGATCGAGCCAGGCGCCGAGGCCCAGCCCGTCCGTCTGGACGCATGCAATATAGACCTTTGGTCCGGGGAGATACTTCTTCCCCGGCACGACGGCGTGGCGGTTCCTGAACGTGAATCCCGGGGTGAGGGGGAGCTGCGTCGTGAAGCTCATGTTCGGCCAGGTGTTCAGGCCTTCCTGCCGGAGCACGTGCCGTGAGATGAGCGTGATATACATCTGTTCCATGTCCTTCGCGTAGGAATGCCATCCGAGGACGAAGGACGTCATCGGCTTCATCCCTCCCATGATCCTGTCGGCGAGCGCGTACTCCAGCGTGTCTTTCGGATCGCACGAGAGATCGGTGAAAAAGGACCTGTGATAGATGCCGAGATCGGCGATGGCCGGCTGCATCGATGGACCGGTCACCCCTCCGAGATAGGTGAGGAATTCGTGGCTGCAGCGGTCCCAGTATTGCCCGAACGCCCACGAGTAGATTTCGTAGTCTGTTTTCCCCTCGAATTTTCCCCTGAAATCCTCGACCTTTGGCAGCTTCTCCCGCTCCGCCAGGGGGATCTGATCGGGACTGACGACCACGGCCCGGCTCAGTCCCGCCACAGTGAACGCGACCGTGAGCGACGTGCGCACCGCGGGGTCCCACACGACATATCCTTTCACGTGCTCCCTGAATTCGTGCAGTGCATCGGCGGGAGTGGCGATCTCCCTGAATTCAAACCCGTATGACTTCTCAAAATAGTCTTTCAGGTTCCTGGTGTATCCGTACGGCCAATTCGCGGGATAGAGGAAATAAAGCCTCGGGGCGCCTTCGTTCGCCAGCCCCTGGAGGCTCACCAGGAGCGCCTGTGTTGGCAGTTCGCCTTTGATGTCCCAGTTGTCGGGCAGCCGCATTGCAAAGGCACGCCGAGGCTCCTGGGCGTGAAGAGTGGGGAGGCTCGAAGCCAGGAGCAGGAGAGACAGGAAGAGAATTCGCGCAATCGTCATGGCTTTTTCCTGGAGGTTCACCGTGTCACCCGGGCAAACGAATAGACCAGGGGCGGTCCTGAAAGCCGCGTGGAGCGCGTCTGACGCCACTCCATTGTCACACCGTCCGGTGAGAGGGTGAACGTATCTTGCACGTCGACCGGGACTCTCCCCTGTGCGCTTTCGAGCGTGTCGCGCGATTCTACCTGGATCTCATTTCCCGGATCGCTCACCCGCGCCAGCACCTGCCGTTGCGCACCCGGGCCATAGTAAAGAGCCATGGAAACTTCTCCAAGCCACCTTCCCGGGGGAACGGTAACGACTTCAGTTTTTCCCGGTGTGACCGAGATGGAATCGACCCTTCGGTCGTGGGGATGACCGCCGTTGTACCGCTTCACGATCGTGAGACGGTTGCCGTCCGTGGTAATGTCAATCATGAGGCCAACCCAGGGGTCGATGTTTGCACTTTTGTTGACGAGAATGTTCCAGTGTCCGTCCAGCCGGCTGCCTGAGCCGCTGTGCATGACCCCGGGTGCGCAGAAGAATGCCGCCGCCAGGCAGGCGGCAGCGTATCGGTTTTTCACGTGGACAATCCTTTCTGTGTGCAACGCGACGCGAAGTGTCGGCCCAATCTAAGGAATTCGATTCATTTTATGAAGCGGATTCCGAACACGACAGGCCGGTTGATTATGATCCGGCGGTGGAATACCTTAGCGAAAATCGCCAACCTCCCGACGCCATCTCAAATGATCACTGAGCATCTGACGACATTCCGTTGTGCTCTCTGTTTCTTTGCCCTCTGCGCTCTCTGCCCCGCGGATGCAGAGTCTTCATCCGGTGTGCACTCCCGCTCGCCCGTGGACTACGTCGATCCAAGGATCGGCGTCCTCGACGCGGTGAGCAATTGCGTCATCGGGCCGCAGCTCCCGTTCGGTTCCATCAACCCGAGCCCGGAAACGCCCTCCGGCTCTCACGACGGCTATTCTCCCGCAGAACCGATCCGGGGCTTCGGGCAACTCCACGCCAGCGGGACGGGATGGGGGAAATACGGCGAAGTCTTTGTTTCCCCACAGGTCGGACTGGCCGTTGATGAGAGGGCGCACGAATCGCCCAAGGAGGACGAGCGTGCTACCGCGTACGAGTACTCTGTGACGCTGACGCGTTACCGGACGCGCGTCGAGGTGACGCCAGCCCGCCACTCCGCGATGTACCGGTTCACATTCCCCGCGTCGGATTCCGCAAGCGTCCTGATCGACGTGACGCACAACATCCCGATGGACATCGCTCCGGAAATCGGTGGCCGGGTTTCGGCCGGAGAGGTCTCGATCGACACGTCGGGAGAATGGACGATCCGGGGATCGGGGACTTACAGGGGAGGGTTCGGCCAGGGCGACTACCAGGTGTTCTTCTGCGCCGTTTTCAACCGGAGCCCCCGGGCGTTTGGCACCTGGAGCAACGGGAGGATCAGTGACCGCGCCTCCCGGGCCGGGATTGCGGGCATGAACGACCGCATCGGGGCGTACCTCATATACTCTGCAAAGAAGGACGAGCCGGTGCTTATGAAAATCGCCGTCTCGTTCAAAAGCACTGCGCGCGCAGGCGAGTGGCTGGCGCGGGAGATCCCGCGGTGGGATTACGCTGCGGTGCGGGACCGGGCGAAGGCCGCATGGAACGCCGGGTTGAGCAAGATTGAAATCGAAGGCAGGGACGACACGCTCAAGACGCTCTTTTACACAGCGCTCTACCACGCTATGCTGATGCCGCGGGACAGGACATCGGACATCATCGGTTACCCGGACGGGATCCCGCTCTGGGACGACGAGTATGCCGTCTGGGACACCTGGCGCACCGTTTTTCCCCTCATGGTCCTGCTGGACCCCGCCATGGTTTCGGGGAACGTGAATTCATTTGTCGCACGGTACGCGGCAAACGGGAAGGTGAAGGACTCGTTCATCGCGGGAAACGACATGGATGAAGAGCAGGGGGGAAACGACGTTGACAATATCATTGCCGATGCCTTCGTCAAGAACGTCCCCGGCGTAGACTGGAATGCCGCGTACCGTCTCGTCAGGCATGACGCGGAGACCCAGCGCAGGGGGTGGGAGGGAGGCCCCGACACGATCCGCCCGGATATCCCGACCGGTGCCTATCGAACGCTGGGATGGATCCCGGCAGGGATCATGTCTTGCTCAAAGACGCTGGAGTATGCGTACAATGATTTCTGCGCGTCGGAGATGGCGGCGCGCCTGGATTCGCCCGGCGTCTCCGCGCGATATGCGTACCGGAGCGGACTCTGGAAGGCGCTCTGGAATCCTGATGCGTCGAGCGGCGGATACAAGGGTTTCATCGTTCCCCGGACTGCAGACGGGCAATTCGTCGCAATTGATCCGGAGAAAAACTGGGGATCATGGAAAGAGTATTTCTACGAGGGGAGCTCCTGGACATATTCCTGTTTTGTGCCCCACCAGATCCCCGCACTCGTGGACCTGTGCGGAGGGAAGCGTGCTTTTGTCTCACGCCTCGAATACGCGCTCGAGCAGAACCTTATCGACTACTCCAACGAGCCTGCATTCCTGGCCATGCACGAATTTCACTACGCCGGCCGCCCCGACCTGGCAAGCCGCTGGGTCCGCACGCTCATGCGCACCGGCTATTCGATGCGCGGCTACCCGGGCAATGATGACAGCGGCGCCATGGGGTCGTGGTTTGTCTTCGGGGCGCTCGGGTTCTTCCCGAACGCCGGCCAGCCCATCTACTATCTCCACGGGCCCTCTTTTTCCAGGATCACCGTCCACCTCCCCGGCGGCAAGACCCTTTCGATCATCGGGCAACGTGCTTCCCCGGAGAACATCTATATCCAGTCGCTCAGCGTGAACGGAAAGCCGTATCATCGCTCCATACTTCCTCACGCCCTCATTGGCAAGGGGGGGACTCTGCGATTTGTCATGGGGCCTCAGCCGAAGATCTGGACGAGATAGAAAGGGGTTGACAATTTATGAACCAATTGTTAGATTTTTCCAAAGACACATCCCTCCGCTCCCCCTGAAATTCCCCTCTCGAGCGGAATCAATTCCACATTCCCACCTCCCGGGGAGGCTCCCATGCGAAAGAGCAGGCGGGCCATGCGTCGCGTTGTCCTCACACGCCTCATAACGCACCTGAAGACCCAATACGGCATCGAGGTTCCCGAGGAACTCAGTTCTTCGGATGATATTTCCGGAATAGGCCTCGATGCATTTCTCTCATTCAAGAGCGATTTCACGATGGAAGAGTTGTGTGCAGCGCTCGCCCGTCTTGAATCAGGCACATACGGTTTTTGTCTTCGGTGTAAAGAACCATTGAGCCAGACCGCGCTCGACGATGACCCTGCGGCGCGACTCTGCTCCGACTGCACGACGGAATTCAGCCACCATCAATTCATCGATATGGAGGGAATATGGAAATCACCGCAATCCCCGGCAAAATGACGCAGACGTGGAACGCCGACGCGAAGGCTGTGATCGACACCTGGACAAATTACGGCGTTCCGCTCGAAGATTTCAGGAAAGCCGTCCTCGGGAAGGGGCTCACGCATGCAAAACTGAAC
>Ga0335081_10011477_pt1 | contig 14338 bp, 11 predicted proteins | sample Lox_Sample_35_FD_206713 | JGI IMG/M metagenome (GOLD analysis project Ga0335081, IMG submission 206713) | Soil microbial communities from Loxahatchee National Wildlife Refuge, Florida, United States - Lox_Sample_3.5 | ecosystem: Environmental > Terrestrial > Soil > Wetlands | place: USA... | reverse complement strand
AAGAGCCCTCGACATCCCAATGGGGGCTGGCGCGCAATTCGAATCGTCCCCCGGGAAGCAACGCTTCAGCGGTGGCGTACTGCACTCCTTGAACCTCCCATGAGCGAAGATCCTCGGCCAACGCCGCGGCCGTAAAGCGGTCTCCGAACTTGTGTTGCAGTCCGACATAAGTGGAGGTATTGAAATACTCCTCCACCATGGGCCGGAAGAGCAGGTCCCGAACGGTGTAGCCAGCGATCAAAGATGTGCGTCCCCAGGGGCGCCCGACGTTGAATTCGAGGCTGGCGGCTGCATCTCGAGAATGCAGATCCTGATCTATGAAAGGCCCAGCCTCACGCACGGCACTGCCGTTGATGGAAACCCAGTTGGCGAACGAACTTGTGGAGACGTAAAGAAACTGGCGGAAAAGATTCTGGCTCATGTAGACAGGCGAGATAGTGTCACGCCGGATGGTGAATTGCAGCCCGCCATTGAACGTGATCTGGTTAGGGCCCAGGTGGAGAACCGGAGAGATTCCACCATTAAAAAAGGTGTCATACGTGTTGCGGTCCTGGACTACATTCACACTGGGAAAAAGCAAGCGCCCCGTAGTTACGCTCTGTCCGACAAACCCGGAAATTAACGGCAGATTTGGTAGGTGGAGACGGTAATGAGATTCGGCGAGGCTCTGGAAGGAATGCCGCGGCGGGGGCAGAAGCGATGGATTGGCGACATGCAGGATTCTGGCATCCAGGGTGTAAACGTTGATGTCCTCCAATGCCGGAGTAAATGAAACCTCAGGAGAGACGCTTACCTGGGGCGTCAGTTGCCGTCCCTCTTCGCTTAACAGCTCATTTTCTGCAATTTCAGCTGTTTGCTGATCGCCCTGGCCTGCGACGGTGCTGGCCTGGGCAAAGGCGGAAAGAGCCTGTACCGTCTTTTGCCGCTGTCGGTCCAGATTGGCCAGAGCCATCATGTAATCGTAGTCATCACGATAGTCGCGTTGCGGACCAAGGCTGGCGAGCTCGCCTGCAGCTTTCCTGGTTTGTCCTTCGGCGAGATAGGTGTTAGCCAGGCCAATCTCAATATCGCGAGGATTAGCTCCCGCCAGACGCGCCTTATCGAAATACGTTTCGGCAAGATCGAAATCATGCATTGCCAAAAAGATAGCCGCAGCCTCGGTGATGTCTGCGGCCGTAACGGGAGATGCATTCATGCGTGCTTCGGCGAAGCCGAGAGCAATCTGCCGGCGAACATCATCGAAGCTCCCTTGCCGCAAGAAAACCTGAGCAATGGCCAGGCGTACGCCGATTCGATCGCCGTTCGGTATATCCAGGGCACGCGAAAATCGTTGCATGGCAGCGTCCCGGTCTCCAAGAGTCAGCAGGGCATCGCCCTCTGCCATCAAAACATCCACCTGATTGCTGCCATATTTATCGGCCAATTGAATGTCGCCCATGGTATCCGCCCGCGCTCCTTGCTTGGCGTGCACCTGTGCCCTGAGGGCATAAACTCTGGGATCGGCCGGAGAGAGTTTTTGCGCGGTGGCCAGGGCGGCCAGGGACTGCGAAAAATTCCGCATCCGGTAGAGAGCATCTGCGAAGGCCAATTGCGTTGGCAGGTCATTCGGTTGTTCCTGCAGTGCGATACGGTACTCTGGTTCCGCGTGCGAAAAATCCTGCTCTTGGCGAAAAGCCTCCGCCCGGGCCAGGTGCCATGCGTGCGACTTGCCGGATAGTCTCTGCGTGGTTTCCAACTGACTGAGAGCCGAGCCTGGGCGATGCAATTGCAGGTCGGAATACGCCAATCCGAGATGCGCCGCTCCGTAGTCGGGCTCCAACCGGATAGCCGTCTGAAAATCGATGGCCGCCTTCGCGCCTTCGTGCAGATCATTCAGAACGAATCCTCGATTGACGTAACCGGTTGCCATCTTGGGATCACGCTGGAGCGCACGACTAAAGTCGTTGAGCGCCTCCGGCAGTTGTTGCTGATGGACATGAACGTAACCGGCAATCAGCGGAAGGTCCTTGTCGGTGGGGAAAATCGGATCATACTTTTGCGTCAAGGTAAGAGCGTCGTCGAAACGGCTAAGGTAATAGAGGTCATAGGCAAGATAGACGACACCTTCGCGATCGCGCGGCAGCTTTTGGAGAACGGCGTAGCCAAACTTGGCGGCTGCCGCATAGTCACCCCTGAAAGTGAGATAGCGTTCGCGTTCCCGATCGACTTGCGGGCTGTTGCTCATCTTGCCATTGGCGCGATCAAGCCATCGCTTTGCCAGGTCGAGACGGTGTGATTCCATGGCAGCGTTCGCTCCGCCAGCTATGATGAGGGGGTTGCCCGGCATTCGCTCGTAAGCTTTCGCGTAATCTGTTTGCGCAATTCGGAATTTTCGCTCTGCCGTGTATAGATCGCCCAGAGCGAGGAATGCGTCGAAATCCCTGGGATTCGAGGCTGCGGCCTGAGTGAAATAAGTCTGGGCCAACTTTGTGTCTCCCTCGTCGCGAGCAAGATAGCCAAGTGACTCCAGCGCGTTGTGATTGTTGTGATCCAATTGCAAAGCCCTGGCAAAGGTGGCCTGCGCTGCCTCTTTCTGGCCAAGTTTCCATTGCAAGTTGCCATAGTCCAGCAGCGAATTGACGCTGGAAGGCGCCAAGGCCAGAGCTTCTTTCAAGTCTCGATTGGCTGCGTCAAGGTCGCCCGACCCGGCCTCGACGGCGGCCCGCAACCTCAGCATTTCCGGCCGCGAAGATGCCGGGACGCTAAGCCGGCCTATTTCTGCTCGGGAGACATCAAGTTGGTGTTTCGCGGCTTCTGCATCATTCTGGCGCAGGGCAATTTCGTACAGATTGAGTCGGAGTTCGATGGGGTAAAGCGGTCCCTCAGGAGTTCGTGGCGGAAGGTTGCTTAATGCCAGGTTGTATTCACCGCTAGCATCCGCGAGACGGCCCTCGCCATCGGCGATCGTTGCCAGAATGGCGTGCAGGCGGTAATTGTTGTTGTCGACCTGCCGGGCGCTATCGAGAAAACTTCGGGCTGTGTCAAACTGTCCGAGGTTCACCCAAGCCTGAGCGGCGCTGAGATCGAGCCCGATGTTACCTCTTGCCGCTTTTGCCAAGCGGGAATACAGATTGGCTGCTTCCTGTTTTCTTCCAGCAAGTTCAAAGGTGTAGGCGAGTTCGGATTGAACGTCAGCATTCTTCGCCGGTATCGAGCGGAGAGTAGAAATCGCCTGGTCGTACTCTCCCTGCTCGCGATATTGACCTGCCACCGCGCGCAAGACTTCCGCATCTCGTGGAGCGAGGCTTCTAGCGCGATCCAGATACTGGGCGGACTCGGCAGGCTGGCCGAGCGTCTCGTAAGCGTGCGCAATCAGCACATCACTATGTGCGGAGGCTTGCAGCGCATTGGCGCGCCGAAGCAATTCCAGCGCCCGATTCGCATCCGAGTTGAGCAGCATTTCGCCCGCGAGCTCAAGGCTGTTCGCATCCTTGGGATTGGCCTCTATCACTCGCTGAAGCAATTGTTGAGCATCTGCGTCGCGGCCCATCCTGGCGTAGGTTTGTGCCAGGCCAGCCATGCCATTCACGGAATCAGGATGAAGTTGCAGGCCGCGATTGTAAGCCTGGAGTGAAATCGGATACTGCCCATCCAATCGCGCGGCGTATCCAAGCAGGAACCACAAGTCGGCACTCTTCGGAGCAGATTTCGTGGCTTGTTGGGCGAATGAGACGGCGGCTGCATAGTTACTTCTTTTAAGGGCTTCCTGAGCAGCCCGCGCTTGACGAGCAACTTCGATGCTCGATCCCCATCCCAGACCAGGATTGTTCTCAGGCGTGTGGCTTAGTTCTTGAGTTGAGGAGCTGTTGCTATCGTGCGGGTTGATTTCGTAGGTTTGCCCTATGGCGCAACTCACTAAAGAAACGATGAAAAGACTGGCGAGCGGAAATCGGCTTCTCAAGAGTTCACCATGCGTCTATGGGTCTTTGGGGTACCTCCCGCATGACGGTATATCTGCGGTCCAGATCAGATGCCTTCCTTGAGGCTAAAGGCTGCTTCTTACCTCGTCGCCAGGCGGCGCAAAAACAAGTAAACCTTGCGTTTCTTTTCCGAATCCAACGAAGTCGCTGCGATGCCGGAGAACACACCAGTGAGCGGTACGCAAAGCTACGCTCGTCCAATACCTCTTCTTGCGATCGTTCTGGTTGCTCTGGCTGTCCACGGACCTCTGCTGCTTATGCAGCTTCCTTCGGGCTCGTATGACGCGAACTTCCATATATTTTTCGCCTCGCACTACGTGCACCACTGGTTCGATCCCTGGAATCAAAAATGGTTCGCAGGATTTTCCCAGACGACATACCCGCCGTTGACCCACCAGTGGATCGCCTTGTTGTCCAATGTTGTGGGATTGAATATGGGCTACATGCTCGTGCAACTGATCGCCGTCCTTCTATTGCCTGTTGGGATCTACCGATATGCCCGGATTTGGGTGAGCGAGCGCGCCGCAAGCTACGCCGCACTGGGCAGTATTTTTCTGGGGGCGCTCGCTTTTCTCGTTTACCAGGCTGGCCAGTTGGCGACCGTTGCATCAGCAGCGCTCTTCCTGAACGCCCTACCGTACTTTTATCAGTGGATGACTGAGGCTGCCGGTCGTTCCTTAGTGAAGGGAGTGGTACTGAGTCTGACGGCTGCCGCAGCGCACCACGTCACGCTGATTTTCGGGATGGTATTGTTTGCCGGCCCGGTGCTCTGGACGGCGCTCCTCGACTCCCGGGATGAGCGAGTCGCAGGGTCAGTAAAAGGTGTGTTATCGCGGGCGATTGTGTTTGCCGCGGGAGTCGCCGTAGGTTCAGCCGTTGTTCTGCTGCCTTATTGGCTGGTGATCATTCGACATCCGATTCGCCAGATGCCAATTCCTCACGACAGCCGCGCTAACTTCCTGTTGAATCTCATTCCGGCAATTAATTACTTTGTGATCCCGTATGGAGCGTTGATCCTCGCCCTGCCATTCCTTCTGTTCCGGGGAGCTTCCTCTCGCCGCCTCAGACCTTTGCTCGTAGGATTTTGGTTCACCTTCCTTTTTGGACTAGGCGGTACGACCCCCCTGCCCAGGTGGCTGCTGGGCCGCGCCTATGAGATTTTGACTTTCGAGCGATTCTCATTCTGGGCGACGATAATGGCAATGCCCATCGTCGGAGTTCTCGCCGTCGAATTGCTCGAACGGTTTCGAGCCAAAGCGGCAATGGGACTTTCCTTGGCGGCAGTTGCGACAGTCGGGGGGGCCCTGGCGTGGCTGCAGGCCAATCCCTATCGGCCGATGGCCGTGACCAATGTTACCCCGGTCATCGCCTTCCTCAATCGTGACAACCACGATGCGTACCGCTACATCACTCTGGGCTTCGGCAGCGACCTGGCCAAAGTTTCTACCTACACCGACGCTAGCAGTGTGGACGGCGACTATAACTCGGCAAGACTTCTTCCCGAGATGACTCATTACGGGTCGGCTCAGCTCACCAACGCCAAATTCTATGGTTCAGCCGGCATGGCTTCTCTGCGCGCCATGCTCGCGCATGCCAACCGGTACGGCTTGAAATACATTTTTGTGCATGACCCGTACTACGAGCCACTTTTGACCTTTGCGGGTTGGCGAAAGATCGAAACCTTCGATCATGGCGCGATCACTGCCTGGTCAAAAGATGACGTACCACCCGCTCACACGATTGTGTCGGACGCAATACCGCCCCATTGGCAAGGACTAATGTGGGGAACGCTGCCGATCGGGGTAAGTTTCCTGGCAATTTTCCTTGAGCTCTTGTGGCCCGTGAAGCGTCCGTTGCAAGTCACTGGAGAGGTCGGGGTCGACGCCAGAGACGAACAACATGACTACGTGGCGTGAGATATGGTGATGAAACTTGCTCTTCCACTGATTCTCGTCGGCGTTACCGTAGGATTGATGGCCTTCGGCCTTGCGGCAAACCGGAGGGCCGGAGGAACGGTCGGCGTGGCAGAAGGGGCGGCATTGCCTGGGTTGACTCCCAAGTCCAGCACGCCCGAGCAGGGGCTCACAAATCTTCTTTCGGCTGTGCGGCGGCACAGTTGGGACCAAGCTTTTTCCATCGTCTCAAAAAGCAGCGGCATCGACGAGCCGTCGTTCATTCAAGGCTGGATCGGTTCCAATGGAAGCCTGCGTTCGTTTTCAAATTTGGAGAGCTTTGACTCCCGACCGCTCCACATTACTAACGATGAGGCATATTTTCGCGTACGCCTTCGTTGGACCACCCCGGTTGGGCCGGTTGATGATGTCAGGGATTTTCGATTGCTGCGGAACGGTGAGACCTGGGAAGTTGTCTGGCCCAAGACGCAGGTATCCAACGTCCCAGCTCAGGTAATTCCAGTGACCTACCTACGATGGGACCTGGTTACTGGAAGCGCCAAGGATGAGTGGGGGTCCCAGAACGTAGACGCACCGCGCGTGAGAATCATCTCTATGAACGCTGTGGACACTGCCGAGGGCGCGGTAGTGATGGGTGAGGTGGTAAATGAAGACACAATTCCGGCCTTCATCAATGTCAATGCAACACTCCTTGATGCAAAGGGAAACGCGATCGACGATGAGAACAGCTTCGATAAGATTGCGCACATTCTCCTGCCCAAGCAGGTGACCCCATATCGGATCGACTTCCCGAACTTTAGCCTGAAGAACGTTCAGAACGTTCGCATGAATGTAAAAGCGGCGCTGGTTCCAGCCTCTGCCGATCCGGTCATAGGGGTGATGAATCAGAAAGTAGCTTCCGACGCTCAAGGGGAGAGCATTCTGCAAGGGGATCTGTTCAACGAGAGCGGGCAAACCGTGAACATTCCCCACGTGATCGCAAGCTTCTACGACAGCAATGGCAAAGTGATATGGGTTTCGGACGGCTATGTCGACCGAGCACTTCTTCCTCAGTCATCAGAGCCATTTGCTGTACAGATCCCGCAAGCTGTGGCGGCCAAGGTGCAGAACTTCCATGTAGTGGTCAACCAATACAGTTTGGATAGGTCCTGAACATGCGCCGCATTCTGGTCTGGATGGCAGTGTGTGTAATCCAAGCGCTATCAGGTGGGATAGTTTTGGCGCAGGATCTTCATGCCCCTGCTTCCGTCACAGCGGGGGACGAAATGACTATCTCAACCCCGGCAACGGGTAATGCCACTTTCTATCTGGTGGGGCCGGGCATTTCACGCAGGAGTTCAATAACCGGCGGCGAAACAATTCGTCTGCGGCCTGACGATCTGAGGAATGCCGGCCGCTATATGGTGCTTCTATGCTCAGGCACGTGCCAAAGCACAGCATTTTATGTGAATGCAGCGACGCCGGGCAGCTTGACGTTTCTGGTTCATCCTTCACGCGTTCCTGTCTCGCAGCCCGATGCAATAAGCGGTGTGGCTCTTCCGTTTGATCAATTTCACAACCTCGTGCTTACGCCCGTGGCCGTTGACTTTCATTTGACTTCAAGCAAGGCACTGGTACTGTCACAGCCGGCCAGCACGCGAAACGGCGTGGCCTGGTTTCGTGCTACGTCTGGCAAGTCGGCGGGCATGCTAGAGGTTACCGCGATGCTCGGCGATCTTTCGGTGCGGCGGGTTGTGCAACAAGTCGCGTCCGATCCGTGCAATCTCAGCATCACGGGGCAGCAGGTGCGCGGGGGATTTCTCGTACGAACCGTGCCCGTACGTGATTGTGCAGGGGATGCGGTTCCAGATGGGACAATCGTCAGCTTTACTGCCACGGGAGCGAATGGCAAAAGCACCGTCGACGCTCCGCTCAAACACGGAATAGCACAGGCTCAAATTGCGGCCTCCGGCGATACCGTCATATCGGTTGCCTCGGGCGTAGTTATGGGGAACGAGCTTCACCTAAGGAATCAACCATGACTCGACAGGCACGCTGCGCAAGTCACGCGTTTTTCGCTCTGTTCAGCCTTGCCGCGTTTCTCTGCTGTGGAAGTCTGCCAGGCAGGGCCGGCGATTCCACCCTTTCGGTGCAGTTGGACACATCCAGGGCGGGTCCGCGGGTAGTTGAGAGCCTGACGCGGCAGAGAATTCTCCGCGACTACCGCTTTGCCTGGAGGAGTTTGTCCGAGGCGGTGGAGTTCAACACTCTAAATCCCCTAAACGGACCTTTCGTGGGGGACGCGAAGCGGTGGCTGAGCGAAACGGTCACGAGCCAACAGAAATCGGGAATCAGCCAAAGGTATACCCATCAGAGTCACGAACTTGGTGCGGTTTTCTATGCCCCCGAAGGGGATGTCATCGAGTTGCACGATACAGCACGCTATGAGCTCGAGATTTTCGACGCCGGAAAAGCTGTCGACAGTCAACCTATCGTGGTGCATTACGTCGTGCTCATGACTCCCGGCAGCGATCGTTGGGTAATTCGCCAATTACAGGCTGTGCCGCAGTTTTGACTCCTTCGAGGGTGGTAGCTGCATTCCGTAGCGCGCGGGCAGAGGTGTTGAGTGTATTAGCGCACGTCATCAACGCCAACTCAAGGATCTCTGCCGCATCTTAGGTGTTCCGCAAGAACGGAGCTGGTTCATTTTGTCGAAAGCGTTGCTGGGGTTTACATTGGCATATTTTGTGATGGCAAGCGCCTGCGCTCCGGGTGTAAATCGGGTACTGCCACAAAATAAGCAGGCGCCAGTAGCGTTCCCGAAGCTGCTTGCGGTTTATATGCCTTGGTTCGGCGATCACACGCACATGGATGTCGGGTATTCCAGCGACGACCCGGCGGTCCTCCGCAAGCAGATTCAACAAGCTCATCGCATGGGAATCTTCGCTTTTGTCGTCGACTGGTACGGTCAGAGCCGTCCTTACTCCGACCACAACTTTGGGCTGCTGCAAGAAGCGGCGAGCCAATCCCATTTCAAAGTTGCTCTGCTTTATAACGAGGCTGAAGACGAGAGAACCCAGGCCACTGATAATGCGATAGCCGCATTTGGCGAAGCCTATCAATCTTATATTGGGCCAAGCGCAAAATACCGCGAGGCCTATCTGACCTATCACGACAGGCCAATGATTTTCATCTTCCCCAAAAGCGGACACGTGAATTGGAATCGCGTGCGTGAACATTGCCGGACATGGACCGTACAGCCTTTATTGATCTATAAAGACCAGCCGCCGGCTGAGTTTGCGAATGATTTTGACGGTTCCTATGCCTGGGTGCAACCTGGACCCGGAGGATGGTCCCGCGATGGCAGCAATTGGGGCGAGCGATACTTGGAAAATTTCTACCTGACGATGACGACCAAGCATTCTGAGAAGATTGCCGTAGGCGGCGCGTGGCCTGGTTTCGACGATTCGGCAGCGAAATGGGGTCTGAACCGCCATATGCAGACCGACTGTGGCAAGACGTTCGAAGAGACGTTGGATTTCTATAACCGCTATTACGACAATACCAAGCCGCTTCCCTTCGTGTTAATCGAAACCTGGAACGATTATGAGGAGGGAACCGCCATCGAACGGCTCAACACCGCTTTTTGCGGCGCTAGCGAGCGTTAATCTGTTGCTCGCCGAAAGGGACAGAAACACTCGCTGGGAGATGTGGCTCGGGGCAGAATTCGTTGGATACAGGATTCCCTGTATTCGGGGCAAAGCAGTATCATGCTATTTTCGCGCTGAGGATGTCTTCTGGGCACAATTGAGGACGTATTCCTCGGAGCAATACTGATGATGGTAAGACCGTAGCCGGGCAGCGATGACTTAGCGCGACGGCCTGCCTCAGGGGTTTAGAAGCTGAGATGGCAGTTCGCATATTACTGGTCGACGATCATCCAATTGTGAGACAAGGGCTCAGGACTCTGTTGGAAGGGCGAGCCGGCTGGGAAGTGGTGGGCGAAGCCTCAGATGGAATCGAGGCTCTCGACAAAGTTAGCAGTTTGCAACCCGATATCGTTGTGTTGGACGTCACAATGCCCAAAATGAATGGCTTGGAGACTTGCCGGTTGATTCGGCAAAAGGCATCGGGGATAGATGTCTTATTCGTGACTCAGCATGATTCCCCCCACATGATGCGCGAGGCGCTCGAAGCCGGGGCAACAGGGTACGTCGTAAAATCAAACGCAGCACGAGACTTGCTGGCGGCCGTAGAAGCGGTCAGTCAACACCAGGTGTTTACCGCGGCAGCACGAGCTCAGCAGTCTTCGCGGTAAGCGCGACTTTGTCTGATGGGTCGAAGTCTAATACGTCGAACTTTCCAAAAATGAGGTAATCTCCCCATGCGATTGCGTATCCTGTTAGCAGATGATCATGAGATTGTCCGACGTGGGTTATGCGCTCTTTTGCAGAAGCGCGAGGGATGGGAAGTCTGCGGAGAAGCATCTGATGGGCGCGAAGCGGTCGAAATGGCCAAACGACTAAAGCCTGATGTCGTGATCGTGGACATCGGCATGCCGCACCTTAATGGCCTGGAAACCACGCGTCAGCTGCTCCAGCACGATCCCCACTCTAAGGTTATCGTTCTGACCATTACAGATTCTGACCAGGTGATCCGCGAAGCGCTTGATGCCGGCGCGCGCGGATTTGTGCTCAAGTCCGATGCGGCCCGCGACCTCGTAGCGGCGGTCGAGGCTCTGCAAAGCAAACGCATGTTCTTTACACCTCGGGTGAATGATCTGGTACTGGCAGGTTTCCTCGAGAAGGGTCATACCACAGCGCGCAATGAGCCGCCCAACCTGCCGGTCCTGACGGCGCGCGAACGGGAAGTAACTCAGCTCTTGGCGGAAGGGAAGAGTTCCAAGGAAGTCGCTTCGCTGCTGAACTTGAGCACCAAGACGGTTGAGACTCATCGCAGCAACATTATGCGCAAGCTTGGACTACACTCAATTCGCGATCTGGTTGTGTATGCGATCAAGAACAACATCATCCAGATCGAGATGCCGCCCCAATTCGATCACACGCCGGCAGGCACGGTTGCGTAAGTCTGGCAGAATGCCGCATTACCGAATTAAGGATTGTCTTCTCCAACTAAATAGCCGCTCCGGGTACGAACCGTGAGCCTGCCATATCCCTGAGCGTTGGCCACCACTCGAATCGACTCGTATCCGGGTTGGCGATTCTGGTCTTGTGGCCGGTACGCGATGACATATTGGCTGCGGATATCATGAGCGACCGAGCGGGTGATATTGTCCACTTCGTCGACGGTATCGGGAAAGTATGCAACGCCTCCTGTAGCCGCCGCCAGCCTCTGCAGGGCATCGCTGCCTGACTCGTGCAATTCATTGCCCAACAAACCTATCAAATAGAGGACTGGGCCATTTGGTCCCTGCAATCGGCGCAGGGTGTCATCAAGCGTTTCCTCGCTCATATTGTCTTCGCCGTCGGTGATGACCAGCAGGACCTTCTTTTTCAGATGCTGCGGGTTATTCGCCAAGTGGACAGCGGAAGCGACGATGGCGTCATATAAGGCTGTGCTCCCTCCCGCAGTCACCTGGTGCAGGGCCGCCTGCAGCAAATCTTCGTTGGAGGTGAAATCCTGGTCGAGGTAGGGTTCCCGGCCGAAGTTCACCACAAAGATCTCATCTTTCGCGTTACTGGCGCGAATGAGGGTCAACACGGCTTGGTTCACCTTCTCCCGTTTGTCCCGCATGGAACCGGAGTTGTCCACGACGATCCCCATTGCTACCGGAATGTCCTCTCGGCGGAATGAGGTAATGGTCTGAGGCTGGCCGTCCTCAAACACGGAAAAAGCACTTCGATCCAGGTTTGATACCGGTCGTCGCTGCTCATCGAACACGCTCGCGTGAAGGACGACCTCTTCTACCTGCTTCTTGAACACGAACGTTCCACCCTGATCATCGGGGCTCGGCTGCTGCGGTTGGTCAGCCGAAGAGGGCGGCGTGCTGCTGGCCGCTCCCGTGGAACCAGCCTGATTGGCGGCGGCGCCCGCGGCAGGCGTTGATGAGGAAGTCTGCGCACAGGCCGCCGGCATGAGAATGACAAAAATGAAAACAACCGGCAGCGAACCAGAAGACCGCCTGGGAGAGAGAGAGAGCATCCATTCCTCCACTGTTTGTCACGAGCATCTCTTAGATGCCAAGTCGTGCTGCTATGGAAATGATGCGACTGCTTCAGATTGAGGAGGGCAGTACAGCCAATTACCTACATTCCCGATCAAAAACCTGTATTGCACGCCAGGGAGAAATAAGAGGTTGAACATCATTCTGAAGCAGTAAGCCCGAGATTTCCTCGACCGAAAACGATGCTGCGCCGAGAGCGAGGAGAAAAAGGCGCGCCAGGCACCATCCTGCCAACTTCTCTGGGTCCCGGAGCAACTATTTTCTAGTACAGCGCCACGCTCAAATCGGCCCGACTTGAAAGGAGGTGGGAGCCTTGAACACGCTTCGAATCCTCGTTGCGGATGACCACGAAGTGGCGCGCAAAGGTATTCGCGCTCTGCTCGAAACTCATGAAGGGTGGGAGGTTTGCGCCGAGGCCAGAGATGGGCGAGAGGCCGTTCAGATGGCCACCGGACTGAAGCCCGACATTCTGCTGCTGGATATCGGAATGCCGAATCTCAACGGCCTGGATGCGGCGCGCCAGATTCGTGCCCTCGCGCCCGACGCCCGGATTCTATTCTTGACCATGCACGACTCAGAGCAGATGGCACGCGAAGTCCTTTGCATCGGTGGCACTTGCAGCCTTCTGCTCAAGTCCGACGCAGGCCGGGTGCTAGTGGCTGCTATCGAAGCTCTTCAAAACCGTGAAACCTTTGTTACGTCGAAGTTATTACTGGCGACGAAGCCTGAAAGACCCTTCCCGTCGGAAGACAAGGATCGGTGCGCCCGCAGTTGTCTTTTAACCTTCCGTGAGCGCGAAGTGCTTCAGCTTGTGGCAGAAGGCAAGACCACGAAAGAGGTGGCGACAGCTCTTAACCTCAGTATTAAAACCGCAGAAACTCATCGCGCAAATCTCATGCGCAAGTTGGGACTGCATTCGGTTGCCGACGTAACGGTATACGCGGTAAAAAATGGGATCGTTCAGATCTATTGAAGCTATTCGATTCTGCGATTGGACAACACAGAGAGCAGTATCTGCTGAAAATACGATTTCTTTCCGCTATACGACACCGCGATCTTCTATCGTGCCGACAACCCTGCCGAACAATCGGCCATCAGAAGTGGCGAGGATCGGACAAATGATGCGAAGAAAAGATCTTGTCAAGGCCGATCTCTTCAGTGAGATTCTGCTGCTGGCCAGTGGCATCGCCATGGTTGCGTTATTGGTCACGGTCGCGGCGATGGCATGGATACGCGCCATAACCCCGTGATAGAAAGCGCTCAAGGACTGGGTTTGAGCCCACTAGTTCACACGCAGCAGGATCAGCGTGCCACTTTCCAATTTTACGTTGCGTTTCTCTGAAACGAGAACCGATCCCTGTGCAGAATTCGCTGACGTGGACAACTTCAAGTTCGGGATCCCAAGCACACCCTGAGTGTGCCCCGTGATAGGGGGATGAGCCTTTTGGGATTCCGGGCTGGGTGGCCAGTTGTCGCTGGAGGTGGGAGTGGTGGTCTGCCCCGAAGTTCCCATTCCGGCAGATCGGTTACCCGGCAGGTTTCCGCCAGCTTCCGGCGCCACTGTCGGCGAGCTTGTATTTTCATTGGGGTATTGTTGTTTGCAGGGCCGCTGGCGTTCAAGAACGTCGGCGCGATTACTGCCTGGATGGACATCGGCAAGGTTTCACTGCTGCCGTTCTTCATCAGAACGTGGTCGAAAGCGATTCCGACTTCCGACTCTTTTTGCTCCTTACTGCGCGCCTGCGTTTCCGTAATGTGTCCGGTAACCTCGGTATTCTTAGGCACCACAATTTCGCCATGACTCGCCTTCAGGTCCTGCGTAACCTTAGCCTCTACCGCATCACCATTCTTCGTCTTTTTGGCGTCGATTGTCCTTGTCAGCTCGACAAGAATGACGCTGCCCGCTGCGATCCGTTCGGCGTCCGTCTTTCTCTTTGTCGAAGATGAGTTGGTTCCCTCAGAGTCTTGGTTGCGCGATGCCGTGTCATTGGTGTGGGGAAGCGACAGTACGTCTTGCGCACTAGAAAAACAACATAACACTCCCACCAGAATTCCAGTCAATAAAGCTCTCATGGGGTTGCCTCCTTGAAATCGATGACACGGTCAAAGATGGTGAACGAATACGCAGTTGTTTTGATGCAGATGCACTTGGAAGAGTACGGGCGAGTTGTTGCTGGCCGCTACGGCGAATCCCGGATTTCACAATGTATTCCGGAAGTTATTGACCCAAAACCCAAAAACTGACACAGAGGAGATTAGAGGTAAGCTGGGGCAGGAGTCCGGAAGAGGAGACGAGGACGATG
>Ga0335081_10011476_pt1 | contig 14338 bp, 11 predicted proteins | sample Lox_Sample_35_FD_206713 | JGI IMG/M metagenome (GOLD analysis project Ga0335081, IMG submission 206713) | Soil microbial communities from Loxahatchee National Wildlife Refuge, Florida, United States - Lox_Sample_3.5 | ecosystem: Environmental > Terrestrial > Soil > Wetlands | place: USA... | reverse complement strand
TATATTTTCCGCTATCGGCTAACATTTGCAGTTCCGTTTGAGTTCCAGGCCCGGCGTCTTCAATTTCTCCACCGGCCACGGTCACAATTACAGCCTTGTCTTGGTTAATTTGATTGGCCATATAAGCCATATTGAGTACTCTGCCGAGTCCAATTGAATTTACAATATTATATATGTTGTTTTGTAGTTGGAAGTATGTGTAACCAGCCCTTTGATATAATCCATTACTTCCGATGCTGACGGTGTCAGCCGAAGAATTTACGGTAGCCAAGTCAAGTAAGGCGGCTTGAGCTAAAACGGCTAATCCAGTCGCGAAATCAACATGCGCTCCCCCCCACGCAACATCATAGGCACACGCAAACCGCCTATCGCCGGCTGAGGCATTTGAGTTGCTGCAGATAGACCATGCGCTCCCAAAGTTCGTCCAGCCCTGCATATAACAGGCTCCAACGTCTTGGATGCAATTTCCCACCAAATTCGAATGGTTGTTCCCACCCTTTTTGCCGCCGTCCGCACCTCCATCACTAATACCCGGTCCCCAATAATATTCAGGATCTTGAGGGCAATTTCCATTTATGTCCTCATCTTCACAATGATGTCCCGTCGGGTCTGTGGCATTGACAGGATCGTTATTGACGTAGCTGTACCTGTTTAGGCTCTGAGGATTGTTGAGGTCAGGTATAATGTCATCTGGCGAGATGAAACGTTGTAATTCGCTGTCCAGCCAACGAGCTTTGAAATCCATTAACTCAATGTAACCCATACCGGCGCAGCGAAATCCTAAAGACTGCCAAGGTGGTATATGCCGCCTAAGGGACAAGAACAATCTTATCTGTGGGATATGCGGGAAGCTGCCCCGGGAAGTCGTTTCCTTCATGAAGGGTGTCAACTTTGCGCAGTTTGAGAAAGACAAGCTCCTGTACAGCGGGCGGTCTAAGTCTACATCGACCGGCCGGGCGCAGCCAAACCTTGCGGCAGGCCCCACCCGGCAGCCTGGTTATTTTCCCGCCTCGATCCTGAAGGTGGGGTACTTTGACGCGATTCCTTCAAACTCTGAGAGGGGCGCATCTTTGCCCACGGGTATATGCGGCCGTGCTCCGGGCGCGATCCGTAAATAGGCCTTCAAGATCGGTGCGCGCTGTCTCCGATCCACTTCCACGAGGCGAACTTGCTCGCGGATCCCATGGACGAGCGCTGCTTTTCCGCCCGCTGCCCTGACATTTCGTACCCAGTTCGTTCCCTCCCCCAGCATGGATACCAGATATCTTTCTCCGTTCATCACGGTCATCGCAAGCGGAAAACTTACGATCTTCCCTGATTTTCTCCCTGGCACTTCCAAAGTGACAAACCGGTCCGGAAAGATCCCCAGCGAGTGAAGTATTGCCCAGCCTCGATTTTGTAATTTGGCCAATAGATTCGGGCGTCCGCCGCGATACATCCATCGCTTAAGGGCCATATTTCCTCCTGCAGGATCTCTCAGGCTTTGGGCGGGCGTGCCCACTCATGGGATAACCGCTTCGGGAAGGTCCGACTGCGACTCTCGGGATTCCACCCCAGGCCTCCCTTGATCCGGTTGGGATCAATTTATGTCCGCTGCGGCAGCGGGCGGGCCCTCGAATCGGCACGGGCGGGGGCATCTCATTCGTCCTTGGGCGCCTCCCGCACGATGTAGAGCGGCCGGCCCTTGGCTTCATCGTACAGACGGCCGATGTATTCCCCCAGGATGCCCAGCGAGATCAGCTGCACACCGCCCAGGAACAGCACCGCGATCAAAGTGGTGGCTTGACCCGTGAGCTGCGGACGACCTTCCATGCGCAGGTAGATCACGATCGGGATCGCCAGGATGGCGGCGCCGGCCGAGATGAAGCCGAAAAAGGTCGCCACCTGCAGGGGAAAATACGAGAAGCTGGTGATGGCGTTCAATGCCAGCCTCAGCATTTTATTGAACGGGTATTTGGTCTCCCCGGCGTAACGGGCGGCGCGTTTGTACTCCACGCCGATCTGTTTGAAGCCCACCCAGGCCGACATGCCGCGCGGGAAGCGGTGGCGTTCACGCATCTGTTTCAGCACGTCGACCACCTTGCGGTCCATCAAACGGAAGTCGCCGGTGTCGAGGGGGATCTTGACATCGGTGATGCGGTAGATGATGCGGTAGAACACGGAGGCCGTGAACTTCTTGAACCAGGACTCGCCCTCGCGCCCGGCGCGCACCGCGTAGACGACGTCGTACCCTTCCTTCCACTTCTTCGCCAGTTCCAGGATGACCTCGGGCGGGTCCTGCAGGTCGGCATCAATGATGACGACGGCCTCGCCGCGCGCATAATCCCAGCCCGCGGTAATCGCGATCTGATGTCCAAAATTGCGCGCAAAGATCACGGGGCGGACATGCCAGTCCAGCTGTGCCAGTTCGCGGACCTGTTCCGTCGAGCCGTCCGTGGAGCCATCGTCCACCAGGATCAGTTCCCACGATTCGCCCTGGGCATCCATCACGCCTTTCAGGCGGCGATACAGCTCGGGCAGATTCTCGAGTTCGTTGTAGATCGGTGCAACAATGGAATAGGTGATCTTCATTTTGATGATCTCTTTTTGGCCGGGGTGCGCGGGCGCGCCGACCCCGCCGGTGGCGAGTCCCTCTCCGGGGCCTCCGGAATGGGAGCGGCCGGAACCTCGTCCAGGAAGGGCGGCAGGCCCAGCATGCGGGCGTGAAGATAATTCCAGATGACAACCAGCGAGGCCAGCACCGGCACAATGATGAACGCGCCCAGGATGCCCGAAAAGATCAGGGCGGCGATGATCACGATGAAGACCAGGGCCTCGTTCATATGAACGCTGCGCCCGAGGATATAGGGGCGCAGCCAGATATGTTCGATGTTGATCAACACGACATACAGGCCGACCACGATCAGGCCAAATACGAAATTGTTGACCGGCAGCCACATGGAACCTTCGAGCAGGGCGACCGCCAGCGCCAGGCCGGTGGCCACCACCGGCCCCACATCCGGGACAATACTGAACAGGCCGGCCAGCAGGCCCAAATAAAGGGAGCCCGGCAGACCGATGATCGTCCAGAGGATGATAAAGGTGATCGCCACGATGATCATCAACGTGAGCTGGCCGCGCAGATAGGCCATCCAGACCTGCCGGATCCGGGAATAGATTCTGCGGATGTCAGGGCGGTACGCTTCGGGCGCAACCCGGACCAATCCTTCGCGGACATTTTCCCACTCGGTCATGAAGAAGTACGTGCCTCCGAAAATGATCAGCACCCACAGGGTGCTGCGCGAGGTGTCCCGGATCAGCGTCACGGCATTTTGTGAAATGGAGGATAACGGATTGAAGAGCGAGCTTCTGTACTGGGCGATCATTCCGCCCAGGTCGATCGGAATCCCTCCGATGGAAATGGGATTGGCCAGGTATGCCTGAGCATCGGCCAGGGTCTGCTGCAGGTCCTGGGCGATCTCGGAGGTCTGCCGCAGCAGGATCGGCACCAGGATGACCGGCACAATGATGATCGCCGCCAGGCTGACAAAATACACGATGTTGGAGGCCGTCCTGCGATTCAAACCAAATCGGCGTTGGATCAACGCCACCAGGGGATAAAACAAATAGGCGATCACCCCCGCGAAGATCAGCGGCCGGAAAATCTCGCGGATCTCGTATCCCACGAAGACCAGGAACGCAATAATGAGCGCCAGCGTGAAATAGCGCGCCGACAGACTCCATTCGGACTTCATAAGATCTTTTTTACGGCCGCCAATGTCGGTTCGATGACCGGCGCCGGTGCCACCGCCTGCATGGCCGCCCGCACATCCTTCAGTCCGCTGCCCGTATTGATCACCAGGATCGGTTCCTCGCTCCGCACCAGACCCTGGGCCGCGGCCCGCACGAGACCCGCGTAGGCGGTCGCCCCGGCCGGCTCCGCAAAGATCCCCATTTTGCCGAGCTCGGCGATGGCCTGCAGGATCTCATCATCGGAAACCGTGATGTACGTTCCGTTCGTGTCCCGCGCGGCGCGCACCGCGCGGACCCCGTCGCGCGGCAGATCCACGGAGATGCTGTCCGCAATGGTCTGTGCCGAGACCGGCGTGATCTTTTCGGTGTTGGCCTGGAAGGCAGCCGCGATCGCGGCGGAACCCGCCGCCTGGACCCCGATCAGGCGCGGCATGCGCGTCAGCCAGCCCAATTCCAGCAGATCCTTAAATCCCTTGTGAATGCCGGAAATGATATTGCCGTCCCCCACGGAAACAAAAACCGTCAGGGGCGCATGGTCGAGGCCCTCACCGTGCTGCTGGTGCCAGACCGCATGCACGCTCTGCCACCAGGCCCAGATCTCGAAGGCGGCCGTCTTCTTGCCCTCCGCCGTGAAGGGATTGTAGCCGGTGTTCCGGCAGTACCAGCCAAACTCCTCCGCAGCCTTTACGGTCAGATCGAAGGCCTCGTCGTAGGTTCCGTCCACCAGAATGACCCTGGCACCGTAGACCAGCAATTGCGCAACCTTCGCGGCGGGCGCGCTCTTGGGCGCGAAGATAATCGCCTTTTGTCCGACCGCGGCAGACATGCCGGCCAGGGCCGCACCGGCATTGCCGGTGGAGGCCGTGACAATCATCTCCGCGCCGATCTCCTGCGCCCGCGCGACCACGATCGCGCTGGCGCGGTCCTTAAAGGAAGCGGTCGGGTTGCGGCTTTCGTCCTTCAGCCAGAGATTTTGCAGTCCGAGCCTTTCCGCCAGACGCGGCAGGGCGTAGACCGGGGTCCCGCCGGCGGCGTGCAGCGGGGTTGAATCGCCCGGCGCCCCGGGGACCGGCAGCAGCGGCAGAAAACTCCAGAGCGAAGAATCGGTCCGTGAGAGAATGTCCTCCGGCTGGTATTTCGTGTGAATGGCCTGGTAATCCAAGATCACGTCCAGGTTGCCGCCGTCCTTCGTGCAGGTATAGGTGATCTCGGAGGGAGAGTATTCCTTTCCGCAGAGCGAACAACGATATCCAAGAAATTTAGGATCCAGTTTCTTTGAGGCCACGTGATCTACCCGTTATTCCGATTCAAAAGGAATCCCCAGCGCCGCCGGAGGCGAGGCGCGCATGGCGCGCAGGATCCTGGCCACCACCCGGCGGGTTTCCTCCGGCATCGAGGCCAGCCAGCGCTGGACCCATTCCGCGTCGCCAATGTTGACCAGCAGCAGGGTCAGGATCATCAGCGGGAAGGGTGCCACCTGCAGCACCTGGGAGGGAATGCCCGGCAGGCTGGGCTGCAGGACCAGTCCGAGCCACTCCAGCAGGGCAAACAGATACGCGCCGAAGGCGGCCCGCAGCGGATTCCATCCGCCGAAAATAACGATCGCCAGGGCGATCCAGCCAATCCCATCCAGACCGGTCTGGGTTCCCATCCAGCCGGGCTTGACATTCAAGGTATAGGCCGGCCCGGCGAGCCCGACAAACGCGCCGCCGACCACCGTATAGATATACCTCAGCCGGTTGACATTTGCGCCTCTCACAAAGGCCGCGGGCGGGCGCTCTCCAATGCCCTGCAGCATCAGGCCGGGCCGGGTGCGGAAGATCCACAGCCAGGCCAGGACAATGATGATGAAACTTATGTACGTGACGGCGTCCAGGCGGAAGAATAGGGGGCCCAGGATCGGAATATCCTTCAAAACCGGGATGGGCCAGGTGGGCAAAGTGGGGCCCGGGGTATTCATGTATGGCACGCCCAGGAAATAAGCCAGATCGCGTCCGGCCAGTGCCAGCACAAATCCAACGGCCACCTGGGATTGATGAAGCGTGATGCTGCCAAAGGCCACGATAAATGCAATGATCGCACCGATCAACATCCCCGCCAGGAAGCCCAGGAGCAGGTTCCCGGTCACATATGTGACAGAAAATCCACCCATCGCAGCCAGCAGGATGGTGCCATTCAATGAAAGGTTGATGATGCCCGCCCGTTCCGTGATCGTCTCGCCGATCACGGCAAACAGGACGGGTGCGGCTGCCACCAAAACCCCGGCCAGGCCGATCAATATGTTATCCATAAGGGCTCCTCTAGGCCTTCCTCAAGAAGCGTTCGCGGGCCCCCTGGCCCAGCAGAACCAGCAGCACGAGCAGATCCTGCAGCACGCCCGCAAAGGAAGAATCCATTTTATAGACGATCTGCAATTGAATCCCGCCCACATTCAAGGCGGCGAAGAAGAACGCGATCGGCAGGACCCAGACCGCCTGATAATTGATCAGCATCGCAACCAGCAGGCCGAGGAAGCCATATCCATTCGAGATGTTCGGCAAGAGGCGGTGATAGACCGCGGTCACCTGGATCGCCCCGGCCAGACCGGTGAATGCACCGCACAACAAGAAGGAGAACATGCTGTACTGCCAGGTCGGTACGCCCAACAGGAAGGCGGCTTTCATATTCTTACCCACCGCCTTCAGCCGCAGGCCAAAATATGTGCCGCGCAGCAGGAAGAAGACAATGACCACCACCAGGATGGATAGTACCAACGCCCACGGACTTAACCCGGTGTTCGATACGGTGGGCAGCCACAACTTCTGGTCAAAGGGCTGCGTACCCGACATGGAACCCACCCCGGGCCGTTTCCACGGACCGAAGACCAGATAGATCGTCAGGGCGGTTGCGACAAAATTGAGCCCGAGCCCGCCGAAGATCTCGTTCACGCCGCCAAAGGTCTTCAAGGCCCCGGCCAATCCCGCCCACAGGGCCCCGCCGATCATTCCAAAAATGATTCCCAGGAGGATGATCAGGGCGGGCGGCAGGCTGGTATCCTGCAGCAGCCGCAGCATCCAGGTGGCGAAGATGGAACCCAGCACCATCTGGCCTTCCACACCGATGTTCCACAGTCCCGCGGCAAAAGTGATCAGGACCCCTGCGGTCGTCAGCAGCAACGGCGACCAGCTGATCAGAATGGAGACGACATCGTTCGACGAACCGAAGGCGCCGCTGACAATGCTCTGGTAGGCCTGGAAAGGCGGCGCGCCTGCGGCGACCAGCAGCAGGGTTGTGATCAGCAGCGCAAGCACCAGGGCCCCGGCCTGGAAGCCGATATTGATCCAGACGTTATTTTTCATTCGCCCTCCCTGACGTCCATTTTGCCCAGCCCATGCCGCCGATCAATTCTCCGAGCTTGGCCGTGGTCAGCGAGGACACCTCCAGCGGCGGCGTCACCCTGCCGCTGAAAAATACGATCACGCGATCGCTGTATTGCAGGATCTCCTCCAGATCGGAAGAAGTGAAGATGATGGCTGTGCCCTGCTGGCAGCGTTCCTTGAGCTTGCTCCAGATGTAGATGGTCGACTCGATATCCAGGCCGCGGGTCGGGTGCTCCAGCAGGATCAACGAAAGCGGAGCCCGCAGCAGGGCGAGCAGGGCGCGCTGTTGATTCCCGCCCGACAGCGACTCGACCGTGCTGAGCGGCGTGCCGCGGATGTTAAAGGACTGGATGCGCTCTTCGGCCAGTTTCCGGCCCTTCTCGCCATCCACGAACAGGCCGCGGGTCTCCTCCGCCAGCTCAAAGTGTTCGGTCAAAGTCAGGCCGGGGACCAATCCCTCCTCCATGCGCGAGGCGGGCATGAACGAAACGCCGTTGCGCTTGAAGACGTGATACGAATGTCCGGTCAGGTCATGCCCGTGCACCAGCAGTTTTCCGTTGACCGGACGGATCAGACCGGAACAGGCCCGGATGAAGGGTCCCTGCCCGCTTCCTTCCATCCCCGCCACACCGATCACTTCGCCGGCATGGATATCGAGATTGATGCCCGCCAGGCGGAGGCGGATGTCTTCCACGGCCAGATCGTGCAGCTCGAGCACTTTGGCGCCGGCCTTCAAACGATGCCGCGCTTCCAGAGACACTTCCTTGCCAAACATCATCTCCACCAGTTTCTTTGCTTTGAAGGGGGCCGAGGCTTCCCCGACCAGCTTCCCGGCGGTCAGCACGGCCACTTTATGGCACAGGACCTCCACGTCCTCCAGCTTGTGGGAGACAAAGATGATCGTCATGCCCTGCGCGGCAAGCTTCCGGAGGGTCGCAAAGAGCTTGTCTTTTTGGCTGGCACTGATGCCCGTGGTGGGCTCATCCAGGATCAGGACGCGCGCCCCCAGCCAGAGCAGACGCAGGATTTCCAGCTGCTGTCTTTCGCCCACGGTCAGCGAGTCGACATACGCTTCGGGATCAAGCGAAAAGTCAAATTGAACTGCCAGATCATGGATCTCGCGCGCCACCGCATTGCGGTCCGGAAAAATGCCGCCGCGACGCCCCAGCAGGAAATTATCCAGCACGCGCATCGGCGGAAAGTCGAGCGGATCCTGGTGCAGCATGCCGACGCCCAATCGAATGGCATCCGCCGGGGATCGGATCACGACCTGCCTGCCGTCCAGCAGGATCTCTCCGCTGTCGGGGTGAATAAAACCTGAGAGAACTTTCATGAGCGTGCTTTTCCCCGCTCCGTTTTCCCCCAGGATACCCTGAATGGTGCCGGATGGAATATTGAGCACGATATCGTCGTTGGCATGGACCTTGCCGAAGTGTTTATGGATGTGGCGCAGTTCAATATTCATGGGCAGTCCCTTCACCCCAATTTATACAACAAAAGGCGGGGGAAGGCAAACCTTCCCCCGCCTCGAAACAGGATCTATTTGGAAACGCTCTGGCCTTCCATGCCCTGCAGGAGCTGGGGCAGATACCAGATTTGAACGTCCGTGGCGGGCGTGCCGCTTGCAAGATAGGCGGTGCCATCCTGCAGATTGATCGGGCCGGTCCACAGATCCAGCCCGCCGGCCAGCTGGGAAATGAAGCCGTCCAACTGGGTCGAGGCAGTCGCGCTCAGACCATCGCCTTTGGTGAAGCCGACGGCGCTGGTGTCCGGATCGTTGATGTTCTTCCAGTCCGGGCCGTTCCACTGGAAGTCTTCCTTCCAGGTTCCCGCGATGGCCGACTTGACCGCGGCGGCCGTGGCCGGACCCCAGTTGAAGTACGGGACGCCCAGGCAGATCTCGGGAGCCGCGCTGCAGTTGGTCTTGTAGTCATAGGCGACCGCCCAGACCTTCTTGCCGGCCGCGTTCATCTTCTTGGCTTCCACCAGGGCCTCGGTCGTATCGATGCCGGACATCACGACGTCATAGCCGCTGTTGAAGAAATCGTCCGCCACCTGACTCGGGTCGGAGGTCACACCGGGGATGTTGAACCAGAAACCGATCCAGGTGACCTTGAACGACAGCTTGGCGGGGTCGTTCTTGAGAACGTTGGTCCAGCAGTACTTGGCCCCGAGGTATGCCGAAGATGACAAACGACGGGTCTCGTCATTGATCAGGGGTCCCAGGTAGCCGATCTTGCCGGTCTGGGTGGTCAGAGCCGCGGCGCAACCGCCGATCATCTTCATGTACTCCATGCGGCCCATAAAGTCCACCTGATTGGCGGAGGTCTGGTAGTTCTGGCCGTCCTTCCAGGTCCAGTCGTCGGAAGTGCCGATCACATACACATCCGGATGAGCGTTGGCAAACTTAAGGGCCTCATCCTTCATATCATCCGAATTGAAGATGACCAGCTTGGCGCCCTGCGAGACCAGTTGTTCGGCCAATTGCGAGGCGGTCTGGCCCGGATACGAGGGGGATCCGGAGTAAACATTCTCAAGGTAGAGCATCTTCGTGTTGGGCACATTCTGCACAACATATTGACCGCCGTCATACGTGGCCTGGCTCCAGCCATTGTCATTGTGGGCACCCACCAGAAGCATGCCAAAGACAAACGGCGCGGCTGTCGTGGGAGTGGGAGCCACCGTGGGGGCCTGCGTGGCAGCCGGAGCCTGAGTAGGCGCCGGGACTGCGGTGGGAGCTGGGGGGGGAGTTGCCGGGCCGCAGGCCGAAAGAGCCATGGCGAGGGCCACCATCAATACTGTGATTTGCAAAACTGATTTACGCATTGTCTTCTTCTCCTATATTTCAAGATCTGATTAAACCTGAGAAACTTCTTTTAGGTTGGGTAGCCTGCCGCCTCCTTTCGATATTGTTTGGACAATTCTATCAGCAATCGCTTTGGTCTTGTGAAGAAACATACAGTCTCATTTTACGGCAAACAGGAAAATTTAGTATTCAACTCGTTCAGACTACTTTCCTTCTGGGCGCTGGGCGGAACATCCCGCTCGATCCTGGCCAGCAGCCGGCACAAGAGCGGTCCAACATACGCCCGCGACACATTAAAGGAAGTCAACGCCAGGTCTTTCACCTGATTCCATTCACCCTGATGGGCATAGCCCTCAATGAACACAAACCGTTCCACAGGGTCGTTGGGATAATCGTTCAGATGGAATGCCACATCGCCCAATTGCGCAACGCGCGGCCAGTCTCCCAGTTGACGCGCCAGATCGGCCTGCTCGAAATAGTAACAGAAGCCGCGGGGGATCTCGGGGTCAAAATAGGAGGGCGGCGGCATGACCGCATGCCCGGCATCGATCATCGAATAATTGTTCAGGGCGGCGGCCTGCCTCATGAACTGTGGCAGCAATCTATTTTGCGAATCGATCTCCGGATCGAGCACCCGCAGACAGGACGGCGGATCGAACTTGATCGCGACCACCCGGGTCGTATTCCCATCGAACTGGCTCGCCAGATAATTGATGTGAATGGGAAGATCGGGCGCCAGCGCCGGATAGGCCGCTCCGGTCCGGATGGAGGCAAAGAACAAAATGTGGTCCATCTGCCCGGCGGGACTATACATCCAATTCAGCGGGCCGGAAAGTGAATTATCGCTGGAATATGTAAGCGGTAAGTCATTGGTTAACAGCGCGGAATCCCCCGCCAGCGCGGGAATGCGCCATGACATCTGCCAGAAGAATGTGCGCTGGGTCGTCCAGTCGCGGCGGTAATCCGTGTTGATCTGGAATTGCTTGCCGACCGAAAATCCGACCAGCAGCGCCAACACGGCGAATTGAACCTTCGGACGGGCCCTCCAGGCCCCCAGCAGGCCAACCACCAACAGACTGGAGCCAAGCATGAAGGGCATCGTGAAACGATCCTCGGAGAAATGCAATTCCGGCCCGATCCCCACCAGCCAGAACGAGCCCCCGGCAAACAACCAGGCGAACGCGCCCAGGATCAACGCCTGGCCCGCCCAGGCCGCGCCGGGCGGATGCAGGTCCGAAAAACGGTAAAGGTACAGCCCCACCAGGAGCACACACAGAACGGCCAGACCAAAAGCGAGGGCCGTGGTGCGCAGTCCGAGCGACGAGACGTCCACGGTTTGAAAAGGAAAGAACCAGGCGTGCGGAACGGTCTCCACGAACGAAAAGAAAATATTTTGAAGAAGCGACCCTACGCCCGCCAGCGGAGACTGGCGAATAAGGGACAGCGCTGTGTAACCATAGCTGGCATTCTGGTTCTTGAAGAAGAAGGCGCGCCAGATCGAAACGCCCAGGAACGCCGACAGGTAGGGAACGAAGAACAGGGCGGCGCGCCGCAGCTTTTCCCGGGCGCGGCCCTCCAGCACGAACCAGAAGAGAACGATCCGGAAGAGCTCGAGGAAATAGAAATATTCCATCGTCAGCAAATTGACCAGGGCCAACGCCAGCGCGGCGATGGTGAGGGGCCAGCGCCGGGCGGGGCTGCGAACGGCAAGGATGGAAAGATAAAGCGAGAGCAGAAAACAGTTGAGGACAATATAAAAATGCGTGTACATCAGGGCGATGAAGTTCTGGCCCAGGGCCGGATATACCAAAAACAACAGGCTCGTCCACAACGCGGCCTGAGGGCTCCCCGGCCAGACCTGCCGCAGCACCGCCCAGACCAGCCAGGCGGTCAGCCAGCGCAGAATCACGACCAGCGCCTGCCAGCGCCAGGGAAAGGGCCCGATCACGGGCAGGGTAAGCTGATAGATCATCCCCCAGAAGGGGCGGCTCGTGGAAAAGGTTTTCGTTAAAGCTGCCGGACCCAGACGATAATAGATCCAGGTCCAGGGCTCCTCGTCCCAATAAAAACCGCGCTGCCAGAAGAACAAGCCATAGGTCAAAATGGCGAGGCCCAACAACAGCAGCGGCACGCCGCCCTCCGAAAGGATCAAGGATCCAAGCCTCTGAATGAGTTTTTTCATGCCCTCAGCCTGCATTCCATGCGGTAACGTTCGAAGCGGCCTTCTTTAAAGTTCCTTTTTACGGCAAATCCGGATCTCTCATACAGCCCGAGTGCGTGAAGATTATCCGTCTCGGTCGTGAGTTCGATCGAGCGATAATCCAGCCTGCGGCCAGCCTCCGTAAAGGCCTGCAACAGGGCGCGTCCGACGCCCCGGTTCTGCGCCTGGGGAGCAACCCCGAGGTAGGTCAATTCAACGGCCTGCGGATGGAGCCTCTGGCGGGAGGAATGAAATACCGAGACCAATATTTGCAGGAACACCCGCGGCCGCCTGACCGCCAGCACCACGACATGCCTGAAGAACCAGGATCGAGGGGTCTGCAGCAGAGCATTAATGGTGTAGGGATCGGGCGAGCCGACCACCCAGCCCAGGATCTCCCCGGAGGCGGATACGGCGCAGAAGCCGACCACGGAAGGTTCGCTCCTGGCAATTTGATAATATCGCGAGATGATCGGAAGACCGAGATCGGTCAAGAGATTATGCATCACAGACTGGTGCAGCAGGGCCACCGCCTCCAGCGAACGGTCATCCAGACGGGCAAAGGGCCGGAGAGTATATTCCATGGGAACGAAACTCAAGCCAGGCCCTTTATCAGCCAGGGGCCCAGCGGACGAACCGCGGCGGCCGGCAATCGTTTCCACAACCAAATGGCCAATTGAAATCTCGGATTCTTCTGATTCAGATCAGGGATCCGCGCGCCCTCCCGCAGGGCATACCAATAGGCCAGCAGCTGCCGGCGGGGTCTCCATTTCATTTTAAACGTCTCATTGCCGGAGCCGTTCAGGCTGCGTCCAAAATCAAAGACGGATAATCCTTTTGTGCCGTACCGCTGGATGGCCGACCAATAAAGGAACTCGCCCGCATAATCGGGACGAAATCTGCGAAGAATGTTGGCATGGAGATTGGTCACGACCTCGCCCTGCAGAATGAATGCGCCGGCCCCGGCCAACTCCCCGCCCGGGGCGTAGACGACGGCAAACTCCAGCGCGGGGCCCAGCGATTCGGCCATGCGCTGCAAGTAGGACCGGCTGTGATAGGGGGAACCCAGTTCATGCATACTGCGCGCCAGGCCCTGGTAGGCGTCCTCCAGCAGGTCCAGGAGGCCAAAGCGGATGCGGAAACCCTTCTTCAGCGACTTGCGGATGTGGTTGCGGTGGTCGGAACTGTAGCGCGCCAGCAGCGCGTCTTCCTGGAAGGATAGATCGGCGCGGTACGTCGAATAGATCGGGTGCTGGATCCAGCCATCGGGCGGGAGGGATTCGCCCGTCCCGAACCGGACGTTGACATAATCCACGTTCAGCTCCCCCGCCAGGCCGCGCGCCCCCTCCAGCAGGGCGTCGCGGACTTCCCTGGAGCAGAATGCGAACCCGCCGTAGGAGGCAAAGGGCGCGCTGGCCAGATAGCTGCCGAACAAAAAATGCTTGATCCCCACCAGCGCCAGCAAACCTGTGACCTGCCCGCGTTCTTCCGCCACGAGGCGGTAGAGCGGAAGTCCATAGTGGGCGGATACGAACTTTGTCCATGAATCGAGGGCGGGGAAGGCCGCCATTTTCGACAGCCCTTCGGGGGGAGACAGGTGCTCGTCCGATGCGAGCAGGCGGATATTCCCGGTTGCGGAGGAGTGCGAGGGGATCACAGCTTTATTCTGCATTACCTTCTGCCCGCCCGCGGAGGTCCATCACCTCATCGAGATAGGTGCCGATCGGCGACACGGGGAAATTTCGCACCAGCGCCGTGAGGAAGCCGGATTTATTCCAGGTAAAGGGCCACAGGAGCGGATGAGACAGGACGTCCCGCCACAGGCGGGAGGCCCAATGTGCCGGGCGAACGATCTCATAGGGGTGCATGAACAGCACGGGGCTGAATCCCTTTTTCAATTCATTTTCCAGGACAGGGAAGATCAACTTGTTCATCAGTCCGATGCTGAAACTCGACCCGTATGGATATTCTCCGCCCAAAAGCAGGCCCCACGTAAATTGGCGCGGCGCAATGAAGGTCTTCGCGCTGCGCCCGAAACGGAGGGTGCTGACCGGGATCTCCCAGACGCCTCCTTTTTGCAGAAGCGTCCCCGCCGGAGCGTAGATGGACGAACTATAGACAAAGCCCGATTCCTCCAGCAGGGAATAAGCCGACTCGCTCATGCCGACCATGGGAGCGCGATAGCCGCGCACGCCATAATCCTTGACCCAGGAGGTGCTGGCCCGAATATCCAGCGCCAGT
>Ga0335081_10011474_pt1 | contig 14339 bp, 15 predicted proteins | sample Lox_Sample_35_FD_206713 | JGI IMG/M metagenome (GOLD analysis project Ga0335081, IMG submission 206713) | Soil microbial communities from Loxahatchee National Wildlife Refuge, Florida, United States - Lox_Sample_3.5 | ecosystem: Environmental > Terrestrial > Soil > Wetlands | place: USA... | reverse complement strand
TCACCTCCGCGTCCAGCTTCACCCAGTTGTAGGTTTGCTGGTCGATCCACAACCGTCCGCGGACATGCGGCAGAATCTTCGCATCCCGGCTGCGCGGGTGGTATTCGCGGCGCGGGCTCGCGTCCACAATCCAGACCTCGCGCCCTTCGACACGATCCTCACCGGCAATCTTGAAATCGAAAGCCTCGGCCACCTCGTGCATAGTCTCCTGCTGGCGCTTGCGCCGCCTCTCGTAGTCCGCAATCCGGCGCTGGCGCTCGGTCGGCGACTCCTTCATCCGCTGCGCGATGCTCTTCTCCAGTTTCTCTTGTTCCTTCTTTTCCTCAGCCGCGGGAAGCGCATGGTCATCGCGCTCCACCAATCGCTCGTAAGGTGAACCCTCGAGAAGCGTGATGTCGTAAGTTTTCACTTCTTTCGACTTCACATGGCCCGCGGAATCCAGGCGCCGCTCCTCCGTACGTTCCAGGAAAGTGTAGTTGCGCGCAATTTTCCAGTTCTCCTCCCCCGCTTTTACCGACCGCTCCACAATCTCGTGCGCATCGGGTGTTTGAGCCGCCGCAACGCATGCGATCGCGAGCGCAATCGCCATTCGCATGCTCGAATGTACGCGCCGGGGAAGGTCTGAGTTGCGGTTTCGGGGTCGCGATATGCATTTTTCTCTTGACATTCTTCCCGAACCACCTTATATATGAATCACATTGCGATTTTTAGGATCGCAAAATTTGATGTTAGGGAGAATCAATCGATGAAGAACGCAACCAAGAAAGCTGCGAAGAAGAAAGCCGCCCCCAAGAAGAAAAAGTAGTCTGGCGGCGTCCCGCAGCGGGACACCAAACGAGTTTGACTTGAGGCCCCGAAGTTTCGGGGCCTTTTCTTTTTGAGCCCGGTTTTATTGGGCGAAATCACTTCTGCCCACCCTTCCGCTGCATCAGCGTCCGGAACGTCTCCCCCATCCCGAACAGAAGCTGCTTCAACTGCAAACGCCTCCGTTGCTCCTCCGCGGGCGACTCCGCCCGGAGCGCATCGGCGAATTGATCGGCCTCGCCGGCCTCCATCAGCGTGCGCGCCAGCGGCTCGAATGCCGCAGTTTCAAGGTTCACGGTCTTCCCGAACACTTCGAGCGCCGAAAAACACACATGCGCGGTGATGTCCTGCTCTCCTGGGTCCTTGAGAACGTCCTCAAGAGCCTGATGGCGCCGGTAACTCATCAATGTTCCGGCTGGAAAGCGCGCCAGCTCGGGAGGGGCATACCCGTAATCGATGCTGAAGACGTATCCGGCATCGAGCGCCCCTGAGATCCGTTCCAGCCATTCCAGCGATTTGAGTCCAGCCTCGAAAATATGTCCCTCGGTCAGCGTGCCGAGATATGTCTTTCGATAACATTCCACCTCGTCGGGAGCGGGACCGGCTTCGATCCAGGTGAATCGGTCGTCCGTGAACCCGACGCGCAGGTCTCGCGCCACCTCCCCGCGCATCACCGCCACATGAACCGGCAGCGAGTCAAAGAATTCGTTGGAGAACACCACACCACGAATGCCCTTCGGCAGCTCGCCCGCTCCGATCTCAACCGGCACGTACCGGAACTCCCCCAGTGCCGCCGCCATCTCGCCGCGTCCCGCGCCCAATTCCACGACGGTGAAGTCCTCCCCGTCCTCCATCGTTCTGCGCAGTTGCCGGATCCGGTCCGCTATGAGGATGCCGAACACAGGCTGAAGCTGCTCGGCCGTGTAGAAATCCCCTCCGACGCCGAACGGATCGCGCGTCCGCCGGTAATAACCGAACTCCGGATGGTAGAGCGCCATCTCCATGAACCGCGTAAACGACATCGGCCCATCGCGGCGGATCTCGTCGCGCAAAATCTCCGCGAGCGGCGTCATGAATTACGGCTTTGGGGAGTGCGGATGAACATCTCGACCAGGTAATCGTGCAGGCAGTCGTAAAGGTAGCGCTGCAAAGTCCAGGGGAACTGCGGATGATCGATATCGCGCTGATGCAGCGGCGCGTAGTACGTGTGCAGCCCGAGACTATTGTCTTTCAACTCGATCACAAGCTCGATCGCGCCGTTCTTCTCCCGCGCCGAAAACTGCACAAGCGCGTGCTCATATCGCGCCAGCTCGCGTTCGACTTTGGCCAGTGTGTCGCTCACCGGCATCCCTCTCGACCCGCGCCACCGGATTCTACCGCGCCAACGATTCGCCAGGTTGTCGTAGTGGCCGGGCACGCCCGGCCAGATTTCCTCCGCACGCACCTATGCTAGCTTGAAATCGGCGCATGCCTCTACCCGAGACCATCCGCGTCAAACTCAGTTCGGAAGCCGCCGAATACGTGTCCCTGACCCCAGTCGTTGTGCAGGAAATGCCCCTGCGCGATCTTGTCGAGCACATGCTCGGCGTCACGGGCAAGGACGAAGCTCGCATCTGCGACCTGCTCCTGCGCGGAACCCTGGTGAGCGGCGCATCGCGATTCCGTTGGACCGGCTGGGAGGCGGACATGGAGAGCGTTCGCGTCTTGCTCGCCGCCTTTCCCGACCCCGACCCCACCCGCCCGTTCATCTCCAGTCAATGCACACGCGTGGTTCTGCGCGGCCCCCGCCAGCCCATCACGATTCCCCGTGATGCCGCCGAGCGCCGCGGTGTCGTTGCCAGCCTGTTACGCCGGAAGAGCTTTTGGGACCACCTGATGTCGACTGCAAACTCCGGCGATTCCCGTTACGCCGGCTACTCCTACCGCGACCGCGCCGACGTCTACCACCTGCCACTCCCCGCCCCCGGCCTAAAGCGCATTCGAGAAGCCGCGCGTCTTGTCCGCTACACCGCGCTCCAGGCCCAGATCCGGAATTCGCCGATTGAGTCAGCGGAGCTGTACGTGGCGCGGGCGTGATTGCCTGCCCCGCACACGATCTGGCCAACACCAAAGTCCGGAATGCCCGTTTATCGCGCGGGAACCTACTCCCCCTTCCCGAGAAAAATAGCTTTGCCATGGTATGCCCCGGATATATTCGGGCCATTAAGATACTACGGTGAAAGGCACGAATCGTGTCCACCCATAGCCGCCTGATGGCGACCTAAGAAAGTGTGCGATGAACTTATATTTGGCTTCGCTCATACTCTGCACAATGTCATTACTGGCGCAAGCGCAGACGCCGGTCTTTAAGGTCGAGACGAATCTTCAATCCGTTGCAGTTCAAGTTACGGACAAGCAGGGCAACTATGAGCGGGGTCTGGCGGCTTCCGAATTCACGCTTTTCGAGGATGGCCAAGCGCAAAAGATCTCATTTTTTGAGGCGGAGGATCAACCGATCAGTCTTGCCATTCTGCTCGATGTTGGCCGGAGCATGGATTTTGGCGGCAAACTGGAACGTGCGCTGGATCTACTCGTGCCACTCGTGCGCGGCAACCTTCCCGAGGACGAGATTTTTTTCATACCGTTTACCGATGAAGCCGGACCCTTCCTACAGCTCACCGACGAGGAGCGCTTGCAGCGCCCAACGATCCCTGTGCTCAGGCATCGAGGTTCGGCGATGTATGACGCACTCGCGTCGGTACTTTGCCATATGCGAACGGCGAAGAATGTGCGGCAAGCAATCGTCGTGATCAGCGATGGGATGGACCAGCATAGCCGGTTGAAACTTGAACAGTTGATCGAGCTGGTGCGTTCGTCGAATCCACAGGTATTTATGGTCGGTCTCTATGATAGGCCCGAATACGAGATCTACCGGCAAAGCCACAAGACCGTTACCCTTTTCGGCTTACGTGAGGTCGACAATCCCGTCACCGTGTTTGAGCGCTTAGCGAAGGAGTCTGGCGCCGAGTCATTTTTCCCTATGTCGGCACGGGATTTCAAGAAGGCTCTCGACCGCATTGCGGCGCTGCTGAGCGCACAATATGTTCTGGCATATTACCCCAAGAGGGTGGACAAAGTTCGCAAGATCAAGGTCAAGGTGGAACGCCCAGGGGTGAGGGTCTCGGCTCGGAGTAGCGTGGGGCCGGAAAGCCCCGCCGACACAGTTCATTTTGCGGCAACAGGGTGTGGAGTATCGCCCAAGGATCATCCTTACCCATGGGAGTCGCGAGTTACCTCAGCTCCCGGCGCGCCAATGGTCTACCACGAAGACTTTTCCGATGAGAGAAGCGGCTGGCCGAAGTGGGGGTTTAATGAAAACACGGATGCACATTACATCAACGGGGCGTACGAACTCGACAGACACTGCGTGAGATGTACGTTCGTCCCTCGTTCAGTTCCCGGCATAGTCGCCGCGGCGGCTGACACCGTAATTGCGGCCTACGGTCCTTGGTGGGAAAACTTCCGCGCATCGGCTTCGCTGGAGGCCTTCTGGGAAGAGACCGGCGCCGGGGTTGGAATGGTTTTCGATTTTCGAGAAGAAGGCTATTATGCCTTCTTGGTCGGCACGCCGAACACGTTCGAGTTAGTCAAGGGAAGCTGGGACGGCAATCGAACAGAAATCATACCGCCGACGCCATTGGGTTTTTCCATGGGAAGGGTCTGCAGCCTTACCGTCGACCGCAACGGACGGCAGATTACTCTGCTGGTGAATAATAGACAGGTCGGAAGCGTCGAAGACAATTCGTTCGAATACGGCCAAGTGGGGTTTGGTGTTTTCGGTAGTGGCCGCGCGGTTGTGCACGATCTGCTCGTGGAGGCCAAACCCCGGATTAATTGACAACGAGCCAAACCACCACAGACGCCTGCAGGATCACTTGAAGAGTCTGCCAGTTTAGATGCAATTGGTTCGGCAGTAGTTCGCGGCCCCGGTCTACCACGATGCGGGGACGCGGTCGACGCGCGAAAAGTGCGCCTATCGGAAGCTGGACGTGCCCGCCAAGAAGCCTGTCGTCCTCGCTCCCTTCCCGCCCGCTCCAGCTCCCCAATATCCAGCTTCTTCATCCCCATCATGGCCTGCATCGCCTTCGGGTGCTTAATGAGCTCTCTCAACCGCGCGGGTACGATCTGCCAGCAAAGACCGAACTTGTCCTTGAGCCAGCCGCACGCGATCTCGCTGCCGCCGGCCGAGAGCTTCGACCAGTAGTCATCCACTTCCTGCTGCGAGTCGCACCGCACCACGAATGAGACGGCTTCGGCGAATTTGTGCGCCGGGCCGTCGTTGAGTGCGGTGAACCTCTGGCCGTCGAGCTCGAAAGTGATGGTGAGGATACTGCCCTTCGGCCCCGGGCAGCCCTCGACATTGCGGAATTCCGACAGCCGCCGTGAGTTCTTGAAGACGCTGAGATAGAACTCGACAGCCTCTTCGGCATTCGAGTCGAACCAGAGAAACGGGGTTATGCGAGGAAAGTCTGGAAGCACGCTCACTGCATCCCCCCGGCCCGTTCTTTCAGGCCAAGGGGCCCGTTAGCACGACCGGACGCGCCTTTACGGTGCAGGTGTCTGTACGGCTGGGAGCAGCAGTCCAATCAGAATCGCGATGATCGCGATGACAACGAGGTTCTCAATCAGGGTGAAGCCGCGCACGGCGTTCTTGGTGCAATTCACGATATCTTTCATTTTCTCCTCCATGACCACGCTTCCCCTCGTTTGCAATCCACGCGCCAACTATCGGCTCACTGACGAGCGGCACCAAGAGCTTGATTCTACGGGCACGACAAGAAATCTGGGAATCGGATTCTCGCAGTTCTCGCTATCCGTTCGGATAGCGAGCTTAGCTAATCGGATAGCCCCGTGAACCACGCACCTGATGGTTGGCGTCTCGATACTCTATCCCGCCGCCGTTCGCCGCTTGCGCACTTCGTCCAGCGTGACCGCCAGAATGATTACCGCGCCGATGATCGCCTGCTGCAGATACGGCGAGACGCCCAGCAGATCGCTGCCGTTCGAGAGCAATCCCATGATGAACGCGCCCACCAGCGTTCCCATCACGCTGCCCTCGCCCCCTTGCAAGCTGCCTCCGCCGATCACCACCGCGGCGATGGCCTGCAGTTCATACCCCTGGCCCGCCGTCGGCTGGCCAGTCATTAAGCGTGAGGCCTCGATCATGCCGGCAAGACCGGTCAGCATTCCGCCAATGGCATAAACCGCTGTCGTGTGAAACTTCACCGGAATGCCGGCGTAAACCGCCGCCTCGCGGTTGCTGCCGATCGCGAAGGTGTAGCGGCCCAGTCGTGTGTGTTCCAGCAGGATGTGGGTGATAACGGCGCACGCAACCAAAATCCAGAGAACAAACGGGACGCCCAGCATGTTGCCCTCTCCCATGTACGAAAACTGCTGCGGGATCTGGTGCACAGGCAGTCCATTGGTGATGATCAGCGTTGTGCCGCGAAATACGCCGAGCGTTCCCAGCGTGACGATGAACGGCTGAACGCGAAGTTGCGTGATCATCAACCCGTTTGCAAACCCGCAACTGAGACCCGTCAGGATTCCAATGAGGACGCCCACCGGAATCGATAAGCCTTTTTCCATCGCCATGGTGCCAACTACGCCTCCCATGGCCAGAATCGCGCCTACGGAAAGATCGATGCCGCCCGTGATCATGATCATGGTCATTCCGAGCGCCATGATGTTGATCACCGCCGTCTGCCGGACCACGCTCGAAAGATTCGTGCTGGTGAAAAAATTTGGCGATGCGATAGTCAGCGCTACGAAAAGAACAATCAAGCTCAGGAACGGGAGCAGGCGCTGCAACACAATCCGGTCGCGGCGGCTCTTTGCGGGCAGTGTGGCCGCTACGGCCGGCTCACTCATCGGATTTCCTCGCTGACTGATTCGAGAGCTGCATAGCGCATGATTTCTTCCTGAGTCGTGCGGCCCGGCAACTCGGCCGTGATTCTCCCCTCGCGCATCACCAGGATGCGGTCCGCCACCTGCAGCAACTCCGGCATTTCCGAACTCACCATGAGGATCGCCGCACCCGACTGCGCCAGTTCGTGCATCAGGCTGAAAACTTCCACCTTCGCGCCCACGTCGATGCCGCGGGTAGGTTCATCGAACAGGAAAACGCGCGCCTGGCGGAACAGCCACTTAGCGATCACTACTTTCTGCTGGTTACCGCCGCTCAGCCGCCCGCACAACTGCCGATGCGAGCTGGCGCGGATGCGCAGGCGCCCGATAAAATCCGCCGCGGCTGTGCTTTGTGCCGCTCCGTCCAGCAAACCGAAACGGCTGATCCGGCGGACGTTGGCAAGTGTAATGTTATGTGCGATCGGCAGGCGTAAAGCGAGGCCGGTGATCTGCCGATCCTCTGTAATCAACGCGATACCCGCGTCTACCGCTTCTTGCGGCGATCTCAACCGAACTTCGCGCCCGCAAACGAAAACCCGCCCGGAATCAATTGGATCCACGCCGAACAGCGCTCGGCACAGCTCCGTCCGCCCCGCGCCCATCAGCCCCGCCATGCCCACGATTTCGCCCGCGCGCAGCAAAAGTGAAATATCGTGTAATTGTCCTTTTTGATTGACCCCCTCGACCCGCAGGAGCTCGTCGCCAGGGGGCAGGGGATCGCGATGGTAGATGGTCGAGACTTCGCGGCCTACCATGTGCTGGATGATGCGGTCCGTCGTTAGCTCCGCAAGTGGGGAGCTGTGAACGGTTTTTCCATCACGAAGAATGGTGACCCGGTCGCCGACGGATTGCAATTCGTCCAGCCGGTGGGTGATGTAGATAACCCCGACGTTCCGCGCGCGCAACGTTTTCACAATTCGAAAGACTTCGGCGGTTTCTGAACCAGAAAGCGACGAGGTGGGCTCATCGAAAATTACCAGGCTGGAGCCGTGCAGGATCGCTCGGCAAATTTCGACCAGTTGCTTACCGGCCGGGGTGAGCTTTTCGACACGCCACTCGGCGCGGAGCGGGAATTGGTGCTCTGCAATCAGGCGGTTAGCGGCCTCCATCATGCGCTGCCGCCGCACCCAGCCGAATGGCAGGCGCTCTTCTCGCCCCAGGAAGAGGTTTTCGGCTACGGTTAAATGCGGAGCCAGCAATGACTCCTGGTGAACCATCGAGATCCCGATGGCCGCGGCGTCGGCGGGACTTTTGAGGTCCACTTCGCGGCCCTGCCACAGCATCTGGCCGCCATCGCGCCCGACGATCCCCGCTATGATCTTCATGAGCGTGGACTTGCCCGCGCCGTTTTCGCCGAGAAGCAGATGCACTTCTCCGGCCTGCACGGCCAGGGATCCGTCAGTCAGTGCAGCGACACCAGAATATCGTTTCTCGATGTGATGGAGCTCTAGAAGCACCTGAAGGGAACTAGTTTACATAAAAAAAGGTTCCAAGTGACCCACATTCCAGCCGCGCTCCGCACCGGCATGCCCGGTCGAAAACCTGCAAACATGACCCCCGAGGCATCATCTTTTCAGCTCCCCGCCTCCTGTTTTTCTCAGGATTCGGATCAAAGCTTCAAAGCCCGCCTGCTGGGCTGTCCCGCTTGGGGCCGACGTTTCGAAGGGCCTTTCGCTCACTCACGGCCGCTTCCCGTTTCCAGGTTGCTGCTGCGAGGTCAAAGCTCCCGGCCTATTTCTTCAACGCCACGCTGGACTTTCTCAAGCCCGTTCGATCCACTACTCCTCCGCTCAATCCGGCCTTTCCGGTTTGGGCGGGATCGTCGCACTGAACCCGTTGCCTGATTCCGTTCCCGCGCTTCGTGCGGATACTAAATCTCCACTCCCCTCGAGGGACTTTCACATCCCCTTGCAGATCGCAGCGTTCGATTCAGCCTTCCACTCGAAAGCCCACCTGTATGAGTTGCCCGATTCCCTTTCGCTCCCCGCAGGCGTTTCGCTTTTAACAATCGGCCTGCGGATCATCGTTCCAGGTTCGCTACGCCTCACCAGGTTCGACTGTTCCGTGAACCTCTTGGAACCTTAGTCATCATGCTCCTAAAGCCGGATTGCGTCAAAGGAAATCTGTGTGGTCCACAACGTTTTCCTCAAGATTGTTGTCGCGTGATTTCATGCCGTTAGCGACTCACGCCCGTGGAGTCCCGGTGGAAAAGTTGAGAGCCGTCGTGGAAAAAACAGAATGGAGCTGACGTGTTGCGAATCAGCCCAGAATCTCGAACCCGGCGGTTCGGAAATGGCGGTCAAATGAGAAAGCCTTCTTGATGTTCAGGCGCCGCATGATGGCGAAAGTGGCACAATCGACGGGGTTCGCGCCGGACCCGCCCCATCGGTGGAAGAGGTCCCAGGCTTCAGACTGGAGCACGGGATCAACATAGACGATCTCTGTGGTTGGCTCCACGCGGATTCTCCGGAGAAAGTCCAGCGCCGTCGAGAACTGGCTCCGGGCTTGGAGCAGAGCGATGGTTTCGTTGATGACCAAGGACGAGGTAACAAGGCGCAGGCCAGCATGCAGGGCCCGTACCGCTATGCCATGCCATTGATCTGCTTCCACCTGGACGGCAATAAAATAGCCGGTGTCTAGAAATACGGTCACTTGTAAAGGATCTCGTCCACCCGAGAAGCCAGGTCGGTGTCCTTGATCCCCTTTGCCATCCCCTTCATCCAGTCGAGCGGACCGGTTTTTCGCTTCCTGGATTTTAATTCACGCAGCTTGTCTTCCATGGTTTCGCGGATGAACTGCGCGAGTGGAATTTTGAGACGCTCGGCCGTGCTGCGCATCTCTTCGGCGAGAGGCTCGGGCAACGTGATTTGATATTTCACGCTCACATCGTCATTATACACATAGATGGATCATGATGCCTTGGTGGTGATGGAAGGCCGGGAGAAAAGCGGCTCCTGCACTCTGCGCAGGAGGCGGACCTTGCGCGAGTCAGCGGTGAATCCCCATTTTTTGTAGAACGGAACCATTTCGTCGCGGCACGAGAGTTCGATGTGCTCGACAAACAAGAGCGCGGGGTGCGATGTGATCGCATCCAGAAGTAATCTTCCTAGGCCGAGGTCGCGATGACGCCGCTCGACGATGACGTCGAAGACGACGGCTTTGTAAACGAAGTCGGTGAGGACGCGCGCGAAGGCGACGAGCCTGCCGGTTTCCGAATCGCAGAAGGCGAAGATGAGGTCGGAGTGCTCCACTACCCGCCGCACATCCGCGAGTTTCCTGCCACGGCTCCACGATTCTCCCTGGTACAAGCGCCATAGCTGCTCGATGTAGCCGCTGGTGAGGCGGCTGACGAATTGCAGCTTGGATTCGAAGGGCGCGATCATGCGGCACCCAGCAAGCGGACGGCAGTCAAGGCGTAGACCAAAGCGCAATTCTCGATGTTCCGCACCGGCACGAATTCGTGCGGACCGTGGGAGACCGCAAGCAGACCGGGACCGTAGGCGAGCGCGGCAATCCCCTTCTGCGCGTAGAAGCGGGTTTCGAGCAGCCCGGGGCACATTTCGAAACGGGGAGCTTTGCGCGTCACCTCCCGGATCGAGTTTTCGAGAGTCTGGGACAACGGATGGTCCTGCGGCGTGGCGGAGGCGTCGCCTTGCTGGAAGATCTCGAAATCGAGATCGATGCCTTGGCGCTTGGAACGATCCAACACGCGCAAGATCCGGTTGGCTTCGCCGGCCAGATTTTCCTCGGGGTTCGTGCGCCGATCGACAGTGAAACTGCACTCCGCCGGCACGACATTGAAGTTGGTTCCGCCTCCGCAGCGCCCGCCGAGCATCAGGATGGAATGGCGTGCGGATTCCGGGCGTACCGGAAAGCGCGTTTTTCGGTTGGCGATCTGTTTCTGCAAGGTACGCAAACCTCGCGCAACGTGAAGCATTCCTTCGAAAGCGTTGCGCGCGGAATGCGACAGGCCGGAATGGACTGGTCTGCCGCGGACAGTCACGCGGAGGGACACCGCGCCACGGCTGGAATTCCAAATCACTCCGCTGGTGGGCTCGGGCGTGAGCATGCCGATGGCGGCGGGATCGATCAGGCCCGACTCCAAGAGCGCTCTGGTGCCTCGTGCACCGGCGGTCTCCTCGTCGGGAACCATCGTCAGGACGATTTTCCCGTCCAGCCGCGCGCCGCTGTCCCGGAGCGCCAGAATGGCAAATACCATGGAGGCCAAGCCTGATTTCATGTCGGACGATCCACGACCGAAGAGGCGTCCGTTCCGCACGACGGGCAGGAACTGCTCGGGTGCAGCGGCGGGCACCACATCGTAGTGGCCATGAAAATAGAGGATCCGCGGACCGTTCCCGTAACTGGCTTGCACGCAGTGGCGGGGTGTGTGGGAATCGAGAGGCAAACGCAGATCCCGCAAGCGCTTGCGCAGGAGGCGGAAGCACTGAGGATATGCGGATCCCGGGGGATTCTCCGTGGGGAGGGCGACCAACTCACGGGTGAAGTCCAGCATTTCGCGGCGTCGCGACCGTATGCTGGCGGCGAGTTTCCGCGATAAGGACATTCCGAATGATAACGGCGGAGGATACGGTAAGTACAGATGCAGATCTATTGAAATGTAACCAGTACAGATGTAATATCTGAAATCTGATGCCTGTATTAGCAGCGGTAAAAACGCCGCTTTATTTGAAGCTGGCGCGTTCACTCGAAGAACAGATGAGCCGGGGAGTGCTGCGGCCGGGAGACCGGATGCCTTCGGTGCGCGCATTCAGCCGGCAGCAAGGCGTGAGTATTTCGACGGTGCTGGAAGCGTACATCTGGCTGGAGAACCGCGGCGCGATTGAGCCGCGGCCCAAATCGGGGTTCTTTGTGCGGGTGCCTTTCGCAAAATCGGTTCCGGAACCACGCTTCCAGACGCCGGCACCCAAGCCGGCAAGTTTCAGCGCGAGCGCGATCGTGACGGAGGTGGTGCGATGCGCGAATCGTCCGGGCAGCGTACCGTTGGGCAGTGCGCTCCCCGACCCGCAACTGATGCCCAACGCCAAGCTCAACCAGATCTTGCGGCGCATTATCCGGGAGCATCCGATGCACAGCGCGGTGTACAACTTTCCTCCGGGGATTGAGAGTTTGCGCCGGCAGATCGCGCGGCGTGCGCTGGCTTATGGCTGTAGCCTGCCACCGTCGGAGATCGTGATTACCAGCGGGGCCATGGAGGCGCTGAACCTTGCTTTGCGCGTGGTGGCACGGCCAGGGGACCTGGTAGCCGTGGAAAGCCCGACTTATTTCAGCGTGCTCGACGCGATTCAGTCGCTGGGCTTGCGGGCTATTGAGATTCCCACACATCCCCGCGAAGGGATGAGCCTGGAACATCTGGAGAGCGCTATTCGGAAGCATCGCGTGAAGGCGTGCCTGACGATGACCAACGGCCATAACCCGCTGGGCTATGTGCTCTCGGATGACTATAAGAAGGAACTGGCGGAGTTGACCGGGAAGTACGATGTCGCGTTGATCGAAGACAACCTCTACGGAGACCTGGCATACGGACCGCGGCCGCCGAAGCTAGCCAAGGCCTTCGACCAAAAAGGCAACGTGCTGGCTTGTGCGTCCATCTCAAAAGTGCTGTCGCCCGGTTTCCGGCTGGGCTGGATTCACGCGGGGCGCTACCAGACGGAGATCGAGCGGCTGAAGTTCATCAGCACCGTAGCGGCGGGGTCGTTGCCGCAATTGGTGGCGGCGGAATATCTCGAAAAGGGCGGTTTCGATCGTTACCTGGTGAGGCTGCGGATTGCATTTGCCGAACAGGTGCGCATGGTGAGCCAGGCGGTTGCGAAGTATTTTCCGGAAGGAACGCGCATCACGCGGCCGGGCGCCGGATACCTGCTGTGGGTCGAACTGCCGAAGAAGATCGACGCGCTGAAGCTGTTCCGGGCGGCGCTGGACGCTAACATCGGCATTGTGCCCGGCCCGATCTTTTCGACGACAGGAAGGTTCCGCAACTGCATCCGGCTTAGCTGCGGATACCGGTGGTCGGATACGATTGATCGGGCGCTGGTGACGCTGGGGCGGGCTTGCGACGAGATTGGGAGACAGGGGTAAAAACGGGTGAGAACGTTGACAACGTATATACACTAACGAGAGAATGGATGAGGCTACCGGCGTCGCCTTCGACTGGGATGCAGAGAACACTCGGCATCTGAGGCGGCATCGAGTGACGCCGAAGGAATTCGAAGAACTCATGACTGGCGATCCGCTGTACAGGGAATACCAACCGTCAAACCGCGAGGAACGATACAAGGTCCTAGGCGCAACCAAAGCTGGCCGCGTGTTGATTGCGGTATTCACGTTGAGAGAGGGCCGGGTTCGGGCCATTACGGTGTATGCGGCTGGCCGAGCCTATCAGAAGCTGTACTGGGAGTCGGCGTTATGAACGAGAAGCGTGCCCTACCTGCCTTCAAATCAGAAGCCGAAGAGGCGGAATGGTGGTACAAAAACCGCGCGCGGCTCGACAGGGACATTGTGACAAGTGCGAAGAGCGGCGAGTTGAGGCGGCTGACTCGTGAGAAATTGAAGGAGCGCTTGGCAACTTCGAAGTCGCGGGTCGTTTCCCTCCGATTGCCGGAGGATGATATTGAACTTGCGCGCCGCCAAGCGGCGCAAAAGGGTCTTCCGTACCAGACGTACATCAAATCCGTCTTACACCAAGCATTGCGGCAGGCTAAGTAGTGAAAACGCCCGGATGGGCACGAGCGCGGTCTTGGGCCCATCTTTCCGACCACAGAAAGGTCCAGCAATTGCATCCGGCTGAGGTTGCGGGTAATCGTTGGTCGGATACGATTGATCGGGCGCTGGTGACGCTGGGGCGGGCTTGCGACGAGATTGGGAGACAGGGGTAAAACGGGAGCAAGGCGCAAAGGCAGCTAGTAATTTGTTACGTTGACCGGGAGGCGAAATCGGGATTTGAGGTCTCTCCGTCCCTGGTTTCCCCGCATCATGGGAAATCTATTCGGCGATGCATGCCTTCGCCAATGATAAAGGCAACGATCCACACGGGCCATGCAAATGCGAACGGGGCTTCGATGATCGCCAAGAAGGTCAGGAAGCCTTTCTTCTTGGCATGGCGAATAGTTCGAATGGTCACGAGCAGCCAAGCCAAACCGATGAACCCGGGTACGAGGTATATCGTCGGGGGGCGTTGAGCCCAGACATCAAACACACTCATCGAAAACACCGAACAGAAGCAAAGCAGTATCTCGAGTCCGACCATAATTGGAGTAGCGTAGTTCACGTCAGCACCAATTTTAACTCGGAACACCGCCGGCCTCATAGCGTAAGCGTTACTTTCGTGAGGGTGCGGGGAAGATCGGGATTCAGCCCTTTCTGCGCGGCGAGGCATCCGGCAAGGATCTGCGCCGGAATGATGTAGGGGATTGGCGTATAGAGTTCCGGCAGGCGTTGTGGAAGACGGATGACGCGCGTACCGATTTCGGATGCGGGCATGTTGCTGGAATCGGTGATGACTACGGTTTCGGCTTTGAGCGATTTCAGTTTCTCGATGGCTTCGCGAACGGGCTTCCAGGTGACACCGG
>Ga0335081_10011471_pt1 | contig 14340 bp, 6 predicted proteins | sample Lox_Sample_35_FD_206713 | JGI IMG/M metagenome (GOLD analysis project Ga0335081, IMG submission 206713) | Soil microbial communities from Loxahatchee National Wildlife Refuge, Florida, United States - Lox_Sample_3.5 | ecosystem: Environmental > Terrestrial > Soil > Wetlands | place: USA: Florida... | reverse complement strand
GTTACAGGTTCGGGCCGGAGCGGCGTTGAAACGGAAACGCTTCGCCGGGAGTCAAACGATCACCGGAGTTGCGCCGATCAACCGGTGGACGCTCAAGGAATGCCGTCTCGCCCGTGGAAAATATACGCGTATGGGCTGGTGGTGTACGCGGCTGTGGCGGGAGCGTTTGAGCTGCCGGCCCGCGCGCAGACGGGATCGTTCGAAGGCAAAACCATCGTGCGGATCAGCTACGATCCGGCGCACCAGCCGCTCGACCCGCGGGATCTGGCACGGGTGCAGTTGCTGCACACCGGCTCGGCGCTGCGGAGCGAAGATGTGGCGGCGACACTCGACCGCATGTTCGCCACCGGGCGTTACGAAGACATACAGGTGGACGCAGAAGCGGCGGGCGCGGGAGTGGTGCTGCGATTCATCACGCGCAATGCGTGGTTCGTCGGCCAGGTGAGCGCTCGCGGAAAAATTTCCAATCCTCCCAACACTGGCCAGATTCAGAATGCGGTCCAGCTCGATCTTGGGGCGCCGTTCCGGCCCGAGGTGCTGCCGGGGGCGGAAAAAGCGGTGCGCGATCTGTTCACCAATAACGGCCTGTACGAGGCGGACGTGCGACTGGACACGATCCGCGACATCGAACATCAACAAGTGAACGTGGAGATCATCGTGAATGCAGGCAAACGCGCGAAATACGAGACGCCGGTGGTTCACGGGGAGACCATCCTTTCCGACGAAACCATCCTCAAGTCGATCGGCTGGCGAATCCGCTTCATTCATTATTGGCGTCACGTGACGCAAACGCTGACCCGGTCGGGAATCGACCGCGTGGCGCGCAAATATCAGAAAGAGGACCGGCTGACGGCGGCCGTGAAACTGACCTCGCTCGACTACGACCCGGAGACGGTGCGCGCGCAGCCCACGCTCAATATCGAGGCTGGCCCGAAGATCGTGCTTCGCGCGGTGAACGCAAAGGTTTCCAAGGGGCGGCTCAAGAAATACGTGCCGATTTACGAGGAAGGGGCCGTCGACCAGAGTTTATTAGTGGAAGGCGCGCGGAATCTGCGGGATTATTTTCAGTCCAAGGGCTACCCCGACGTGGATGTGACGTTTCGCGAGATGCCGCCGCAGAAGGATCAACAGACCATCGAGTATCTGATCAGCCGCGGGCCGCGGCGCAAGCTGGTGGCGGTGCGAATCGAAGGCAATCGTTATTTCGACAGGTCCACGATTCGCGACCGGATGTTTCTCGAGCCCAGCTCTTTGGCGTTGCATTGGGGCCGCTACAGCGACGCGTTCCGCCGGCGCGACGAGCAGGCGATCACCGACCTGTATCGTGCCAACGGCTTTCGGGACGTCGCGGTGAGCTCGCGTGTGGTCGCGGGTTACCGCGGCAAACCCAACCAGATCGCGGTGACCTTCGTGATTTCGGAAGGGCCGCAGTGGCTGGTCGCGCGGCTGAAGATTTCCGGCGCCACGTATTTCAAGCCCGCGGTTCTGAACGCGGTGGTCGCTTCCGGGCAAGGCGAGCCGTATAGCGACGTGAGCATCGGCCTGGACCGGAACCAAATTTTGAACCTGTATTCGTCGAACGGTTTTCCGCGCGCGAGCTTCGAGGCGCGCGCGACGCCCGCATCCGAGCCGCACCAGGTGGAACTGAACTACACGATTGTCGAAGGCAACCAGGAGTTCGTGCGCGACGTGCTGGTCAGCGGTCTGAAGGTCACGCGCCCGGAGATGGTCAACCGCAATCTGCCCATTGAGGCCGGCCAGCCGCTTTCCTCCCCGGCCATTCAGGAGGCGCAGCGAAATCTATATGACCTGGGAATCTTCGCGGAAATCGACAGTGCGGTCCAGAACAGCGATGGCGACGACCGGTACAAATATGTCCTGTACAACTTCGATGAGGCCCACCGGTACACTTTGAACGTCGGCTTAGGCGCCGAGATCGCGCAGCTTGGCGCAACCACCAGCGATCTGGCCGCGCCCACCGGCGGCACGGGATTCACCCCACGGCTCACGGTGGACCTGAACCGGCTGAACGTGTGGGGCCTCGGCCATACCGTGTCGTTCCAGGGGCGCGTTTCGACGCTGGAGCAGCGCGCCGCGGTCAGCTATATCGATCCGCGGCTGTTCAACGATCCCAACCGCACGGTTACCTTTAGCGTGCTGTACGACAATGCGCGCGATATCCGCACCTTCGCCTCGCATCGCGAGGAGGGTTCCGTGCAGCTTTCGCAGAAATTCACTCGCGCGACGACGGCGTTATTCCGCTTCGCCTACCGCCGCGTTACCACCAGCGACGTGGTGATTCCCGCGCTTCTGGTGCCGACGTTCCTGCAACCGGTGCACATCGGGATCGTTTCCACCAGCCTGATCCAGGACCGGCGCGACAATGCGCTCGATCCGCACCGGGGCATGTACAACACTCTCGATGTGGCGCTCGCCACCAGCGCCCTGGGGTCGCAGCGCAATTTCGGTAAGATACTCGGCCGCAACGCGACGTATTATCCGCTGACCAAGAACGTGGTCTTCGCGCGTCAGCTCACCGTGGGCGCGATTATTCCGTACAACACTCCGGCGGGGCTGACCGCGGCGGATGCGGTCCCGCTGCCGGAACGGTTTTTCGGCGGCGGAGATATCTCTCTGCGCTCGTTTCCAGAGAATCAGGCGGGCCCTCGCGACACCGGCTCGCCGGTCGGTCCGGGGGGAATGGAAACCGAGCCGACCGGTTTTCCACTGGGAGGAAACGCAGTGTTGATCAATAACTTCGAGCTGCGCTTTCCGCTCTTCGGTAATAATATCGGCGGCGTTCTGTTTCACGATGCCGGAAACATTTATAGAAGCTTCGACGACATCTCCTTCCGTTTTCATCAAAAAAATTCGCAGGATTTTAACTACATGACCCAAGCCGTGGGATTCGGAATTCGATATAAGACGCCGGTCGGCCCCTTGCGCATCGACCTCGCCTACAGCATCAATCCGCCGAGGTTCGAAGGCTTTTCGGGAACCGTGCAGCAGCTTTTGGCCTGCAATCCCAACCTGCCGCCCAACCAATTACCTTCACAATGCACCCCTGTCGTCCAGAGCATCAGCCATTTCCAATATTTCATCTCCATCGGTCAGACGTTTTGAGGAATATGGCTGCGGCGGCTGTTATGTGCGCGTGTTCCTGCCACCTCGCGGCGGGGATCATCGACCGCACGGCGATCGTCGTGGGACGGCATGTGATCCTCGATAGCGACATCGAGCGGGACATCCGTGTCACGGCGTTTCTCAACCGCGAGCGTCCCGAATTCAGCGTAGCGGCGCGCAAGCATGCCGCCAGCCGCCTGATCGACCAGGAATTGATCCGCGAACAGATTCGCACGGGCAACTATCCGGTTGCCAAGCAGGCCGACGCGAGCCAACTGCTCGACCGTATTTGCCAGGACCGGTTTGCCGGCGACACCGCGGCGTTTCACCGTGCGCTCGCCGCGTACGGCCTCACCGGAAACGAGCTCCAGGACCGGCTGCTGTGGCAACTCACGGTTCTGCGCTTCATCGACATCCGCTTCCGTCCGCAGGTGGTGGTTTCCGATGCGGAGGTCGAGCAGTATTACAACGCGCACCGCTCGCAGATCAAGGTCAGCCTGGAAGCGGCGCGGCCGCAGATTGTCGAGGCGATCACCGGCGAGCGCGTCAACGACCTGCTCGACCAGTGGCTGCGCCGGACGCGCGCGGAAACGCATATCGAATATCTGGAGAAGGCTTTGCAGTGAGACGGCTGTACAAAATATTTCTAGCCCTGGCGATCACGCTCGGTTCGGTTTTATTGCTGGCCGCCATCTTCGTTTTTCTGGTGGTTCCGTCTGCCTCGTTTCAGAACTACGTGCGTCAGAAGATCGTCTCGTCCGCCGAGCAAGCCACGGGAGGGGTGGTCGAGCTTCAAAGGTTTCGCTTCGACATTCAGAACCTCAGCGCGACGGCCACCGGATTTGTTCTTCACGGGACCGAGCCGGCGGGCAGTCCGCCATTATTTCAAGCTCCGTCGATCGTGCTGCGGTTGAAATTATTCGCGGCGCGCGCGATTGATCTTGAATACCTCGGAGTAGAGCGTCCCTCGGTGAATCTGCTGATTTCTCCGGACGGCCGTACCAACATTCCGACGCCGAAGAAAAAATCCAGCGGATCGACTGTCGATACGGTGGTTGATCTGGCCATCGCCAAAGTGGATATTCACAACGGAGCGATTCATTTATCGGACCGGACCGTTCCGTTGAACGTGCAGGGGGACAATCTGCGGATCGAGCTGGCGTTCGATCCATCGCTCGCGCGGTATCAGGGTCTGGTGTCGATGGCGCCGATCTATCTTGTCTCCGATGGCCGCCCTCCGGTGGCGGCGCAGCTCAGCATACCGCTAGTTCTCGCGAAAAACAGCGTGCGGATTTCGAATGCGCGCGTGAGTACGGCGCAATCCGGCGTGGCGGTGAATGCGGAGCTATGGAATCTCGCGGCTCCCGATGCGTCGGTCCGGGTCAGCGCGCATGTGGGACTCGAGGAAATGAGCCGCGTGGTCGAATATCCGCTGCATTTTCGCGGTGCGCCGCGGACGCTCGAGGCTTCCGCCATGCTGCGCATGAGCGGTACGGCGATTCAAGTGCAAAATGCTTCGCTCGTTTTGGGAAAATCGCGCGCCGCGGCGTCGGGATCGGCGTTTCGCGCGAGCATCGATCTGGATGAGATTTCCAATCTGCTCGCGCTCGCCGAGCACCCTTCCGGGACCGTGGACATTGCGGGAAACGCGGTGCTGCCGAGCCATGCGAGTGGAACGATTCGCAGCGGGCCGATCTCGATCAGCTTCGGCGGATCACGATTTCAAAACATTCAAATCAGCTCGAATTTTCGTGCGGATTCGCATGCGATCGAAGTGAGCAACGTGGATCTTCATGCATTGGGCGGCGTGGTGGGCGGGAACGCGTCGCTCGCCGGCGGGGCGGTGCATGCGGCGCTCGATTTGCGCGGATTCGATATCCAAAATTTGACTCGCGAGGTCGCGAAAGAGCAGATCCGATATGCGGGAACCGTTGACGGGAAGGTGGAAGGGGGCGCGAAGCTCAAGGGGAATTGGCGAAATACGATTCTTGCGCGCGCGGATCTCACGATTGTGCCGAAAACGAGCGGAACGCCGGTTTCGGGAACTCTCGATCTCGATTATCGCGGCGGGCTGCTTGCGCTCGACCATTCGCGCCTCCGGCTTCCGCACAGCGCGATTGCGCTGGGCGGCGTCCTGGGAGAGCGGGCAGTGCTGAACGTGACCTCGCGCGATCTTTCGGATTTTTTCAGCGTGCCCGTGGCGCTTCACAACGGCTCGGCGCAAATCACGGTTTATGAGCAAGGGCCGCTCGAGAATCCGCAAATCTCGGGCTCCGTTTCGGCGTCCAATTTCAGCGCAGGAAGCAGCACCATCAGCCGGCTGAGCGCTTCCTTCATCGCTTCACCTTCGCGCGTGAGCATTCAGAACGGAACGCTGGGAGGGCCGGGCGTCGAGGCGCGGTTTACCGGCTTCATCGGGCTCGATCACTGGAAGCCATCGTCGCAATCCCCGATTTCCGCCAATGGCGAGATTCACAACGGCAAGCTGGGCGACATCCTCGCGTTCGCCGGCGAAAGCAGGCTGAAAGCGACGGGCACGGTCAACGCGAGCCTGAACGTATCGGGAATCGTAGCGCGGCCGCTAGGCGGGGCGCAGCTTTCGATCACCGATGGAAGTGTGCTCGATACGCCCTTCGAGCGGATCGAGAGCACGGTTGCCTTTAATCAGCAGGAGACGATCTTGAGAAAGCTTCAGGTTGTGGCTCCAGCGGGAAGTCTGGAAGCGCAGGGGACGTATTCGCAAGGACGCATTCGGGCGACGCTCTCGACGACGGATGTTTCGCTCACGCGGCTCGGCATCGAGGGAACGGCGCGCGTGACGGGCGACGTCGCGGCGAGCCTCCAGAACGGGAATTTCGCGTTAAACGCGCTCAATTTCAATTTGAGCGCGCACACGCAGAGGTACGGCGGCCTCACCGCGATCGCGGCGACCCGCGGGAATCAGGTTTACACTCGTGTCGATTCGGATGTCGCGGGATCTTTGCTGCGCGCTACGGCTCGCACTGAGCTGGTTGCGGATTATCCGACCAGCGCGAACGCATCGGTCGCTCATCTCGAGCTGGCGAAGGTGATTCCGGCGATCGCGACGGGCAGCCTTTCCGGCTCGGCCACGTTTTCGGGAACGATCGGAAAACCGAATCTCAGCGCCAATGTTGAGCTGGTGCACGCGACGGTGTATCAGCAGCCGATCAGCTCAGCGGAAGCGTCCGTCGCGTATTCGAAACAATCGTTGAAGCTGAATTCGCTGAAGGCGGAGGGTCCGGCGGGGACGGTCGAGATGCACGGGTTGTACTCGCATGCGCCCTCCGATTTGCGGCAGGGGCGCGGCGAGGTGTGGATCTCGACGAAGGCAATCGATCTCGCGCGCGTCGTTGTTTTGCAAAAACGGGAGCCGGGACTGAGCGGAGTGCTGGCGATCAATGGCGCTGTCGCGCTGGATGTGGGCCAGCACATTCTGCCAGTGCGCGCGAACTTCACCGGTGGATTGACGAAGGTCGCGCTGAACGGCGCGGCGCTGGGGAATTTGAGTTTCACCAGCCAGACCAGCGGCAGCGCCGTGGCGATCGCGCTCGATTCAGACCTGGCGAAGAGCTCCGTTCACGGTAAGATGCGGATTTCTCTGGCGGGAAATTATCCCGCCGAGGGGAGCATCACGTTCGAGCACGTTACGCTGGCGGGTCTGCGGCCGTTCGTTCCGAACCTGCCGCCGGAGGTCGACGCGGAACTGGATGGTGAAGCGAGCGGAACGGTTCCGCTCGAGAATCCGCGCGAGGCGCAGGGTGAAGCGCGGCTGACGCGGGTGGAGGTGACAGCGCAGAAGCTGATGAGGCTTCAGAATCCGGGACCCGTCGTGGTCCGCGTGGATCATTCGACGCTGCGCGTGGAGAGCGCGCGGATCACCGGACCGTCCACCGATATCTCGATCGCGGGCTCAGCCGCGCTGAACCGAAACGGAGCGCTGGACGCGACGGTAAACGCGAAGACGGACATGAACATGGTCAAAATCATTCATCCCAACGCGTTCACCGCCGGCAGCCTGAATGCGAGCGCAACAATTCGCGGGACGTTTTCTCATCCCTCGATGAACGGAGAGATCCGGGTGCAGAATGTTTCGCTGCAACTTTCGACGTGGGCCAACGGAATCTCGAACGTAAACGGCGTAATCCAGCTCAACGGGAACAGCGCGCGCATCGTATCGTTCACCGCCGATTCGGGCGGAGGGAAAATCACGGCCACGGGATTCGCGGGGTACACGGGAACCGCGCTCGATATTAATTTACGCGCAGACGCGCGCGACGTCCGCGTGCGCTATGCGGGCGCATCGGTGAGCGCCAACGCGGCGGTGACGCTTACGGGCACCAGCCGGCGAAGCGTGCTGGGAGGAACGGTGACCATCACGCGGGTCGGATACAGCCAGCAGAGTGACATTGGATCGATTCTGACGGCGAAAGCCACACCGCCCGAGCTTCCCGCCTCGGCTACGGGAATTCTGGGGCTGATGCGGCTGAATGTGCGCATTCAGACCGCTCCCGACGTGGTGTTCCAGACCAGCCTCGCGCAGCAGCTTTCGGCCACGGCTGACCTCACGCTCGCAGGAACCGCGGCGTCGCCGGGGATGGTCGGGAGGGTGAACATCACCGGCGGAACGCTGATTTTCTTCGGAAACAAGTACACGGTCAACCGCGGATCGATCGCGTTCTACAATGCCAACTCGATCGATCCGATGCTGGATGTCGACCTGGAGACGAGCGCGCAGGGTGTCGAAGTGGACATCGGCGTTTCGGGGCCGATTGAGGATCTGAAGCTGAGCTACCACTCGGATCCGCCGCTCAAATTTCAAGACATCATCTCTCTGCTGGCGGCGGGCAAGACGCCGCCGGACCCGACCATCGCGGTGAATCAGCCCTACGCGCCGACGCAGACTTCGATGCAGATGGGAGAATCGGCGGTGCTGGGCGCGGCGGTCGCCAATCCGGTGTCTTCGCGGCTGGCGCGCGTGTTTGGAGTGACGCAGCTCAGCATCGCGCCGTCGTTCGTCAGCGGGTCGGTGCTGCCGCAGACTCGCATCACCGTGCAACAGCAGGTGAACACCGCGGTCACTGTCACCTATTCGGAGGATTTGAGCCAAGCCAACGCGGAACTGGTGCGCGTCGAGTGGACGCTGACGCCGCGATTTTCTGCGATCGCCACGCGGGATGAGAATGGCATCTTCGGCGTGGATTTTTATTACAAGCGGCAGTTCAAGTAGAGATTGCTCACGGATTTCCAAGAACGCAGCGGCGTGAAGGCCGCGCCTCAAATGCGCTGGAGGCGCGGACACCGGCCGTCTCGGCGGTTGCGGTTATCATAAGGGGCGGATGCTGCTCGATTCGCGGATTTTTGTGGCCGGGCATCGCGGGCTGGTGGGTTCGGCGATCGTGCGGCGCCTGGCGGCGGAAGGTTATCGCGACGTGGTGGTGCGCGGGCGCGAGGAACTCGATTTGCGCGACCCCGCGGCAACCGCGCGGTTTTTCGAGGCGCAGCGGCCGGAGTACGTGTTCCTGGCCGCGGCGCGGGTGGGCGGAATCCTGGCCAATGCGACGCGTCCGGCCGAATTCATCCACGACAACCTGGCGATCGAGACCAGCGTTATCCACGCGGCGTATGAGAGCGGCGTGAAGAAGCTGGAATTTTTGGGATCCTCGTGCATTTATCCGCGGCTCGCCCCGCAGCCGATCGCGGAAAGCGAGCTGCTCGCGGGTCCGCTCGAGCCGACCAACGAATGGTACGCGGTGGCCAAGATCGCGGGGATCAAGATGGCACAGGCCTACCGCCGGCAGTACGGATTTCGCGCGATCAGCCTGATGCCGACCAATCTGTACGGTCCCGGCGACCATTTCGACCTGGAATCGTCGCACGTGGTGCCCGCGCTGATCCGCAAATTTCACGAAGCGCAGGCGTCGGGCGCGCGCGAGGTGGTGCTGTGGGGCACGGGAGCGCCGCGGCGCGAATTTCTGCACGTGGATGATCTCGCCGCTGCGGCAGTGTTCCTGATGCGCGAATACGACAGCGAAGAGATTCTCAATGTGGGCGCCGGTGAAGACGTGACCATCCGTGAGCTGGCGGAGATGGTTGCGGGAATCGCGGGCTACGGGGGCGGCATTCGCTTCGATCCGTCCAAGCCGGACGGCGCGCCCCGCAAATTGCTGGACGTGAGCCGGCTCAGAGCGCTGGGCTGGCGGCCCGCGATCGGTTTACGCGAGGGGATCCAATCGACTTATCGGTGGTACCGGGAGCGCGCGCTTGCGGCGATCTGAATCAGGATTCTCCTAGACCCGAAGAACGCGCTGCCTGAAGGCCTCGCCTCAATCCGCCCGAGGCGCGATTTTCAGATCCCCCGTTGCCGGCCGAGTGGTCTAGGCATAAATGAGTTGGACGATTCTCGCTGCGAGGAGGCGCGGAGCGGCTTGCAGACGGTCGCGCCAACTCGGGGGTTCGGACGGTGCGGCGCCTAGAGCCGAACACAGCCGGTGATACTCGCCGCCGCCGCGGAAGTCGCGGACGGCACGCACCAGAAGAGACTGCTTTTGGAGTCCCTCGAGCGGCCGCGGAAGCGGGAATTTTTCGGCTTCACTCCAGTTGCCGTCGCGCCATTCCTGAAGATAAGCGATACGATTTTCGGCGTCGATCAGGAAGCTGAAATTCAGGTTCTCGAAGATTAGTTCCGGCATACGCGTCGCCCTGAGCGGATGCACGCTCGTGTCCTTTCGGCTATCTGATTGAGCGGGAATAAGGTTACGCACGCAATGTCTCGGGCGTCCCTACCGCCGCTGTAGCATTTACAAAGTACCTTTTTCCGGGGACAGGCTGTAACACAGTGTGCTTGGGGTGCACGGACCGCGGCGCGTGTTTTCATGGCGATGCAGGCGGCGACCGTCGTGCAAATAGTCGCTGAACCGTTAAAATGCGGGCGATGCTCAAGAACTGGAAGCTGAGCGCGATCGCGGCGTTCTCGCTGATTATAGCGATGGCGCTGGCGATCGTGGCGTTCGCGCTCTCTGATGCCCTACTGCTGCGGCCGCCGGTGGCGAAAAATCCGGGCCAACTTTTCGATATTTTTACCAGTTCGCCCAAGGAGCCGTTCGGCCGCGTCTCCTATCCCGATTACGAATGCTACCGCGACAACAATCGTGTGTTTTCGGGCGTCGCCGCGTATGCCAACAGCATCGGGATCAATTCGGACATATTCGAAGACCACGTCCTGATCGTCACCACTTGCCCGGTTTCCGACAACTATTTTTCGGTGATGGGGATTCAGCCGCTGATGGGCCGGTTTTTCGAAGCAGGCGACGACCGGAACAAGACGCGGACGGTCGTGCTCACCTATGTGGGCTGGACCACGCGCTTCCATAGCGATCCGCACATCGTCGGGAAACAGCTCTTCGCCGGGCACGATCCGAGGACGATCATCGGCGTCGCGCCGAAAGCTTTTACGGGCGCGGCGTTCGGATTCGAGCCCGACGTGATGGGCCATTTCGAGCCCGACGACGACGATCGCCGGCGCGATAACCGGCGGTACATTCTGCTGGCGCGCCTGAAGCCCGGCGTTTCGCAGGCGCAGGCGCGGGTGGAAGTGCGCGGCCTCGGCGAGCAGCTTGGGCGCGAATATCCTAAGGAAGACAAGGATCGGGCCGCCGATATCGCTCCCGCGGGAGCCTTCCCGCCGGACGCCAGAGCGGACGCGCGCTTGATTTCCGCGCTGCTGATTGCCGCGATTTTTTTCATCCTGCTGATCGCGTGCGCCAACGCGGCAAATCTGCTGCTGGCGATCGCCACCGGACGCAGGCGCGAGGCGCTGATCAAAGTGGCGCTGGGCGCGTCGCGCGGCCGATTGATTCGGGAGTTTCTGATCGAAACCGGCATTTTGTGCCTGTTCAGCGCGGCGTGCGGATTCGGGCTGGCGTGGCTGTTCATCGCGAAATTTTCGTCGTTCGAGACGCGTCTTCCGGCATTCGGGCGGCTCCGGCTTGCCGCGGATCTGCATACCGACGGAGCGGTTTTCGCGGCGAGCGCGGCGATGGTGCTGATCGCGTGCTTCGCAACCGGGATTGCGCCGGCGCTGTACGGATCGTCGGTCAACCTGGCGAGCGCGCTTACCGGCGAAACCGCCATCGGAGGCTCGAAGAAAGCCGTGATCCGCAACGGACTGGTGATCGTGCAGGTGGCCGTGTCGACGCTGGTGCTGATCGGAGTGGCGCTGTGCGATCGCAGCCTGCACAATCTCCGCAGCGTGGAGCTGGGATTTTCGCGCGCAATCTGGTGGGCATCATCGCGGGGACCGAGGATCAGGGGTTCAACGCCGAAAAAGCGCGCGCGTTCTATGCGAACCTGCGCGAGGCTGCATCGAAGATTCCAGGAGTGGAAGCCGTCACGCTGGCTCCGGGAATGCCGCTCCAGTTGGGCGGCGACGACGTGGATGTGCGTGCCGGAGACCCGTCCGCGCCGCCGCTGCGCGTTTCGGGCGGTGACGTGGATGGTGATTATTTTTCAACCGTCGGCATCCGCATTTTGAGCGGCCGCACGTTTCAGGCGTCCGATGTTGAAAAGGCTCCCGAAGTGGCGATCGTGAGCAAGGAACTGGCGCGCAGGCTCTGGCCCGGAACCGATCCAGTGGGGCGCACGATTCATCTCGGCGACAAGGGGCGCACGGCGCGGGTGATCGGAGTGGCCGCGGACGTCAAGGTCAACGATCTTGATGAAGGGCTGAAACCGTTCGTGTACTTCGCGCTGATGCAGCATACCCATCCCTACACGACGCTGATCGCGCGCACTTCCGGCGATCCGCGCCGCTTCGTCGAGCCGCTGGCGCGCGCGGTGATGAGCCTGGATGTCCTGGTCCCGGTGCCTCCCATGACGCTTGACGACGTGATCGATATGTCGGCGCTATTTACCATCTGGGTAACGGAAGCGGCCGCCGGGGTGAGCGCGCTTGCGCTGCTGCTGGCGGTGCTGGGGTTGTTCGGCGCGGTGTCGTATTCGGTGGGCGAACGGCGGCGCGAGCTGGGGATTCGCGTGGCGCTGGGCGCGCTTCCCTCGCACCTGCTGGCGATGATGGTGCGCAATACGCTGATAGTGGCCGGAAGCGGCATCGCGATCGGAGTCGGGCTGGGGATTACGCTGACGGTGCTGCTGCGCTCGCAATTTTTCGGGATTCATCGGGTGGAGTGGCTGGCGCTGGCGCCGGTGGCGGTCGCGATGGCGGGGATGGCGAGCCTGGTCGCGATGCTGGCGTCGCACCGGGCGGCGCGGCTGGATCCGATGGAAGTGCTGCGGCACAATTGATCACGCGTTCAACCAAACGCGCGGCATGAATGCCGCGCCTCACGCTGAGTCTTCGCTCGCTGAGAAGCGCGGCTCATCCTTCGAGTACCGAGGCGCGACAGTGACGGAGCGCGTTGGCGAATTGTTATGGAAATTGAGTGGGCCGCGGGCGCGGGCTCGGCGCGATCTTGCGCTGATATGATGGGTGGTCAGCTTATGCGACTCCTGGTACCCCTGCTTGCACTCGCTTCCATCGCGCTTCCCCAGCAGATGGATGAAGACTTCGCCAAATCAGCGAAGGAATGGACCACGCGTCCGGAATTCACCAGCCCGCTGGTGGATCATCTGCCCAAATCGAACGGCGTTCCCTCGCCCAAGGACGTTCTGGGCTACTACATCGGCGCGCCGAATAAGCTCACCTATTACGACGACATGCTGCGCTACTATCACGCGCTGGCGGCCAAATCGCCTCGAGTGAAGGTGATCGACATCGGTAAGACGGATGAAGGACGCGAGTGCGTGATCGTGTTCGTGGGGTCGGATGAGTCGATTCGCGATCTGGAGACGTATCGAAAATATCTGGGCCAGCTTGCCGATCCGCGGGGCTTGAGCGAGGCGCAGGCGCGCGAGATCATCGCCAAGGCGAAACCGATCTATCACATCATGGGCGGGCTGCACAGCGCGGAAACGGGACCCTCGGAGATGCTCATGGAGCTGGCTTATCGGCTGGCGACGGAAGATACTCCGCTAATCAAGAAAATCCGCGACAACGTGATCGTCAGCATCACGCCGGCTGCGGAGCCGGACGGGCGCGATCGCTACGTCGACTGGTATTACCGTTACAAGATTCACGATACGGGTGAGCAGGACCAGGCGCCGGGTCCGCCGTACTGGGGCAAATACATTTTTCACGACAACAATCGCGACATTAATTATTCGCAGATGACCATGCGGACGCTGCTCGCCTGGTATCTCCAGTGGCATCCGCCGATCATGCATGAGCTGCACGAATCCGAGCCGTTCATGTATACCTTCAGCGGTCAGGCGCCGCAGAATCCCACGCTCGATCCGATTCTGTACGGCGAGCTGCCGTGGTTTTCCAATTTCGAGATGGAGCAGATGACCAAGTACGGGATGCCGGGCGTGTGGACTCACGCATTCGTGGACATGTGGTCGCCGGGGTATTTGGGATTCATGTCGTCGAATCACAACGGCATGATGCGGATGTACGAGAGCTTCGGCAACGGCGGCGCGAACACGATGCATCGCCGTATCAACGGCGGTGGGCGCGGAGGGCCTCCGGAGGGCGGCGGTCGTGGAGGACGCGGCGGGGGAATGACAGCGCGCGAATGGTATCGCCCGTTTCCGCCTTACGCGGAGACCGACTGGTCGATGCGCGACAACACCAATTACGAAGAGACTGGCGTGCTGACGGCGTTGCAGCTCACCTCGGCCTTCCCCGACATCATTCTCGAAAATTTTTATAAGAAGACCGTCAATTCGATCGAATCGGGGAAAAAGGACAAGCCTTACGGGTACATCATTCCGGCGAATCAGCCGGACATGACGCGCGTGGCGACCATCCTTCACATTCTGCGGCTGCAAGGCATCGAAGTCGGCCGGGCGAGCGCCGAAGTGAAGCTGAAGGAAGGCACTTTTCCCGCGGGATCGTTCGTGATCAAGCGCGATCAGCCGTACGGTCGCCTGGCGAAAATTCTGCTCGAAAAGCAGGTGTTTCCCGATCCATCTTTAACGACTTATGACGACACAGGGTGGACCATGGGCCTGATGTCGAACGCCAAGGTGGTGGAAAGCTCGGATCTGGGAGTGCTGAACGTGCCCGCGCCGCTGATCGATGAATACGAGGCGCGCGGAACCGTCGGCGCGTCGGGCGCGCCGTACTACGCGGTGCTCGAT
>Ga0335081_10011469_pt1 | contig 14341 bp, 10 predicted proteins | sample Lox_Sample_35_FD_206713 | JGI IMG/M metagenome (GOLD analysis project Ga0335081, IMG submission 206713) | Soil microbial communities from Loxahatchee National Wildlife Refuge, Florida, United States - Lox_Sample_3.5 | ecosystem: Environmental > Terrestrial > Soil > Wetlands | place: USA... | reverse complement strand
CCGGAAGGCGAACAAACGCGGCGCCGCGCGGCTCGCCGCGGTCCAGGCGCTTTATCAGATGGACGTCGCCGGAACCGGCTTGAACGAAATCTTTGCCGAGTTCGAAAGCCATTGGTTGGGGGGCGAGGTCGAGGGCGCGCAATTCCGCCCGGCCGAGGCCGCGTTCTTTCGGGACATTGTCGGTGGTGTCGTGCGCGAACAGGGCCGGCTGGACCCGCAGATCGACGCGACGTTGGCGGGCGGCTGGCCGCTCAAGCGGATCGAGGCGGTGCTGCGTGCGGTGCTGCGCGCGGGCGCCTACGAACTCGCCTGCCGCCGTGATGTGCCGGCGCGGGTCGTCATGTCGGAGTATGTCGACGTCGCTTCGGCGTTCGTCGACAAGGAAGAAACCGGCATGGTCAATGGTGTGCTCGATCAACTGGCGCGCCAATTGCGCACGGACGAATTCGAACGCGGCTGATCCGAGGACTCAGGAGTGCGCCGCGGCGGACGTTTTCAAATCGGAATTTTTCCAAAGCCTCCACAGGATCCGCTCGGCGCCCGGAAGCGGATACCACTTGTTTCTTTGATTTGTGACAGAGAGATAGCAGCAGTGTTTTGCGTGTTCTGAGAAAGTATCTCTATCTGTTGCCGGAAAGGTACACAAGTCGTTGCATAGTTGTGATTTATTGACTCGCACTTATGGGGCGATTCACGAGGGGGTAGTTATGAAGACGAGGGCTCTTGCAGTTCTGGCGGCCATCGCCGCCCTGGTCGCAGCTGTTGCCGCCGCGAACGCGGCTGACCTGCCGGTGCCGGTGTACAAGGCTCCTCCACCTCCGCCGTTCTCACCTTGGACCGGCTGCTATGTCGCCGGCGGTGGCGGCTACGGCTGGTGGAAGCAGGACAGCTTCGTACAGATCGCCGGGGTGCCCGCTACGGCGTCGACCAGCAACGGCGGCAACGGCTGGTTCGGTCAGGGCCAGGCAGGGTGCGATTACCAGTTCACGGCGCCGTTCTTCAATCTGCCCGTGTTGATCGGCGCGTTCGGAGACTACGAAGCGGGCGCCATCAACGGCACCCAGGATTTCCCCGGAGCGGTCGGATCGGAGCGTGAGTCTGCGACGTGGGCGGCCGGCGGTCGTATCGGTCTACTGATCGCGCCCCGCGTGCTCAGTTACGTCGATGGCGGCTGGACGCAAGCGCACTTTGACCAGGTCAGTTACAACTTCGCGTTTCCGGGCGGAGGGGCGACCGGCTTAACTCTTGCGGCGCAGACCTACAACGGCTGGTTCGTCGGCGGCGGCTTCGAATACGCGCTTGATTGGCTCCCGTTCCCCGGCCTGTTCCTCAAGACCGAATATCGTTATTCGCAATATGCGACGGCCAACGTTCCTATTACCGGGGCCGGCCTGGCCGGCGTAACGCTCAACTCCCAGAAAGCCACCGAGATGATTTCGACCGAACTGGTGTGGCGCTTCAACTGGCTTGCCCGCTAACGTCCTCGCCAGTCGTTTTGCCGCCAGCTTTGCGCGAGCCGCCCAACGCCTGCCCGTCAGCTCACGGCAAACGGTAGCGCAGTCGGACTGCGGAAGTTCGACGACGAATTCCAGGCGATCGTGTCGACCGTCAGGTGATACTCGGGAACACGCTCGAGGAAGCGCCGCATCGCAACTTCTGTCACGAGCCTGGCCATCTGGCTGCCGAGGCAGAAATGCTTGCCAGATCCGAAGCCGAGATGCCCCTGCGGGCGCCGGTCGATGTCGAAGGTGTCGGGGTCGGGGAACTTGCGGTGATCGCGATTGCCGGAACCGAAGGCGAGCGCAACCTTGTCGCCGACGAATAGCGTTTGCCCGTGCAAGCGCGCGTCGCGCACGATCACGCGTTTGAAGCGCTGGGCCGACGTGTTGAAGCGAAGCGATTCCTCGATGGCCGGCGCGATCAGCGCCGGATCGGCAACGAGCCGCCGGCGCGCCTGCGGGTAGTCGTGCAGATTGAGCGCGAACACGCTCATGAAACTCGACAGCGACTCGACGCCGGCCATGACGAAAGTCGCCGCCGTGAGCACGACCTCGCGCTCGGTAAGGCGGTCGCCGTCGATCTCGGCTTCGGCCAAGTGAGTGATCAGGTCGTCCGTCGGATGGGCGCGTCGCACATTCACCTCGGCGGCGATGAAATCGCTTAAATCCTTGAACGCCGCGAGGTGCTCGGCAGTGCGACCCCTCACCGACTTGTCGGTGGAAATGGAAAGAATCACCTTGCGCCTGATCTCGGCGTGATCGCGCTGCGGAAGGCCCATGATGCGGAACAGAAGCCCGACCGTGATTTGGCTGGAAAAGTCGTTGATGAATTCGAAGCTTTGCGCTTCGACGATGCGGTCGAGCGCGTGGTCGGCGATTTCGAGGGTCGGCTCGACGAGACGGTCGAGATTGCGCTTGAGGAAGGCCGCCTGGCTCAAGGCTCGCAACCGGTCGTGGCGCGGCGGATCGGTCGTGCCGAGCGTCGCGCCGGCCCGCCCGGGGATTTCGTCGATCATGTTTCCTTGGGAAGACGAGAAGGTCTGCCAGTCGCGCGCGGCTTCGACGATGTCGTCGTAGCGCGACAGGATCCAGAGGCCGGCGCTCTCGCTCCAGTAGCAGGGATACTTTTCGCGCAGCTCGGCGTAATAGGGGAATGGGTCAGCGTCGATCAGCGGCGAATAAAGATCGAACGGCTCCACGGCGTTTCCTCGCATCCCAGGCGCTGGTACAGAATTAGCACAATCCGCCGGTGGGCCGAGCAATGCAGAACTCAGGGGAATCGGCCGAGGACCGTCTTATCGCTCGCTATTTCAGGCCGCTGGCAACGCATCCCGGCGCCTATGGTCTCACTGACGATGCGGCGGCCATAACACCGCCGGCCGGATGCGACCTGGTGCTCAAAACCGATGGCGTCATCGCGGGCGTCCATTTCTTTCCAGACGAGCCGCCGGAAAACATCGGCCGCAAGGCGCTGCGCATGAACCTCTCCGATCTCGCTGCAAAAGGCGCCAAGCCGCTCGGCTTCCTGATGTCGGTCGCACTGCCGCAGGCGATCGATGAGGGTTGGCTCGAAGCCTTCGCCGGCGGCCTCGGCGAAGACGCGAAACGCTACCAATGCCCGCTGCTGGGCGGTGATACCGATCGCACGCCCGGTCCTATATCGGTGTCGATCGCCGCCGTGGGCGTGGTGCCGCATGGTCGAATGGTGCGCCGTTCGACAGCAAAGTCCGGCGACGCCGTCGTTGTCACGGGCACGATCGGCGACGCTGCGCTCGGCCTGAAACTGCGGCGCGATCCGAGCGTCGCCGACCGTTGGGGCATGTCGAGGGCCATGGCAGCCTATCTTCTGCATAGATACCAGCTTCCCGAACCACGCAACGCCCTGGCTGAGGCGGTGCTGCACAACGCCTCCGCGGCCATCGACGTCTCCGATGGCCTGTTTGGTGACTTTGCGAAGCTTTGCCGCGGGTCGTCGGTCGCCGCCGAGATCGAAGTTGGTTGCGTCCCCCTCTCCGAGGCGGCCCGCGCGGCGATTGCAGCGGAACCGGCGCTGATCGAAACGATCCTCACCGGGGGCGACGACTACGAGATCATCCTGACGTTGAGGCCCGAACGGCTTGACGATCTGCGCGCAGCGGCAAGCGCTGCCGGCGCCGTGGTGACAGAGATCGGACGGGTGCACGCGGGCGAGGGCGTGCATTTTGTGCAAGACGGCCGAGCGCTGGAGTTTGCGCGCCCCGCTTACAGTCATTTCTAGGGTCCGATTCCAACATTCGCATCCCGTTGCGGCAAGTCGCTGTGCGAATGTTGGAATCAAAGGCGCCGAGTCATTATGAACATATGCAAAATCAGAGGGGGGAGGGTTTTTGCGCCGCGCTCTCTCGCCTTAGGAAACGATAGCAGCAGCCTTACTTCCGGCGCGAGATCGGTTGGTATTCGCGCCGCGGCGACCCGGTATAAAGCTGCCGCGGGCGGCCGAGCTTCTGGTGCGGATCCTCGATCATTTCCTTCCACTGGGCGATCCAGCCGACGGTGCGCGCGAGCGCGAACAGCACGGTGAACATCGTCGTCGGAAACCCCATGGCCCGCAGCGTGATGCCCGAGTAGAAGTCGACGTTAGGGTAAAGCCGCTTCTCGATGAAATACTCGTCGTGCAGCGCGATGCGTTCGAGCTCCATCGCGACGTCAAGCAGTGGATCGTTTATGCCGAGTTCGCTCAAGACCTCATGGCAGGTCTTCTGCATGATCTTGGCGCGCGGATCGTAATGCTTGTAGACGCGGTGACCGAATCCCATCAGGCGGAATGAATCGTTCGGATCCTTGGCGCGCCTGACGTATTCGGGAATGCGATCGACGCTGCCGATCTCGCCGAGCATCTTCAGTGCCGCTTCGTTGGCGCCGCCATGCGCCGGACCCCACAGGCAGGCGATGCCGGCGGCGATGCAGGCGAACGGGTTGGCTCCCGTCGAGCCGGCAAGCCGCACCGTCGAGGTCGAGGCGTTCTGCTCGTGATCCGCATGCAGAATGAAGATGCGATCCATGGCGCGGGCGAGCACCGGATTGGGCTTGTATTCTTCGCACGGCACGGCGAAGCACATGCGCAGGAAATTGGAGGCATAATCGAGGTCGTTCTTCGGATACATGAACGGCTGGCCAATCGAATATTTGTAGGCCATTGCAGCGAGCGTCGGGGACTTCGCGATCATGCGGATCGAGGCAATCATCCGCTGGTTCGGGTCAGTGATGTCGGTCGAGTCGTGATAGAAGGCGGACAGAGCGCCGACGCAGCCGACCATCACCGCCATGGGATGCGCGTCGCGCCGGAATCCCTGGAAGAACCGGCTCATTTGCTCGTGAATCATCGTGTGATGGGTCACGCGGTCGTCGAAGTCGTGCTTCTGCGAGGCGGTCGGCAGTTCGCCATACAGGAGGAGGTAGCAGGTCTCGAGAAAGTCGCCGTGCTCGGCCAGATCTTCGATCGGATAGCCGCGATAGAGCAGAACGCCGTCGTCGCCGTCGATGTAAGTGATCTTGGATTCGCAACTCGCGGTCGAGGTGAAGCCCGGGTCGTAGGTGAAGGTGTGAGCCTCGGTGTAGAGCTTGCTGACGTCGACCACTTCAGGACCGATCGTTCCTTCATAGACGGGAAATGACCAGCTCTTGTCGCCGATCGTCAGCTTGCCGGTTTTAACGTTGGAGCCGGTTTTTGCGTCCATGATCGCATCCTCGATGTCTGACAGCCTGAACGCTGCAGTGCACGCGGCCTGGGCCCGCAAGGACCAAAACTCGCCCAAAACGGCGGGGCCGATTGTCGATCCGGCCCTACGGGCGTAGCGCAATGTAGTGTGCACTGCAAGATAACAAGAATTGACATAGGGCGGGGCCAACCGACCCACCAGACCGCGCAATTCTTGCAGGACTGCTCCGCGACGGCTGCGAGGCGGCTTACGCGTTTTGCGCCCGAGGCGCCCCGAGGTCGGTCTGGTCGGCGAGTCGGGCCAAACTTTCCGTCTTTCCGAGTACTGCGAGCACCTCGAAAATTCCTGGCGAGGTCGTACGCCCGGTGAGCGCCGCGCGCAGCGGCTGGGCGACACTGGCGAGTTTCAGACTCTTGCGTTCGGCGAATGCGCGCACCGCGGTTTCGGTTACCTCGGAAGTCCAATCCTCGACGGCAGCGAGTTCCGCAGCAAGCTGGCGCAGCAAATCCCGCGCTTCCGGCGTCAACAGGGTCTTCGCCTTGTCGTCGAGCGATATCGGCCGGTCGGAGAGCAAGAAGCGAGCGCCGTCGACGAGCTCAATCAGCGTTTTGGCGCGCTCCTTCAGGCTCGGCATGGCCGCAAGCCACTGTTCGCGCAGCCGCGGCGTGATCTTGGCCGCAATCTCGGCACCGTCGGCAAGATGCGGCAGCAATTGCTCGATGGCGTCGAGCAGGTCTCGGTCGCCGCTGCCACGAATGTAATGCCCGTTGAGATTCTCAAGCTTGGCGAAATCGAAGCGGGCCGGTGAGCGTCCGACCTGCGGGAGATCGAACGCCGCGATCATCTCCTCGGTGGAGAATATCTCCTGATCGCCATGGCTCCAGCCGAGCCGCACGAGGTAGTTGCGCAGCGCCGCCGGCAGGTAGCCCATGGCGCGGTAGGCGTCGACGCCGAGCGCGCCGTGGCGCTTGGAGAGCTTCGAGCCGTCGGGTCCGTGGATGAGCGGGATGTGGGCCATCACCGGCACCGGCCAGCCGAGGGCGTCGTAGATCTGCCTTTGCCGTGCGGCATTGGTCAGATGGTCATCGCCGCGGATGATGTGGGTTACCGCCATGTCGTGGTCATCGACGACGACGGCCAGCATATAGGTCGGCGTGCCGTCGCCGCGCAGCAGCACCAGATCGTCGAGGTTCTCGTTCTGCCAGACGACGCGGCCTTGTACCTGGTCTTCGATTGCGGTTTCGCCGGAGAGCGGCGCCTTGAGACGGATGGCCGGCCTGACGCCGGGCGGCGCTTGAGCCGGATCGCGGTCGCGCCAGCGTCCATCATAGAGCTTCGAACGGCCTTCGCGCCGCGCCGTCTCCCGCATTTGCGCGAGCTCTTCGGACGTCGCGTAACAGCGGTAGGCGTGACCCGTGGCCAGAAGCCGCTCGGCCACCTCCCGGTGCCGCGGCGAGCGGGAAAACTGGAAGATTGCGTCCCCGTCCCATGTGATGCCGAGCCAAGTGAGGCCGTTGAAGATCGCCTCGATCGCGGCCTCCGTGGAGCGTTCGCGGTCCGTGTCCTCGATCCGCAGCAGCATTTTTCCGCCGCGCCCGCGGGCATAAAGCCAGTTGAACAGCGCGGTGCGGGCGCCACCAATGTGTAGAAAGCCGGTGGGCGAGGGAGCGAAGCGGGTAACGACGGTCATTCTTTGACAGGGTCCTCGCGGGCGCGCGTTCGTGTAGCAGCTAGGTGCGATTTGGGCGAGTGGATGATTTCTGCCGGCCCGCTGCCGCGGCGCCAACACGGATTGCCGCAATTGGGGCGGCGGGCTTGACCGGCCCAACCAATTTGTCCAATCCGGGGCGCGCCGCCGTTTTGCCGGCGGCGACACGGAAGCGGCCATGTCATGACGATCGCCGAACCAGCAACACGGGACGCGGGGCAGGATTTCATCCGCGACATCATCCGCGCCGATCTCGCGGCGGGTCGGCACAAGACCGTCATCACGCGGTTCCCGCCGGAGCCGAACGGCTACCTTCACATCGGCCACGCTAAATCGATCGGGCTTAATTTCGGAGTGGCGGAGGAATTCGGCGGGCGCTGCAACCTGCGCTTCGACGACACCAACCCGACCAAGGAGGAGCGGGAATACATCGACGCCATCAAGCGCGACGTGCGCTGGCTTGGCTTCGATTGGGGTGAGCATCTTTACCACGCGTCCGACTATTTCGAGCGCCTCTATGAGTGGGCGGAATACCTCATCCGCACCGGCAAGGCCTACGTGGACGATCAGACGCAGGAGGAGATGCGGGCGACCCGCGGCACGTTGACCGAGGCGGGCACCAACAGTCCCTATCGCGAACGCAGCGTCGAGGAGAGCCTCGATCTCTTCCGCCGTATGCGCGCCGGCGAGTTTCCGAGCGGCGCCCGCGTCCTGCGCGCCAAGATCGACATGGCTTCGGGCAACATCAACATGCGCGATCCGGTGCTCTATCGCATCCTGCACGCCGAGCATCCCCGCACCGGCCGGGCGTGGTGCATCTATCCGAGCTACGATTTCGCCCACGGCCAGTCCGATGCCATTGAGGGCGTCACCCATTCCCTTTGCACGCTCGAATTCGAGGATCATCGGCCGCTATACGACTGGTGCATAGAGAACCTTCCGGTGCCGTCGCGGCCGCGGCAGTACGAGTTCGCCCGCCTCAACCTCACCTACACGGTGCTGTCGAAGCGCGTGCTCACCGAGCTGGTGCGCGGCGGCTATGTCGCCGGCTGGGACGATCCGCGCATGCCGACGCTTGCCGGGTTGCGGCGGCGCGGCGTGCCGCCGGCAGCCATCCGGGACTTCGTCAAGCGCATCGGGGTTGCCAAGGCCAACAGCGTCGTTGACATGGCGATGCTGGAATTCTCGATCCGCGAGCACCTCAACAAAGCCGCGCAGCGGCGCATGGCGGTGTTGCGACCGCTCAGGGTCATCATCGAAAACTACCCGGAGGGGCAGCGCGAGGAGATCGAGGCGGCGAATCATCCCGAAGACGCGAGCGCCGGCACGCGGCGGCTGCGTTTTGGCCGCGAGCTCTTCATCGAGCGCGACGATTTCATGCTCAATCCGCCGAAGAAATTCTTTCGGCTCGCGCCCGGCCGAGAGGTACGTCTACGCTACGCGTACTTCATCACCTGCCGTGAAGCGGTGATCGACAAGGAGGGCGACGTGGTCGAGTTGCGCTGCGTCTACGATCCGAAGACGCGCGGCGGCAACGCGCCGGACGGGCGAAAGGTGCAGTCGACCTTGCATTGGGCCTCGGCGGACGACGCAGTGGCTGCCGAGGTGCGGCTCTACAACACGCTCTTCTTGCGCCCTAACCCGAACGTCGGCGATTTCGCGCCCGACATCAATCCGAACTCGCTCGAGATCATCACCAACGCACGCCTCGAGCCGTCCTTGGCGGGGCGAAATTCCGAAGATCCCGTGCAGTTCGAGCGCCAGGGCTATTTCTGCCCCGATCCCGATTCGACATCGGAGCGGCTCGTCTTCAACCGCACGGTCGGACTGCGCGACACGTGGGCCAAGGAAGCGGCGAAAGGCTGACCCGCGCGCTCAGCTCGCCCGGCGCGCCTTCCGCAGGTTTTCGGTCGCGGCCGCATCCACGGCTCCGTCGACGATCGCCACACCGTATTGCTCGCGGGCTTTTTCGGGAGAGAGCAGCCCGTCGAGCACATTGTCGAGCACCGCCGCAGGGTCGCGGCGCAGCGGATCGCCATAACCGCCGCCGCTCGGCCCGTAGGCCGTCAGCCGGTCGCCCCGCGACACCCGCTGGTAAGGAACCTTGGACGGCAACGCAACGCACGCACCGCTGCCGGTCTCAATGGTCAACTCGCCCGGGCAGCCGTCGCTGCCGCCGCCGAAACCCCAGGGCCGGTGCTTCTGGCCATCGCCCTCGACCGAGAAGCCGCCGTCGCTGAGATAGGTGAACACGCGCACCGAGCCGATGCCGCCGCGCCACTCGCCAGGTGCAACCTTGTTCTCGATCAACTCGTAACGACTGATGCGTAGCGGCAGGTGGGATTCCATGTCCTCGATGGGATTGTTCCTGGTGTTGGCGTAGAGCGTATCGACCGCATCCATGCCATCGAGGCCGTAGCGCCCGCCATAGCTGCCCTCGAGGATTTCCATGTGCACCCATGGCTGCTCCTTGACGGTGCCGCTGAAGGCGACGACGCGCAGGTTGCCGATGCCGGCGCTGACCTGATGCGGAACCGCTTTTGCCAGCGCCTTCATGACGGTGTCGGCGAGTGCGTTTCCCGGGCAAAAGCGCGCGATCGTGGGTGCCGGAAAGATTGGGTTGGCGAGCGTTCCCTTCGGCGCGACGATCGTTATTGGGCGCGTGAGGCCGCTGTTTTGCGGAATGTTGCCGTAGACCGCGCTGTCGAGGAGGATCGAGCGCAGCGTCAGCCAGATCGCGCAGTCAACGGTTCCCTCGAACGGAAGGTTGATCGGCCGGTCGGACACCTGCGGTGCCGTCCCAGTGAGGTCCACGATGAGCTCGTCACCCTTGACGGTGATGGTTACCGCGATCTTGAGGTCGTGACGCGCCGGATCGGGGTCGTCGAGATAGCCGTCGATCAACGTTTCCGCGGCATAGACGCCGTCGGGAATCTCGCGGATGGCATCACGCATCAGCCGTTCGGAATAGTCCATGAGGTCTTCATAGGCGCCGTTGACGGTCGCGCGGCCGTAGCGGCGCACCAGATCGAGGTAACGTTGGGCGCCGATCTGGGCGGCAGCGATCTGCGCATTCATGTCGCCGACTACAACGTCCGGGATGCGGATGTTGTCGCGCACCATGTGCCAGACCGCGTCATTGGGCTTGCCCCGGTCAACGACCTTGATCGCCTTGAATTGCAATCCTTCGGCATACGCATCGACAGCGTCCACGATGCCGCAGCTGCCCGGCGTGTGCGCGCCAATGTCCAGATGATGCGCCGTCGTGACCGAGAAGCCGATCAACTCATCGCCGTCAAAGACCGGAACGCAGAACGCCACGTCCGGGCCGTGCGACGCGCCGCCATAAGGATCGTTGTGCATGATCACGTCGCCGGGGCGTAGCACGTCGCCGCGGGTTTCGAGCCGCTTGAGGATGCCGCGGACATAGCCGGGGATGGGTCCGGATTGCAGCGGCGTGCTCATCTTGCACTCGCACAACTGCCGTCCCTCGGCATCGGTCAGCGCCGCACCAAAGTCCTCGGATTCGCGGATGATGCTTGAATAGCTCATGCGCATGAGCTTGTGGCCCATCTCGATCGCAATGTTCTCCATAGCGCCTTGGATCACCGCGCCGGTGATCGGATCGACTCGTGTTGGCGGCTGCTGGCGCCGATTGGAGCGGTCAACGTCGTTCATCGACGCTCCCCCGCAATTGTGAGAATGAGATTGCCGGCAGCATCGTTGATGGCGTTGCAGCCGGGCGGGATAACGGTGGTGCTGTCCTTCTGCAGCACGACGGCCGGACCGGCGAAGGCTTCTCCGACCGGAAGCAGGTGCCGGCGATAAAAGGCCGTCTCGAACGGCCGCAGCTCGCCCTCGACACGAAAGACACATTGGCCGGTCCGCACTAGCGCCTTATCGAGCGTCGTGCCCTTTGGCGCAGTGAGTTTCTCGATCTTGGGCATGTGGCCAACCCCCATGACGCGGACGTTGACGATCTCGATCGGGTTGTCAGCGAAGTGATGGCCGTACTCGCGTTTGTGCGCGTCGTGGAAGCGCGTCCATATTTCGGCAAGTTCAAGCGCTCCGATCGCGCCGGCCGGAAACGGCACTTTCAGCTCGTAACCCTGGCCGACATAGCGCAGGTCGCCGTCGCGCACGAACGAGACGCCTGCCGTATCGAGATGATCGGCGGCGAATTGCTTTCCGAGCTGCTGCTCCATGGCGGTGATATCGGCGTTGAGCCGGTCAAGATCGACGCTGCCGCTCACCTGGAATTGGGTGCGGATGGTGTCGTATTTGAGATCGGTCGTGAGCAGCCCCATCGCCGAGGTGATGCCCGGATAGGGCGGCACGATCACCTCCGGGATGCCGAGCATGGCCGCGACTTCGACCCCGTGCAACGGGCCCGCGCCGCCAAAGGCGACCAGCGCGTAGTCGCGCGGGTCAATGCCCTTCTGTACCGTGCGCGAGCGGATGGCGTTCGCCATGTTGCTATTGATGACCGTGAGCACGCCCTCGGCGGCGTCGAGCTTGTCCATGCCGAGCGCGTCGGCCAAATTCCCGATGACGCGGTGGGCCGCGTCCTCGTCGAGCTTCATGCTGCCGCCGAGAAAGTCGTCCTTGTCGAGCCGGCCGAGAACCAGGTTCGCGTCGGTGACGGTCGGCTGCGTGCCGCCTCGGCCATAGGCTGCAGGACCTGGGACCGCTCCGGCGCTGCGCGGGCCGACCCGAAAGGCGCCGCCCCGGTCGATGTAGGCGATGGAGCCGCCGCCGGCGCCGATCGTGTGTATGTCTATCATCGGCAGCAGCAGCGGGAATCCCGCTATCCAGTTGCTGCGCGGGTCGGTCTCGGCGAAATGGCCTTCGACCACGATACCGATATCGGCGCTGGTGCCGCCAATGTCGAAGGTAACGAGCTTGCCGCGCCCGCTGAGTCCGCCGACCCAGGCCCCGCCGAGCACACCTGCGGCAAGGCCGGAGAGGAGCGTCATCACCGGTTTCTCGCCGACCATGGCGGGAGTGGCCACGCCGCCATTCGATGCCATCACGCGCAGATCGGAACGCAGCCCCGCCTCGCCCAGCGCCGCCTCCAGGCGGCCGATATAGCCCCGCATTTTCGGCCCGATGAATGCGCACAGGCATGCGGTCGTGAAGCGCTCGAACTCGCGGAATTGCGGCGAGATGGACGAGGAGCAGGTGATGAAAACGTCCGGCAGCTCATGCTCCAGGATCTGCTTTGCCCGCTCCTCGTGCGCGGGATTGAGATACGAGAACAGGAAGCAAACGGCGACCGCCTCGACTCCTTCGACCTTCAACGCGCGCGCGGCCGCAAGGACCCCGGCTTCGTCAAGCGGCTCGAGCTCCTCGCCGCGCGGCGGCGCGAGTCTGCCTTTCACCACCTTGCGGTGGCGTCGCTTCACCAATGGCCGGCTCTGCCACGGCAGCTCCTGCCGGATCGAGTAGTGCTCGACCCGTTGATGGCGCGCAATATGGATGATGTCGCGGAAACCTTCGTTGGTAGCATGCCGGCCCGGGCGCCCTTGTGCTCCAGGACCGCGTTGGTGGCGGTGGTGGTGCCATGCAGCACGTAATCGATGTCCCCGGCGGCGACGCCGTTGTCGCGGCAGATTTCGTCGATGCCCTGGATGATGGCGCGCGACGGATCGTCCGGCGTCGTCGACACCTTGTGGATCGCGACATGACCGGAATCGAGATCGCAATACACGATGTCGGTAAAAGTGCCGCCGACATCGACTCCAATCGTCTTCATGACGCTTTTTCTTGTTCGCGGCCTGATTCGGCGGCGGCGCGTGCGTCCAAGCCGTCCGACTTCATCAGCCGCTCGATCGCCATGCCGGCTGCCGCGGCAAAGACCCGAGCGCCGCGGCGAATATCGGCTTCGCTCGTATTCTCGCTGACGTCATGGCTGCGCCCGTCGATACTGGGAACGAACAGCATCGCCGTGGGTATCCGGCGCGCCAGGATCATCGCGTCATGACCGGCGCCGCTCGGCATGCGGATGTGACTGGCGCCAGATTCGTTCGCGGCCGTAGCGATGATCTCGGTCAGATCGCGGTCCATTGGAGCGGGCGCGAGCGCCGCCTTCGGCGCGCTCGACACGGCAACGTCGTGCACGCCATCGGCGGCCTTCACGGCTTGCAGGAAGGCCGCCTCCATGCGTTCGATAGTGGCCGCGGCGGAGTCGCGAAACTCGACGGTGAGGTCGGCCTCGGCCGGTACCACGTTGGCGGCCGCCGGCCGTACATTGACGATGCCAAAATTCCAGACCGAATCCGGCCCGCCGGCGGTACGGAATCGCTCTGCGAGCGAGGTCGCGAAGCTGAACATCGCGAACCCGGCGTCGCGGCGCATGGCCATGGGCGTAGTGCCCGCGTGGTCGGCGCGGCCGCGAAAGCGCACGACGTGCCGGCGCATGCCGACGATGCCGGTGACGACACCGATGTCCACGGCCTCGGCGGCGAGCCGCGGGCCTTGTTCGATGTGGGCTTCGAGATAAGCGCGGTGGCGGCGCGGATCGAAACGCACCAACGGCCGGTCGCGCAGTCCGAGTTGCGTCAGCCTATCGGTGAGACGTTCGCCGTTTTTTGCTTGCACGCCCGCAAGAACCTGCTCGGCAAGTTCACCGCAAAACGAGCGGCTTCCGACCAGAGCCAGCCAGGTGCCTTCCTCGTCGGCGAACGAGATCACGTCGATGCCGATGGGGAACTGCGCGTTGCGCGCGGCGCGTGCCACTTCGAGGCCGAAAATTACGCCGAGGGCGCCGTCGAGCCAGCCGCCGCAAGGCACGGTATCCGTGTGCGAGCCGATTAGGATGCTGTGCTCGACATCGGGCGAACGCCCGTAGACGTTGCCGATGCCATCGATGGCGGATTCAAGACCCGCGCCCTGCATTTCACCGACGAGCCAGCGCCGGGCCGCAAGATCGTCTTCGCTGAAGGCGGGGCGATTGACGCCAGTGCCGAATTTGCCGAACTCAGCCAGGCGGCGAAGGCCAGCGACAACCCGATCCTCGTCGACGGCCAACATTTGATCGCCTCGTTTTCGGCTGCGCATCGAAGCTGCAGAAGCGCAACCTTGCACTCGCGGCAATCCTTGCCCTTCCGCTAGCGAATGAGGTTCTGCATACAGAACTTGATGTTAGGCTGTCCAGCGCTCGCACCGCGGCGAAGAGCTTAGGCGTTGGGCAAAGAAAGCGTCACCATCGCAAGCGATGCCGCACACGTTGTCGCCGTTAATTTCGGGCGCTGGAGCGCCGCCGTCCTCGAGTTCGCTGCGGTCTCGACGGCCGCGAACGGCGTTTTTCCGCCGCGCCGCGAACGGTCTTTGATCGGCGGTTGTTCTTGATGACCGCCACGATGTCGGCAACCGAACGCAGTCGGTCGATTTCTCCGCTGCTCATCTGGAAGTCGAATTGTTGTTCGACCGCCATG
>Ga0335081_10011468_pt1 | contig 14343 bp, 16 predicted proteins | sample Lox_Sample_35_FD_206713 | JGI IMG/M metagenome (GOLD analysis project Ga0335081, IMG submission 206713) | Soil microbial communities from Loxahatchee National Wildlife Refuge, Florida, United States - Lox_Sample_3.5 | ecosystem: Environmental > Terrestrial > Soil > Wetlands | place: USA... | reverse complement strand
CGCCCAACACCCGGCGCCGATACTTCGGGCACCACACCAGATGCAGACCCAGCGAGCACACGCCTCCCGGCGTGCGACGAAACCGCTGACCTGACATGACCCGAACCCTACGCAACGGCACCGACAAAATTCGCCTGACCACGCTGTTCACCTACGCCCCGATTCCCCGGCCGCTAAAGCGACCGGCCCCTCGGGGCTCATCGGGTGGGTGAAGAGCAACCCAGTCGACGAGATCCGGTAACTCGCAAGGGCATTCCGCATTTCCAACGCGCCGGTGGCCAACGGCGCGAACATCGCATCGCTGGACCACTTCCAGAAGCGTGCCTCGTTTGTGCGCAATCCGCGCGACGGATTCCACCAGCCAGGCCACCCCTACCGGATGCGGCCCGCGCAGCTTCGGGAATCGGGGACGGCGCCGTGGCTGGGTGAACACACCCCGCGTTAGCGGGCCGCCTCCCTGACCCCGCGCCGAGTGCCTACCGGGCCCGCGAATCGGTTGCCGTTCAGCGGGCTCCGCGTATTGGATATGACGACGTTCTGGGCGGGGCCCTGCTGCACCCACTTCTTGGCCATGCTCGGCGCCGACGTCATCCACGTGGAATCCGCCCGCCGCCCGGACGGCACCCGACTGATCGCCGGCATTCCCGTCACCGAACAGCAATGGTGGGAGAAATCGCCGATCTTCGCGGCACTGAACACCAACAAAAAAGGCCTGACACTGGACCTGCAGACTCCGCGCGGGCCCTTGGGCAGCACAACCATGAGTTGCTCGCCGAGCTGGGCCTGACCCCGTCACCGTGGCAAATGACATGGAAGCCGACGGAATCATCGGCCGGACACCGGTGACGCACGCGACGACGTGACCCCCCGTTGCGCGAGCAGACGCAGAATCGCACTGGGCAAGGCTCTGCGCGTGCGATTCTGCGTCTGCTCGCGGGATAACTGCGGAGGCAATTGATGGCGATTGATCCGTCAGACATTCTGCTCACCGGCCGCGTGGCGGTAGTGACCGGCGCCGGGGCGGGTATCGGCCGCGCCATCGCCGCCGGGATGACCGCCTTCGGGGCCAGGGTCACGATCTGGGAGCGTGACCCACAGACCTGCGCGCAGGCCGCGGAATCCATTGGTGCACTGGGAATCGTGACCGACGTCCGAGACACCGGCCAAGGGGAGGCAGCGCTGCAGCGCACCACCGCCGAACTCGGTCCGGTGACGATCCTGGTGAACAACGCTGGCGGCGTGTTCTCTTCGCCGCTACTGGAGACCAGCGAAAACGGTTGGGACGCACTGTATCGAGCCAACCTGCGACACGTGTTGCTATGCACCCAACGGGTCGTGCGGCAACCAGTCGCCGCGGGCCTTCCCGGCAGCATCATCTCGGTGACATCAATCGGAGGCGTGCGCGCCGCGCCAGGCTACGCGGCATACACCGCGGCCAAAGCAGGTGTCATCAACTACACCAAGACCGCGGCGCTGGAACTGGCGCCCCACGGCATCCGGGTCAACGCAATAGCGCCCGATATCACGCTCACCGAAGGGCTGGCGCGCCTCAGCGGCGAGGGGACGGTGACCGGAATGGGCAACATCGTGCCGCTGGGCCGAGTCGGCCATGTCGACGAGATCGCCAGTGCCGCAGTCTTTCTTGCCTCTGACATGTCGGCCTACCTGACTGGGGAGACGCTGCATGTCGACGGCGGTATCCATGCCGCCGGCGGCTGGTACCACGACCCGCACACCGGGGAGTACCGGCTCGGGCCATCAGGTCAGTGACTCCACCCCTCGGCGGCCTGCTCGTCGAAGGTGCGGTCAATGCGCTCGAACCTCCGGCCGATCGAGGTACGGGCGGCCTGGTGCGGCAGGATGTACAAGCGGTTGGCCAGAATCGCGTCGGCCGTCAGCCGGGCGACGTCGTCGACGCCCAGGCTGTCGTCTTGCGCCGGGAGCGGCCCGACCGCCCCCTCAGAAGTTGACGAGAGTCCGTAATCCGCGCCGCGGATCCGTTCAGAGTTGGAGACCAGCTTGGTTTCGACGACCATCGGGCACAGCACCGACACACCGATACCGTTGGCCTTGACCTCGCGGGCAAGTGTTTCGGCGAGCCCGACGACGCCATATTTGGCAACGCCGTACGTCCCGAGGCCGGCATTGGGTACCAGGCCGGCGAAGGACGCGGTAAACGCGATGTGGCCGCCGGTGCCTTGCGCGAGCAACCTCGGCAAGAACGCCTCGACGGCGTGGATGGAGCCCCACAGGTCGATATCGATCACCCAGCGCCAGTCGTCGTGCGTCATCTGCGCGATCGGACCCCCGACGACAATGCCGGCGTTGCTGAATAGGACGTCGACATGGCCGAGAAGGCGGAAAGCCTCATCCGCGAGGTGAACCACCTCGTCGAGATGCCGGACGTCGCACATCACACCGTGCGCGTCAAACCCTTGGGCATGCAGCCGCGCCACCGCCTGTTCCAACCCGGGCTGATCGACGTCGGCGAGCACGACACTGGCTCCGCGGCGGGCAAACTCAGAGGCGGTGGCCAAACCGATGCCACTCGCGCCACCGGTGATCACGGCCCCGCGCCCCCTGAAACCAGATAGGAATCCGTCCACAGGACGGAACCCTATTTCAGGCAGCTACCCGCGTCGACGGGGAGGGTCACGCCGGTGACGTAGCGGGATTCATCGGAGGCCAAGAACAGCACCGCATTGCTGATGTCCTCGGGCTCCACCCAGGGAATCGGCAGTGTATGGAACAGCTGACAGATCGGGGCCATGTCGTCGGGGCCTGGATTTTCCAGATCCGGACGGAACATCTTGAAGGTGCCCTCGTTGTGCAGCATGGGGGTTCGCACGTGAGTCGGGTGCACGGAGTTGACACGAATCATGTGCTGTCCCAGCTCAACTGCGAAAGCACGCATCAGCCCCACCACACCGTGCTTGGCGGCGACGTAGTGGCCGGTATGGGGTAGGCCTTGAGCCCGCCGACCGAGCTGGTCAATACGATCGACCCGCCGCGTCCGCCGGCCAGGATGTGCGGCACACCGGCTTTCACGGTTTTCCACACCCCGGACAGGTTGACGTCAATCATTTCCGCCCAGTCGTCTTCGCTGGTTTTGTCCAGCGTCTCACCGCCGTTGCCGATGCCTGCGTTGGCCACGATGATGTCCAGCCGACCCAGCTGCTCCACACCGCTGTCCACGGCGGCCTTCATCGCGTCGTAGTCGCGCACGTCTACTTCGGCCGTGACGATGCGACGGTTGTGGCCCTTGACGAGGTCGGCGGTCTCCGCCAGGTCTTCCGGCGTCGACGCCGGGATGGTGGTGTTTTCGACGATGGGCTTGCAGATGTCGATGGCGATGATGTCGGCGCCTTCTTGCGCCAACCGTACCGCGTGGCTGCGGCCCTGACCGCGCGCCGCCCCGGTGATGAAAGCGACTTTGCCTTCTACACGTCCAGTCATGGCTACCTCAATTCCTCCCCCCGGGATCGCGGATCGTGCCGCATCTGAACTCTGTCATCACCAACCAACAGGTGTCAACGACGAATCCGTTTTGGCCAATTCAGGTTCTGAATATTAGAGAACATGATTCTCACCAGGCGAATCGCGTGCGATATTTGCTCGGGTGAGAAATGTGGTGACACGCGGCTCTCGGGCCGCGCTCACGCGTGTTAGCCGACGAATCCGCGCGAGCAGAAGTCCCACACCTCGTCGGCGGTGATGGGATGGATCGTCGCGTCGTCGGAGCCGCCGCTGGATTGCGCGATGAACATGACCGTTTGCATGGTCATGGCGGCCACCCGCCTCGGATTGATGCCGGCGCGCAATTTACCGGCATCGCCGGCGGCTTCCATGAGTTCGGTGAGCAACGCCAACAGCGGTGCGTGGGCGACCTTGACCTCGGCCGGGTGTGTGACCAGCAACCGCGGTGCAAAATCGGTGAACAGCGGCCGCTTGGCCGTCGGGTCGGGGCGTGAGGCCTCGTACAACAGCTTGACGGCGACTTCCAGCCGCTCCAGCGGATCGGTATGGCTTTCCGTGGCGGCGCGGATCTGGTCGGCTGATCGGCTCAGGGCGTCTTCGAACAGCGCGAGCAGCAGTTCGTGCTTGCCGTCGAACTGCAGGTAGAAGCTCCGCAGTGATTGGCGGGACCGGTCCACGACCTCCTGGACGGTAAAGTCCGTGCTGCCCTTTTCGATGATGATGGCCTGTGCCGCGTCCAGGAAACGCTGAACGCGCTGAGCTGCCCGCAGTTTCGCGGTCTTGATGGACCGCTCGACGGCGCGCTGCTTCCAGGCCGGCTCTTCGCTTGGGCTGGTCACGGGCGGTCCAGGTGATTGCCGCGACGGGAGAACATGATTGGACTCTACCGGAGAACGCCGTGACATCGCTGCGCTCGACTCCCTCTCACGGATAGACGTGTTGGAGATTGTAACTTTCTTGGCACGAGAATACTATTCTCTTACACGTGTGTATAGAAGTGGAGTCGCAAGAGCGAACCGCGCCGACCGGGGAAACCTTGATCTACTGGCGGTGCGCGAGCGTTGGGAAATTCCGGGGAGTGCTGTGCAGCTGACCTTTGACGCCGACGTGGAGGCGTTCCGCGCCGAATTCGTGGCGTTTCTCGATACACATCTGCCCTCCGAGGCCGAGGCGTTCGAGCGGCCACGGTCCAGTTCGCACGTCCCGGAGTGGGCTCGCCGCTGGCAACGGCTGCTGTTCGACAACGGGTGGCTGCTGCCCGGCAATCCGCCCGAGTTCGGTGGGCGCAACGCCACGTTATTGCAGCAATACGTGTACTTGGAGGAGCTGGGGCGGCGGCGCATCTATCACAGTTTCAATCCGCAAGGCGTGGACATCATTGCGGCGTCGTTGCTGACGTTCGGCACGCCAGCGCAAAAGCAGCGATGGGCGGTGCCGATTCTGCGGGCCGAGATCACCGCGTCGCTGGGGATGAGCGAACCCGGCGCGGGCTCGGATCTGGCGTCACTGAAAACGCGGGCGGTGCGGTATTCAGATTCGCAAGGCGACTTCTTCGTGGTCAACGGGCAGAAGGTGTGGACATCGGGCGCCCATGACGCGGACGTGCTGTTGACGTTCGTGCGCACCGATCCTGACATGCCAAAACACAAGGGCATCAGTGTGTTGATGATCCCGACCGGTACTCCCGGTGTGGTGCGCCGTCCGTTCGCATCAATGTGCGACAGCGATGAGGTCGACTTCAACGAGGTGTTCTTCACCGACGCGCGCGTGCCAGCCGAGAATTTGGTGGGCGAGCTCAATGGGGGCTGGCAGGTGGCAACCGGTTCCCTCGGCCACGAACGCGTCATGCTGTGGATGGGGTATGTCGACTTATTGCACCAGCTGACCGTCGATTTCAGTCCATCGGGATCACTCGAGCGGGATCGCTACGCCACCCTGGTGATGGATGCCCGGGCGCTGCGGCTGCTCGGGTCGGCGGCCCTGGCGCGGGCCGCTCGCGGGGAAGAAGATGTACCCGCCCAGTCCGTGCTCAAGCTCCTCGGTTCGGAGGCCCTGCAACGCGCCTCCGAGGACGCCCTGAACGCCGCAGGCGCCGACGGGCTCGTGTACCGCGCCGTCACCGCCCCGTTCGCCCCGTTGAACCTGGACAGCCACTACCGCAGCTGGTTCGACCGATACGCGCGCACCTTCGCCGCGACTATCGCCGGCGGCACCTCCGAAATCCAGCGGAACATCATCGCCGAACGGATACTGGGCCTGCCGCGCAATTAACGGACGCGGCGGTATCTGAGCCGGGTGGTGCGATGCCTACTGGGCGCTCAACCAGGAGTAGTAGCCCACGGCGACGAGCCCTGCCACGATTGCCACTGCCCCCAACACGATGCCGGCAATTGCGGTTCGGGGATTATTTGCTTCGCCGCGCTGCACTCGTCTGCGCGCAGTATCGCCGGTTATCACCGCCGCTACACCGAACGGCACCCCAAGCAGCAGCCAGCAGGTGAGGAGTGCGACTACGCCCAAGATCAGCGAAGCGACGCCGAACTGGTTTCGCGGTGCGTCGGGGTGACTCATTCGGTCCTATCCTCTTGGTGGCCAGACGAGTCTACTGGGATGGTCGGCGCCGGTTGTGCGGCGGCTCCCCAATCCGCCTCGGATTCCCATATCTCACAAATAGTTTGGGCCGTACCGTTTCGTCCGCCTTACAGTGAGCGACAAACCGTTGCTCTCCAACGCAGTGCCAGCAGTTGTCGCTGTGAGGTGGGCAAAAACCCACCCTCGGCCTCCGGTGACTCAAGTGACAGGTGGGGCGCTCGTGACGCAAGTGCGACCAGTGTTGGAGAAGCAAGCTACAGCTGTGCCAGCCGTGGCGCAGATCCCTTGGCCCGCAACGTCGCTCCGGCCTCCCGGGTCAGTTCTCGTGCGCTGCCGAGCAGTCCGTCCAAGATCAGCGACCGCTTGACATGACGGTGCAGCTGGTGCTCGGCGGTGAAGCCGATACCGCCCAGCACCTGCTGGCAGTGGCGTGCGGTGGTCAGCGCTGCCTGGCCCGCCGCGGCCTTGGCCAGCAAGGAAGCCAAAGCGCCGGAGTCGTCCGGGGCGTCCATGGCGGCGTGCAGGGTCGCCTCGGCGCCCTCGATTGCGACGAGTGTCTCAGCCAGCCGGTGCCGGATCGCCTGGAATGAGCTGATGCGCCGGCCGAATTGAACGCGGTCCACCGCATGCTGGCGCGCCAGGGACAGCATCGCCCGGCTGGTGCCGACCAGCCACCAGCCCAGTGCCCGACGGCCAGCGGCAAGTGCAGCCGACGGCAGTGGATCTCCCTGCAGCACACGATGTATCGGCACCTCGTCGTCGAGGGCCGAACTGGAGCCATCGCCGCGCTCCCACACCACCCAGGCACCACCCGCGAACGGCAGCGGCAGAGTATCTCCTGGCGCACCTCCAGAAGCGCGCAGCACGACATCATTGAGCACGGGGGCGTGCGCGCCGGTCTCGCCGAGCAGCCGGAACACCAAAGGAATTGCGACATCCGGGATTTCGTCCAGCATGTCGAGCCAGCCGAGGTCGGTCAACGCCGCATCGAGCTTGGCGCCTGAGGCCGCGGTCATCGTGGTTCGCACCGACTCGGCCAGCAGGTGCGGCGACTCGGGGTCTGTCGAGGGATCCACCGTTCACTCCTTCCCGAGGTCGAGCAGCCGGCGGGCGATGATATTGCGCTGAATCTCGGCGGTACCGCCATAGATGGTCGCCGCACGCGAGTACAGGTATTCCGACCGCCACGGTGTGTCTTCGAGCTCGAGGGTGCCGGGCAGCAGGTCGCGGACGGTGTCGTAGAGCCGTTGCTCAGCGGTGGCCAACAGCACCTTGTCGATTGAGGTGTCCGGTCCGAGCCGCGCTCCGTCACGCAACCGATGCTGGGTGTCACGGGAACGGCATCGTAGCGTGTGCAGCGCGAGATAGGCGGAGCCAAGCTCGAATTCGTCGTGATCGCCGTTTTTGGAAGCCGCTGAAGTCTCCCTGATAAGGTCGTCGAATCGTGAGTAGAGGTAGGCGATCCGCTGCCAAAAGCAGGTGGAGCGCTCATAGGGCAGCAGGTCCATCGCGAGCCGCCAGCCGTCTCCCGGCTGGCCCAGCATCCGGCTCGACGGGATCACCACGTCGTCGTAGTACACCTCGCAGAATTCGTCGACCCCGTGCATCGTGCGTAACGGCCGAATGGTGATGCCGGGCGTGTCAAGGTCGACGAAGAATGCGGTGATTCCGTCATGGCCCGGTGCGGTACGGGTAAGCAGGATGCATCGGGTCGAGAACTGCGCGAAGCTGGTCCAGACCTTCTGCCCGTTGACAATCCAGTCATCCCCTCGGGGCGTCGCGCGGGTGGACAGCGAGGCCAGGTCGCTGCCGGACCCCGGTTCGGAAAAGCCCTGGCACCAGTGCTCGCGGCCGCTGAGCAGCCGGGGCACCATTTCTGCCGCGAGTTCTGCCGGGGCGTAATCGATCATGGTGGGTGCGAGCACTTCGAGCATCGAGTAGGGACCGGGTTCGGCCAGACGGCGCCCGACCACCTCTTCCCCGACGATCGCGCGAAGTACCGCGGGCCCACCCAATCCACCGACTTCTTTCGCCCAGCCGTACCGCATCCAATCGGCGTCGTAGAGAGCCCGGTGGACCCGAGCAAGCTGCTGAATCTGGCCCTGCAGCGAGTGGTCGGGTCCGGGAGTCAGATCATTGCCGTCGAGCCACGCGCGCAGATCGGCCCGGAATTGCTCGACATTCACGGGGTGGGACGGCCGACGGCGTGCGGGCGACCGGAGTCGTGCACGCCGCTGCGGCGGATGAACGTCATGGCACGGGTCTTCAGCCGCCACCCGTCAGTGGTTCGGGAGTAGGTGTCGCGGTAGTAGCCGATCCGCATGTCATGAGTGGCGTGGTCAATGAAGCACAACGGTTGGGTGCCGCTCGCCGAATCGCCGTCGAGTTCGATCACCGCAGTCCCGGTGAGAAACAAGCCCTTTGGTGCGGCGGCCACCAACTCCGGGAACCTGTCCAGGCTGTATGTGTCACCGAAGGCGCTGTAGCTTCCATCAGGTGTGAAGACGCCGAGTAGCCCGTCGATGTCTTCCTGGGTGATGGTGACCGCGTAGCGGGCGAGCAGCTGCTGGATCTCGACCAGATCGTCAGTTTTGGTTGGCTGTTTTGTCGACATAGACCTTGCCGCCTTTCATAACGAAGCTGACGTTGCGAGTAACCGTTATGTCTTCCAACGGGTTTCCCGGCACCGCGATGATATCGGCGAGCTGGCCCGGCGCGAGCCGTCCCCGGTCGCCAGCGTTGATCAGCTCGGCCGCGGTCACCGTGGCCGCCCGCAACACCGCCGACGGCGGCAGGCCCCAATCGGCAAGGGTGACAAGCTCGTCGGCGTTGCGGCCGTGCGGTATCGCAGGCGCGTCGGTGCCGACCGCGACCTTCACGCCGGCTTCGTAGGCGGCCAGTATCGAGGTGCGCGCCTTCGGGAACATCTCGGCGGCCTTGGCCTGTAGTTCGGGCGGGGCATGGGAGATGTCCATTGCATCGGCGTCGGCCAGGCGGCGAGTGGACACCAGGAATGTGCCGTGCTCGACCATCATCGCGATCGCGTCGTCATCGATCAAAAAGCCGTGCTCGATGCAATCGATACCGGCGGCGACGGCGTGCTTGACCGCGTCGGCACCGTGCGTGTGCGCGGCGACGCGCAGCCCGCGCCGGTGTGCCTCGTCAACGATCGCGCGCAACTCCTCGTCCGAATAGTGCTGCGCCCCAGGAGGCCCCGTCAGCGACATCACCCCGCCCGAGCAGCAGACCTTGATCAGCTCGGCACCGTGTTTGATCTGGTAACGCACCGCCTTACGAATCTCGTCGATTCCGTTGGCGATGCCTTCTTCGACCGTCAAGTCCAACACATGCGGTGCGAACGCCGCGAACATCGTCGGATCCAGATGCCCGCCGGTGGGTGTAATGGCGTGCCCGGCCGGCACGACCCGCGGCCCGTCGATCCAGCCCGCGTCGATGGCCTTGCTCAACGCAACGTCGAGCAAGTACCCGCCGGTCTTGACGAACAGGCCGAGGTTGCGCACCGTGGTGAACCCGGCGCGCAGCGTGCGGCCGGCATTGCCGACCGCGCGCAATACCCGCGTCGGCGGGTCATCCTGGACCTGGGACAGACCGGGTTTCTCCCCGCGTCCGCCCATCAGGAGGTTGACCTCCATGTCCATCAGCCCGGGCAGCAGGATCTGGTCGCCGAGATCGATCAGGTCACCCTCGACTGAGGCGGTGCTGTCACCGACACCGGCGATCCGGTCGCCCTCGATCCGCAGGATGCCGGGCCGCAGGATCTCACCGGCGTCGACGTCGAGCAGCCCGGCGGCCTTGAGCGTCAGCCCGCTTGCGCGAAGAGCGGGGGACACCGTCAGATCACCGGTTCCCTGATGCAGTCAAGGTAGGTGGCCCCACTGTCGGGCACCTTGGGCTGCTTCCATGCCTCGATCGGGAACGACACGTTGATCAGCGACTGCATCATGTGCATGAGCGTCCGTGCATCCTCGGGCAGGTCATGCAACGGGAACTTATCGCAGTAGGCGATCACGTCGTTCATGCGGGGGAATGTGGCGTCATAGAACGCCTGCATCTCGGGCATCGTCGAGGCCAGCCGCTTGGCGTAACGCTCGGGTTCGGTGGTGAGGTCCCAATCCAAGTAGGGCTCGAGATCGGCGAATTCAGCGGGCAGAGCCATTGTTGCGGTACTCCTTGACATAGTCACCGGCCACCTTGTGCAGGCTGCGCAGCAGGATTTCTTGATCGCACAGCGGGAAGTCGCGGACCACTTTGGTGCCGATCATGGTTTGGGTGGCTTCCAGTGTGTTGGCGTCCTGGAGCGCGTACTCCTTGAACGTCACCGCCGCGAGCTCCTGGGCCAACCGTTGGCGGGCGTTCTTCGGAGGAACGAAATACATGGTCCCCTCGAAGATGTGCTTGTCCACGGCAGTCGGCCAGTAGTGATAGGTCAGGTACCAGCCGGGGGCCCATATCAGCAGCATGAAGTTGGGGAAGAAGTGGAACGAATCGATGCCCCACTGTGGCGCTCCGGCCGGGTTGACGCCAGACGGCAGGGAATCGAGCTGCTGGATGACGTCGGGACGCTCCCAGGGACCGAACAGCCCGCTGCGCAGCACCCGGTCCATGGGCTTCACCATCTTCAGGTCCGCGGGCGGCGACTGACCTCCCCACACGGAGATCATCCCGTGCGGGCTGGCCACTTCGTAGTGCAGCGCCTCGAAGCCGTACTTCATGATTTTGGCGGCTTCTTCTTTGGTGTACTGCCCTTGATGCAGCACCGGCGCGTGGTAGAACTCGGCGAACGCGTCGATGAACAGCTTCCAGTTGCTGCCGACCTCTGCCTTGTAGGAGTAGACCTCGGTCATCTCGTGGAAGGGGTAGCCCTCGATGCCTTTGGCCAGTGGTCCGAGATAGTTAGCGAGTGGCTTTGCTGCTTGGTCGAAATTGATGAAGATGAATCCATCCCACACCTCGCAGCGCACCGGCACGAGTCCGTATCGGCTCTTGTCGACGTCGAAGAATTCGTCCTCCTGCTGGATGAAGGTCAGATCGCCGTCGAGGCTGTAGCGCCAAGCATGGTACTTGCAGGTGAACTGCCGGCAGGTGCCTGAGGTCTCCTCATGCGGATAGTCGTTCCATACCAGCTTGTTTCCGCGGTGGCGGCACAGGTTGTGAAATGCCTTGATGGATCCATCTTTGGTCTTGACGACGATTACCGACATACCCCGGCCCGCCGACGGCAGCTCCTTGGTGAAGTAGCTGCCGGTGCGCGGCAGCCGCTCGACTCGACCGACGTTGAGCCAGGTCCGCTTGAAGATCGCCTCGCGCTCGGCTTCGAAGAACGCCGGGTCGATCGAGTCGCTGTAATCGACTGGTGCGGTCCCCAGTTCTGGGTAGTTCTCTGTCCAGCTTCCGGCAGCTGGCTTCGCGAAGTGTGCCAACGTCCTTACCTTTCTTGTTCGACTTCGACGCCAAGGGTGTTCAGGGCCATCGCCACTGTGGTGTAGCCCCCGACCGTGAAAATCAGGTCCATCCGTTGCCGTTCGTCGAGCCGCTCACCGAGCACTGCCCAGGTCGCATCCGATAGGTTGGTCTTCTCGTCGAGTTCATCGACGGCGCCCAGCACGGCGCGGTCGAATTCGTCGGTTGCGTCACCGGATCGGATCGCGGCGATGTCCGCGTCGGACAGGCCGGCTTTTTTGGCCAGGGCTACGTGGTGGGTCCACTCGTAGGTGCAGCCGCGTCGATGTGCGACCCGCAGGATGACTTGCTCGCGGACTCGCGGCGGCAGCGTCGAACTGAACAGCAGATAGCCGCTGAACCGAAGAAAGGCGCGAGTCAGTTTGGGGTGGTGCACCAGTGTCGCCAGGAGGTTGCCCGCATCGCGGGGGTTTCGCCGCTCTTCGGGCAGCATGCCGGCCACCGCATGCCGGGCAGTATCGTCCCACTGCTCCGCCGGCAACGGGGCAAGACGCATCGGCGCCTCCTCAGTTGGAGAATCATATTCTCATATTTGACCAATAGGTTTCCACGGTACCGCCGATTGGTCAACACCTGCGGTACCACCTGCGGAAACGTCGTCTCCGGCACCCGCTGCGGATGTGCCACGCCTCGTCGGGCTGCGCTGCAGCGAAGCCCGCAAGATGTTGATTCTCGCCATCTGAGAAGATAATTTTCATTGGAGGGGACTATCCGCCTCACCTGGCTGCCCCCGAGGGAAAGGACGGGCCAGTGAACAAAGACGACATGATCCTGATCAGCGTCGACGACCACACCGTCGAGCCGCCGGGCATGTTCAAAGACCATCTGCCGAAGAAGTATCTGGACGACGCGCCTCGGCTGGTGCACAACCCCGACGGCTCGGACATGTGGAAGTTCCGCGACACGGTGATCCCGAACGTGGCACTCAACGCGGTCGCCGGCCGGCCAAAGGAAGAATACGGGCTGGAACCGCAGGGTTTGGACGAGATCCGGCCGGGTTGCTACAACGTCGACGAACGCATTAAGGACATGAACGCCGGGGGCATCCTGGCCTCGATTTGCTTCCCGTCCTTTCCGGGCTTCGCCGGACGCCTGTTCGCGACCGAAGATCCGGAGTTTTCGGTGGCGTTGGTGCAGGCTTACAACGACTGGCACATCGACGAGTGGTGCGGGGCGTATCCCGCGCGGTTCATCCCGATGGCGTTGCCGGTGATCTGGGATGCCGAGGCGTGCGCCGCGGAGGTGCGGCGCGTCTCCAAGAAGGGCGTGCACGCGCTGACGTTCACCGAGAATCCGTCCGCGATGGGCTATCCCAGCTTCCACAACGAGTACTGGAACCCGCTGTGGAGGGCGTTGTGCGATACCAACACCGTGATGAATGTCCACATCGGATCCTCGGGCAGGCTGGCGATCACAGCACCCGATGCACCGATGGACGTGATGATCACATTGCAACCGATGAACATCGTGCAGGCCGCCGCTGATCTGCTGTGGTCCAAGCCGATCAAGGAATACCCGGACCTGAGGATTGCACTCTCGGAGGGCGGCACCGGGTGGATCCCCTACTTCCTGGAGCGAGTCGACCGCACCTTCGAGATGCATTCGACATGGACTCACCAAAACTTCGGCGGAAAGCTGCCCAGCGAGGTATTCCGTGAGCACTTCCTGACGTGCTTCATCAGCGACCCGGTGGGCGTGCAGCTGCGCGACATGATCGGCATCGACAACATCGCCTGGGAGGCCGACTACCCACACAGCGACTCGATGTGGCCAGGCGCACCCGAGGAGCTTTGGGATGTTTTGTTGGCGAACATCGTGCCGGACGACGAGATCAACAAGATCACCCACGAGAACGCCATGCGCTGGTACTCGTTCGACCCGTTTACCCACATCACTCGGGAGCAGGCCACAGTCGGCGCGCTGCGCAAGGCCGCCGAGGGGCATGATGTGTCGATTCGGGCGCTCAGCCACCACAAAGAAACTCGGGCGGGTTCGTCAGTGGCCGAGTTCACCGCCAATGCCAAAGCGCTGACCGGCAACAGAGACTGAAGCGCAACCGGGACGCAACTGCGCCGGTGCATGAAGTGACCAAAGGAGATCCAGCAGTGCTCGGCGCCGGAATGAATTTCGAGCTGACCGATGACCAGGAGTTGATCCGCCGATCGGTCGCCGAGTTGGCGCGGAAGTTCGACGACCAGTACTGGATGGAAAAAGACCAGGCGCACGAGTTTCCGACCGAGTTCTATCGGGCCATCGCCGACGGCGGCTTGCTGGGTATGACGATTCCGACCGAGTACGGCGGTCATGGCCTCGGAATCACCGAAGCCACGCTGTTGCTCGAGGAGGTCGCCAAATCGGGCGGCGGTATGAACGCGGCCAGCTCGATTCACCTGTCGATCTTCGGGATGCAGCCGGTGGTGGTGCACGGCTCCGGGGAGCTCAAGGCGCGCACGTTGCCTTCCGTCGCGACCGGTGAGGTGCACGTCTGCTTCGGGGTGACCGAACCCGGTGCCGGGCTCGACACATCGCGCATCACCACTTTCGCCAAACGCGACGGCGATCGCTATGTCGTCAACGGCCGCAAGGTGTGGATCTCCAAAGCGATGGAGTCCGACAAGATCCTGCTGCTCACTCGTACCCAAAGCTACGACGAAGTCGCGAAAAAGACCGACGGGATGACGCTGTTCCTCACCGACCTCGACCGCAGCCGGGTCGATGTCCGCCCGATCCGCAAGATGGGCCGCAATGCCGTCAGCTCCAACGAGTTGTTCATCGACAACTTGGAGGTGCCGG
>Ga0335081_10011467_pt1 | contig 14344 bp, 14 predicted proteins | sample Lox_Sample_35_FD_206713 | JGI IMG/M metagenome (GOLD analysis project Ga0335081, IMG submission 206713) | Soil microbial communities from Loxahatchee National Wildlife Refuge, Florida, United States - Lox_Sample_3.5 | ecosystem: Environmental > Terrestrial > Soil > Wetlands | place: USA... | reverse complement strand
ACTTCCGAGACGATGCTCGAAGCTGGTGAATCAGATCCCGCCCGCCAGCACACGGCTGCGTTCGGCCGCGTTCAGGACGCCGACTTTCTGCACCAGATGCTCTATCTTGACACCAAGATATTCATGACGAGCCTCAATCTCACCTACAACGACAAGATGAGCATGGCGTCGTCAGTCGAAGTTCGGGTTCCGTTCCTTGACCGCGAACTGGCCGAGTTTGTGGCATGGAATGTTCCACCCAAGTTGAAGCTGAAGGGGTTTGTCCGGCCAACCACGAAATACATCTTGCGTGAGGCCATGCGAGACATTTTGCCGCGCGAAGTGTTGCAACAACCAAAAGCTGGCTTCGCGGCTCCGGTAGACTATTGGTTGGCTCACGATCTCAAGGAAATGGTCGACGACTTGCTCTCGCCCGCGCAGTTGCATAAACGCTGTCTGTTCCGGCCGGAGGCGGTACGGCGATTCGTCGACGAGCATCGCTGCGGTCGTAATGACTGGTCGATGCAGATTTGGCAGTTCCTGACGCTCGAGTTGTGGATGCAGACGTTTCTCGACGGCGGTTCACGGAAGTTTGAGTGTGAGGAACTTCATCCCGGTCGAGTGGCAACCGCATGAAGCAGGTTCTCCAACACGCGCGCACCGGCGAGATCACCGTGGAAGAGGTCCCGGCGCCGCAGTTGCTGCCCGGTTGCGTGTTGGTGCGGATTGCCGCCTCGGTCGTTTCGGCTGGAACAGAACGTGCGTCTGCCGAATTCGCGCGTAAGAATCTCATCCAGAAGGCGCAATCGCGGCCGGACTTGGTGCGGGAAGTGATCAGCAAAGTACAGCGCGACGGTATCTTCTCGGCCATCCAGGCGGTGCGCAGCCGCCTGGATCAGCCGCAATGTCCCGGTTACAGTAGTGCGGGCACCGTCATCGCTGTCGGCGAAGGAGTTACGGATCTTCAACCGGGCGACCGCGTCGCTTGTGCCGGTGTCGGATTTGCCGTTCACGCGGAGCTTGCCTGCGTTCCACGTTTGTTGGTGGCGCGCATTCCCACACGCGGCCCGATCTCTGTCGGCGACATTTCCTTTGACGAGGCCGCTTTCGCAACACTCGGTGCAGTTGCACTCCATGGCATCCGAACAGCCGAAGTGAAGCTTGGGGATCTGGTCGCGGTGATTGGCCTGGGATTGCTTGGCCAGATCACGGTGCAACTGCTGAAAGCCGCGGGTTGCCGTATTCTCGGGCTGGATCTCAACGCCGCCCGAGCCGATCTTGCCCGGAGTCTGGGAGCGGATGCGGTGGCGAATTCACCGACAGACTTCCGTGATCTTTGTGCCGAGATTTCGCGCGGCGTGGGCGCCGACTCGGTTCTCATCAACGCCGAGACCCCGAGCAGCGACCCGGTGAATCTAGCCGGGGTAATCGCCCGCGACCGCGCCATCGTGGTCGCAGTGGGTACGGTTGGCATCGATATTGAGCGTAAGGCGTACTACGAAAAAGAAATTGATTTCCGCATCTCGCGTTCGTATGGTCCCGGGCGCTACGACACCGCCTATGAGCAGAAGGGCCGCGACTACCCCATCGGGTATGTCCCCTGGACCGAAACGCGCAACATGGAAGCGTTCGTCCATCTCATCGCGAGCGGAAAAATCAACATCGGAGCTCTGATTACGCATCGTTTTCCCGTAGAAAGCGCTCAGAGTGCTTACGACCTGATCACCGGCAAGTCGCGTGAAGCATTTCTAGGGGTCGTTCTTCAGTATTCCGCGATGGGGAGCGAATCGCGATCCCTCAGGCTTGTGCCGGACTCTTCAGCACCGCCCCGATGGAAGACCGCCACTGGCGTTTCTGTCGGGCTGCTTGGGGCGGGGGTGTTTGCAACGGGCACGCTTGTTCCTGCGATCAAGGCGTCACCTGGCACTACGCTGGTGTCGGTCTGTGCTGCCACCGGATCTCATGCTCAACATGCCGCGCGCAAGTTCGGCTTCCGGAATTGCACGACCGACGAATCCGACCTGATGCAGGATACCGTGATCAACACGGTGGTCATTGCTACCCGCCATCATCTGCACGCGAAGCAGGTTCTGGCGGCCCTGGCCTCAGGCAAGCACGTCTTTTGCGAGAAGCCGCTCTGTTTGTCTGAAGGGGAACTCCGTTCCATCGTGTGCGCTTATCTCGGAAGTGCCTCAACTGAGCGGCCCTCCCTGATGGTGGGGTTCAACCGCCGCTTCGCGCCCATGACGGGACGCATGAAGTCGTTCTTGGCGCCGATCTCCGAACCCATGGCGCTGCACTATCGTGTCAACGCAGGATTTCTCTCACCCGACCACTGGGTCAATGATCGCGAGCAGGGCGGAGGCCGTGTTCTCGGCGAACTCTGTCACTTCGTCGACTTGCTGATGTTCCTCGCGAGGTCCCCGGTCGTCGAGGTCGAAGCGCAGGCGATCGAGAACATGGGCCGCTACAGTGGCGACAACGTCTTGGTCTCACTTCGTTTTGCCAGCGGTTCCAGAGGGACCATCTGCTATCTCGCCAACGGTGACCGGTCGTTTTCCAAGGAGCGGATTGAGGTGTTCGGTGGGGGCGCCGTTGCCGTTCTCGATGATTTCCGGCGCCTTGAGTTGGTCCGCGATGGCCGCAAGGTGACCGTCCACTCGCGCTGGCGTCAAGACAAGGGGCATCGCAGCGAGTGGAACGAATTCGCCGGGCATGTGCTGGGTCGGAAGGAAGCGCCAATCCCCTTTGAAGATCTGATATGTTCGACCCTGGCAACCCTTCGCGTCGATGAGTCGGTTGCAACTGGGAAGTGCCTTCCGGTGAACGTGTCCGCTTTTGTCGATGCGGCGCTTCGAGCCCCCAGCGTGGATGCCAGCCTGAACGAATGATTCCATTTCACATGCAACGTCACAGGAGACGAAGCTAGTTCATGCTCATTTTGGGCCTCAACATGTTTCACGCCGACGCTTCCGCGTCGATCGTGCTCGACGGCGAAGTGAAATTCGCGATAGCAGAAGAGCGCTTGAATCGCCATAAACACTTCGGAGGGTTTCCGTCGCTCGCCGTCAAAGCGTGCCTGGATTCGGTCGGGGCGAAGATTTCTGACATCGATCACGTTGCGGTTGGCCAGGATAGCGATGCGAATCTCGCCAAGAAAGTTCAATACGCTCTCACCAACCCGGCCAAGATTCTGAACTTCATTCGACTCCGCCAGCGCAAAGAAGCTGTGCGCGACGTGCGCTCTCTTCTGAAGAAGGCGCTTGACGTCGACACCACTCAACTACGCTTTCAGGAACATCATCTCGAGCATCACATTGCGCACATCGCGAGTGCTTATTATTGCTCGCCCTGGGAGAAGGCCGCAGGCTTCAGCTACGACGGTTCCGGTGACTTCGTTTCCACCATGATGGCTCGCTGCCAAGGCAACGAGATCGAGGTTCTCGATCGCGTATTCCTTCCGCACTCTCTGGGCAGCGTCTATACGATGATTTGCGAGTTCATCGGATACAGCCAGTACGGGGATGAAGGCAAGGTCATGGGCCTCGCACCCTATGGCAAAGACACTTACTGCGATGCCATCAACAAGATCGTCACGACGAAGAACGGCGCCTTCCAACTTGACTTAAGTTACTTCAAGCCACTCGGCAGCAACCAAGGCATGCAGGTCTTGCCGGACGGCACGGTACGCTTGGCCCGCCACTTCTCCGACCGCATGCAGAAGCTGTTCGGCGAGCCTCGCCGCCTGCACGCAGAGATCACACAGCGCGATATGGATCTGGCATTCGCGCTGCAGCATCGCTTCGAGGAAGTATTTTTTCATCTTCTGAATCGATTGCACCAGCGTGTTCCGCTCGAAGATCTGGCCATTGCCGGCGGCTGCGCCCTCAACAGTGTGGCCAATGGAAAATTGTTCGATCGCACGCCGTTCCGTAGCACCTACATCCAGCCTGCCGCCGGGGATGAAGGCCTGGCCATCGGCGCGGCGCTCCACACGTACCACTCCGTGCTCAGGCAGCCCCAGCGGCACGATTTGAAACATTCCTATCTAGGCCCGGAATTCTCGGAGTCACGCATTCAGTCCGCTCTGGAGAGCGCGGGGCTGAGTGGCCGAAAGCTGGAGCGAGGAGTGCTGCTCGAAGATGTTGCTGAGCTGATTGCTTCCGGGAATGTCGTCGGATGGTTCCAGGGACGCATGGAATGGGGGCCCCGCGCGCTGGGCAATCGCTCGATTGTGGCTCATCCGGGCTTGCCCAACATGAAGGACGTCTTGAACGCCCGCATCAAACATCGCGAATGGTTCCGTCCCTTCGCGCCGTCGATTCTGGCTGATCATCAGCATGAGTATTTTGAGCATGATCACCCCTCGCCCTTCATGCTGCACGTCTATAAGATCCGGCCGGAGAAGCGGAAGGAGTTGTGTGCCGTTAACCACGTCGACGATACAGGCCGTCTGCAGACCGTGACCCGTGAAGAAAATCCGATGTACTACGATCTGATTTCGGCCTTCTATCGCAAGACCGGAATTCCTGTGATCCTCAATACGAGCTTCAATGAGAACGAGCCCATCGTATGCACACCAGAGGAAGCCATCGACTGCTTCCGACGCACCCGCATGGATGTGCTGGCGATCGGCCCGTTCCTCGTTGTGAAACCTGGGACGGCAGATCGGGAGGTCGCGTCTGCTTCTTCCCAGCAGAGAACTAAGAAAGATTCGTAAGCCGACCCGGGACGGGCAGCCTTACGGGATTCGTGTCATCTAGTGCACCAAAAACCCCGTGGCGCTGACAACAATCCCCACGGCGCCCATCACCAGGCCAAGGCCCCAGAAGATTCGTCGCCCGGAGAGCAGCGTGATCGACGTGACCACCAATCCGATTTCCAGAAACACTTCCGCCAGATCAAATCGATCGGCCCGGCTTGTCTCGGTGGCGACCTCCGCTTTCAACTTAGTAGCTTCGCCTTCCACTTCTTTTTGGTCATCCTTGTAGCGCGCGGCTTCCTGCGAGTACTTTTCGCGCAATTTGGCCAGCGCCGCGGCGTCCGTAGTCGGTTCCACCGAAGTCAGGTCGATGAAGAGTTCGTCCATATGCCGGCGAACGTTCTTCGCCTGGTACAGCGCCCACTGATCCGCCCACGTGGTTTGAAGCACGGCCTCTTCTGTGTGCGCCCGGTGCCCGAGCAAGGACACGACTGCGACCAGTACTGCCAGTACGGCCATGGTCAATGAGACCGGCGCCAGACTAGGATCGTGCTTGGCGTGCTCCGCGTGCTCCTGCAATTCGTTCAACTCTTCGGACATATCGTCACTCTCCCATAACTTTCACGATTACTCGCTTGTCCCGCTGCCCGTCGAACTCCGCATAAAAAATCCGCTGCCATGTTCCCAAATCGAGTTTGCCCGCGGTAATCGGCACGATGACTTCATGATGAATCAGCAGTGCCTTGAGGTGGGAGTCGCCGTTATCTTCGCCTGTTTCGTGGTGCTTATAGTTCTTGCGAAACGGAGCCAGATGCTCCAGCCACTCATCGATATCCTCGATCAACCCGCCCTCATTGTCATTAACGTACACGCCCGCAGTGATGTGCATGGCTGAGACCAGCACCATACCCTCCCGCACTTCACTCTTGCGGACGATCTCTTCCACCTGCGGTGTGATGTGTACGTAAGCGCGATGCGTTTTGGTGTGGAACTTCAGGTATTCCGTAAGTGTCTTCATGGTCTAACGTAGTGCCTCAGCCACCTTGCCCGACGCAATCAGCGACGCAATGCGCGCGAAGTCAGGGTACATCACGCGGTCTTTCTCCATCGTCAGACACACTGATCGAATCGCAGCATGGGCCGCCTGACCGCGCTTCGAAGTCCTCAGAGGAGCAAGGAAATCCAGGGCTTGTGCAACCGCCATGGCTTCGATCGCGAGCACGTTGCGGGTGTTTTCGACGATCCGCCTCAGCTTGGTCGCGGCCGTCATGCCCATGGAGACATAGTCTTCCTTGTTTCCGGAGGTGGTGATCGAGTCGACGGACGCAGGGTGCGCCAAGACCTTATTCTCGCTGACCAACGCTGCTGCTGTGACCTGCGGCATCATGAAGCCGGAATTCAGGCCCGCTCCAGGCGCAAGAAATGGGGGCAAGCCCTCACTCAATGCCGGATTCACCAGCCTTTCGATTCTCCGCTCGCTGATGCCCGCCAGCGCACTCAGCGCGATCGCCAGAAAATCCAGGGCAAACGCGAGCGGCTCGCCATGAAAATTCCCGCCGGAGACAACATCTCCTTCGGCCTTCTTAGGGTCGGTAATGAAAACCAGCGGATTGTCGACCGCCGAGTTGGATTCGGTCTCAAAAACTCCGCGGCAGTGCGTGAGCGTGTCGCGCACGGCTCCGTGAACTTGCGGGATGCAGCGGAGAGAATAGGCGTCCTGCACGCGGCCGCACTGGCGGTGCGACTCGCGGATCTGACTGCCTTCGAGCATGCGGCGCAAGTTGGCGGCGGATTTCGTCTGACCGGCATGTGGACGCGCTTTGTGAATACGCTCGTCGAAAGCAGCGTCGGTCCCCTTGAGAGCGTCGCAGCACAGTCCGCCCAAAACGTCGGCCGTATCCACCAGGGTTTCGGCCGCTAGCAGAGCTAATGTCCCCACGGCCAGCATGGCTTGCGTTCCATTGATGAGGGAGATTGTCTCTTTGGCCTCAAGGACCAATGGCTTGATCTGCGCTCGCTTCAGCGCCTCGGCGCTGGCAATCCGCGCGCCCTTGTCGTCGAAGCATTCACCTTCGCCAATTAGGGACAATGCGAGATGAGCTAGGGGAGCCAGGTCGCCGCTCGCGCCCACACTGCCTTGCGAGGGCACTACCGGAGTCACGCCGCGATTGAGCATCTCGCATAGCGTGTCGATGACTGTCGCTCGAATGCCGGAGTGCCCTTTGGCAAGAGAGTTTGCGCGTAGGAGCATCATGGCACGAGTTTCAGCGATGGAAAGCGGCTCTCCGACGCCGACCGCATGCGAGCGCACCAGGTTGACCTGCAGTTCGCGAATCTGCTCGCCCGCGATGCGCACGTCGCTCAATTTGCCCACTCCGGTGGTAATGGCATAAGCGACTTTGTTGCTGGTGGCGATCTCATCGACGATGGACCGCGCCCGGTCGACTGCTTCTCGGGCATCGGGGGCGAGCAGCACCGCGCGCCGGACTCCGAGGCCCGCGACTTCGCTCACCGCCTCCAGCGTGAGATCGTTTCCGGTGATGTGCAGTGCGTTCAAGAAAGCCTTTCCAGTTTCGGCGGTTCAGTAAACGGCATTTGATAATACGAAAGGCGAAACGAGAGACAGCCCAATTCCTTAGTCGGTTCTGCTTTCCACCGCGGCGCGGAACACCTGCAGATATTTCGCCGGGAGAGCCGCAATCTTCATCTTCGAATCTGTAACTATGTGCGTCGTTTCGCCCTCTGCCAGCAAGGTTCCTGCGCCGGCCCGCAGCAACTCATAGCTGAAGACGACCACCGATTCGCGCACGCCCTTCAACCTTGTTCGTACCACAACCTCTTCGTCGTAATAAACCGGAGCGCGGTACCGGCACTTGACCTCGGCGACCGCGATGAAGCGCCCATCTTCGCGCTCCATGTCACGATAGGAAAATCCCATCTGCCGCAGCAATTCCACCCGGCCGACCTCAAACCAGATCAGATGATTCGAGTGGTAGACCACTCCCATCTGGTCGGTTTCGGCGTAGCGCACGCGCAGCCGGGTTTCATTGACGGCCTGATCGTGGTTCGAATTCATTTGCCCGTCCAGATCGGTTTGCGCCTCTCGAGAAACGACGAGATACCCTCGCGGAAGTCAGCGGTTGTGCGGATCGCCGCATTTTCGCGCACAGCGGATTCAATCTGGGCATCGAGTTCCGCTCGGGCATGATCGGTGAGCAATTGCTTGGTGGCGCGGAGCGATGCGGGACTATTCTGCATCAGCAGTCCTGCCAACTCGCGCGCCCGCGTCATCAACTGCTCCTCGGGCACGATTTCGCTGACCAGTCCCAGGTGCGCCGCTTCCTCAGACCCGAAGAGCCTACCAGTCAAGAGCAGATCCCGTGCCTGCTTTTCGCCCACTTGTCGCAGCAGGAAGGTCGAGACGATCGCAGGCACAAAGCCGATGCGCACCTCGGTATAGCCGAACTTCGCGTCCGGAACGGCCAGCGTGAAGTCGCACAGCAGCGCCAAGCCTGTGCCGCCCGCGATTGCCGCCCCGTTCACCGCTGCGATGGTCACTTTCGGGAACTCGTAAAGCGCACGAAACAACCGCACCATCGTTTCGGAATCTTTCAGATTCTGAGCCGGTGACCGGCCCAGCAACGCCTTTAGATTGTCCAGATCCATTCCGGAAGAAAAGGCCTTGCCTGCACCCGTCAGGATCAGGACGATCGCGTCTGACTTCGCCACTTCGTCGAGCGCGCGCAGCAGATCATCGATCAGTTCGAAGCTGATAGCATTGCGTTTTTCGGGACGGTTCAGGGTGATCGTTGCCACGCCGCCCTCGTACGCGAGTTGTATTGTCTTGTAATCCATATCTAAGAGTGCTTCGTTGGCTAGTCTGCTGCATGCGAAGTTGAGTACCTCGCGCCAATACCCCCAGTCGCTTTCAACAAGGAATCGAGTGGCTTCAGTGGGGGCAATTCAGCACCCCGCTGAGTCAGTGTCTCGATGACCGTCTCCGTCGGGATGTTACCAACCAAAGCGTCTTGCGCAAAGGGACATCCACCCAGCCCACCCAGGGCAGAATCAAATCGCCGGCAACCCGCCTCGTAAGCGGCCAGAATCTTCTCTGCAGCCAATTCAGGGCGGCTGTGCAAATGCACGCCAATCTCGAGGTAGTCGTACTTCGCCATCACCGTGCCGACCAAGTCGCTGATCTGCTGCGGACTGGCCATGCCAACAGTGTCGGCGAGGGAAATCATTTTCAGGTTGTCCACTTCCATCAATGAAATGGCCTCAATCACCTCGTCCGGATTCCAAAGGTCGCCGTAAGGGTTCCCGAAAGCCATCGAGATGTAGACCACTACATCGAGCACAGCAGTGTCCGCCTTTTTCTGAATCTTCTCCAGTTCATCCAACGCTTCTTCGGGCGACTGATTCTGATTCTTACGTAAGAATGTCTCCGAAATTGAATACGGAAATCCGAGCGTCGATACAGCCTGTGTCTTGATCGCACGGTCGGCGCCCTTGTCATTCACGACGATACCGATGATCTCCACATCATCTGGTGGATCGAGTTCCTTCAGAACCTCTTCCGAATCGGCCATCTGTGGCACAGCTTTAGGTGAAACGAACGAGACCGCGTCAATGTGTTTGAAGCCCACGCTGATCAAGGCCTTCAGGTAGTCGGCCTTGAGGTCGGCAGGAATCATCCCCTTCAGTCCTTGCCAGGCATCGCGTGGGCACTCGACGAGTTTGGTGGTCTTTGCCAAGTTCTATTCTGCTCTAGTTGTGCTGTCGCCTCTGGGTGATGTCTTTGACCAATAAAGGAAGAGCGAAAAGGGCCGCCAGCATTCCAATCACGCCGAGGCCGTTCCTCAATTGCTGAAAGCGAGCAGCCGGTTCATTTGTCTGCAACTTGCCGGTCTTAAGGTCCAGGTTGTAGATAGTTTGAGCATGAACAGATTTCTCGTACTCGACCTGAGAATAGTGCTGCCAAGCTTGCGCAATCCCAATGCAAATTGTCGCGACCAGGAGCAGAATCTTTGTGAGCGTGCTAATCATTTGCATAGGTCTCGCAGACTTTGTCACGCGAGCGGAGTTACGTCTGCAGCACTCCCACCTTGAATTCCGCCACATCGGGATTCAACGCCGCGGCTTCCAGCGCCTGCGTAATCGCATCGCGGGTCTCGATGGGATCGATGATCTTATCTATCCATAGCCGAGCCGCACCGTAGCGTGGGTCCGTCTGCTCGTCATATGTGCGCTTGACGGATTCGTAGAGCTCTTTTCTTTCTTCTTCGCTCAGCTTCTTACCGCCGCGCTCGAGTTGCTTGACTTTGATCTCAACCAGGGTTCCGGCCGCCGAATCGCCGCTCATGACCGCATATCGCGCCGTCGGCCAGGCAAACACAAAGCGCGGGTCGTAAGCCTTGCCGCACATGGCGTAGTGTCCGGCACCGAACGATCCGCCCACGATCACCGTGATCTTCGGCACCACGGAATTCGACACCGCGTTCACCATCTTCGCTCCCGCTTTGATGATGCCGCTCCACTCCGCGTCGCGTCCCACCATGAATCCGTTCACGTCGTGGAAGAAGACCAGCGGGATCAGGTTCTGATTGCAGTCCATGATGAAGCGCGCAGCCTTTTCGGCCGATTCGGTATAGATCACGCCGCCGAACTCAATCCGCTTGTGGCCTTCATGATCGGTCTGCTGCGCATGCAATTTTTGGTTGGCCACGATTCCCACGGCAAAGCCGCCAATGCGGCCATATCCGCAGACCAGCGTCTTGCCGTATTCCGGTTTGTATTCATCGAAGCGGCTGCCATCGAGCACGCGCGCCAGCACTTCCTTCATGTCGTAAGGCCGCGCGGGCGAAGAATCGTAGATCCCGTAAATTTCTTCTCCAGCGAGTTCAGGCTCCACGGGCTTCTTCCGGTCCCAAGGCGAAAGCCGTCGGTATCCCCACTTTTCGACGATCGAACGGATGCGCGCGAGGCAGGCCTCATCATTCGATTCGTGGAAATCCACCGTTCCGCTAATCGCCGAGTGCATGGCCGCTCCGCCCAGATCCTCGGCGGAGACCTTCTGCCCGATTGCCGCCTGCACCAGCGCCGGCCCTGCCAGAAACAATCCGCTTCCGTCTGTCATCAGGACGTGATCGCACATCACTGGAAGGTAGCCGCCGCCGGCCACGCACATGCCCATGATGGCTGCAATCTGCGGAATTCCCATCGCCGACATCACCGCATTGTTACGAAACACGCGTCCAAAATCGTCGGTGTCGGGAAAAACGTCTTCTTGCAACGGCAGGAATACGCCCGCCGAATCCACGAGGTAAATGGTTGGAATGCGGTTCTCGATGGCGATGTTCTGGGCGCGAATCACCTTTTTCGACGTCATCGGAAAGAACGCGCCCGCTTTCACGGTGGCGTCATTGGCGATGATCATCACCAGCCTGGTTTGAACTCGAGCCAGCCCGGTGATTACCCCCGCCGCCGGCGCTCCGCCCCATTCCTCATACATTCCGTGTGCCGTATACAAGCCTAGTTCGAAGAACGTATCCGGGTCGGAGAGCAGGTCGATGCGCTCGCGGGCCGTCAGTCGTCCTTTCGAATGCTGGTTCTCAATGGCCTTGGCGCCTCCGCCTTCATAGATCTTCTGCTCCTCATTTCGCACCTGTGACATGAGGTCCGCCAGGAAACGCATATTGGCTTCATAGCGCGCCGACGTCGGGTCGATTTTGGTCGTCAGCACGTTTGCGGGTGCGGACGAGTTCGCTACGGGAGTTTCGTTGCGCTCAGCCATGGGTCAAGAAAATGCAGACGCGGACTGATTACGGTATACCACGCGGATGGACCCGCGCAATCGGGCAATCATCCGGCGAACGATTGCGTTATCCGACGGACTGCCTCAGCCACAGGATCGTCAGAGATAGCGTCAATAAGCCTCATGGCCAATGCACGCCACGCGTTGATCTTCTCCGCGGCTACCAGCATCTCCAGGGCGTACGTCTTGCCGATCAGTCGAGGCAACCGCTGCGTGCCTCCCCAGCCCGTAATGAGCCCCAGGGCTGCTCCCCGATGTCCAAAGACAGCATGCGGAGAAGCGATTCGACGATGGCAGGCCAGTGCCAGGTCGAGCCCGCCGCCCATGCAATATCCTGAAATGGCAGCCCATACGGGGGCAGGGAACTCGTCGACCCGTCGCATCAGCAGTTGCCCCATCTTCGCGAACTCATAGGCGGAAGGACCGTCGAGCGCTGCAATTTCCGACAACTCCGCACCAGCCGAAAAGAACTTGTCGTTTCCCGCGATCACCAGTGGCAAATCCTCCCGTGCGAGGAGCTCGAGTTCCCCGATCAGCGACATCACAAGCTCGCGCGTCAGGCGATTGGTCCCATCGGACGACTCTAATCGCAAGATGCGGACTCCATGACGCTCATCTAGTTGAAAGCCAGATTCGGACATCGACGATGGACGAGCCAAGATTGCTGCGAGCCGTTGGCAAGAGTAGTTAGCGAAACTTATCGGCTGTGTTCGATCCAAGCCGCGAGCCGACAGCCGTCTTCCTCCAGCAGAAACATCCCGACCCCGAAGCATTCCCCAACGATTCGGTGCGATTCCGGGTCGCGCGCCGCACGTGTGATCCACTGCTGCCCCACACGGTACTGCGCGGCGGTAAACCACTTTTGTGGCAGAACTTCCACCAGCCCCGCCTGGAGGTAGAAGACAAAAAGCGCGAACGCAGGGTCGTTGTTGGACATCGCCTTGTAGCTCGTCGGAACGATCAATTCATCTACGTTCTGGAGTTCCTTCGGCACGTCGATCTTGTGCATCCCGGGACCCAAAGTTAACGGAACCTCGAAATCCCCGATCGGAGCCGCGGTCGAATAAATACGGTCCGAAGATGGTTTGAACCATCCTGCTACCTCGGCCAGGTCGAATGCTTTCAATTGTTCGGGATCGAAGCAGGTCAAGCGAAGGCTGCGCCCCTCGGGGCACCAGATGCCGAGAAAATGTGGCGGGATAAGGAATGGACGGCAATAGGTGTTGAGCGCGAGCCGCGCAAGTTCAGGTTGCTGCTCCAGACCGAACGTCACCAGGTGGCCAATCGGACCCTGCTCACCATGATGCGTCCAGATAAAGCGCTGTCCGGCCTGCGAACGGAAGGAAGGAAAGGTCTCCCAGTACCACGGCGCCGGACCCACAGTTTTCGAGAGGATCTCCCGGACGCGGGAGGCGTTCATCTCAGCCATCACCCGGCCGCCGGCACGCCCGGCCCCTTGACGTGCGCGCGAATGAACTGGACGATGTCGTCCATCGCCGTGCCCGGCTGAAAAATCGCAGCCACGCCTGCCGTCTTCAGGCCGTCAATATCCTGGTTCGGAATAATCCCGCCCACCACCACGATCACGTCGTCCATCTTATTCTGCTTGAGCAGGTCCATCACCCGCGGCACGATCGCATTGTGCGCTCCGGAAAGAATCGACAGCCCGATGACCTGCGCGTCTTCCTGCAGGGCAGCATTGACAATCATCTCGGGTGTTTGCCGCAGACCGGTGTAGATGACTTCCATGCCCGCATCGCGCAGTGCGCGGGCAATTACCTTTGCCCCACGGTCATGCCCGTCGAGGCCAGGCTTGGCTACGAGCACGCGAATCTTGAGATCAGCCATCGCACACCATTTAACCACAGACGACACAGACGCAAGCAAGAAGGTTTTCCCGGTGCTCCTCTGTGTCCACTGTGGTTAAAGGGTTTTGATATCCAGACTTCGCCACAAATACCAGCAGGCGACGCTGCGGTAGGGCGCCCAAGGCCGCGCGATTTTTTCCATAACATCCGGCTTCGGCATCTTGCGCTTCTTGTAGTGCTTCTTGATGGCTGCCTGTATTCCATAATCGCCTGTAGGCAGCACATCCGGACGCCTCAACGTGAACATCAGAAACATCTGCGCCGACCACACTCCGATCCCCTTCACCTGCGTCAGATGCTTAATGACTTCTTCATCCGGCAACTCGGGCAGCCGTGCGAAATCCAGCAGCCCAGCCGCGGTTTTCGCGGACAGATCCTTCAAGTACGACGACTTCTGCTTCGAAAGCCCGACGCTGCGCAGTTGCTCGTCCGTCAGCTTGAGAACCCCTTCGGGTGTGAGCGGCTCACCAGCGAGCGCCGCGAAGCGATTGAAGATCGTGACCGCCGCCTTGCCGTTCAGTTGCTGATAGACAATGGTCTCGGCCAGACTGGCAAACTCGGGGGACCCAAACTCCATACGACATGGCCCCACGCGGTCAATGACGGCGCGCAGGACGGGATCGGATTTCTTGAGATGGTGGATGGCCTTACGCATGCCCTATACGTTTACCACAAGCGCGCTCCCATGGCGAAGAAAAAACGAATAACTGCAGAAACCGCCCATTCGAGTTCGCGCCGAACGAAATAGTCAGCGAATGGACGCCATCGCAAGCCCAGCGAGTCCGCCGCCTGCCACGACCCACGCCGGATTCACCTTCCACAGCAGCATCACGCCAAGGGCCGCTCCGGCAATCACCCACATCGGCCACCCCCCCAAAGCGTCTACTCCAAGCCGGAACGTGACTCCCACCATCAACGCTACGGCACATACGTTCACCGAGTCCAGAAATGCCGACATCCAGGCAGACTGCCGAAGTCGGA
>Ga0335081_10011466_pt1 | contig 14344 bp, 8 predicted proteins | sample Lox_Sample_35_FD_206713 | JGI IMG/M metagenome (GOLD analysis project Ga0335081, IMG submission 206713) | Soil microbial communities from Loxahatchee National Wildlife Refuge, Florida, United States - Lox_Sample_3.5 | ecosystem: Environmental > Terrestrial > Soil > Wetlands | place: USA: Florida... | reverse complement strand
GATCGAAGTCTCGAGTTCCTTCTTCATTTCTTGCCGCGTCTCCAGGTCCTGCTGGTTCAGGCCTTCCAGATTTACCAGGAGTGCGGCGTAGTAGTGAACGCGCGGATCTTTGGAATCCGCCTGGATGGCCCGCTGGAAGTACGATTGGGCGTTCGCGAAATCGCGCTTTCCCAAGTAGGCATAGCCCATGCCGCGCAAGGAAGCTTCCTGCTTGGGGTCGGTTTTCAGAATCTCCTGAAACTCCGCGATCGACTTGTCGACATAATCGGCGGAATGCAGATGAATATCCGCCAGCACCGCGGCGCTGTCGGTGGGAGCCAGCTGCTTTGACGTATATCCGCTGCTGGCGATGCCCGGAGGAGCCGGAATCGGATAGTATCGGAAGCGGCCGCTGCTCAGGTAATTCCTCAGAGTCTTGTCGAACTGTGCGCAGCTCATGCCGAAAGCCTGCTGCACGCTGTCATCGATGGACATCTTCTTATCGATCACCATCTGAAAGTAATCCCCAAGCTTCAGGATAAGGTTGTTATCGTACAGATAGTGGACGACCAGTCCTGACTCGGCGTAGAAGACCGTACGGTGATCTCCGCTCTCGTTGTAGACGCTGGAGTGCTCCTGCACCCGGAAAAGGTCGGCAACCTTCATCATGCCGTCCTGCTGCAGGATGCGATACTCCATCTCCGGAATCTTTCCGACCCTGGCTTCCTTGTTGTCGACTTCAATGCTGGAAAAGTACTCGGCAAATCCTTCCTCAAACCACGGATCCATGGGAGCCGTGACGTTGCCATTCATGAGCTGGTGCGCGTACTCGTGGAAGACTACCGCCCACGGGTTCTCGACAGACATGTCGAGCATGATGAAGCTTCGATCCTGGCCCGGCTGGAAGAGCCCGGCCACCTCGGTTGGCTTCCCCTTCCATAGTGGCGCGAACTGGCGCATTTCTTTGGTATTGCGGAACGCCACGATCTCGAGCGGCACTGGCAAGTTGACTTTTGCCTTGGTCATGAGCGATCCAAACACCGCGCGCATCTGCTCGAAATGAAAAGCCACGTCGCGGCCACGCTTCTCTCCCGCATCGGTGACCACGGAAAAATTCGGCGAATGAACCTCGACCCATTGCGACTCGCCGGCGAAAATCGGCGGGACCAGGCAGATCAGGAAAAGCAGGCTCAGAACACACCGAACCCGGCCAGAGCGACTGCACATACGAAAACGCTCCCAAACCGGCTCATCGTACACGAGTTTCGTAAATCTGCCAGTGATGTGTTTGGGGCTGGCTAAGACCCGCCAGGAAACAATGAGCTGGGAAGGTCGTGCAGAACATTAGTTATGATTAACTTACGCCCACGCTTTCTAAGTGGGGATAAAGGATCGACTCGCACTAAGATGACGGTTCGTGAACGTCTATCCTGTGTGATTTTCTCCTTGCCTCGGTGTCTCCGTGGTGAACCCTCACTACACGACGAAGTACTTCGCCGCGGGATGATGCACGACGATGGCGGAGGTCGACTGCTCGGGCTCAAGCAGGAAGCCGCTAGTCAGGCGCACGCCGACATTCTCTTCGGGATGGAGCAACTGAAACAGCTTGGTCTGGTCTTCGAGATTCGGACAAGCCGGGTAGCCGAACGAATAGCGCGATCCGCGATACTTCTGATGGAACAGGTCGCGGATATGCGGCGAGTCGTCGCCCGACATCCCAAGTTCTTCGCGCATGAGCTTGTGGTGGAATTCGGCGAGCGCTTCGGCGGTCTCCACACCCAGTCCGTGCAGGTAAAGGTATTTCGTATATTCGCCACCTTCGAAAAGGCGCTGAGTCTCGTGCGTGGTCGCGGGGCCGATGGTTACCAGAGACAGGCCGAGCACATCCATTTTCCCGGATGATTTCGGCGCGAAGAAATCAGCAATTGAGAGTTTGCGGCCTTCCCGCTGGCGCGGGAAGGTGAAGCGGAGAAGTTCGCGCGCGCCGTTAAACAAAAGGTCCCTCAACTCTGCCGCACCGTTCCCGGGCGAACGGTCCGACTCCGCTCGGGATGACAGAGAGGCGGCGGATGACAATGAATCTCTGGGTGACCGAGAAGAGGGAGGCTCGTAGACGATCACGTCATTGCCTTCGCCCTGCGCCGGGAAATAGCCGTAGACGACTTTGGGCTCGAACAGGCCGCTTTCCGCGACTTCATCCTGCAGCTTCTTCAGGATTGGACGGAACTTCTGCTCGACCAGACGCAGGTAATCCTCCTGCGAGGCAGTCTTCAGCTGCCACTGGTTCTTGAAGAGCGCGGTCTCGTTGATGTACTGGAAGAGTTGCCTCAGGTCGTAGTCTTTGCGGACACGCACGCCCCAGAACGGCGGCACCGGAATATTCGGCGCGTCGCTCACCACCGGGCTGCGCTCGGCAAACACGGGCCCGGTCTCTTCGTCCACGGCGGCGGCCTTGGAATACTCCTTAACCGTCTTCCCTTCCGTGAGCCGCTTTTCGCGTGGACCGTCGTCCGAGGCCAAATCCTCCATGATGTGCAAGCCGGAAAATGCATCGTCGGCGTAGAAGACGGCATTGGCATACTCGCGGCGGAGATCGTCTTCCACGTACTTGCGCGTAAGCGCAGCGCCACCGCAGATTACGGGGAAATCAAGGCTCTGGCGCTGGAGGTCCTGGATGACATATTTCATTTCCAGCGTCGACTTCACCAGCAGGCCACTTAGCCCGATGGCATCGGCTTTGTGTTCCTGCGCCGCGCGGATGATGGTGTCGCCCGGTTGCTTGATCCCGAGGTTGACCACGCGATAGCCGTTGTTGGTCAGGATGATGTCGACCAGGTTCTTGCCGATGTCGTGGACATCGCCCTTGACCGTGGCCAGGACAATGGTCGCCTTTTGCGAGCCAGCTTTCTTTTCCATCTTCGGCTCGAGGTACGCGACCGCCTGCTTCATCACTCCCGCGGAGTCGAGCACCGAAGGCAGCTGCATCTTGCGCGCGCCGAAAAGGTCGCCGACCGTCTTCATGCCGTCGAGCAGAACGGTGTTGATCAGCTCGAGTGGCGTGTATTCCGTGAGGGCATTTTCCAAAAGCTCTTCCAAAGACTTCTTGTGGGCTCCGTCGCCAACCGACTTCTCACCGTTGATGATGGCAAACTTCAGCTTGTCCTCGACCGAGAGCGTTTCGACGTGCGCGGTGGTCGAAGCCTGCGGCTTGCCCTTCAACCCGGCGAAGTGCGCCATGTAGACCTGGAGCGGATCGCCGGCCGAGGTATCGCGATAAATCAGCTTGCGGGCAAGATCAACCTCTTCCTGAGGAATCTTATACAGTGGATAGATCTTGGTGTAGTTGACAATGGCCATGTCGAGGCCGTTGTCGACCGCTTCGTGCATGAACACGCTGTTGAGCACACGGCGAGGATAGGCGTCGAGGCCGAACGAAATGTTGCTGACACCAAGAATGGTTTTGACATCAGGCAGCTCGTGCTTGATGCGCTTGATGGCCTCGAGCGTCTCCATGCCCGCCGAGCGGTACTCTTCCTGGCCGGTTGAGATGGGCAGAGTCAGGGCATCGAAAATCAAGTCCACCGAGCGGACGCCGTATTTCTTCGTAGCCAGCTCAAAGATGCGCTTGGCGATGGCAGTCTTTTTCTCGGCTGTAAGCGCCATACCTTCTTCGTCGATGGTGAGGGCGATCACCGCTGCGCCATAGCGTTTGGCCATCGGCAGAACTTTGGAAGTCCGCTTCTCGCCGTCTTCCAGATTGATGGAGTTGATGATGGCCTTGCCGGGAATGCGCTTCAGGGCCTCTTCCACGACGTCGGCTTCCGTGCTATCGACCAGAATCGGCGCGGGAACGCGCGTGGCGATCCGGTTGAGGATCGAAGATATGTAGTCTTTCTCGTCTTCGCCCACGATGGCGCAGCATAGGTCCAGCATGTGCGAGCCTTCGTTCACCAGTTTCTTGGCGAGGGCCAGAATGTCGTCATACTTCTTGGCGCGCACCAGGTTGCGGAAATGCTCGACGCGGGTGGTAGTGTTCATCTCCTCGGCGACAATCAGAGGCTTGGGCTCGAGATCGAGTGGAACTGTCGTATACGCGCTAGAGGCGGCGCCGACTGCCTTCACTTCCCTCTTGGCTGGTTCAACACCGGCGACGGCATCGACTACGGCCTTCAGGTGCGTCGGCGTTGTGCCGCAGCAGCCGCCGACGATACGCACGCCGTAGTCCTGCACAAAGTGCTTGTGATACTGCGCCAGCTCTTCGGGCGTCAGCTTGAATACTGCAACTCCGCCTTCGTTGATCGGCAGGCCCGCGTTGGGCAGCACCGAAACATGCTTGGTGCAGTTCAGTCCGAGGTAGCGGACCGCGTCGTTCATTTCTTTCGGGCCGGTGGCGCAGTTCAGGCCAATGGCGTCGGCGCCAAGCGGTTCGAGAGCGGTCAGTGCCGCACCAATTTCGGTGCCCAGCAACATGGTGCCCGACTCTTGAAGTGTTACTTGAACCGTCAGGGGCAGACGTTTCCCCGCCTTTTCCATGGCTTCGAGCGAAGCAATGGTCGCGATCTTGGCCTGCAACAGGTCCTGGCATGTTTCGACCAGCAATAGATCTACTCCGCCTTCGATCAGGGCAAGAGCCTGTTCGATGTAGCTGGACAGCATGTCATCAAAAGTGATGTGCCCGAGCGACGGCAGCTTGGTGGTCGGCCCCATGGAGCCGGCAACAAAACGCGGACGGTCTTTGGTAGAGAATTGCTGCGCCACTTCGCGGGCGAGCTTGGCGGCAGCAACGTTGATTTCATGGGTGCGATCGGCGAGCCCGAACTCGCCCAGAACGATTCCCGATCCCCCGAAGGTATTGGTCTCGATCACGTCGCAACCGACCCGCAGGAACTCGGCATGGATGTCGCGAATAATATCGGGACGGCTGAGGACCAGCACCTCGCTGCAATTCTCCTTGCCCCAGTAATCGTCCAGGGTGGGATTGCGCTTGTGGATGCTGGTGCCCATCGCGCCGTCGTAAATGACGACGCGTTCCTGCACGGTTCTTAAGAAGTCGGACATGGGTTCGAAATCACGAAGAGCGCGTGTGCGATCAATAACAATCTTGCTCAATACATTACTGGCATGGCCGAGATTTCGCACGTTACCTTCAGCGAATCACCCCTGGAAGCAGCGAAAGGCGCGAACCGAGGTGCGATTGCCGGCGCCCGAAAGCTGGGGAATCGGCCACAATGGGCTTGCATAAACAAATGCCGGCCCAGGAGGGACCGGCGTATGAATTTTAGGCTCGACGAGTTGAACTTCAGCTCCCGGGTGTTGGCAAGGGTGGTGCTCCAGCAGCGACATCCGAGGCATTGAACACTTCATTAGCCCCTAGGTGCGCCGGCGCGGCGGAGAGCAACTGTTCCTTGCGGTAAATCAGACCGCTGGCGTTAAACGTGGCCAGCTCAAAACCGTGCCCATGCGTGATCGCGTCGGTGGGGCAAGCCTCTACGCAATACCCGCAGAAAATGCAGCGGTTGTAATCGATGTTGTAGACTTTGGCGTAACGCTCGGCCCCGCTCACGCGATGCTCAGCAGTGTTCTCAGCCGCCTCGATATAGATGCAGTTCGAGGGGCAAGCGGCCGAACAAAGAAAACAGGCCACACATTTTTCCAGGCCATTTTCATCGCGCTGCAGCACGTGCATGCCGCGAAAACGCTCCTGGAATTTGGCCCCCTTCAGCGGGCCCGGACCATCAGGATAGTTCTCCACAATCGTGGGCTGGAACATCTCCATGAAGGTGATGGACATGCCCTTGGCAATGGCCGCGATGTCCTTGAGGATCGGCATGAACGACTAGTATACCGAAAGGCTGCGAGAGGCGCAGGGGAGCCGCGATAGCCTGGATCCCATCGTTTGACTCATGTGGTACATGGGCCTACGATTCCGGTGGAGTTGGCCGCAGGGGATTCGTTGCTCATGGCCGAACAAACTTTTCCGGCCCCTTCTCTTGTTGGCACTCAAGTGGGGCCTTACCATGTCCGGCGCAAAATTGGCCAGGGAGGCATGGGAGTAGTCTACGAAGGCTGGGATGAACGCCTTGAGCGGGTGGTCGCCATCAAGACGCTCCATGGCGCATCCGAGAGTGCGGAAGGCCGGAGCCGGTTGTGGCGCGAGGCGCGATCCTTGGCCCGAGCGAGTCATCCGCACGTCTGCCAGGTGTTCGACGTTCTGGAAGAGGGCGAACTCCTGGTTCTTGTTCTTGAGTTGCTCGAAGGGCAGTCTCTCAGCGGCCGTCTTGCCGGCGGCGCGGTCCTCCCGTCAGAAGCCGTGGCTATCGAGCGGCAGATTCTGCAAGCGCTGGTCGCGCTGCACGCACTGGGCATCGTGCACCGGGACCTGAAGCCCTCCAATGTCTTTCTGACGCAGCACGGCGTCAAGCTGCTTGATTTCGGGCTGGCACGGACTGTTTCGGCGGCTCCGGAGGCCGATGCTGCCACTGCTTTGACAGTTCCGGGTACCGTGGTCGGTACTCCGCAATACATGTCCCCCGAGCAGGCACGAGGCCAGGTCGCCGGCCCTGGCGCCGATATCTTCGCCGCAGGATGCATTTTCTACGAAATGCTGACGGGCAAGCGCGCTTTCGAAGGCGCCTCCGCAGTTGACATCCTCCATGCCGTGCTGCACTACAACCCGCCGCCACTCAGTGGATCTCGCGCCGTTGAAGCACTGGACCAAGTCATCCGGTGCGCCATGAGCAAGCGACCGGAAAATCGCTATCCCTCGGCTCGCGAGATGCTCGAAGCCATTGACGCAGTGCCTTACTCCAGCGCTACCGCAGCCACTCCGCAGGTTCGGACCGTAATGCGACTGATCGCTCTTCCCTTTCGCATTCTGAAAAAAGACGAGGAGTCGGACTTTCTCGCCTACAGTCTGCCGGATGCGATCAGCAACTCGCTGGCCGGCCTCGATAGCCTCATTGTCCGGTCTTCCGCCGTGGCCGCGCGCTTTGAAGGGCCCCAGGACCCCAAGCGCCTGGCGGTCGAGGCCGATGTCGACGCCTTCCTGACTGGATCCGTGATGCATGTGGGCGATCGCATCCGCCTGACCTGCCAACTGGTGGAAGCCCCAAGCGGCGCTGTGATCTGGTCGGATGCGGCGAGTTCGTTGATGCAAGACCTGTTCAAGATTCAGGACGAGCTGTCCGAGCGCATTGTGCATTCGATCATGTTGCCTTTGAGTGAACGCGAACAGCGCAATTTTCGGCGCGACGTACCCGCCTCGGCCATGGCCTACGAATACTATCTGCGCGCCAACCAGATCGCCGTGAACCGCACCTTGGACAACATAAGAATCGCCCGTGATCTCTACCGCGAGTGCCTTCAGGAAGACCCGAACTATGCGCCGGCGTGGGCACGACTGGGGCGCGTGTACGGCTTCCTCGACAAGTTCGGAGGCGGCGCCGGCGACGTTCAGAATCTGACTGACGACGCGTTCCAGCGAGCTTTCGCTCTCAACCCCGATCTCGCTCTTGCGCACAATCTCTACACGGCGATCGAGTGCGATCAGGGCCACGCACCGGAAGCGATGGTGAGACTACTCACTCGCGCCCGGGTTCGGCGAAACGACGCCGACCTGTTTGCCGGCCTGGTTCAAGCCTGCCGCTATTGCGGCGAATTGCAAGCCTCCATCGCGGCACACGAGCGCGCCCGCCATCTCGATCCCGGCATCGTGACCAGTGTTGCGCACACTTATTTTCTGCTCGGAGAATATCAGCGCACCATCGATGATTACGGAATAACGGGCGCTTTCTATCTGGATTGTGCGGCGCTCGCGGTTCTCGGGGACAACCATACCGCCCTGAGCACGATCCGCCAGCGCGACAGCGCAGGCACCCCAACCGGCGCCGTGCGAGCCATCATGCGCTCTCTAAGGGCATATCTTGAGGGTGACATCGAGGGATGTCTCCACGCCACTGAGATTGATATGGCTCTCGCCCGCAAAACACCGGAGAGCCTCTATTACCTTGCGCGGCAGTTGGCGCGCATCAACCAGCCCGAGAAAGCCGTCTCGGTTCTTTTCGAAGTGATTGAAGGAGGGTTCCTTTGCGGTTCGGCTCTGATGCGAGACCCATGGCTGGAGTCTGTACGGTCGTCACCACGCTTCTCAGATCTCCGTCGGCTAGCCGAACAGCGCCATCACGACGCTCACAACGCCTTCCTCGCGGCAGACGGTCCGCACGTCCTGGGAATTTCGACAGAGTAGATCCGGGATTTGTCGGAGAGCTGCTAGATAGGAGTTGATTGTACGGATCACGCGCAATTGGCTTCATGCCGAGCATCTCTGCGCCGCTCTGACCAAGAAAGCCTGGCGACACGGCGTCTCTTGCTCCCCGTCCTCCGTACTGGTGTTGGTGAAGACCCCTTGTATTGCCATACCTGATTATCCTTCTACTTACCGGTCTGTTTTTCCAGGTCAGAAAGATATTGTTTGACCATGGCCAGGTCGTCGGGATTGTTGGCGTATTTCAAGTACTTCCGGAGTTGCGCAGCTTCGTTCGCGGGGTCATGCTTGGCTTCATAAATTTGGGCCAGCACAAAGTAGATGCGTGGCTCGCGGTGATCCTTATCGATCTCCATAGCCCGTAGTCCACTTTTCTCCGCCTGTGCAACCCGATGGAGATGCAGGTTGGCAGCGGCGTTGTACTCGTAAGCCACGGCACTGTTGCTGGGATCAATCTCGATCGCGCGAGTGCTCGACGTCAGCACTCCATCCCAGTCATGGGCTCGCATGGCAAGGTCGGCCAGGCAGAGATAGGCTGGCACATAGCGAAAGTCTGCGGTCGATCCCTGGAGGCAGGCATTGCGGGCTTCGTCCATCTGCTGCTGGGCGGCGAGTAATTGTCCCAGTGTGACCCACGCTGCCGAATATTTTGGATATGCCTCGACCGCCTTGTGCAGGTGCTTCTCCGCATCTGCCTGTTTTTGGTCCCTCAGGGCCGCGCAGGCCAGCTGGTATTCCTTCCTCGCCTTTGGCGGAACGTTCAACTGCTCGGCTGAGACCACAGGGGTGGTGGCCAGATTAAGCGGAGGACGCAGGCAGGTGTCGTCTTTGGCGGAGCGTTGCGGTGCTGCGGCAGGGTTTCCGCGGGTCGACAGACGAATTCGGTCAGCGTCAGACGAGGGCAGCGTTTTAATCTCGCCGCTGTCGACGGACAAATTAGATGTGTTTTGAGCCCTTACCAACGAGACGGGGCAAGCCAACCTGACAGCGACAATTGCGAATAGACCGATTTGGAGCCGAGCCAAGTCCCTTCGCAGTGGTTTCGCTGCGACCTTCCTAGACTTTATCCATGCCAACATAGCCAGACCTCGGCATCGATAAGGCAGTTAATCCAATGGCCCTGAAACCCGGACACGAGCGACGTCCGCTCTTTGAGTTCACCCCGAAAAAGGGCACGATTATACAACCGTGGCGATTCGACTATCTCAAATAGCCATCGAATTTCCTCTGACATCACTTTTTTCTGATTACAATTCCTTCTGAATGGCCAAAGATGACATTCTCACACTTCCGCCTCCGCCGGCGGACGCACGCTTGCCCTACGGAACCGATCCCAACCAGTTCGGCGAGATGCGCCTGCCGCAGGACGGCAAGGGTCCGTACCCTGTCGTGGTCAACATTCACGGCGGCTTCTGGCGTAACAAGTACGGCCTGGCTCATGCCGGGCATCTCTGCGCCGCGCTGACCAAGAAAGGCCTGGCCACCTGGAATCTGGAATATCGCCGTGTCGGAGACGCCGGAGGAGGCTGGCCTCACACCTTCGAAGACATCGCCAGCGGCTACCGCTACGTCCCGCAGATTGCGAAGAAGTACAACCTGGATACATCTCGCATCGTGGTCATGGGCCACTCGGCCGGGGGTCAGTTGGCTCTGTGTCTGGCCGCACACGAGTCGTCGGTCAAGAATGCCGTCTCGCTCGCCGGCGTGGTGGACTTATTGCAGGCCTACGAACAGCATCTCAGCGACGATGCCGTCGTCCAATTCCTTGGGGGCAAGCCCAGCGAGGTGCCCGAGCATTATCACGAAGCCGATCCGATGCAGCTCAAGATCAAGGCCACGCAGTGGCTGCTTCATGGTCTGGCCGACGACGTCGTTCCCCCTAGCTTTAGCCACAATTACGTGGCTCAGAAGCAGGAAGCCGGTGAAAATGCTCATCTGCTGGAGGTGGCTGCCGCCGGTCACCTCGAGCTGATCGACCCCCGATCCACCGCTTGGCCGCGAGTGGAGCAGACGGTGCTGCACCTGGTGCAGAAATAAGCCTCCGTCTGGACCTATGCCCACCGGAGTGGTGGCCAACCCGGCCACAATGTTGGCTTGACGCTGGCAAGTTCTGCTCCTAAGATTCCCTCGCCTTATTGTTCAGTGCGTTTTTCCCGGCATTCAAGAACGACCAATACTGATGCGACGGCCACGGCCGGCATGAATCCGAGCCCCAGCCGCGAGTGCCAGCATCCGGAGGACCTTATGCCCGGCTTTTGCGAGAAGTGTGGATCGCCAGTTGGTGATGGAAAGTTCTGTCCCGCATGTGGCGCTACGGTCTCGGGAGCCCCGCCGGCCGCGGCTGCGCCGGTGTCAGGCGCACCGCCGGCCGCGGCACCGAAGGGCGGAGGCGGCATCGGCAAAGTTCTAATCATCGTCTTCGGGATCATCGCTGTGTTCGTCGTGCTCTCGATGGGCAGCTGCTTCTACATGGCTTACCGCATCAAGAAGAAAGCGGCGGAGTTCACGCAGGCGCCGGGCAGCGGACGCCGCTACTCGGGCAAGCGCGACGCATGTTCGCTGATCAAAGCTTCCGAAGTCAGCGACGCGATAGGGCAGCCTGCGGAAACTGACGAGAACAGCAGCTCCAGCACCTGCATTTTCTCCTATGGGCCGAACGGAGCGAATCGCATCGATGTGAATTTCACGTGGCAAGGCGGCGCAATGGCGATGAACTTCGCGCATGGCGCCATGAAGCAGATCGGTGGGATCGAGACGTTTACTGCTGTCCCCGATCTCGGGGATGAAGCCTACCTCGGGCCCATGGGATCGATGCTAATGATGCGCAAGGGCGATGTCATGGTGCAAATTGATCTGCGAACCGCCGGGCTGAACGCCGACGCGGGGAAAAAGATCGCGGAGAAGATCGCGGCCCGGTTGTGATCACGGTTGCGGTTGAGTCTGAGATTTATGCTGCCGCGCGCAGCACCAGCGCTGAATTCTTTGAACCGAACGCAATGCAGTTGCAGACGGCGTGCTCGATGCTCGCCTTGCGCCCCGGTTCGGGCACGTAGTCGAGATCGCACTCCGGATCAGCCTGGTCCAGGTTGATGGTGGGAGCGATCTGCGAATGCCGCATGGCCACGACCGTCGCGGCAACTCCCGCCGCACCGCACGCGCCTTGAGGATGTCCAATCTGAGATTTCAGGGCTGACATTGGCACGGCCGCAGCGTGCTCGCCGAGTGCGAGCTTCAGCGCCTGAGTTTCGATGCGATCGTTCAACTTGGTGGAGGTGCCATGGAGGTTTACGTAATGCACATTTTGCGCGTCGATTCCGGCATCGTGCAGCGCGATGCCAATCGCGCGAGCCGGTTCTTCCCCACACTCCTTCAAACGCACGCGGTGAAATGCCTCGCAGGTTGAGCCATAGCCGCAAACTTCCGCCAGCATTTTTGCGCCGCGCGCTTTCGCGTGCTCGTACTCTTCGAGGACGAACATCCACGAGCCCTCGGCCAGGACGAATCCGTCACGGTTGACCGAGAAGGGCCGGGATGCTTTCTGCGGCTCATCGTTCCAAGAATCGGTGAGGATCTTCATCAGGATGAAGCCCTTCACGATGCCCAGTGCAATGGGGGCGTCGGCGCCACCGGTCAGCACCCGGTCGAGCCGGCCACTCTGAATTTGCCGGAGAGCGTATCCCATGGCGTCTGTGGACGAGGTGCAGCCCGTCGTCACCATATGACTGGGGCCACGCAGGCCAAAACGAATGCTGACGTCGCTGGAGAGCGTGCCCATCACTCCGGTAGGAACGCAGAATAGGCTCATCTGCCGGAACTGCTTATGGTAAAAAAGGCGGTACTGTTCTTCGGTGAACTCTTGCGCGCCTCCGCCCGAGCCGAGAATCACGCCGAAGCGCTGCTTTTCCTTCAGCGGCAAAGAAACCGGGTCAATGCCCGAATCGGCGAGGGCCTCCGTGGCCGCTGCCAGGGCCAGCGGTAGAACGCGCGAAACGTGCTTGCGTTCGCGCTTCTCCACCCAGGCCAGTTCGTCGAAGTTCGAGACCTCGCCGGCGATCTGCACTGGAATCTCCGAGGGATCGAAGTGCGAGATGCGGCGCACGCCACTGCGGCCGGCAAGGATGCCCTCGGCGAAAGCGGGATTTCCCGTGCCATTGGGGCTGACCACGCCCATGCCGGTGATGACCACGCGCTTTTTCACCCTTCACACCTCGCCCACGGCAAATCCTCAGGCGTCTGTTGGATGCAGAGTGTAACAGCAAAGACGGCATCGAGACTTAAAATGACGAGTTTTTGACAGGGCTTTTCGGGTAGCCCGGCCTAGCCCGTCGCCCAGTGGGTCCGTTCGAGAATGGTAGGTGGTTCGTAGGTCTTTCCACAGCGTAGGCGCATCTCCTCCCAGCGCGTCGTCCACAGCAGCACCGGCCCTAAGACCCTTGCGGTCCAGCGCGAAGCCGATCCGAACTCCTTTTCGACCTCCTGCCGAACGGCGCGGATGCGCTCGCTGACGCTGCGATTCGCGCTTCTCAATTGATGCTCCATCGCCCATAGTGCCGCGTTGTATACGGTTTTCACTTTTTGCATCTCGCGCTCGAAACGTTCCCGGACTCTGGGGTCGGGATAGTCCTTGTACCGCCTCCAGCCCTGCAGCATGGTTTCGCAAATCCGGTAAAGACTGGGGCCGTTGCGCTCGAAGTCGCGCCCAAATGCGCGGTCGAGAAAGCGCTTGGAATCGTCACGCGAGATGGCCGCATGGTGGAAGTTGAATTTGTACTGTCCGTGGACGTCGGCGAAATCGATGCCCTCGATCATGCGGCCTTGCAACTCCATCTCCTGGTAGAGCGGAGTTCCCGGCACCGGCGTATAGAGCATGAACTGGTGGAAATCGGTCTGGTGCCCGACCGCATACTCGATCTCCTTTTCCATATTGTCGGGCGTGTGATGCTCCAATCCGATGATCGACGATCCCTGCACGCGAATGCCGTTCTCGCGAAGTTCCTGGGTCAGTTGACGCGTGTCCGTTCCCTGCAATTTCTGATACCCGGCGCGGGGCGACTCGAGGCCCAGCCACAGCCAGGAGACCCCCAGTTCGACCAGTTCCGCCATGGTGTATTTGCGGATCGCATTGGCCGAGGCAAATACCGCCAGCTCCCAGCTCTTGCCGCCCGCCTTCATCAACTCGAGCAGACGCAGGGCGCGGGAACGGTGAAGCAGGAAATTTTCATCCATGACGAAGAAGGACTGGACCTTCAATTCGGATTCCATCTGGGCCATTACGTGAAACAGATCGTCGCCGGTCTCAAAGAAATTGACGAACTTGCCCTTGCCCCCGAAGAAGGCCGAGGTCGTACAGAAATTGCAGCCCATGGGGCAGCCCACCGAAGGAATGATCGTCGCGGCGGTGCCTCCCTTTCGCTCCGGCAGGCGGACTCCCAGAATGCGCGTGCGCAGTCCCGACACAATGGCGGGATGAGTGATGGCTGCGTTTTCGTCCTCGCCCAGGTACCGCCGCATCCACGCGATGCCCTCACCCTTGACGATGTGATCGGCGTCGATCATCTTCTCCAGCCCGGGTATGGCCGCCACGTGCCCGCCCACCACGATCACGGAATGAGGCGAGAGCTCCCGAACCATGCGGCACATCTCGCGTACCTTGCCCACATTCACGATGATCGATGAAATGCCCACTATGTCATATTGATTCTTGGCGAGCTCGCGGGCGAAGTCCTCGCGCCGCGGGAAATCCAGCACCGTGCAGGGCGCAGAGATGTTGGCCTGGATCATCATGATGCCCCATGACCGGTGAAACATGCGCAGCGAAAACGCTCCCTGTGCGCGCGTCACCTGGTTGTGGTAAAGCTCCATGGGGTTGATGGCGCGGCTGCCGAACTCGTCGTCCTGCGCATAGGGTCCGAAAACTGAGCTAAGAAGAATGCGTGCATGACTGCCCTGGGGATGAGTTTCCATTGCGAACCTGGCCCTCCGTATGAATTCATCTTTATCACAAATGGTTTGCGTGCGAGGGTCTGTGACGGCTGGGGGGAATTACAAAAAGATTACATAGCCGGGATCATCCAGATAACGAGTTGCGATCCGGGAACGAGT
>Ga0335081_10011464_pt1 | contig 14345 bp, 12 predicted proteins | sample Lox_Sample_35_FD_206713 | JGI IMG/M metagenome (GOLD analysis project Ga0335081, IMG submission 206713) | Soil microbial communities from Loxahatchee National Wildlife Refuge, Florida, United States - Lox_Sample_3.5 | ecosystem: Environmental > Terrestrial > Soil > Wetlands | place: USA... | reverse complement strand
GAGGTTTGGGTTAGGGACGGTGAAGCCTGTCCCCTCGCAGGCCGTCGAAGAGCGGGTCGTGCTCGATCCGATCGCGGTCATCGAATCCATTGGCGATGGCGCGCTCGAGGGCGTTCACAGCGCCGCGCTTGTCATGGGCTCCGGCTCGCGATCGGGCGAGCGAATACCACGCCTCGGCATTCTTGGGCTCGGCCAGCACCGCCAGTTCCCACGCTTGCGCGGCATCGCGATATTGTTTTGCGTCGAGCAGAGCGCGCCCCTGCTCCATGGCGCCGATAAAAAATCCCAGCAACACTCGCCGTGCCACGCGCCGGTCCGGACCGTCATCTGGGCGCTCGGAGTCGCGCTGGAGCTGGTGAATCGTGGAACGCCGCTCCTGATCGTCGTCACGCGCCAGCTCCGCCTGTAACTGCGAGTAACGTAGCGCCAGCTTTTTCTGTTGCGGCGACTCCGGGGGCGGCGGCTCGGGCTTCAAACGCCCCGACAGAAAGTCGAGAGCTTCGCCGGTGAGTGTTTCGGGGAGCCAATCGTGCCCGCCTTGGAACTGGGCGAATCGCTGCGCGACACCCTGCCGGCTGAGGTCGCGACTCATCGCGTAGACTTCGTCGTAGTTAAAGTCGTCCACCCCCGCCGTTGCGTAAATTCGGAACGGCACCTCTTTCGGGATCGCAGAACCGAAGCCCGCGCCGCAAGCGATGACACCCGCGACGCGGCCATTCGCCGCCCAAGCGAGCGCCAGCCGCGCACCGCCGGAGAAGCCTGCCGCATAGGTACGCGAGTCGTCAATGGCGAAACGCTCGTGCGTGTCCGTAAGCAGCCAGCGAATGGCTTCGCGCGCGACATCCAGCGAGCCATTGCGCGAATTGTTCGAGCCGGCAACAATGAAGCCGGCCCGTTCCGCGGCCTGTTGAAAACGATCCACCGGCACACGGCCCCGCGCCACGGGGTCCAGACAGTAAAGAATGGGCCAGGCGTGCTGCGGCGAGTATGCCGCGGGAAGATAGAGCGCGTAGCTCTGGCTTTTGTCGCCGCGGCACACCACTCGCTCGACGATCCGCCCTTTCGGAATTTCCTCGTCCGCCAGGGCAATGACGGCCAGGGTTGCGGCACACAAGAATCGGCTCACAAACACCATCTGCGGCATCGGAGCTCCGTTCATTCAGTTTATGATCGATCCCCTGCGGGTAGGCCGCGAAATCTTTTTATTCGCCCGCAATGGCGTGCATCGTCAAGATCCGGCGTGCTCCGCCACATGAGTGGCCATTTCTTCGCGGGCAGTGCCTAGAGCGCGTGTAGACAATTCGAGCGCCTCACGCAAGCGCGTAACTTCTACTCCGTCTGCCGTCGCAGCCGCCCGCCTGAGTGCGATATCGTCCGTTCCTTGCCGCATGATGGCAGTTATGTACTGCTGCCATAGTCGGTAGCACTCCGCACATGGACTGGCCCGGCCCATAATGACAACATCGGGGCGCCAAGAGTGGCTAACATACTCGCACCCTCTGGACCAACGTGAGGAATTGGACTTGTCGGAAACAGCCGGAAGGACGCCGCCTGGATCGCGTCAGTAGCGGCTTCCTCCGCCTGCCCCAGAGCAGTGTTACAATTCGACCGGACCGGGGAGTTTGTGTAGTCCTGCGGGAGGCGCCCTATCCAGCGGTTTTTCCGTCATGAAGTATTCCGTTTGGTGGCGTTCCAGCAGTCCAGCGGTGATTCTCGCCTTCCTGTGTTCCAGCGTTCCCGGACTTCGTGGGCAAGGCGCAGCGCGGCCTGAAACCAACGGCTCGGCAGCCATCGTGGTCGGCTTTCTCGGTGGCTTGGTTCGGCACGACAACGCCGTTCATTCCGAAGTCCAACTCGCCAGCCGGCTGGAACACGACTACTCTCCGCGCGTGCAGGTGAGAATGTTCGAAAACCGCCGCGGGCAGCAGGCCCTGCTGGAGATTCGGCGGCTGCTGGACGCCAACCACGACGGCGCGCTGTCGCCTGAGGAGAAGCTCGGCGCCCGCATCTCCATCTACGGGCACAGTTGGGGGGCCTCGGAGACCGTCACGCTGGCGCGGGCTCTCGGAAGAGATGGAATCCCCGTCTTGCTCACCGTGCAGGTGGACAGCGTTACTAAGCTGGGCGAGGATGACGAGTCCATCCCATCCAACGTCGCCCAGGCCGTCAACTTCTATCAGCAAAACGGACTCCTCCACGGACGGCAGCGGATTCGCGCCGACGACGCGTCGCGCACTCAGATTCTCGGGAACTTTCTATTCGACTACAAAACCAGCTCGGTCAGTTGTGAAGGATATCCCTGGTTCGCCCGGGTCTTTATGAAGCCTCACATCGAAATTGAGTCGGATCCGCGCGTCTGGCGGCAGGTGGAATTCCTGATCCGCTCGAAGTTGCGTCCGCCAGTTCCTCGATGAGCCTCTGCCGCGGTGCCGGCTTTCCAACGTATTTTCGGTAAATCCTGACCACGCGCAACGCGAATCTCGGAAATTCCTCCTAAACTCCCACGCTCCTCCCACCGATTAAACACCTGAGGAGTCGTGATGATCGAGCGCAGCGCTTTAGTACCGAAGTTTCGCAGTGCCCGCTTCTGGGCGGCCGCCGCCTGGTGCATTCTCTCGGGATGGTTTGTCCAGCCGGCGCAAGCCGGATACGGCCAGGTCCCAGTCTTTTTCGTCGAGAACCAGGGACAATACGGCCCCGAACAAAGCGACGTCCGCTACGCCGTAAAAGGACCCGCGCTCAACGGCTATCTCAGCGCGAATCGCGCCGTGCTCACCATGGGCCAAAGCAGCTTCGGCGTGCGCTTCCAGGGGGCCAATCCCACACCCACCATCGAGGGCATCCGTGAATTGCCCGCCCGCGTCCACTTTATGCTCGGCGCTCCCACCGAGTGGCGGGTCGACCTGCCTGCGTACGGCGGCATCGCCTACCGCGACATCTTCCCCGGCATCGATCTCATCTACTCGGTCTCCGACGGACACCTGAAGTCCGACTTCCTGGTCGCCCCCGGTGCGGATCCCTCTGCGATTCAAATGCAATATGAAGGCAGCGGCCCTGCGCACCTCGACCCAAACGGCTCGCTGATTGTCGCGGGGTCGGCCGGCGAACTCCGCGAAGACGCACCGGTGGTTTATCAGGAAATTTCCGGCCGCCGCCAGGCCGTCAATGGGTCGTTCCACATTGGGTCGCATGGAACCGTTGGCTTTCGCATCGGCGTTTACGATCGCTCCCGGCCGCTGGTGATCGATCCCGTCCTTTCCTACAGCACCTACCTGGGCGGCAGCAGTATGGACGCGGTCACGTCTATCGCCGTCGACAAGACGGGTAACGCCTACGTCGCCGGATGGACCACCTCCACCGACCTGCCTACCGTCGGCCCCGTGCGCGCCCAAAACGGCGGCGGCGTGGACGCCTTTGTGGCCAAGCTCGGTCCGGGCGGCAACAGTCTGATTTACTGCACCTATCTGGGCGGACGAGGCGACGATCGCGCCTTTGGAATCGCTGTCGATTCCTCGGGCGACGCCTACGTGACCGGCTGGACCGCATCGTCGGCATTTCCTACCGCGGCGCCGATACAGTCCACCATGGCCGGCGCCAAGGATGCGTTCGTCGCCAAGTTGAATCCCGCCGGCAACGCCCTCATCTTTAGCACCTATCTCGGCGGCTCCAATACCGACAGTGGCAACGCCATCGCCGTGGATGCCGCGGGCAACGCCTATATTGCGGGCGGCACGTACTCATTCAACTTCCCGGTCATCAGCGCCTACCAGAACAGCCTTCGCGGGCAGCAGAACGCCTTCGTTACCAAACTCAGCCCCTCCGGAAGTTTGATCTACAGCACGTATCTGGGCGGCAACGGAAGTGACGCCGCCGCGGGCATCGCTGTGGATGCGGCAAACAACGCCTACGTCACCGGTGGCACCACGTCCACCACTTTCCCCACCGCTGCGCCCCTGCAAGCGGCGAGCGGCGGAAGCCAGGACGCGTTCGTCACCAAGCTCGGTCCATCCGGAAATGCGCTTATCTACAGCACGTACCTGGGCGGCTCCGGAGGCGCGTCAGGCTCCATGGAAGCCGGAACCGGTATCGCCATCGATGCAACCGGCGCCGCGTACGTCACCGGCGGCACCAATTCCATCAACTTTCCGGTCACCGCTGGCGCCCTGCAGGCCAACAACCTGGGTGGCGGCGGCGACGCCTTTGTGTCCAAGCTGAATCCAGCCGGAAGCGCGCTCGTTTACTCCACCTATCTGGGTGGCAGCAGCGTCGATGCCGCCGGCGGGATCGCCGTCGACTTCCTCGGGAATGCCTATGTCGCCGGCCACACCGCCTCCTCCGATTTTCTGAACCTGCGAGGCTTTCAAGCCGGAAATGCGGGCTCCTACGATGCCTTCGTGACCAAGCTGACCCCCGCCGGCGGATTGGTATGGAGCACTTACTTGGGAGGAAGCGGCAGTGACGCCGCTTACGCCATCGCCGCCGATGCGCTGGGAAACGCATACGTCGCCGGCTTGACGCAATCCGGCGACCTGCCCTTGCTCAACCCGGCGCAGAATTCTAACGGTGGAGCCTACGGCGCCTTCGTCTCCAAGCTTTCATCCGGTTGGGTGGCTGGCGTCTTTCTGAACGGTTCCTGGTACGTCGACCGCAATCGCAACGGCGGCTTCGACGGCACCACGGCGGGCGACCAGATCTTGTCCTTCGGACAATCCGGCGATATCCCCGTCGCCGGCGATTGGACCGGTTCCGGCACCGTCAAAATCGGCGTGTTTCGCAACGGGCAGTGGCTGCTCGACTGCAACGGCAACGGCGTATGGGACGGCGCCGCCGGCGGCGATTGCCTCTATAACTTCGGCCAGGCCGGTGACAAACCCGTCGCGGGTGACTGGAATGGAAATGGAAAAACCAAGATCGGTGTCTTTCGCGGCGGCTATTGGATGCTCGATCTTAACGGGAACGGACTGTGGGATGGAACCAGCGGCGGGGACTCGGGATACTATTTCGGCAACTCCTCGTATACGCCCGTGGTGGGGGACTGGACGGGCTCTGGAACGTCCAAAGCCGGCCTCTTCCTCAATGGCACCTGGTATCTCGATACTAACGGCGATGGCGTGTGGGACGTGGCGGATTACTTCGGCCAGGCCGGCGACATTCCCATCGCGGGTGACTGGAGCGGTTCCGGAAAATCGAATATCGGCGTGTACCGTACCGGCTATTGGATTCTCGACATGAACGGCAACGGAATTCTAGACGGCGTGGGCATCGGCGACGCGGCATTCTGGCTCGGCAATGTGGCCTTCACGCCCGTGTTGTTACGTTAGGGGACTGGCTCCACTGTCCCTAATCGACAAACCTGCAACTTGGCAGACGCCCTCGTCGTGGACAGTGCTGCCTGTCCCCACTCTTGACGAACCTAGCGCCTGGAACCTGCCCCCTTGAGTTCCACGCCCAGCAAGCGGCAATCCGCCTCCACCATCTCGCGCACCAGCGCCCCAAAAGCGATGCCGGGCTCCCAACCCAGCTTCTGCCGCGCGTAGCCGGCATCGCCCTGCAGCACATTCACCTCGGCCGGGCGAAACAGGTCAGGGTCCGGCTTCACGTAATCCTGGTAATCCAGGCCGGCCAGCGAAAATGCGGTCTCCACAAACTCACGCACCGTGTGGGTCTCGCCGGTGGCGACCACGTAGTCGTCCGGCTGATCCTGCTGAAGCATCCGCCACATGGCATCCACGTACTCTCGCGCATGTCCCCAATCGCGCTTCGCCTCCAGGTTGCCCAGGCGCAGCTCGCTCGCGCGCCTCGCCGCAATTCGCGCCACGCCCGAGGTGATCTTGCGCGTCACAAATTCGTAGCCGCGCCGGGGTGATTCGTGATTGAACAGAATCCCGCTGGACGCGTACATGCCATAGGCTTCGCGATAATTCCGCGTCAGTTCAAATCCCGCCACCTTGCTGATGCCGTAAGTCGACCGCGGATGAAACCGCGTGCGCTCGTTCTGCGGCACTTCTTCCACCTTGCCGAACATCTCGCTCGATCCCGCAAAATAGAAGCGGCACTTCGGCGTCACGTTTTTCACTGCCGCCAGAATGTAGTGCGTGCCATTGATGTTCGCGTTCAAAGTGGAGAACTCGTCATCGAACGAATAGCTGACAAAACTCTGCGCCGCCAGGTGATAACATTCGTCCGGACGGACGTTGTCCACCACCTGGTGAAGGCTGGCGTAACTCTCCAGCGAAGCCGCATGGAGCTTGACTCTGGAACGCACCGCTTCCAGCCGCGTCAGCCTGTGCTCCGGGTCCTCAATCGCTACCCGCCGCACAATGCCGTGCACTTCATAGCCCTTGGCCAGCAGGAGTTCGGCTAGGTACGACCCATCCTGCCCCGTGATCCCGCTGATCAGCGCTTTTGGCTGGGGCATGCGAAACATGCTAGCACACGGGTAACTCCCCAGTTTGGGCTAACCCAAAGTAGGTAAATCACTTGCCGGACTGACCCGAGTTTCACAGGGGCGTGTAAGCCGAGTTCTGCAGCGTAAGTGCTTTTTTTTGTTGAAGAAAACTGTTGCAATCAGCAAACGGATCGGGTATATCTTATGTCTATCGGATATTACTTAGAAGAAGATAGGAAAAAACGCATGCCGCACTCAGCACAAGCCGGATTTGAAGACTCGATCGCAAACGCGCTCGGTATGTTGTATGAGCGAAAGGCGCGGGGAACTCGTTTGATTCGAGTTCTGGAAGACTACAGCCGGTTCCAGGCCCCGAAAAAATCCTGGCACCGTGGTCCGCGGACTACCTCCTGCGCCGCGCCGCAGCAGGAACTGGAACATCTCCGGCTGCGCCGCGCCGCACTCGAACAATTGATTCGCTCGATGGAAGCTTATTCACAGCCCTCCTCTTAAAACCTGCCGCTTCACTAATCCGCAGCCAACTTCAACTAAATCCTCCTTTCGCGAGGGTTGCTGTCCGTAAGCAGCCCTCGCTGCCTTCAGGAAGAGACTTGCGGGTTGGAAACAGAGGTGAGGTTCCGGTTGATGGCGAATTTCACCAGTCCGACCAGATCGTGAATTCCCAATTTGCGCATGATATTGGAACGATAGGTATCCACGGTTTTGGGACTGATGTCCAGCAGCTTGGCGATATCTTTGGGCCGCATACCGTCCACCAGAAACGAAAATACTTCGTACTCGCGGCGGCTCAGGGAAGCCAGGGGATCTTCAGACGGCGCTTTCCGCGGGGCTTCCAGCAGGTATTCGCGGCGGAGCAGCGGGGAAATGTAGACTCCGCCATCCTGAATGTAATTGATGGCGTCGAGCAGATGGCGCGCCGGCCCGTCCTTCAGCAGGTAGCCGTTGGCGCCCGCCCGCAAGGCCTCCAGAACCATCTTTTCATCGCGGCTGATCGAGAGCACTACCAGCTTGCACGGACAGTTCGCCTCCCTGACTTTCCGAATGACTTCCAGGCCGTGCAGTTTGGGCATGTGAAGATCGATAATGGCAAAGTCGGGAGACACCGACCGGATCATCTCAACCGCCGCCATGCCGTCCGAGCACTGTCCCGCGATGTGCAACTCGGGACGAGCGTCGCAGAATGCCGCCAACCCCTCGCGAACGATGGAGTGGTCGTCGGCTAAAACAATCGAAATCGGTTTGATCTGCTGAGTCATCGATTCTCCGTGATCGGGAGTGCGATTTCCATTTTGGTGCCGCCCGGGCTGCTTTGGATCTCAAAATAACCACGAAGTCCCAGCACCTCGTTGCGCATGGCCCGCAGCCCAATACCGCGCACGGCAGGATCCGTTCTGCCGTTCAAGGCCTCCCGCGCGTCAAACCCGCTTCCGTTGTCTTCTAAGACCAGATAAATCCGATCATCCCGCTGGCCTATTTCCAGCCGCAAAGCCGTGGCCTCGGAGTGGCGAACAACATTGGCTATGCCCTCCTGAGCGGCACGGTACACCGCGAAGCGCACGACCTCGGGCAAATCCGACTCTACCGGGTGGAGCTCAAGTGTAGCATGAAACTTATCCGGTATTGCGCTCGTAACCCAAAGCCATTCAATGGCCCTGGCCAGGTCCATGCCCTGCCAGTCCGGTGGATGCAGCCGCTTGGAAACGGACCGGATCTCGCTCAAGGCGTTGTCAGTGAGGGCTTGAATGCGATCGAGGCCCTTCCGCACCGCCTCGGGGGCATTGGGCATTTGGGCAGCAATCAACTCCGCATTGACCTTGATGCCAGCCAGACTCTGGCCCACGCCGGAATGCAGTTCCCGCCCGATTCTTGTCCGTTCCATTTCAAGAGCTTGCGAGACGATTATGCCCGCCGACCGAGGAGTTCGGCTGAGGTTGGCGAGGGATTCCTCGAGGTCGAGCAACCGGAAGTACCTTTTCATCGCATTCGACTGCAAGGCCAGAAGGATGCGGAGTATTTCATGCTGCCGGGGAAGTTTGTCCGCCGACCGGGCTCGAACCTCGGCCGACAGGACCACCCGGTCCTCCAAGGCCAGCAGGCGAACGAGCTGAACCGGTATGCGGACGGGGCGGTCCGCCGCCTGGAGCGAAGAAACCAGCGCCCTCCGGCCCTCAGACATGGAATCGAGGAGCTGGCTGGCTTCCGGGGCGTGTTGTCTTGGCAGGGACGCGAACAGACTGTCCACAGGACCAAGGCGGGCTCGTGCCCGCTGATTCATCCAGAGGACCTTTCCTTGCTTGTCGCATTCCAAAAAAAGCCGTTCCCAAGCGGTGGCGCTGGACGCTGGGCCCGGGTTGTGATCCAAGTGTATCTCCTAGTTAACCAAGGTTTACACACTAGGATGCAGAATTAGGAGAACATCTTACAAGCGGGTATATTCCTTAGTAGCTTCTCAGAATTTTCTGTAGTAGACTTACTCTGTATGCCGAGATTGATGAAGGTCGTCCAACACTCTGCTTTGATCCTGACGGGGGTCTCGATTGGGGCAGCGTTATGGAAAACACGCGCCAGCGCCCCTGCTTCCCCCGATGCCGGGCCACTCAAGGAATCTGTCGAAGATCTTGAAGCCAGACTGGCCGCACTCGAGAACGTGGAGAATCGCCACACGGCGGTCGAGGGCAACCTCAGTGGAGATTCGGCTAACGCACTGGCGGCCATCGCGACATTGGAATCGAGCGTGGCCGCACTGACCACGCGATATGACGGCCGCATCGCAGAGTTCGAAGGCCGCATTGGCGAGCACGACGCGAAGCTGGGCGAGCACGACGCGAAGCTGAAGGAAATGCCCACGCTGGCGCAGGTGGTGAGCACGATGGAAGAGATGCTGTCCAGCACGATGTCTGGACTGGACAACAAGCTTTCTGAACAAGTGCGCTCCATCGAGGTGCTGAAGACTACGGTTTCCCAGAGCGACGAACTGATGGAACGCGTGCTCGACTCCATCTACTCTCTACAGTCCCACGTCGCGGAAAACGACAAGTCGGAAGTTCCGGTTTCGGTCTAGTCCATTACGCGTTTCCAGCAAGACCCGACGGCGCACACGAAAGTGTGCGCCGTTTTTGTTTGGGCGTGATCTTTTTGGCGGGGGAGTTTACGGCTTGCTCGCCGAGGAGAGCTTGTTCAGGACGGCGGCGCTTTCTTCGTACTTTTGTTCCTGATATAAGACATCGGAGAGGCCCAGCGCGGCTTCGCGGTCGGCGGGACTGGCTTCGAGCGCGGAGCGGAACGCAGACTCGGCTTTTGCCCAATCCTTGCGGCGCGTATAATCGCGGCCCTGTTCCACCAGCGAAGCGGCATTGGCACTGGGATAGGCGGCCGGCTGAGTGGAGGCTGTGCCACTGGCATTCAGCGAAGGCGCCGCATCAGATTCCGGCGACGTAGATGCCAAGGTAGAAGTTTGCCGCAGAGCGCTGGAAGTGAGGAAGCGCTGCAGGATTCCGGAATAGAGCAGGCCGGCGATGAGAATCAGACCAGCCACCAGCCCCACAGCCAGCGGCACGCGCCAGCCGATGTGAGGCTTGGGTTGCGGCGCCAGCAACTCGAGTCCAATGCGATTCACCCACTCGAAGGACTCTTCGGATTGCGGTGAATCAGCCGGGGTGGCAATCTCCGCAGGATGGGGTTCAGCCACAGCCACGGCGGATGCGGCCACGCGCTCCGGAGCTGTCTCGACAGCAACCCTTGACGCGGAAACCAGAACGGGCTCCGGCTCAGGAAGGCCCGGACCCTCCTCCACATGCTGCACGGCGCCGTCCCGCACCTGAGTCAGATGCGCGGCCAGTTTTTGCGGCTCGCCTGAGTCCTCTATCCGGACCACCACCCGTGGCTCGGGAGCAAGCTCGGGAGCGGGAGCCTGGGGAGCCGGCGCGGCAGGCTGTGGCGCGCGACTCTGGTCGACGAGCCGTTCGATGCCCACCAGCATTTTCTGCAGGTTTTCATCGGTTCGCAGCGAGGTATCGCGCAATTTCCCGATGGCCTCGGACTGATCGGCGAGATTCGTCTCGAGGGTATTGATCCGGTTCACCACGCGCGTCTGCAGCGTGTCGACGAAAGCCGCCATGGAGCGGCTCTGCGCTTCGTCGAAATCCTGCTGCAGCTTCTGCTGCACGTCGCGAAAGCGGACGTCGACGGTGGATTGCACGATGGCCGGAATCTCCACCATGCGGCTCTGCAAAGTCTCGACAAAGGCCGCCATGGAGCGGCTGCGCGCTTCGTCGAAATCCTGCTGCAGCTTGTGCTGCACGCCGTCGAAGCGATTGTCGACTGTAGATTGAACGATGGCCGGGATCTGCGCGTCCAACTGGTCCACGCGCCGATCGATAACGTCCACCTCGCCGCGCAATTGTTCTACGTCCCCAAGCTGGGCGGCTAGTTTGGATTCGAACGCCGCAAGGGTCTCTCCGGAGATCGTGGAGGCCGTTGGCTCAACGGCCTCCATTTCGACCATCCGGTTTTCCACACTTTGGAGACGGGTCAACAGCGGGTTCAGATCGACAGGCGGTTCTTCCCGCCGGGTTCTGGCAGGACCCTGCGTCAGCCGGATTCCAGCCCCCAAGGCAAGGCCGCCGCCGAAACTAATCGCAAGGGTTTTGAGAACCGCCTTCATCATAGGGCAACGTGGGTGCGCGATCTAAAAACTCTCGCGCTTTTCGATATTATTATACTGCGAAAAGATCCCTGTAAGCTCAAGATTTTAATGCGACAGAAGTAGAGTGCGGGCCCTAGCGGGGTAGGGGCGAAGCGCCGGATTGGGGCGTAAGCGCAGGCGAACAGAGTCAACTGCCGGATACGGATTTGGCGGATTCCTTCAAGTGGGGCGCGCGGCCCCGGGTTTTCTGGTCTTTGAGCCAGGCGGGTGGGCGTCCGCGGCGTGGCCCGCTCCCGGCGGCCAGCCGTTCAAGGCTCAAAATAGCCTCATCAATCTGCGCCCGCTCCCGGCGCAAGTCTTCTAGAATTTTCGTTAAATTCATGTTTTCCTCAAGACAGCGTAGCGCGAAGTTACAACAATTCTCATGGTTTTCAGGGTAACCAACTTCATTTTCGATTACCGCCTCCTTATTGTAGGCAAGGAGGAGCCGACGGAAGGCCTAGGATTATCCTACAAAACAGGGTAAGCGATGCCTGACTACAGGCCCCCAGACGCGATTTCGGAAAAATAGGCGCGGCAGGCGTGAATTCCGGAAATCGGAGGATGAATTTACGCGCGGCAGGGAAGGTGTGACTGCCGCGCGGGGGGAGAGATGGAGCGAATCAGGCCTCTACGAAGCCCTGGCGGATCGCGTAGCGGACCAAGTTGGCGGTCTGGTGGACATTAAGTTTGTCCATAATGCGGGTGCGGTGGCAGTCGGCGGTTTTCACGCTAATGCCGAGGCGGGCGGCGACTTCCTTGGTGGAATGGCCCTCGGCGATCAAGGTGACTACCTGGCGTTCGCGGTCGGTTAACTCGCTGATACGCCGCGTGGCGCCATAGCTGTAAGGCTCCAACACCAGGCGGGCCACGGTGTGGGCAATCTCCGGCGAGAAGTAAGTGCGGCCCTGGGCGACTTCCTGAATGCAGCGCAGCAGTTCGTCGGCGGTGCGCGTCTTGAGCACGTAACCGCGAACGCCGAGTTCCAGCGCTTCGCGCACGCGAAATTCTTCGGTGTGCTTGCTCAACATAATGATACGCGTGGCCGGACTGGCCTGGAGGATCTGGCGGGCGCAATCGCAACCGTTAGAGCCGGGCGTCTCAAAATCGACGATCACGATATCGGGCTGGAATTGCTGGGCGAACGGCACGGCGTCGTGGTTATCCTGGTGACCCATGACGCGGAAACCTTCCCCTTCCATGAGCGCTTTGAACGCCTGGAACAATAAGGGGTAACGGTAAATGAGTAAAATCCGAATCGGCATCTGCCCTCCGAGTGACGCAACCTGCGCGCCGGCCTTCAAATGATCTACCTGTTGAAACGGGCCGTGGCGCTTAATCTAATTGCTCCTTTTTTTCGACCTAATCCTGTTCCACATGCAGAACAGAACAGCGGTTTTAGAAGCTCTATTCAGGTTTTTACCAGAGTTTATAGCCCCATTCAAGAACTTTGTTCCGGAATCAGAACAAACCAGGTACAGTACGACAGTTCTACGGTCCGTTTTGGTTTACAGTGGTAGTTCACGTTAATCCGGGAGTCATCGACGCCGGAGCGAAGGAGGAATCCGATGAGATCTCTCGCAGTTTTATGCGCTTCCGCCATGATGCTGAGCCACGCCGCGAGTGGAGCCCCTTGGCCCGGCGCGGCGACGCAAGGAGATAACTTCACCCCCAGTCCGGGGGTATTCCATTCCCAGCGCGCACGATTGGCGTTTTTTCCGGCGGCGGAGCGCGGCCGCAACCGTTCCAAAGAGCAGCCGGGGACCTGGGAAGGCGTGGGGCGGATCGTGGCGGTGGGCGACGTACACGGCGACTACGACCAACTGGTGGCGGTACTGAAGACGGCCGGACTGATTGACGATCAATTGAACTGGGCGGGCGGGAAGACGCACCTGGTGCAGAACGGCGACGTCCTGGACCGCGGGCCCGACTCCCGCAAGGCGATGGACCTGCTGATGCGTCTGGAAAAGCAGGCGGAAGAGGCCGGTGGCTACGTACACGCGCTGATCGGCAATCACGAAGCCATGAACGTCTATGGCGACCTGCGATACACTTCGGCGGGGGAATTTGCGTCGTATCGCGACGAGGATTACGAGAAGAAGCATCCGCCGGACGGGGCGCACCCGCCGGGCTATGCCGAGCACAGGATGCTATTCAGTCCGGATGGATACTACGGCAAGTGGATTGTGAGCCATGACACCGTGATCAAGATCAACGACAGCCTGTTTCTGCACGGAGGCATCAGCGCGAAGTACGCCTCCACCAAGATCCGCGAGATGAACGAGAGGGTGCGGCAAGAGTTGAAAGGCGACCCGGCGAAGCTGGAGGGCGGCATCGTGAAGGACCCGGACGGGCCGCTGTGGTACCGGGGGCTGTCCACCGGAGACGTTTCCCTCGAGCCGCTGGTGGAAAAGATTCGCAAGAATTTCGGCGTGGAACGGATTGTCCTGGGGCACACGTATGCGGACGCTGCCATCACGCCGCGTTTCGACCGCAAGGTGATCCTGATCGATATCGGACTGTCGCGAGTATATGACGGCATTGGAAAGGTGGGGTGCCTGGTGATCGAAGGCGACCAGGTGTACGTGCTGCACCGCGGGACGCGGCTGGAACTGCCGTCGGATAAGGGAAAAGATTTGCTGCGGTATCTGAAACAAGCCGCCGCGCTCGATCCGCCGCCCTCGCCGCTGCAGAAGCGGATCGCAGAGCTGGAACTGAGGCTGGGGGCAGGAGCGGCGGCCAGATAGGGGCGGGACCCGGCGAGCGGCGGGCGGCGAGCGGCGGGCGGCCGGCGCCACACTCGATCGTAGAGTGATATGCTGCTGGTCGTGTCCGCTGTGAACGCACGTCCACACGCGCCGGCCCTGGCGTCATTGGTCACATGTCTCCACTACCAGGAGGGTGAAATTCCGGCTGCGTTTGAGCGCATGCTGCCCACCGGCCGAACCCACTTGCTGGTGAATCTCCACGAGGACGAGTTCCGCACATACAGCGGGCCGGATTGCGCGGCTGTCCACCGGACGCATGGCGCAACGCTGTTCGGCCCGCGTTCGCAGTCCGCGGTGATCGACACGAAGGAGCAGCGTTGCCTGGTGAGAGTGGATTTCAAGCTGGGCGCGGTGGCGGCGTTCTTTCCTTTGCCACTAAGCGAGACCTGCAATCAGATGGTGGAGCTCGATCAACTCTGGGGGCGGGACGGCGCGGTGCTCCGCGAACGGCTGCTGGAGGCGCGCACGGTGAAGGCGAAACTTC
>Ga0335081_10011463_pt1 | contig 14347 bp, 20 predicted proteins | sample Lox_Sample_35_FD_206713 | JGI IMG/M metagenome (GOLD analysis project Ga0335081, IMG submission 206713) | Soil microbial communities from Loxahatchee National Wildlife Refuge, Florida, United States - Lox_Sample_3.5 | ecosystem: Environmental > Terrestrial > Soil > Wetlands | place: USA... | reverse complement strand
GTCCGCTGCAGGCGAGAGCGTCGATCAGTCAAAGCGATCGTCGCTTCCGATCAATATTACGCCGCTTGTGCCTCAAAAATGTTTGATTGCTGGCTATTTTGTCGCAGATCCAATCAACGGTGAGCTGCAAAGTTTTGATCTGTAACAAGGCGGGGTGTCGGAAAATTAGAGTTTGATTCATTAATTTCGGACAGAACTTCAAGTGATTACACAACGATGACACACTCAGTACGTAGCGGCAATTAAGGAGAATTAAGTCATTACACGGCCTGGGAACCGGCGTAATGTAACTGTCCTCGCAATGCTGGGTCGTTCATTTCATACATTGAAGGTTATTATCAATGACGTAAGTCCTCGGGTTTTGTTGGTTTCCTGCACCCCCGACTCGCTGCGATTGCCTGCTCAGAACCGACCACGTATTATTCGGAACTTAACAGGGTGAAGGCGACGGACAGACAAACAGAGGGCCGTACTCCATGTATGCCGCTTTCCTCAAATCAATTCAAATTCCGTTGGATTTCCTAATTTAGCTGAAATTGACTGCCTCTCGGTTCCTTAATATTCAATGAAGAATGCGAACCATTTGTGCCTTCTAATTTCAAATTGTCTATCAGTCAAAAATAATCGAAGAGACCGCCAAGAGACGAGTTCCTGGGGAGCAGTTATATTGTCCGCACGTCCTGGCCCACTAAGTTGATTCTGAGTTTGCATCCCACAAACGCTACGAATGTGGACAGTTGATAAGCCGGCCCGACGTACATATCACGGGATTGAGTTTACCTGCGCGTTTTGATGACCCCACGACCGCGTGTGCTTCAGCGATACTTTTAAGTCGGGAGCGGAGTGGAAGGCTCAGGCTGTCGAGTAACGCGCGATATGGGAACACGCTCCGGATTTAAGGTTTATGCTGAGACCGCCACCGGCCCTTTGGCCAATGTCCTTGAAGGGATGAGGCACGACCTGTCGGCACGCTTAGCAAATCCTGCGTCCAAAATGATTTCTCATTCGCTCCCGGCAATTTCTTTGCATCATTGCATCCCCTCCATGCTCCCGTCATTTTTTTTTTTATTCGCACCCCCTGAATCAGCCCCTGGAAATGACATCGGATCTGGGGAAATTGACTTACGCAACCATCATTTTGTTTCATCAGAACACGTTTGATGTTATCCTTAATCCACGCGAGAAATAGGATCCTCCCGACAACTTTAACGTTTATTGGGAGATAACCGTTTGGCGTGAAAATAAGGGGGAGACTAAATTGAGGGGATATGCAGGCGAGATGCGTTCAGGCCGCCTCCACGCGCGCTCATAAAAGATTGGGCCGTAGGGGGGAACGTGTGGCAGGCGAGCCATGCGTATACTTTAGATACTCGGACCCTCACCTCCTGCACTTCGTCCCCTTTTCCACGAAATCCTGTCACCAAAAAATAAAAAGGTAAAGTTGGACGGTTGGACCAGCTGCTTCGCGTTCCTGCGTCAGTTCACCCCTTTTCAATCACTGTCCCGCAAGCAGACTGCTGGCTGGTCAGGGGCGGATTCTTGCGAAAAAGGCTTCTTAATTCTTAACCTCGGTTCACAATTCCTCGGTTCCCGAACCTTTTCCGCAACCGAGCCCGGCACCTTACTTCCCTCCTAATCGTCTAAAGACACGGCGTGTTAAGGAAACCATGTCTCCATCCGGCTTGAGACCTCCCACCAGCGAGGGATTGCACAATGCGCTCTCCATCCCCTCGCGAACTTCCAGTCTCCACTCCCGCATCGTCCAACCCCTGCCTTCCAGCTTGAAAATGACCCCAGTCGCGCCGACGATGACTCTCTGCTATGCTTATGCAGTCTTTGGTATATTTCGCCGTTGTGGCTCCTTTTGATGATAAGGCCTGCCTAAAGAGCCAAATAATTGGGCAAAGACACCCCCCGTCACCGGCGGAGGAAAGGTCAACCACGCCAAGGGCGCAATTGGCCAATTCTATGTTCCCGAGGTTCTCGGAAGTAGTCCACGCGTTGAGTGCGACCATCAAACCGCCCGCTCTCTTTACTCTGCCATGCGAGTAAGCCTCGTCTTTCAAGGCCTCCGCGCTGACTGATGCAGGCATCATTCCCTCACGACGTTGAAGTGATGGCCTCCAAGAATCAACCTCCCTGTGCTTCTCACACGTTCGTTATCCAACAAGATTCCACTCAGACTCTTTACGGCGTCTGTCTTCGAGTTTGGTCTCGCGCAGATGACAAAAGAAAGGAGACGATTTCCGAGTTGAGAAAGCGATCCGAACCGGGCTTTCACTCAATGGACACGGAAGAATATTGGATCCCTTATGCGTATGGTCTCTGTACAGTCACATTTTATTGACTTTTAGTCTTTGTTTCCTCTCCCGTTATCCCCTTTTTAACCTTTTGTCCGATTATCTCAAGGCGATGTGGATCGTATTTACCCCCCCGTAATGACAAGCTCACATGTGACACCAGCACTGGAACAAATCCACCAATCTCTTCCATGCTGAGGAAGTCTCTCGAATCCTTGCATTCCCCGCTCCCCGCCTTAACGACCTTGTCAGAATCGACATGAAAGATTACTCGTTGATTTACAACTTCCCCTCAAGTCCGGCCGGATTCCAAAACTTTTCGTTGTGGCCTCTCTTTTCCTGCTTGAGTGTCCCAAATATTGTCGGTGTGATCGAGGCAGCCCTGTGCCCCGCTTCGCGCATTATCCTGACAACTCACTACCCCGCAATGTACGCCCCCATGTCCCCTCTCGTGCTAAGACAAGGTTGACCGTGGCTGCCGAAACCATCCGCTATTGCCTCAGGATTTACGAGTGGTCTGGTCTTTATGTCCCTGTTGTCCACTTTAGAAATATTGCCAATGTTGTCAAGGAACCCGGACCATATATTCTTGGTGCAACGGCTGAATGTCGTGGGCTCTTTACTGCTCCTGGTGACGTATCCCCACTTCTCCAACGGCGACACCTGACGCTAGGCTTTGCTTGTCGATCTCGACAGGAACTACGTTATGACTACGAATCCTCCGACCTTCTTCACCCCTGGACAACGCAACAAGTTCATCACTAGACTGACTACTGCCCTCGGCGGCGCCAACGCCGCGACCGTTGCTTTGACTGGCCCCCCCCGTTTCCTCCGTGAAGCATACCCCGATGGCAAGTTGCAACCATCCGGCCCTATTATCGTAAACCACACCACCATGAGTAATCTGATTTCTAGGTCATGCGCGGCGAAGTTGAAAGCATTCAAGATCCAGAATGGTGGGATCAAGATGCTGTTTTGGACGTCGTCGACCACGTCTGTGACAAGGCTGGTCGCAACACCGGAATTTCAGCCATCTTCAAAGGCGGCAAGAAGCAGCCCATCATGGCTAAGGTCAGCATGAGGCATCTCAACGAAATGATCAGGGAGAAGAACGCGTTCGCACGCGAAGTCAACGAAGCTTGGCAGGATTATGTCTATCTCAAGACCCGCGCCGATAGCGAAGTTGCCAAAGTCACCAAACGCAACAACTTCCTCGTCGAAGAGCTCGAAAACTGGAAGCAACAGGTTCTTTAGCCCCTTAGTGCTTACAAATATTAACGTTTGTAGTTCGAAAAGTTCCAAGCTTTCGCTGCACAACTCACGCAAGAAGCGCAAGAACTCAAAGCAAAGATCGAAAAGAACAAGCGCGAAACCCACCGTCTCACTCTCCTCATCGACGAACAAAAAGTCAACGCAGCGCAACTCCAAAAACGTCTCGACAAAACCGAACGTCAACGCGACGATGCCCTCGAAGCCCTTGCCATGGCTCAAGAACTCGCCGAGCAACTGGAGACCGAACGCACCAAACTCAAAGTCGAATTGGGCGGTATGCGTCAAGCAAACGACCATACCCTTTCTCAACGCGACGAAGCCCTCAAAGTCGTTTTGCATCTTCGCAAGTTGATCGACGGACAAGCTCATTTGCTCGAGGACATTGTTCATTCGTTCCCACATGAAATTGCTCTCCCGGCCGAGGAGGTCGAAACTCCAGGACAACCTTCGTTGAAACCGGCATTGGATCGTCTTGCCGTTCCATCTCAAGAACGTTCTTCGTCAGTTATGAGCAATCGCGAGAAATTGGAGGGCGCCGACGTTACGCCTGAAATGGAAGATAAATTCTTTGACGGTTCTCGTGTCCCTGGAACCAGCACCGGGTTCCCGCAGGGCCTTGACCATCGTTCCAAGCGTTTCTCCCTGGCTAGCATCTCCGATGTCGCGGACAAGTCGCTCAAGGAGAAGACCGGTGCTATCGCGGACATCATCAAGAACATCTCGGAACAATGCGCCCGCGCCGTGGACACATTGCATCTCGTCGACGAGGAATACGAAGCATTGGCCGGCGACGATGTGTCCGAGGCCGTGGGACCCAGTGTCATGGGCACTGCGGATGAGGATGACGAACTTATTAGCACTGAAGTTCACGGCGACGACGCTCGATCGGAAGCAACCAGCAATCGCCGAAACAGTGACGTGTCCGTCCGCTCCGGAACCAGTGGAATTACACGTCCTACTCCTGAATTGTTGGAACGTTCAAGCACAGCATTCTCCAACTTCTCCAATGGCAACATCAGCCGCCACAGCGCTTATACCGAGGCAACATCAGTTGGAGGCGATGCCAAGATTGATGAGGAAGAAGCGGAGCAAGATGATGTGGTTGTTCCTATGTCCTCCGCCAGAGCGGAGGTCAATGCCAAATTGGCTAGGCTTCAAGCCTCCTCTGTCAGAACAGGGAGTGCCGGAAAATTGGCAGAAATTGTCAAGTCGAAGGGACGACCTCTCAGTCGTGTTCCTGCTGTCGCAGACGAAGACAGCGATGACGAAGGTAGGGAGGGCATTTCTGACAATGCAAGGTTGAGTTTGGCGTGTGTTGGAGGTGCCTGAACTCGAGCGGCCCGATGAGGTTGCCATATCAATTAGCTTTGAGTCATTTGTGAGTCCGTCACTTTTTCAAGGGGAGTATTTTCATCGATGGGATCTGGATTTTAATTATAGTTTGGAGACAATTGGCAGATATTCGGGTAGTATTATTATACATTCGGTTCGTCGGCAAACTATACTTAATTCTCTCATTTCGTCGTGCGGTGTATCCTGTCCCTGGCTCGCCGATCCAACGCCACTCTGCCCTCGAGACGATGACGCCGGCAAGAAGAGGATATGAAAAGGCCTTTGAAGCCAGAAATTCCCTCCGTCATGTCTCTCCACGTCTCGTTCGTCGGTTCCTCGTCTCTGTCTTCATTGGCAGTCTCCTGACGCTAACCTACTTCCACACCCGCGGAATAACCAATAAAGTTGAGGAAGGCGTTTTGCGATACCTCTCAACTGAGGAACAAGCGAGGCTCCACGACCATCAATTACAGGTCCTGCAAGACGGATTGAAACGGTGCGCTGCTATCAATGAACGGCCTGTATCCATTGCCGATAATACACGGAAGAATCCACGTGCCGTTCGTGGAGCACCGCCAATTCTAATCAAGAACGCGACATTAATCGATGGCGATGGCCTCACTTTGGAGAGCCAGGAAATTCTGCTTTCAGACGGAATTATTGTCAACATTGGACACGATTTAGAACACCCCAATGAAGCAAAGGTGATCCATGCCGGAGGACGATACGTCACCCCCGGGTTGGTCGATATGGTCATCGGCCCCTGATTTCCGAGGGTTCTGACTTGGTAGCATTCGCACGCCGGCGTAGGTTCCTTACCTGACCTCTTTGGCACCGATGATTCCAACGAAATCGCCGGTGATATAACGCCCTTTGTAAGGACACTTGACGCAATTAATCCGTCCGATGTAATGCTGCTGCGAATCTCAAGCGGAGGAGTAACGACCCAACTAATTTTGCCTGGGTTCGTCTCGTCGTCGGAATATACTTTGACGTTGAAGGAGTGCAAATAATATTGGAGGAGAAGCGTATGTGATTAAGCTTCGTCAGCCCCCAAGTCTCGAGGTTGAGGAAATGCTCATTCAATACAATATCTCGACGAAACCTGAGCGTTGGAGTATGCTTACCCACCCTTCTCGGACTAATGTTCAGTCAAAATGGCGTGTGGGGAAAATCCAAAGTACAAGTCCCCCTGGATTTGCAGCCTTACGTTAGGCGAATATACGGCGATGCATCGAGATGGCCAGGTGGTCCAAATAGTATCTTTGCTCGTTAGTGTGGCATTGACGGTCAGCTCGAATGGGCGAGGCCTGGAGATTTCGAAGCACTTTCGAAAGGGCGAGAGATTTGATCAAAGCTCAAGATGCCTGGTGCCTCAAGGCTCAAGCAGCTGCGTCAACAGGACATCTATCCCTCTTGGAGGGTAAAGAATTCCCGTCTTCATTGGAATTAGATATCATCGTTGGTAAGGGATCGTCTTCTCCATTAAAACTGATTCGCAAGGGGTTTTACGTGGCGATGTTAGAGGTCTTTCCTCGATAGGGAATTGATTGAAAGAAGCTAAATTGTAGTCAATGTGCACTGCTATGAGGTTTAGAAGTTTACGTCCCAACCTAAATCTTAGACCATGGATTTGGAGGCGATGCTTCGACATGCAAGGGAATTCAACTTTCAAGTGACTGCGTTTCATCACGTACATCCCCGACTGCCGATTCTAGCATATTTACTTCGCTAGGCTCTGGACGCTTGGCGGGTGCCAGATATGATTAAACGCGGTTCCGATATCAACAAGCGGTATCCACCAAATGGTTTGTACGAAATTGGAGGTGACGATTAGAAATATCACAATCGCCACATTTGGAATGCTCTGGGGTTACAAAAAGGAAGGTTCTTCAGACTAAGCAGCTCATTTGCCTAATCCATCATTTTAGCATACGGAGCTAATCCCTGGGCTGGAAAGATTCTTGCGGACCACCATATCCCAGTTGCCTACAAGTCAGATCACCCAGTAAGTCCTCACCGAAGAGGATATCTGATTATAATGAAAGGTTCTAAACGCTCAACATCTATTGTATGAGGCTCAAATTGGACATCATTATGGCTTAGAAGAGAACTCCGCTATCGCGGCCTTGACAGGGGTCCCGGCAAAAGCCCTTGGACTCGATCATCGAATTGGGTATTTGCGAACTGGATACGATGCCGATGTCGTGCTTTGGAACTCTCATCCTTTGGCTCTTGGAGCGACACCAATTCAGGTTTTCATAGATGGAATACCGATTTTCGATGAGAAGACAGCCGAGGGTAAATTGCGTGGAGAACCTGAGGATCAATCTGTTCCCGCTCAGCGAGAGTTTGATGAGAAGGAAGCGCTTGCATTTGGACACGAGAAGAGCAAGAAAGTTCAGAGAGATTTCATTGCAACAGGAATTAACAAGGCGTTCATTCGAGGAGATAACGGATTGAACATTTTCTCAGCTTCAGACGGGAGACTTGCGATGGTCGTTCGAAACGGCAGGATAACTTGTCTATCCAAATCCTGTCAGAACGAGGTCGAAACCGCTGTTCACGAGGGGGTTACAGCTCATCATTTGCGAAACGGTTACGTTCTCCCCGGACTGACAGTGCTATCTTCTGCCCTTGGCCTCAGTGACATCGATGCCGAAAAGTCGACACGAGATGGCCGCGTGGATACCTCCCTTAACCCAAGCGATAGCAAAAACGTCGCCTATGCCAAATATGGCCTAACATTTGATGGGAAACACCTCGAACGGGCTCAGGCAGCCGGAATCCTGAACGTCATTACACCACCCACGAGTAACGGATTCCTTGTTGGCGTCAGTGTCGCTTTCAAATCCGGCGCCAGCAGTGTTCTCGAGCACGGCGCTGTCGTTAAAGATGAAGTTGCTCTACATTTTAGTATCGGACACGACTCCAGAGGCGGAAGTACCCCGACCATCTCATCTCAAATAGCGACCTTAAGAAGGATCCTGGTTGATTCGGCGAATGCGACCGATACTCTATACGGCCGTGCAGCAAATGGGAAGATTCCGCTTGCAATCTTTGCCCAGAATAAAGACGTTATAGCACACCTACTCGAACTGAAGGCGTCCTTGAACAACATCGCCCCCATCAACCTTGTCATCATTGGCGGTATAGAATCCTATCTCGTCGCCAAGGATCTCGCAGAATCCCGTGTCCCCGTAATCCTAGTCCCCTGGCGCTGTCAACCCGAGCAATGGGAGTACCGCCACTGTCTTCCTGGCCCTCCGATCTCAGAGAAAACTTCTTTTCAAATTTTGGTTGAGAATGGGGTTGAGGTTGCGTTGGGAGCCTGGAATGATGGCCTTGTGAGTGCGTTGTATTGGGAGGCTACGTGGGCGGCGAAGGGGACGGGATTGGCGGAGAAGGATGTTGTTGGGTTGATTTCGACAAAGGTTGAAGATATTTTGGGGATTAAATGGGAGGGTGGTCAACATGGGGGACATGTTCTGTTTGAGGGGAATCCTCTGGATTTTGGTGCTAGTGTTGCTGCTATCATTGACTGAGGCATATATACCTAGGGATCATCGAAAGCAGATGATTTAATTGGCAACATTCTCTTGACAAGGGGAGGTCCACACGGAACGCCACGCGTTTTTCTCTGCCGCTGATCGTCACTCGTCAATCCAATTTTCCTCCGTCACATCAGTCTCTTTTGTCGTCCGGCAAGCACAAAGACCGCGAATCTGCGACTAAAAGGGGCAAGGGTTCCGGGGAAAGTTGACAAAGATGGCGGACAAGGAGGCGACGGTGTTTGTCATTGACCTTGGCGCGTCGATGGGATATCGTGAACATGACCCAGAAATGACAAACCTTGAATGGGCAATGCAATATGTCTGGGACAAAGTCGCCGCAAAGGTAGGCGGACGGTCATTCGATTGGCAGACACTGACCTTGTAGGTATTGACCGGAAGGAAGACAGATGTCGTTGGTGTCGTGGGATTCCGCACAACTCGTAGCTGCCTTGGCGACCTGTTTTGACCCCGTTAGAGACCGACAACGAGCTGAGCGAGGAGGCAGCATATCACAATGTCATGGTTTTGTTGCCAATACAACAGTATGAAACATTTATACTCTTTGTAACAATCAGGATTCTAATGCCCCAAATCCGTGCTCTGAAAGAACTATTGGTCGTGCAAAAGACGAATAAGGGAGATGGTAGTCCAATTCATCGGGCAAGTCTGATAATTCAGCCATGTCTGCCCTGGTTATTGGACTGGACTTGATTATGAAGTACTGTAGACATCTCAAGTACATCAAAAACGTCATCATGATCACCGATGGCCGTGGTTCAACGGATTGGTCTCAGAGTAACGAGATCGCGGAGCAAATCAAAAAGGAAAGCATCAGCGTCTCCATCCTGTATCCCCCCTTCCCTCTTTCTGGGACCCAAACAACCCTAAAACCGATCCTAATCCTAGGGGCATCGGCTTTGACGACCCAGAATACGGTTTTAAAGAAACGAATAAAGCCGCTACCAAGGTCATCCCACTACCAACAATCTCTAAAGATGTCAGGCAGAAAATGAAAAACACTACCGCGGACTAGCCGAAGCATGCAACGCAACATTTGCCACAATGGCTGAAGTAATCGCCTCAATAGACTACCCCCGCGTCAAAAAAGTCCGTCCCGTCCCTTCATACAGGGGCGTCCTAACCATCGGCGACCCCGATAAATTTGACGATGCTCTCGCCATCGATGTAGAGCGCTACCCGCGTACCAAACGTGCCACCCCCGCCAGCGCAGCAAAATACGTCCCACCCAAAGATATGGAGAAGGAAATCGCAGGGGAGGGCGATATGACTATTCAGGGAGGTAGTGTCGCCCTTCAACGCACGTACAAGATTAAACGGGACGGAAATGAGGTGGAAGTTGAAAAGGAGGATTTGGATAAGGCATATTTGTACGGACGGACGATTGTGAATATTAGCGATGCCGATTTGACCGTTACGAAGCTTCAGACGGATGCAGAGTTGGGGATTATTGGGTTTGTTGAGAAGACTGGGGTATCACACCCGTTCTTGATGGTTGTTGATGGTAGTTCAAGCGGTATATGGCATTAAGTGAGTCGAGTTGTATCGTCGCACAAAAGGGGAACGACCGCGCTCAAATCGCGCTTTCTTCTCTTATCCACGCATTATACGAGAATGATCTTGTTGCATTGGCAAGGCTCGTGACGAAAGAGAACAAACCACCTATTCTCATCATGCTCGCGCCGTCCATCGAGGCGGATATTGAATGTCTTGTCGACATACAAGTTCCGTTTGCCGAGGACGTGAGACATTACATGTTTGCACCTTTGGATAAGGTCGTTACGATGAAGGGGAAGGTCTTGACGAAACATCGAAATTTGCCGACGGACGAACAAGATGAGGCAATGAGCGATTACGTCGACAGCATGAACTTGATGGGTTTTTCGACTGATGAGCAGGGGTACTCATTTACCCATCGGCAAGGCTGATGTTCAGAAATCCTACGGAATATTTGCGCCCGGAAGATACCTATTCCCCGCTTCTCCATCGGATTAATCAAGTCATTGGCTTCCGAGCAGTTCACCCTAACAAACCTCTCCCACCTCCCGTTGACGTTCTTTCAAAGTACTCTCATCCACCTCCTGAACTGGTAAAGGGCGCCGAAAAAGTCATCCGAAAACTCAATGAAGCTTTCAATGTCAAGAAGGGTAACATCTCCATCGGCCTTTGTTTTCACGAGTGCTAATTAGCAAGTCCCGCCGAAAAAACTTGCGAAACGAAAGAAAACAGATGAGATTAAACCTGTTTCCGGACTTGATATCGAGGCTATTCTTGCACAAGGAGGGTCATCGTCTCAGGCTAATAAACGACCTCGACTTGAGGGGAAGATTGGTTCCGAGGACCCGGCCAAGGACTTTAAAGCACTCATTGACAATGAAGAGAATTCATGGAAGACTGGTTCCCCTCGTATGCATTCTCACTCTGCTAAAAGGTAGTGTTTAATGAGATGGAGGACGTAATCAAGGGTGTGGTCAGCAGATCTTTTGCAGATTCATCATATCCTAAGGCAATCAAGGCACTCGAAACTTATAGAGCCGAAGCAATTGAGGTGCCCTAATCTGCCAGGGATTGGCTGACAATAGCTCGACGAACCGAGACAATATAACGAGTTTGCGCAATCTTTCAAGGAGGATTTGTTGGGTGGCAATCTCGGTGGAAATCGGAAGGATTTCTGGGCTTTGATGAAGAAGAGTAAGGTTGGTTTGATCACGTATGAAGAGAGTGAGGTAGATCAGGTCGAGGAGATTGGAGAAGCGGAGACCAAAGACGTATGTTTTCGATCAACCGGTCTCGAAGCTAATAATAGTTTTTCAATGGTTAATATTGATGCGATCTTTGCTACGACAGAAAATTGATATCAATAAGGTTTCATCGCTTCAACCTTTTCACTTATCGTCCCGCTGTCGATCTTTTTGATGCACGTAACAGAAAAGCCTCGATCCGGCGCTAGCTCTGACGGATTCATTCGCTGACTGCTTTGAAATATCTTCACTCATCGGAGCTATTCTACTACCTCCTTTTCATGATTTCCCTGACCCACTAAAGCTGTTGATACCATAAACTTAGGAACATCAATAAGCACTAAACGCTATGCACAGGATATGAGAATATGAGGTATGCTAATGCTTCCGACGACTGCGAAAAAATTCAATCAAGATGATAACCGTGATTTTCAAAGGGCAAAGAAGCGCCTCGCCAAGAAGTCCAAATCCATCTTTCGGAACCTCCGTCTCCAGCCAACCATTCCCCCTTTGCGGTTTGACAACCTTCATCCCAGGATTGACCCCAGGAGGTGATTGGACCTGAAGAGGAGGTCGAGAAGTCAACTGAGGCGAAGGATGAACCAGATTTGCAGGGAATTGGGGGGATGGACCTTGCCGGGGGCCTTGGGCACGTGCGGGAGTGGGTGGAAGCTGGACTGCGACTTGATGGGTGCCAATTTGAACAGGCGGTGGCATCGACGACTGCAGTAAAAACTGGGCCGGTGCAGGAGGAGATGCGGTACTCTCGGGCTGTGCCACGAGGGGTGGACGCTGCGGTTGGGGAGGGGAAGACCGAGCTGGCTGCGGTGGGAATTGTGCGGGTTGTTGCGTGATAGGTCGTGGGGACGTTTGCGGCGGTGCCGGCGGAGGAGTTGGTGGAGTCAGCTGCACAGGTGGTACAGATGGAACCTGAAGATTAGATGGAGTCGAAGGAGTGCTTCCAGCCCCAGAAGAACGTTCAGAAGGCTGTTGCGACGACGACGAAGAAGCAGCATTGAAAGCTGGAGGCAGCGGGATCACTGGCGGGGACCCCGAAAACGCCATTCTTGGTGGACCATTCATCCCCTGCGCACGACCAGACGAAGAAGACGGACCAGATGAACCACCCAAATATCGGTTGCGCACTCTCGTCGTTCCAGCCGCTGGACCCCACTGTGCCGTGGGCAAATCTGTGTCTGAAGCCTTTCCAGCCTTTTTCCCTGTAGCAACATACCCGGGGATTTCAGGCATAGGGATGGGCAGCTCAGACTCTACCATCGCGACAAGTAGCGACGGGGCTGCGCCGACGATCCTGTTGGATAGGGCAACGGTATTTTATCGGCGGAAGAAACGAGGAAAGTCCTGGTCCTGCGACCGGTTTCCCGATGCTGGCCTCCAGGCGAGAAATAAGGCTCGGGGCAATTGCGTAATTTCGGAAAGCTAAAAGTTTATTTTGAGATAATCCCCACGGCCCATGCGGAGTAAGCTTTGGTATTTCGGAAACCAAACTACCCCAAAAAAGAGAACCGGGCCTTGTCCGGCGACGATATCGAGCCCCTATGCTCAAAGATGTGCGATCGTTGCTAAATTAATATTTATCCATTGAGATGCAGAGATCCATGAATTGTCTAAAAGCAGAGGACATGACCCTACCTTTGCCTATGTTTGAATGTTCTCTTTTTATTTTTTTTTTTAATTTTTTTTTCTGTTTATTTATTTCGCGGTTATATATATATATTTCCCCCTTGACCCACGATGGGGTTGGCCTGACGCCCTGACCCTCCCATAACGGAGTACTAACCGAGCGGAGATCAAACAGGGACTGAAACTTCATTCAACGAAATTAGATATGCTTGAAATCAAATTTCAGGATGCAAATGCGACGTTTAGCAGGCCAACTTTAGCGGGTCCCTTTGCGATGTCAGCTGTCTTGGAGCAATTCGGTCCTCTGGGTGGTGATTCGCGACAGAGTCACACGGCGTCGGGTGCCACAGCACTCCTATTGGTCGGTGCTTCCCCCCGGAGTTGGGACGTGACCTTGTCGAAGACTCAAAGTAGCACCCCACCCGTTTGGTCACCACACCCACTTGCCCCATTCGCTCCCCCTCATCGCCCCAAATCAACGACCGTGCACCCTTGGCGGCCAGCATCTTGCACAGTGCACCGACCTATCTGGGGGACGCTGTCGCGTTACATTTTGGGTTCGTTCAACGTACGCCGCGGATTGTGGCCGACCCGAGGCGGCGATTGGAGCGCTATCCCGTGCTCTGACATCAACCTCCTCCCTCCGACGTTCGTCAAGGCCGTTGACCCCGTATCAAGCTTCGCTGTCCCTCCGGAGCCCGTTGCGCCCAATCCGCTAGAAATATCGGCGATCCATTCGAGTAGACACATCCGACAGAACGCGTTTGAGTCAAAGGTCCGTTGCCAGATTAATGCGGGCTGCCCCACGTTTTTAGTCCAATGGCGGCTGGCACCTCGCATAGTATGGAACAACTCGCAAGTCCGCCCGATGACCGCCCAGGGCCCCGCAAGCAAAAGTTATGGGACCGCATCAAATTTAACAACTCTTCCTCTCCGAGTCTTCATAGAGTTGGCAATAAAAACTGGTCAAGTCGATCTCTTCCACGCCTCGGCTCCTTTGGTTCGCTAACCCTATCCTCGACGTCGGCCTCGTCGTCGTCGACCGCTAAATCAACTCCCGCCAACAGTCCTATCTTGAAAGATTTTATTATTTCTCACGAGTTCGAGGTCCCCGAGGAAGTTGTTAAGGATTACTTTTCATCTCTGCCAAACGAAGTCAAATTACAGATTTTCTCGTACTTACCGCTAAAGACGCTCGCGAAGGTGTCGCTGGTGCGTGACTACTTCCAATATCAGTGGTCTCATGAGTAGGTATGTAAGCAATGGAAGGCTTTGTGTACGGATGGTGCTTTATTGTCGACTATAGATGCCCGGACTTTCTATCGGAACATTACTTCTCCCGTTCTCCTTTCCTTACTCATGTCGGCTGGTCCTTTTCTCCGTCATCTCAATCTCCGTGGTTGTGCACAGCTCCGATCGGGCGATTTGTCTCGCCTAGCTACCCGGGCGACGAACCTCATCAGTCTCTCCCTTGAAGGCTGCCCCA
>Ga0335081_10011462_pt1 | contig 14347 bp, 12 predicted proteins | sample Lox_Sample_35_FD_206713 | JGI IMG/M metagenome (GOLD analysis project Ga0335081, IMG submission 206713) | Soil microbial communities from Loxahatchee National Wildlife Refuge, Florida, United States - Lox_Sample_3.5 | ecosystem: Environmental > Terrestrial > Soil > Wetlands | place: USA... | reverse complement strand
CGCGGCAACAAGTGGTCAACGAACTGTACCGCACTGCCACACGGTTAGATGACGAGGATGTGTGGAACTCATTTCTGCAGATCCCGTTGCTTGAATATGTGCAATCTGCCCATCCTCGATTGCTGTTTGTCGGCTACGGCGAGACCGATAGCTGGGCCCATGCCGGGCGCTATGACCTGGTGCTCGCAAGCGCGCATCAGTTTGATGACTTCGTACGCCAGCTCTGGGAGACGATGCAAGCCATACCTGACTATCGGGATCAAACGACTTTCATCATCACCACCGATCATGGCCGGGGGAGCGGTCTGGAAGAATGGAAAGAACATGGAGCCGCCCAGAAGGGCTCGGAAAACATCTGGATCGCAATCATGGGCCCAGACACCGAATCCTTAGGCGAGCGCTCGGATGCCGCTGCCACTCAGTCAGCGATTGCTGCCACGGTGGCGGAGTTTCTTGGGAAGGACTTCCATGCGGCTGTACCAGAGGCCTCCGCCGCCCTTGCGGGAGTCGTCTCGAAATCCACCTCGAAACTCCCACCACATTAGTCATCTCTATGCCGCTGCGAAGAAAATACGGAAAGGGTTGCCGTCGCATCTCCAGTTTTGCTGAACTCAGCTCGGACTCTGCTTTTGCAACTAGTTGCAAATTTGTCCTGCAACAATGACCAGTACAGCGCCTGTGTTAGACTGCTGGCATTCTGGGGTTTTCGGGTGAGGACACTCTCAGCCATTTTATTGACCATTGTGATGGGCTTGCCCATGGCGGCGCCTCTGTTTGCGTCTGGAGAGAAAGCCTTGCCTGCCTGTTGCCGCAGGGACGGCAAGCATCATTGCATGGGTAGATCCATGCTTCAGATGGATGTTGGAACATCCCCTGCGATATCCTCCGCCCAGACCAAATGTCCGCAATTCCCGAAGATGTTGGGAGTTTCAAGTCACAGTCAGCTTGGCTTGAGCACTTCCACCGCTGTTTTTGCTGGGATTGTTTCTCACCCGGCTCTATCTCGGCAAACCCTGAGCAATTATCGCGTGTCATTGCTGCGCTCTCACCAGAAGCGCGGCCCCCCTCTGTCCTTCGTGCTCTGTTAGCTCTTCCCAATTTCACAATTTGAACAGGTGCGGGCAGAGCATCCAGTGTGGGCTTTCACATCGCCATGCTAGGCGCGGTCACTTGCGTTATGCCTTCCCACCTGCTCGCGGAACTTTCGGAGACGATCATGGGGAGCCGTTCGCTGGGAAGAGTATCAAGACTCATGCTGGGGCGCAGCCTGAATGCATCAGCCCTGAAGCCAACAGCCTAGAGAAGTGCCGAAGGAGGAGTGGTGAATTCTATGAGATCCATTGGTCACTTGCTAATTGTGTTTTTCTCCGTTGCCTCATGCATGTTAGTTGCCGACCTGCAAGCTCAGCAAACAGAGCCCTCACAAACTGATGCCGGTAAAACTCCAAAGCAACAGGATCAACCCTCCGACGGCGATCGACACACGCTCGGCGGAATCGTGCTCGATATGCAAGGGCGAGGAATCACTGGAGCTTCTGTCTCACTGAGCGAAGGGGGAAACAACGGTTCAATCGAGGTTTCCTCCGATGCCACCGGCCACTTTGAATTCCCCAACTTAGCGCCCGGTAAATACAGGGTGGTCGTATCGGCGAAAGGATTTCAGACGTCGGAAAAGCGGGTGGACATAAATAGCAAAGCCATTCCTGATCTGGTCCTGAAATTGAACGTGGCCACGGTTCGGTCCACGGTCACTGTGCAGGGTGAAACAGACAACATCGTCGCGACAGAATCCAGCGTCGGCAGTCTGACACCGGTCCCGCTGCGCGACTTGCCCCAGTTCGTACAGGTCGTGAATCGCGAGTTGCTCGACGAACAGAAGACTTATCAATACGCAGACACCTTAACCTACATGGCCGGTGTCCAACGTGCCTACACTGCCATCGCTGGCGGGCTTGGCAACGAAGTCGCGATGCGTGGCTTCAATCTTGACTTCAACAATAACTACCTTCGCGACGGCTTCAAGTACTACGGACTTTCCCTCTCCGATACGGCTGATATTGAGTCGATTGAGATTCTGAAGGGACCGGCCTCGGCGCTCTACGGAACGGCAGAAGCAGGCGGTGTCGTGAACCTGATCACGAAGAAGCCAACCGAAACTCCTCTGGTTTCGATCTCGATGAATGGGGGGAGCGATCGTTACCTTCGGCCCGACTTCGACATATCGGGGCCGATCAACTCGCGTAAGACGCTCTTCTACCGCCTGAACGGAGTTTACGAGAACACTCAGACGTTCCGGCAGTATGCGGATTCGGAGAAGTTTTTCCTTGCTCCGTATTTGCTGTGGAAGCCTAACGATTCAACCACCCTCTCTCTACTGGGGGAGTGGGTCAACGTCAACCGCCGGTCCGATTATGGCCTTGCTCTACTGGGAGATCGTCCCGCGCCCGTTCCCGTTTCTACCAGCTACACCGAGCCGTGGAACAACGAAGATGACAGAGACCGCCAGGGAGGATACCGTTTCCGCCACACATTTCAATCTGGTTGGGCGTTGAACAACGGCCTCCAGATATCGCGCACCAATGCGCGCTATTTTGAGGTATACACGACCGGCCCTGACAGTACCGACCCGACACAACTTACGCGTCTTTCAGACGCCTTCTATTTCCCAACTCTCTACCGTTACTCTCGTACGTCGCTGGAGGGCCTCTTCAAGACTGGCGCGATAACACACCACGTGGCTGCTGGATTTGAGGCCGGTTGGGTGACCCAGTCGGCTGAAGGGCCTGCCGGCTTCGCGCCGAATGTGAGCGTTCTCAATCCCATTACAGGAACGGATTTCACCAAGGCAGATGCTGCCGCCGCTCTGGCCAATCCGTTTTTCAGTCTCACGTACCAGAGCATCTATCACAACCAATCAGGATTTGTTCAGGACCAGATTGATCTCGGAAGTCATTGGAAAGCGATCGCAGGAGTGCGAATCGAGAACTACTACCAGGATTCGATCAACCAAGCGACGGACACTCATCAGAAGCAGACAGACCTCCCAATCAGCCCGAGAGTTGGCATTGTTTACAAGCCAGTGTCTTCCGTATCGCTCTACGGGAGCTATGTCCGCTCTTTCATTCCAACTAGTCCCGGCGCAATCAGTGAGGCCGGCAAACAGTTTTCTCCGGAGCATGATCATCAATGGGAAGGGGGCGTCAAGTTCGAGCCGGGCGCGGGGAAGATGACGATTACCGCAGCGCTATTTCAGATCGAGAAGAACAATGTGCTGGCTCCCGACCCGAACAATTCGATCTTCTCGGTACAGAACGGCCAAGTACGGAGCAAAGGCTTTGAGTTTCAATTTCAGGGTAGCCCGATTCGCGGCCTCAATCTTTTGACTTCGTATGCTTTCGTGCAAGCTCAGGTGACTGAGTCGACGCAATTTCCGGTGGGAAATCTTCTGCCGAATGCGCCACGCCACAGCGGCTCGGTCTGGGCAAACTACCAGATTCCTCAAGGCCGACTTCGCGGCCTGGGGCTTAACGCCGGTGTAGTGGCAACGGCAGCGAGGCAGGACAACTTTTTCAATACCGCTCTCCTGCCCGGGTACGCGCGGCTCGATCTCGGCTCCTATTATGAGTTCCGTATCACCGAAAAACAGAAAATGCGATTCAGCCTTAACGTGCAAAACGCACTCGACCGAACTTACTATCTTGCCAGCAGCAATGGAGCGGATCAGATCCGGCCGGGGTCTCCGGTATCTGTGCTGACCGGGCTATCCTGGACATGGCGATGAAGAAACAAGTTCACAAAGCTTTGTTGCTAGTGATCATTATGGCCACGCTTTTGATCTGTGGCTGCCAACGACCTGTACGCTCGCTTCACGTAGAGCAGGAAGCGTCTCCGGTCGCAGGTACGAGCCTTGTGCCGCAAGCGACACGGCTGTCTTCAGGAGGACTTCTTATCAGTTGGCAGCGACCGCTGGAGAGCGGCGGATACTCGTTTGAGATGGCCGTCCGTAATGGAAAAAGCTGGTCCGATGTGCGAACGATTGCAGGCGGGAAGTACCTGAGCATGTTCACAGCGGATTTGCCGGCGGTCGTCGAATTGCCGAACGGAAATCTCCTTGCCTATTGGGAACTAAAGGCAGCAACCAAGGACGACCCGTACGCCACGACAATCCGAACAGCGGTATCGGCTGACGAAGGCAGAAGCTGGGAGCAGCCGCTCACACCTTATGGGGAGAATTTGGCTGGGCAGCACAGCTTTATCTCGTCCTTTCCCGATGGCGACGGGGTTGGTTTGGTATGGCTGGATGCCGCAGAACAATCCAAGCTTCAACTCGCGCTGAAAGCTGAGAAAGGCCCGATGAGCGGCATGAAGATGGGCTCGATTGGCCTGCGCTACGCGGCGCTAAATGCCGCAGGAAAGGTCACTGGGGGATTCTTTGTTGACCCCATCACCTGCGAGTGCTGTCCTACGAGTGCCGCCGTAACCGACCGCGGTCCTGTGGTGGTCTATCGGGGGCGCCAAGAGGCGAGCGGAACAAAGCCGTCTGAAGTCGATCCCAGCCGGCCTACGGTGCGGGACATCTACATCAGTCGAATGGAAGGTGAGAGGTGGACTAAACCCAGGCTGGTTCATGCGGACAATTGGATTATTAACGCCTGTCCCGACAACGGGCCAAGAGTCGACGCGCATGGAAATCGGGTGGTGGTGGCATGGTGGACGGCGTCGGACGATCAACCCAAGGTGCTGGTTGCATATTCTGGGGACTCGGGAGACACATTTACTCAACCGTTTCGAGTGGACGCTGGCAGAGGCGAGGGACAAGTAACCGTGGTTCTCTTGCCGGATGGGAGGTCCGCCATCGTCGGCTGGCTTGAGGATGGGATGACCTGGGCCAAGTTGGTTCGCGACACCGGCGAGACATCGTCGGCCGTCAGCCTCGGTCCAGCGCCAAGACATTCGCGTCTCGCACGGTGGATCGTCAACGGCGACAAGAATGTCACTGCGATTTGGACCAGAAAGGACCACGATTTGCCTGCCGTGAGTGTTTCGCGTATCTCGTTTTGAGTTGAAGCCGCCCGGCAAGGAAAGATCTGATTGCCTAGTTCGGCTTCAATTCCGTGGTTCTTGGCCGCCGACCTGGTCAGATGCTTCACGCGCGAGAACGGAGTGTCACGTCTGGTTACTCGATCAGATAGAGATCGCACAGGGAACGACCGACAGCCTGGGTTATCCGCGGATGCAAGTTGATAGGCAAGAGGCCTTGGGGTCGTGGGGTGGAGCGGGCGAGACGAAACGGGTAAAAACGGCGCTGCTTCGCGCACGGTGAGATCAGGATGGCGAAAAAGTTGGCCTTCGTTGCAGTGTTGATCGCGGCTCTCGTGCTGTGGCTCGTGGTCGCCAGCATGGTGCGTTCGGGGCTGAGCGCACGAGTCAAACCCAGTGAATGGGAGATCTGGACTGCAACTCGCTTGCGCAGTCTTGCCATACCGCGTGAGCAGAAGATGCAGAAGAACCCTTTTTCAGCAAATGACCTATTGCGGAAGGAAGCACGCGAACACTTCGCCGATCACTGTGCAAGTTGTCATGCGAACGACGGCAGCGGCCAAACAGTTCTCGGTGGAGGACTGAGTCCGCAGGCGCCCGACATGCGGCTCCCTGCCACTCAGACGAAAAGTGACGGAGAACTGTATTCCATCATTCACAACGGCGTTCGCTTTTCCGGAATGCCCGCATGGGGAGTTGAAGGAAAAGACGATGACAGTTGGAAGCTCGTGCTGTTCATCCGTCATTTGCCGCAAGTGGGCGAGGACGAGATTCGAGACATGGAGAAGTACAACCCAAAAAACGACGCCGAAAGAGCCGAAGAACAGGAAGAGGAAGACTTTCTGAGCGGCAAGTCGGACGGTACGTCGGGAAATCAACATACGCACCAACACTAAGGAGGCAACTATGCGATCTATCGTTTCTACACTCTGCGTTCTGCTGTTTCTGTCCGCGCTCGTGTTCGCTCACGGCAACGAAAAGCACGTGATGGGCATGGTCACAAAGGTCGAAGACGGCTCGGTCGTCGTGAAGACAAAGGAAGGGGACAAGACTGTGATGGTCCTGTCCACCACAAAGTTCGTGAAAGGTACGGCAACAGTCACACAAAAGGACGTTCATGTCGGCGACCGAGTCGTGATCCACGCCATGCCGATGGGCGATATGCTACACGCCACGGAAGTGAAGATCGGCACCGCCCCGGCGCCTCAACATCAGCACTGAGAGTGATAGAGAAGCAGGAGTCCCCAACTGAAAGTCTCTGAACAAGACGGCACTCGGTCAGGAAAGCTAACAGCTCTCGTGCTGTTGGTTCTCTTGTGGACCGGAATACTTGCGCCGTTTGCGTTTGCTCTTCAGCCCGAACAGGTTCCGGCTTGCTGTCGACGCGATGGAAAGCATCATTGCGCCATGCGCATGCAGTCGCGCGTGGAGGACCAAAGTCCTGGATTCCGGACAAAATCCGAACCGTGTCCGTATCAAGCAGCGAATGTGGCGCGGTGTGGCGTTGCGCTGTCGCTTCCCTGTAGGCTCTCTCTCGTTGCTGCTTCTCCAAGAAATTACCTTCTCTGCGCAGCGCAACTGCGTAATGTTTCCAACCTGCACCTAATTACCCGCACAGAACGCGGCCCTCCCCTCTTCGACTAACGCTCTCCTGCTAACCGCATTCCTGACGATTTCGTCCGGACGTGGACGCCGCCGGGTTGCCTCGGTCTGCCGGCAGGAGGTGTTTGGCAACTGCACCAAGAAACAAAATCGAGGAGAGAATATGAGATTGAGGGTGTTGTCATTCATCGGAACACTGTTGGCGAGCCTGGCTCCTTGCGCTCTTGTGCACGCGCAGCAAATTCGTGGGACAGTGAAGGACACTACGGGCGCGGTGATCGCTAACGCAGAAGTACAACTCGTGTCGGCGGGTAAGGTCGTCTCGCAGACACAAACCGACGCCATCGGGCAATTCATTCTTAAGTTGCCTGAGACCTCGGCTCACAACCAAATCGTCCCATCCACCTATCAGATCAAGGTGACGGCCGATGGGTTTGACTCCTACAATCGCGACCTCCGCTTGGAGTCATCGGCAGACATGCGCCTTTCTCTGGTCCTCGAGGTCGCACGTTCTCTGCAGTCGGTGGATGTAAACGAGAAGCTGACGGCCTACCAGGACCGTTTCGACATCAATGAGGTGCGCGACAGCCCGGCCCGCGACGTTGGAGAAGCCCTTACTGCACTCGATGGAGTGTGGAAAATCCGCAAGGCCGGTATCGCCAACGATCTAGTGATCCGAGGGTTCCAGCAAAACAACATCAATGTGATCGTGGATGGCTCCCGGACCTACGGCGCCTGCCCAGGACACATGGATCCGGCGATACAACACGTGGACTTTGCGGAAGTTGAGCGCGTAGAGCTCACAAAGGGCGTGTTTGACGTCGAGCATCAGGGCAGCCTGGGGGCCACGGTAAGTGTCATCACCAAGACTCCCGGCGCCGGACTGCGGGTCACGCCTTCGTTTGCCAGTGGCTCGTTTGGATACTACAACCCGAGCATCACCGCGTCCTATGGCAAGCAATCCTTCCGCATTCTGGGCGGCTATTCGTATCGCACTTCGGATCCTTATAAAGATGGTTCCGGCCGCCTTTTCACCAGTTACGCAAACTATCGCCCCGGCGAAGAGAGCCAGCGGGCATTCGATGTCAACACCGGGTGGATGAACGTCGAGTTCCAGCCGGCAGAAAACCAACAATTGTCGGTTGCCTACACTCGCCAACAGGCGGGTCTGATTCTTTATCCCTACCAGACGATGGATGCCAATCACGACAACGCCGACCGGGCAATTGTGAAATATGCCATCAAGGACCTGTCGTCGAGCATCCGCGATGTGCGTGTCGAAACGTACCTTACGCAAGTAAAGCACTTGATGGATAACTCGCTCCGCACCTCGGCCATGGGTGGTACGTGGACCATGATGGCGAATGCAGCTTCGCGTGCTGTGGGAGGGAGTCTGGAAACCGACATCGGTCGAGATTTTACGTTCGGGGTGGAGGGTTACTACCGCAACTGGAACATGCCGGGCTATATGAGGATGGGAGGCGTGCTGATGGTCAACCAGACTCTTCCCGATGTGGGTACGCGGACATTTGGTTCCTTCCTCAACTACCACCATGCCCTGTCCGATAAGTTCCGGTTGGACGGAGGCGCACGGTTCGACCACGCAGCCATGGAGGCTATGGCTGCCAACGCTTCGACCGACCTCTATTACATGTTCCACGACACGCGCCGTACGAGCAACCACGACAACTATGGATCAGGCAACCTCCGGTTGACTGCTAGGCTGCCCGGCTCGACGGAATTCTTCATCGGTGCTGGCACGACCGGCCGGTTGCCGGATGCGGAAGAACGCTACATTAGCCGCGGCGGTATGGGGGCAGGCGCCAATGTTGGCGATCCCCTGCTTCCCGTTACGCGCAACACCGAAGTGAGCACCGGGTTGGTCCTCAAACACGGCCGCTCCTACGTGCGGCCTGACTTGTTCTATTCCAATCTTTCCGACTACATCATCACCAATGATCAGCCAGCGCTTAACGGAATGGGCGGCTCAAGCGCTCGCTCCTACACCAACGTGGACGCCAGGATTTACGGAGGCGAGGTTAGTTATGCCGTGGCCCTTCGCGATCCCCTTTCTCTTTCCGGAGGCGTGTCTTACGTACGCGGCACGTCAGACCAGAAGATTGATGCAGGCGTGATGAGCACTCGTCTACCTGAAATGCCTCCACTGCGGACGTGGGCTGCACTGCGTTACGTGTACAAGACGCTCTTCGCGGAAGTCGGCGGAACCGGAGTGCGACGGCAATCACTCGTCAACACCGACTTGCAGGAAACGCCGACCGCTGGTTATGGCCTGATGGACTTGAAGCTGGGGTTTGCGCATCGCAAGTTTTCTGCCAGCTTCAGTGTGGACAATCTTCTCAACCACTACTACTACGAACATCTGTCCTACTATCGGGACCCATTCGCATCCGGTGTGCGGGTGCCCGAACCGGGACGCAATTTGTTCGTGCAAGTGAAGTACGCATTTTAGGTCACGGCCAGCAGATTCTCTCTGGCCCTAGCTTTCGGTCCGATGATCGCCAAAGGAGTTTGAAATGAACAAGCGGATGCAGATTCTGCTCTGTCTGATTTTGGTGGCTGTCTCTTCCTATGTGCCAGCCGACATGGCGACAAAGAAAGGCGCCACCAAGCGCAAGTCGGAGAGCATTATCAGTCCTGAACCAGGCTCTATAGTTATCCCCGGTCTGGCTTTAACCAAGGGATCGCCGCGAGATTTAGTCATGCGTGAACTGAAAACGTTGTACCAGTTGCATCAGTTGAAGAGCCACGATGGCGCTGAAGATTCCTGGCTGATCACGGAGAGAGAACACGACGACAATTATCTTGGTGTCGTGAGCTTTGCAGACGGGAAGATCCGGCGCGTGGCCCGGTTTCGCAAATGGACACAAGACGAAGACTCCGTCGAACTCGCACAACGATTGTGTGACCTGGTCGAGCAATTGACAGGCCAGCGCGGCGGGCATCTCGAAGTCACCGCCAAGACCAACGACAGCGGCAAGTACACCGTCCGGGGGATTGAGATGATTTCGGGCGACAAACGCATTTCGCTCAACCTGATCAGCCACGCGGATGAATCCGATCCAACCTCGCGGCAGGTCGAAGTTCACCTGGACGAGGTGGTGCAATGAAGTCCGGCCTGTCCCTAGCTCTAGCGTTGATTTTGTTGTTAGCGGCCTTAGCTTGTAGCCATCGCAAGACCTACCCTTTGCAGGGGGAGGTCAGAGGGAAAGATCTGACCACGAACGAGGTCACCGTGAACCATGGCGATATTCCCGGGTTCATGCCGGCCATGACGATGCCCTACAAAGTGAAGAACACGGCGATGTTGCAGGAGCTTCAACCCGGGGACAGAATCGCAGCCGAGATCGTCGTCAGCAAGGACGGGAACGATTATTGGCTCGAAGATGTTCGCATTACGGACGAATCCAAGCGCGGCAAGGTCAAGCCTGCCGAATCGCACATGCTCATGCCCGGAGAGAGAGTGCCTGATGTCTCACTTGTGAACCAGGATGGACAAACGATCCATCTCAAGGACTTCTCCGGCAAGGCGGTACTAGTCACATTCATTTATACGCGCTGTCCAGTACCCACTTTCTGCCCTCGTCTAAGCAGTCAATTCGCCAGAATCCACAATGAACTGAAAGCGACTCCCAACGACTGCAGCAATACGCACCTGCTGACGATCAGCTTCGATCCGAAATACGATACTCCGGCAGTCTTGCGCAAATACGGACTTGCTTATCTGGAAGGCGACGCCTCCGGTTTTTCCCAATGGGATTTTGCAAGCACCAAAGAGATAGACATGCGTCCGCTGGCGCAGGCTTTCGGTCTCGACTACCAGGAACAGGACAACCAGATCTCTCACACCATGAATATCGCGCTGATTGCGCCAGATGGAACGCTGGTGAAGTCCTGGTCGACGGAGTGGACTTCTGACGAACTTCTCAAGGCACTCCGGCAAGCGGCCCACGGTTCTGCGAAAGGATGAGACCGATGCGACTAGCCAGACGGCTGGTCTGCTTGCGGCCTTTGCCCCTCGGGATTTGCCTCGTGCTTGCCATGACAGCATGTTCGAGCAAGCAGCAAGCCGGAATCGACCCAGAGGAAGTTAGTGCCGGTGAGTACGCCTATGAGGTGCACTGTGGGGAATGTCACGAACAGCCTCATCCCGACTTGCTGAAACAACCGCCTAATCTGCACGGGATATTCAGCCGGAAGACTCTGCCTAGCGGAGCACCCGCGACGGACGAACGAGTGAGAAAGACGATCATCGAAGGCCGAGGGACCATGCCGGCCTTCGACAAGAGACTGAGCAACGAGGAGTTGGATGAACTGGTGCAATATCTTCACACATTGAAATGAGTATACGATGAAGCTGACTGTATTGATGACGATTGCCGGCATAGTGCTGCTGGGAGCGGCGCATGACGCGGAAGCACAGGCGCTTACCCCGGCACAGATGGAAAGCTACCACCGCTTGACCAACCAATTGATCGCGCCGTGCTGCTGGCGGGAGCCGATTGCGATTCACCGCTCCCCCGAGGCACAGCAAATGTCAGAGGAGACTGCGAGCCTGTTGGCCAACGGCCGCACGGAGGACCAGATCAGGGCTATGTATGTAGCGCGTTACGGTGCCCGCATCCTTGCCGACCCACCAGGACAGGACTGGTACTGGCTCAACCTGATCCCTTTTGCCTTGCTGATCACCCTGATGCTCGCCGCAGCCGTTCGCCTCCGTTGGCTCGTTTCAGGAACTCCCCCTGTGAGTCGTGCTGCGTCGCCTGAATTCCTGGCACAGGTCAGGACGGAGACTCAACACGATTGGTGATGGGCAGGAAGAAAAGAAGAGATTGACAATCAGATTCTGGAAGATCGAGATCAGGACATACGAATATGGCAAACCGACGGGAAGTAATGAAGATAATGGGAATGACCGCAATCGCGGGTTTGTATGGCGGTTACCCGACGACCTCACTTGGACAGCCAACCGATGGCCAGATTATGAACTCGAAGCCCTGGCCCCCCTTACCTGATTTTGATTCCTTGGACGATTTTGGTCGCAACTACTTTCCCCGCGGGGTCTATGAAGAAGCCCGCACGCAAAAAGAATTCGACCTTCTCGAGATCACCTACGCCAGCGATGGACTCCCGGTGCGCGGATTGTTAATCAAACCGAAAAAGCCGGGCACAGGAAAATGGCCTGTGATCATATTCAACCGTGGAGGCAACGGCGATCTAGGGCGAATCACGGATAGTGGCCAACCTTGCTGCCGCGTTAACACGTCGTGCCTTGACGTCGCTGATCTCTACCAGTTCGCCAAGGCTGGTTTTGTCGTCATTGCCTCCGACTACCGCTACCAAGGCGTCACCGCCAAACGGGACGAGTGGGGCGGCGTTGAAGTCGACGATGTTCTCAACCTTGTATCGGCACTGAAGTTACTCGACTATGTGGACCCGGAGCGGCTGTACATGCTCGGCCTGTCGCGAGGCGGCACCGAGACCTATCTGGCGATCAAACGAGGCGTTCCGATCAAGGCCGCCGCCGTCATCGGGGGCGTTACCGACGTGAAAGCATGGGTGGATACGCGGCCCGAGATGGGCATTGTCGACGGGAATGAGTATATCGATGGCTTTGCCAACATCTGGCCAGATTATGAGCATCGCGCTGAACAACAGTACCGGGCACGGTCAGCCGTCTACTGGGCCGACCAGATCAACGTGCCTGTTCTGATTCTTCATAGCCGCACCGACAGATTGGTCCCGGTTACGCAAGCTCTCCGAATGGCACAGGCACTTCAGGAAAATGGCAAGGTGTACTCGCTCCATATTTACGACCGCGATGGCCATCCCTTGCCGCAGAACCGCGGCGACCGCGATCGCATGATCGTGGATTGGTTCAACCGAGCTAGCCAGGTCGGTTAGTAACGAGGTGCTCGGCGAAGCGGCTGGTGCGTGAAGAGGCGAAAAGGTAATGGGCGTGACGACAACACCGGTAAATTCCGTCCTGGCCGATCTTGAACCCGGCCAGGCCGCCGTGATTGACGAAATTGCTTTGCCCACGGAGACCCAGGAGTTTCTGCGGCGCTTCGGCTTCTCTCCCGGCGTGGAAATCACGGTCTCCCGGCGTGCTCCGTTTGGCGACCCGACCGCCTATCGAATTGATGGGGCGGAGATTGCCCTGCGCGCCGAAACGGCGCGACACATCGTTGTAGTTCCACTATCGTCTTTAGAAAAGGAGTCCGGGTAGTGCCACCATCAACTACAACCCAGGAGGTGCGCACTTCACCCGCTGAGCTACAGCGAGTCCGCACCGTGGCCCTGATCGGTCCCCCCAATTCGGGCAAGTCCACGCTCTTCAACCGCCTGACCGGCCTTCGCCAGAGCGTCGGTAACTATCCCGGTATCACTGTTGAGCATCGCTCGGGAAGCATCCTTGTGCAAGAAGAGCAAGTCCGCGTGATTGATCTCCCGGGCGTGTACAGCCTCTCGCCGTTCTCGGAAGACGAATGCGTGGCCGTCGATGTGCTGAAAGGACGCATGGCGGGGACTCCTGTTCCAGATGCAGTGTTACTTGTGCTGGATGCAACCAACCTGACGCGACAGCTTGCTCTTGCCATCTCGGTCATCGCGTTTGGTTTGCCGACACTGGTGTTGCTGAACATGGCTGATCTTTTTGCCAAGCGCGGCGGAACGATTGACCCGCTGAAGCTGGCCCAGGAGTTGGGAGCGCCAGTGGCCTTGGTAAGTGCGACCCAGGGGACAGGGTTGGAGACGATAGAGCGCTTCCTCGAACAGAAAGGTGATGCTAAGGAAATCACCCAGTTCCCAATCCTCAACAGACCTTCGCAGAGTCGTTCATGGGCTTCTCAACTGGAAAGACGCGCTGGGTACCGCCCACCCCTTCCCGCCGAGTGGACTCGCCGTCTGGATGCGCTTGTGCTCCACAGAATATGGGGCCCGCTCATCTTTATTGTTGTGGTTGGCGCGGTTTTCCAGTCCGTCTTTGGGCTGGGTCAGCCTCTCAGCAACGCCCTTCAGAATCTGCTCAACCTGTTCGGTCAGAAAACCGCGGTCATGATTGCTCAACCGTTCCTGCGATCGTTGTTGCTCGATGGCATCTGGAAGGGCGTCAGCTCGGTGTTGATATTCCTGCCCCAGATTCTCCTGCTGTTCCTGTTCATCGGCCTGCTGGAGGACTCTGGCTATCTAGCGCGCGCTGCTCTGATCTCGGACCGTACCATGCGCAGCGTTGGATTGAACGGCAAGGCCTTCATTCCTCTTCTTTCGGCCTATGCCTGCGCCGTTCCTGCCATCATGGCCACCCGCACGATCGAGAACAAGCGTGATCGGCTTGCAACCATCCTGATTGCGCCATTCATGACGTGCTCTGCGCGCCTGCCCGTCTACACGCTGCTGATCTCTGCCTTCATTCCCGAACACCGGGTGATTGGGCCGTTGCTGGGTTCGCGCGCGTTGGCGATGCTGTCGCTTTACGTATTGGGATTCCTGGTGGCCATTGGCACGGCGAAGATTCTCAAGTCTTCGGTGCTTAAGTCCGCTTCAATCCCATTTGTCCTGGAACTGCCTGAGTATCGCTGGCCCACCTGGCAGTCCATCGGCCTCCGGTTGCTGGACCGCGGGCGCGTTTTCACCCGGCAAGTGGGCACCGTCATTCTGGTCGTGTCGCTCGTGATATGGGCTTTGA
>Ga0335081_10011461_pt1 | contig 14348 bp, 11 predicted proteins | sample Lox_Sample_35_FD_206713 | JGI IMG/M metagenome (GOLD analysis project Ga0335081, IMG submission 206713) | Soil microbial communities from Loxahatchee National Wildlife Refuge, Florida, United States - Lox_Sample_3.5 | ecosystem: Environmental > Terrestrial > Soil > Wetlands | place: USA... | reverse complement strand
GTGGCGAGGTAGGCCTGGCGGGTCTGGTTGAATGCCTGTCCTTGTGGTGGAAGAACTGCCATCGAGCCCTATACCCAGTTCTGACGCCCGTTGAATCCGCTAACTACTTACCGCTCACCGGTCCCAGTTGACGGATCAATTGAATTACGGCCGGACCAATCGTGACGAAAATGATCGACGGCAGAACAAAGATTACCAGCGGGGGAACCATCTTAATCGTGGTTTTTGCAGCTTGTTCTTCGGCGCGTTGCCGGCGTTCCGTGCGGAGGGAATCAGAATGCACGCGGAGAGCCTGTGCGACGCTGGTACCAAAGCGGTCGGTCTGGATCAGTGTACCAACAAGGGAGCGGATGTCGTCAACACCAGTTCTTTCCACCAGATTGCGCAGAGCTTCGGCGCGAGGCTTGCCGGCACGCATTTCGAGATTGACCAGGTGGAACTCGTCGCTGAGATCGGGATGGGCATGGTGCAAGTCCTGGCCGACCCGCATTAGGGCCTGATCGAGGGCTAGTCCGGCTTCGACGCAGATAACGGTCAGGTCGAGGGCGTCGGGTAGTCCGAGACGGATTCGATTCTGCCGGTCTTTAATCATGCGCTTCAAGACGAAGCGCGGGAGAAGGAATCCGAGTGCGGGAACGCCGACCAGAAGTGGAACGTTGTCGAAGCCCAGAAAAGCCGCAACTCCGATGAAGCCGATGGCAGCCATGAGCACTCGGGCGCCGAAGTAATAGTTGACGTCGCCGGCATCGCGGAATCCAGCTTGGATAAGCAGCTTGCGGGTTTCCGAAACGTCGGCAGGCGAGAGCGGGATTGCCTTGCTGAGCGGATCAAGCGCCTGTTCGAGTCGCTCGCGAATGGCCGGCTTGCTCTCGACGGGCTGGGCTTGCTGTCCTCCAAGGGCCCGCAGACGGGCTCCCAGCACGGAACTGGGCGTCACGACGGCTGCGCCGAAGGCGAACACCGCCATCACGACGGTGACGAATATCACGATGATCAACAGCAATGGCATGACTACACCTGAATCCGTATGATCTTCCGGATTACGAAATATCCAACGGTTTGCAAAGTAATTCCGGCCACAAGCAACGTGTGGCCGATCGGATCCGTAAAAAGCGGGCGGATGAAGCCAGGATTCAACAGCAACATAGAGACGACGATGATCGGCGGCATTCCCATCAGCAAAGCCATAGTGAGCCGCCCCTGCGCCGTATAGACGCGAACCTGACGCTGAATCTTGAAGCGCTCGCGAATGACATACGACAGGTTATCGAGAATTTCGGCGAGGTTGCCGCCGGTTTCGCGCTGCAACATCACGGCCGTGACAAAGAATTTAACGTCGACCAGCGGAACGCGCTCGGTGAGATTCATGAGTGCATCGCGGACGGGCATGCCGAACTTCTGTTCTTCGTAGAGTTGACGGAATTCGCCCGCGATTGGTTCGGCGATCTCGCTCGTAATCATTTCGAGAGCAGTCGTGAAAGCGTGTCCGGCGCGGACGGCGCGAGCCAAGGTGTCGATGGCTTCGGGAAAGAGTTCCTCGAATTTGTCGAAACGTTTCCTTCGGCGGATCGAAACGTAGAAGTACGGAAGGATGAATCCGATCAGAAGTGCGAACCACGCGACCTCAACCCGGTTGCTGAAGAGATAAGCAACAATGCAGGCACCAACTCCCGCGACAGCCGAAAGGCCTAAAAAGTTTCCGGCACGTTGCTCCATGCCCGCTTGCGACAACATTTTCTGCAAGTCGCCTACTCGGGCCGAACGGCGCAGCAGGGTGTCGAGAACTGGAATCTCGCTCAGTTGCTCGTCCCGGAGCAGGGCGAGTTCTTCTTCAGCGGCAAGTTCCGGCGCTTTCCGCTCGTTAGCAAGACGTTCCTTGATCAGGCGGGCACGGGCGTTGCGCTGGTCGATAAACGAAAACGCGCCAAACGCAATCACCGCGACTACTGCAAAGACGGCCAGCGCAATCAGAGCTGCAGACATATAGGACCCTAAACCTCGGCTTTCGATTCAAACAGGGCGGGACGCAGGCGCGCCCCCGCCGTCGCCAGACGATCCGCAAATTTCGGACGAACTCCCGTGGCGCGGAATGCGCCGCGAACCTTCCCGTTCTCGTCGATGCCGCTGCGGTCGAACACAAAAATATCCTGCATCGCGATCGTCTCGTCGACCATGCCGGTGATTTCAGAGATATTGATGACCTTGCGCGTACCGTCCGACAAACGCGCAATCTGGATCACGGCGTGAACCGCCGAGGATATCTGGTGGCGCACCGCCCGCTCCGGAATATTGAGATTCGCCATTGAGACCATGTTCTCGATACGAGCCATCGCGTCGCGCGGAGAGTTGGCGTGAACCGTGGTAAGCGATCCTTCGTGGCCCGTGTTCATGGCCTGCAACATGTCAAAGGCTTCTTCACCGCGCACCTCGCCGACCACGATGCGGTCGGGACGCATACGCAAGCTGTTGATGACGAGTTGCCGCTGCCGAATGGCGCCTTTGCCTTCAATGTTAGGCGGCCGGGTTTCCAGGCGAACGATGTTTTCCTGTTTCAGTTGGAGTTCGGCCGCGTCTTCGATGGTGACGATGCGCTCGACATTGGGAATGTATCCGGACAGCACGTTGAGAATCGTTGTCTTACCGGCGCCGGTTCCACCGGATACGAGAATATTCAAGCGGCCCTTCACCATGGCCGAGAGCAGTTCGAGCATCGATTCGGTGAGAGTCTGATTCTCGATCATCTGCCGGGCGGTGACCGGTTCGCGTCCGAAGCGGCGAATCGAGAGGCATGGGCCGTCAAGAGCGAGCGGTGGAATGATGGCGTTCACGCGCGATCCGTCGGCAAGACGGGCATCGACCATCGGCGAGGATTCGTCGACGCGGCGTCCGACGCGCGAAACGATACGCTCGATGATCTGCATGAGGTGCGTGTTGTCTTTGAACGCGAGAGTGGTGAGTTCGAGCTTTCCCGCTTTTTCGACGTATACTCGGTCGTAGCGGTTCACCAGAATGTCGGAGATGTTGGAATCCTTCAACAGTTGTTCCAGCGGACCAAGTCCGAAGATCTCGTCGAGAATCTCGCGCGACAGGCGTTCGCGCTCGGCGAAGCTGAGGGGAACGACCTCGCCGTTTACCGCGCTGCGGATAACGACCAGAACTTCGTCACGGGCCGAATCGCCGGAGGTCTTGCCAAGTTTTTCAAGATCGAGACGGTCGAGAATCTTGCGGTGCAGGTCGGCTTTGACCTGCTGGTAATCGGTGCGCTCGAAGGATTGAAGATTTGCCATAGCCCCTTACATCCTAAACCGACTTGAATAGCGACCAAGCAGCGCGTTTCACTTCCGCATCGTTGCGTGTCAATTCCTGCGCCAGTCCGGCAAAGCAGCGCGCGATTTCGGAATTGCGCTGATCCATGACCGGCGTTCCGCGATCGATGGCATTCGACACGGCGAAGTATTGATTGGGAACGTGCCATATCAGCTTGGCTCCCACCGCGGCCTCGGCGTCAGCTTCGCTGAAGCCGGGAACCTTGCGGTAGCGATTGAGAACCAGCCGCACGCGTTCGCGGCTTCCCGTCTCTCCGAGATATTGCTGCACGCGGGCGGCGCTCCACAACGAAGCCACATCGCTGCAAGCGACGAGCAGGACCGTTTCCGACAGGCTCGCAATCAGGCGGCTGGCGGCATCGAAGCGAGACGAAGCATCGACCACCACGTAGCGATAGTGCGTGACCAGCATGTCGAACAAACGGACAAATTCGGCGGTCGATGGATCCACGGCTGCCGGAACGTTCGTGCCGGCGAGCAGCTGCAATCCACCGCTATGCCGCGTCATGAAGCTTTCGAGCAGGGAAGCGTCCATGCGGTGTAGATTGCGAGTGGCATCGGCCACAGTAAAGACCGGCTTCAGATTCATGTGCAGCGCGGCGTGGCCAAGAGGAGCGAGATCCACCAGCGCCGTTTGCCCGTACGCCGATTGCAGGGCCAGAGCGAGATTCACCGCGACCGTCGTAGCGCCATTTCCACCTTTGGCGTTGATGACGGAAAACACCTTTCCGCGCAGCCCTTCCTGCTTTCCGCGGCGCTGCGCGGTTGTGAGACGAACGAAGGCTTCGAGCAGATCCGTAGTGTTTGTAGGACGCTCGATGAACTCGCGGGCCCCAGCACGCATGGCATTGACGATCACCTGTGGGTGATTCAGGGTGCCGATGGCGAAGATGGCCGTGTCGGGCAGTTCCTGATGGAGCAGTTCAATCGCGCGGAGGGCTACAGGGGCGTTATCGGTTGGAATGTCGACTAGAGTTACATCTGGATTAGCCGCGCGCACGCGCCGTGTAATCGGGTCGGACGCCGCCACCGGAAAATTAGCGCAGGTATGCACCGTGCGGGCCACGCTGGTCCCGTCGACGAGCACCTGAAGAAGCGCGCGCTGTTCATTGTCGGTGGCGACGATAACGACTGAAAGCTCTGGCATAGTTCCTTGCGGCTTTTACTTTCCACTTGCGCTTGCCTGGCGGTTTCCAGCGAGGAAATCGCGACTACTTGCTCTTATCAAACTTGCTTGGGTCCATGTACGGCTGAGGAGTCTTAGGCCCGGCCGGTTGTTCTGTATTCGGCGAAATGCGGTGCACCGTGCACAATACCATCAGCTCCGAATTGCTCTTTTGAATGCTTTTGCTGCGGAAAAAGGTCCCGAGAATCGGGATGTCGCCAAGCCCGGGAATCTTGTTGTAAATATCGGTTACGCGATTGTCCATCAGGCCGGCAATCACGAAGCTCTGGCCGTCCCGCAATTCAAATTCGGTTTCCGCTTTGCGCGTGCTCAGAGCGGGGACGGTGAATCCGGAGATCGTCAGCGCGTTGGCGAAGTCGAGCGTGCTGACCTCGGGTGCCACCTTCAGATGGATGTTCCCATTCGGCATGATCTCGGGCGTAAATTGCAGCCGCACTCCGAATTCCTTGAATGAGATTGTGACTGCGGTAAATCCCGCGCCCGGCTGCACAATGGGGAAAGGGAATTGTCCGCCGGCGAGAAAGCTGGCCTGCTTCCCGTTCAGCGCGATCAGGTTCGGCTCGGCGAGAATTTGCAGCAGATTTTTGGTTTCGAGTGCCTGGACGATCGCGCCGAAATTGATGTCGGGACGGAATACAAACAGATTCAGGACATTTTGAATGGTCTGGCTTTCCGACGTGGTCTGGCCATTTAGAGTAGTCAGATTCTGCTGGCCAAAGCCGCCAAACTGTCCCGTGGTTATGGTGCCAATCGTGTTGGTCGCGCCGGTCGAGAGGAAGTTGACGCCCAACTGCGTGAGCACGGTGCGGTCAACCTCGGCGAATTTCACCTGCAGCAGAATCTCCTGCGCGCCAACCGGGCCAAACGTCAGCACATTCACGACTTTCGGAGAGTAGGCTCCCGCGAGTTCTCCCGCGCGTTTGGCGACATCTTCATTGGAAACATGCCCGGAAAGGACAATGGCCGCACGCGAGGGCGTCACAGAAATCTGCTCGTCCGGAAACACGCGGTGCTCTTCTTCGGCGCAGGCGCTGACATCGACATCCACGCGGAGATCGAAGCTGCGAGAGCGCTCCAGTTCATCCCAGATCAGAAGCGAAACTTCGCCGGGAGCCTTGCCATGCACCAGAATCTGCGTCGGCGTGATGACCTGGGCAAAGGCGATGGAAGGATCGGTGATCGATATCCGCTTCAGGCGCTCGGTCGTATTGATTAGAAGCGATTTGCCTACCATGACCCGCAAGGGCGCGGATCCTTGCACTTGCTGCGACTGGCTAGGGAGAGTCGCGGTCTGTGTTTGTGTCGGAGGCGGAGTCTGGGACTGGGGCGTGGTTTCCGCCTGTTGCATAGTTTCGGCGGACGCGGTGAGAACGAATGCAGCCGCAAGCAGCAGAGCCCCCAACGACGAAGTGCGGAATTTCATTTTCAGATGGGTCTCCGTGGAAGGAAACTTGACAGTGAAACGTGAGGTAGATTGCGGACCACCACCCGTAAAAATCACTTGGACTCGCACCCCTTGTCGCCACAATTCACAACGTCGGGTTTTTTATCGCCCTGATACACCTCGACACTGACTCCGGTGGACGCCGGAGGCGGTGGTGCAACCTTAGCAGTCATGACATGATGAACAGCCGCATGCGCCGGAACCGGCGCTGCGCTCGCGCCGTAAAGACCTCTCGCGCTCGAGGATTGAACGCTGTCCTGCTTCGTGTCGAGCGGATTGCGAAGCGCAAGCTGAATGTGTCCCTCGGAACTGGCAAGCGTCAGGCGCTGGGCGTCCTCAGGCGAAACCAGCAGTGTGATCACTGCGGTGTTCTGCGCTTCGCCGCTCGATGTTCTTTCCAGAGTGTGGCCCGAGGCGAGTACTGCGACATTTTGCAGAACCGTGGTGGTTTGCTCGTCGCCAGACGCGCCGGGAGTTCCGGTGAGAAGGACGTCGACGCGGGTTCCGGGAGTGACGAATCCTGCGACCGAGACTACTTCATTTACGCGCACCGAGACGGCGCGCATGCCTGGAGGAATCAATGAAGGGAGTCCGGCGCCGGCATTCTCAGCCGCCAAGCGGTTCGGCAGAATGAATTCGCCCTTCGAGATCGGTATGATCACGCCGTGGCCCAACACCTCAGACTTCTTTCGTGGAGCGCCCGGAGGAAGGTCCGCGGCGGGAATGTGGATGACCTTGATATCTTTTTCTTCGACCCGCGCTCCGACCTGCAGGTCATCGGCGGCAACCATCACTTCCATGCCTGGATCGCCGCCGCTGCTGCCTTTCTGCAAGTTCTTATAGACGTACATACTTGTCAGCAGGCCCAGCCCGACGGCGATCACGCCGATCATCAACAAACGTGTGCGATTCATACTGATCCTTCGATGAGACTAATCTGTAGAAATTCGCGAACTGATTCGCTACTGGATCGAACTGGCAACGTTTGAGAAGACGTTGTTCGCGTTAGAGCCGATGAGACGGATGGTTCCAACGACGATGACCAGAATGACCGCCAGCATTACGGCGTATTCCGCGATGTCTTGCCCCTCTTCTTCGCACCAAAGCCCACGCATGCGTTCTAGGAACATTGTGTTTTTCTCCTGCCGCGCTTTTGAGATCAATTTAAGAATGGTTCTGCGCGAGCCTTGCTGGGAACACTGAGTGTGGCTCGCGGCCACTCGACTTACGTGCAATCATACCCGCATCTTAAGGGAAAGTGGCAAATTCTTGCAGCCCGCCGACACCCCTCGGTAATCAAGCAGATACGCGCCTTCTGAGGTTCACAAGTGTACCAAAATACGCACGCGGTATGGGGTGGAGTGGCCTTAACTTTTTGCTCGGGTCCGAAAGGACGACGACGTGGCGACGGTTCCCGCATTGACGATAGAAACGGGCGCCAGACGGCGGTAGAATCACCAGCGATCCAGACAATTGAACATATCCAGGGCCAGGTCGGGTTGGTCGCAATCCTATAAAGCCATCGGTCTGCTGTTTATCGCCGGAATTGTCACGACCCATGGATTCTTCCTGTGGCACGTCCGAGATCGCATTGCGCGTGGCGATCCGGATTTCACCGTCTTTTATACTGCCGCCCGGATTCTGCGGGAAGAGCGTGGAGCTCAACTTTATGACCCGGCGGTTCAGCACGTTGTCCAGCGCGAATTCACGTCGAACGCGCTCATCCGGCGCGGGCCGCTGCCGTTTATCCATCCACCGTTTGAGGCCGTAGTTTTTGTTCCACTGACGTTTCTTCCATATCCTGTCGCATTTGTCGTCTGGGACGTGGTGAATCTGGTCATGCTCGTGGGAGTTGGGCTGATACTGAGGAGCCCAACAGGCCTTCTGCGGAGAATCCCTCTGTGGATCATGAGCCTGGCGTTTCTCGCGTTCTTCCCCGTCTTCGCAACGTTTCACCAGGGGCAGGATTCCGTCCTGCTGCTACTCCTGCTCGCCCTTGCTTTTCGCGCTATAGAGAGAGGCTCGGATTTCGCTGCTGGATGCTGGCTTGGATTCGGAATGTTCAAGTATCACTTGATGTTGCCGCTCGTGCTGATCCTGATTCTCTGGAAGGGAAGAAAGCTGGCATGGGGTTTCATCGCCGACGTCAGCGTCCTGTTCGCGATCTCGCTCGCTCTCGTTGGGTGGCACGGGCTTTTGGAATATCCCGGATACGCATGGCGGATCGTCTCAGTGCCGGCTTTTGGCGGGATACCGTTGAGACAGCTCCCGAACTTGCTTGGACTTTTGGGTGGCTGGCCTTCGTTAGGCGACACGGGATGGTTGGTCAGGGCCGTAGCCCTCGTCGGAGCGGTTGCCCTCTTGATCATGGTGGCATGGCTCAGGAGGTTCACAAGGGATCGGCGGTTGTTCAAACTCTGCTTTGCCTGCGCTGTGGTTGTATCCGTTCTGGCCGGGTACAGCACGAATACCTACGATCTTTCTCTGCTGCTCGTGCCATTGGCTCTGGTTGCGGATTACATTGCCGAGAAGAACTCGGAATCGGATCTGCTAGTACCCATCATTCCGTTGCTAATCAGCCCGCTCTGGTTTTTTCTGTGGCTCCGATGGGAGAGAATCAACGTGATGGCTTTCTTCCTGGTGTGGTGGTTGTTCGCGATCCGGGCCGAGATCCTGAGGACGAGGCGCGTCAAAGATACAGCCGCAGTGCCGGCTGTCTAAGAAATGTCGAAACGACTTTACTTGTTGCTCGGAGCAGTGCTGGCCGCGCTGGCGATGTGGCTGTGGATCCAGCGCATCGCGATTCCGCATCAGCAAGTGGAGTCTGCCACGCGTGGCATTCCGCGCGGGAATCTCTCTGATCTCTATCCGCGTTGGCTCGGCGCGCGCGAATTGCTCTTGCATCGTCGCGATCCCTACAGTCCCGACATCACGCGCGAAATTCAGCAGGGATACTACGGCCGCGTGCTCGATGCCTCGCGTCCGAATGATCCGAAGGATCAGCAGGCTTTCGCGTATCCGCTATACGTCGTCTTTGTGCTGGCGCCGACGATCGGGCTGCCATTTGCGGTCGTGCAGAGAATCTTCCTATATTTTCTGGTCGCGTTCACAGCGGCTTCGGTGCTCTTGTGGCTGCGCGCCCTCAAGTGGCGGATGAGCCTCGAAGCAAAATTGATTTGGATTGTGCTTGTCCTCGGATCATTCCCCGCAATTCAGGGATTCAAGTTGCAACAGCTGACAGTCCTGGTTGCTGGGCTGCTCGCGTTATCAATGGCAGCTCTTGCCAATGGACGTTTCGTATGGGCCGGTATTGCTCTGGCGATCGCGAGCATCAAGCCGCAACTCGTCTTCCTGGTGGTCCTGTGGCTCTGCATATGGGTTTTGGGTAACTGGCGCCAGCGGCGGCGACTGTTCTGGAGCATGGTCCTGTCGGCGGCAGCCCTGGTACTGGGAGCCGAGATCTTGCTCCCCGGTTGGATTCAGGAATTCCGCGCAGCTTCCGCCGCCTACTATAGCTATACGGGCGGAGGCCGCTCCGTGCTGGATGTTCTGCTTTCGCCAATTGGGGGTCGCGTCGTCTCTGCTTTTCTGGTGATCGCGCTCTTGATTGCTCTCTGGCGATGGAGGCAGGCGCCGGAAGATTCCCCGCAATTTCAGTATTCCCTCGCGCTGGTTCTGGCGACGACGCTTGCGGTCATTCCGATGTTCGCTCCCTACAATCAGCTGCTATTAATCCCGGTCCTGATGTTGATCGTGCGTGCCATTCGCGATCTCTGGACCAAATCGCCCATCTCGCGGGGCCTGACCGTGATCGCGGCTCTGGCTGTTTTCTGGCCGTGGATCGCGGCGGCTGGATTGATGATTGCGAATTTCTTTTTACCGCAGACGACAGTGCTGAACGCGTGGAAGCTGCCGATCTATACCAGCCTCGCGGTCCCGATTACCGTGCTGGCGCTCGCCTGGGTGAGCCGGAACGATTTGCTGGCGCAAAAAGACCTTCTCCAAACGCCCGCGCCCATCTTGCGGCAGGGCGCAAAAGCAGAGTAGTCTGGTGCAACAGGTGGGGCCACGTGGCATTTCTCCCGGCCAACAGTCCCGCTCCAATGACCATCCATGGCCCTGAATACCATCAGTCATCCCAGCCATCACGGCTCAGGCTCCGGGATATTTCCCGCGCTTGTCTTTGTGCAGGGCAGCGAACAAAAGAATATCGTTCTTAATCGGACTCCGTTCACGGTAGGCCGCAAGGTTGACAAAGATCTCGTGATCGCCGACCCGCGCGTCTCACGTGATCACGCCCAGATCATGCAGGAAGGCCTGGACTTCTTTCTCGTCGATCTTGGCAGCAAGCACGGGACTTTCGTGAACGGCGAGCGCATCCAGCGGCAGAAACTGGAGCGCGGAGACCGACTGGAGTTTGGGGCGCGCGATTCGGCGTATGTGCTGTTCAATCCCGCGCACGCGACTTCGAACACCGCCCGCGAATTTCTCAGCCAGATCTCCGTCATCGGCATCAAGCCGGAGACAACCGAACTGGAAACGCTCCGCCTCTTTCTGGAAGCCGCGCGCAAGCTGAATACCGCGGGCGTGCTCGAAGAGATCCTCGTCACCATGCTCGACGTCACCTTGCAATTGACGCAGGCCGAGCGCGCATTCGTTTTTCTGAAGGACGAAGAGGGCAATCTGCGGCTTTCAGCTGGACGCAACAAGAATAAAGAGCCACTGCTCGACGACAAGACCATTTCGCACTCGATCCTCGAAGAGTCGATGCGGTCGAACTCGGAATTTCTTCTAACCGATACGAGCCAGTCGCTCGACATGGCAGGACGGCAGAGCATTGTGGCGTACGATCTGCGCACTGTAGTCTGCATTCCGCTACGTAAGTTGCAGGTTCAGGCGACGCGCGACGCGCAGACTCCGGTTCCTTCGTCTGCCTCGGCGCAGGCGATGGGGGTTCTTTATGTGGATTCGCGATTCGCCTCGCGAGACATCACCGGGGTCGGCCACGACATTTTGCATGCGATCGCGACAGAAGCGGCGTCGCTCATCGAAAACGCCCGTCTTGTGCAGGCCGAAGAAGAGTCGCGCCGGTATCAGCAGGAACTCAGTATTGCGGCGAGCATCCAGCAGCGGCTCATGCAGGTGAAGATTCCCGAAGTGCCCTTCGCACGGCTGCGCGGAAAGAATCTGCCTTGCAAAGAAATCGGAGGCGATTTCTTCGACGCGTTGAATACGAAAGAGGGTCTCGCCGTCGTGCTCGCCGATGTGAGCGGGAAGGGAGTTTCGGCGGCTCTGCTCGCTTCAACGCTGCAAGGGATGATCTATTCGCACCTGCTGGCTGGGATGCCGCTGCTCGACGTGATTGCCGCGGTCAACCGTTTTTTCACGGATAAGTTAGTCGGCGAAAAATATGCAACGGTATTGCTGGCCCGGCTCCGCCGCGACGGCGAACTGGAATACGTGAACTGCGGGCATGTGCCTCCATTGCTGGTATGCGCCGGGGAAGTGATCCGGCCACCGCACGGCAATGTTCCCGTTGGATTGCTCGCGGATGCGACCTTCGAGAGCGCCACGTGTCAAATGAAGTCCGGCGATCGTTTCATCCTTGTCACAGACGGCGTAACGGAAGCTGAAAACCCGGGCGGCGACTTCTTCGAGGACTTCCGTTTGGAAGCCGCCGCTATAAAGTCGCCGACGTTGGAAGGAATCTTTTCCGCCGTGACGGAGTTCTGTGCGGGAAATCCGCTAAGCGACGATTGCACGGTCGTGGAGCTGTGTTATTCGAATCCCGACAACTGAGATTAGCTTTAGCTTTTCTCGATGACTACGCGATAGTCGGTTCCCTCCCAACGATTTTCATTTGGCCAGAAGAAGGTGAAGACAGCGTCTCCTCCCGGCGGCAGGGAAGCAGTGGGCAAGTCCAGAATGTGAATTCCCAACCCAGTATCTCGAGTGTCGGTATCGTGCGTCGTTTTCCAGCTGTCGATGCTCCAATGTACGCGGGCAGGAGACAACATCACGATCCGCAAAGTCTTGTTGCGGGGGATCGAGCGCGGCTTATTGTTAAATCTCCATCCGAAAATCTGCCGGACATGTTTATTCTGCAGGTAGCGCTTCACGGTTTGCGGGGGCTGGTCAAAGACGCGTCCATCACGAATAGAGCGGCGCAGCTTGATGTACTCCGAGTGAGCCCAGACGAGCGGGCACGCGGAGCCAGTCGGCCGGCCCCGAAACAGCTCAAGAGCCGGAATATCTGAGGCGTCCCAGACCTGCTCGGGCAGAAGGCGGCTGTGACCAATTGTCGAATTCTCCATCACCGTGAGCAGGGCCTCGGCTTCGTCGACATGCCCTCCAACCAAGGCATAGTGGGCGCGCTCTCCCGCGAGCAGCGGCCAAGGACGGCCGATGCCAGTTCCGTCGAAGGCTGATCCGTCGCGATGCTCCCCATAACCGTCGCCGTTATACCGGTACCAGCACGGTCCTTGCGGGAGTTCGACTGCGAGCAACGCGTCGATCGCGCGCAGCGTATTGAGAATTCGCGGATCGTCAGGCGCGCGCAATCCAAAGCGAACAAGCGCGAGCGCGTCGGGACTGATGATGTGGTACGCGCGCTCCCCATCCTCTCCCGGCGGACGGTTCTTGATCGGAACGAACCCCTGCGTCGGAGACGACGCGCCGTCGGTCTGAGGCGGGGCGATGCGGACGTAATATCCCTCGACGCCGAGCTGCTGAGCCAGGTCACTTCCGGTGGCATATACCCAGCGTTCGATGTTGTCGTTCCAGGCGTCGGCTACATCGCGCATCGTTTGAGCCTGTTCGGGATGGCCGGTCAGATTGGCAATATCGGCTGCCGCGAGCAGCGCGGAAATTTCTGCTGCTAACGTAAATGGAGAATATCCGGAATCCTCCTCCCAGCGATCCTGCTGGGTCACGGGCCCGTTGCGGACGATGAAGCTGACCGCCTTTTGCACCATCGGCCACCAGCGATTCAGCTTGCCGAGACTCTCCGGAGCTTCGCGTCGCAACAGATCGAGCAGGAGAATCGGAAATGCAGTCTCATCCATCTGCACTCCGCTCCAATAGGGACGCCCATCCAGCCAGAGATTCTGTGCCCAGTTGCCGGCGATTTCCTGGGTCGCCTCCAGATAGCGCAGCACACGGACCGCATCGTTCACGGCGCCAGCAGCAAGAAGTGCGCCTGCAGTCTCGACCAAGTCGCGAGGCCAAACCAGGTGATATCCGCCGAGATCTTCGTCACCTTTATTGAATCCCCACGGAATGGAAAGGCTGGCGATGATGCCTCCGAGAAAATCCTTAGACTCGTGCGTGCGAAGAACCGCCACTGAGGTGCGATACAGGTCATGCTGGCGCAGAGGATCGTCCAGTTTGAGAAGCTTGTTCTGCCAGCTTTGCCACTGCGAGACGAAATGTTCCCGCAATTCCGTGTAATCTTCGAAGAGTGTGGACCGCGCCTGCTGCCCGGCTTCTGTCCAGATCGCGCCAAATCCGAGTGCCAGGACAAATTCGCCGTTACAGGCTGCCAGATCGACTTCACCGCTAAAGGCGATGTTGCCGTTTTCCGCTCGCGTGTACTCCCAGTCCATTTCAAAATGCTCCGAGAGATCCTGCCAGCCATCGGACATACCGACGAATCCGACTGACATCTTTTTCCAATTCGTCGAAGAGGCGAGGCCGAGCGAGGCTCCGTCGTGCGTTGCAAAAAACATCGGAAATCCCTTGTAGTCGCCAATCCAGCCGGTATTTCCGGACCCGCAATTCGCGAGATGCGGCGAGAGCAGGGCGAATAGGCGATAGTCCGAGAGCGCGCCTTGCAGCGGCTCGAAACGGACCTTCTGCAGCACGACGTTGCGGTATGGATCGCTGAAGATCTCTTTGTGGATGCGATAGCGTCCAGAGTTGCAGGTGTTCGTCAGTTCGAAGGTCGGAACGCCAGCATCAAGTGGGACGTTCTCGAATCGGCAATGCCGTTTTTCTTCGGAGAAGAAATCGCGGCCGTTGGTCACGATGAATCCCATGTCGCGCGTGCAGGCCTGATCCACGCGGGGGAAGTAGACTTCATTCAGAATCCCATGGCTCAGCGTGAACCACACTTTGCTGTGCTGGTTGAGCGCCGTGCCGACTCCTGTTTTTGCACTCGAAGTCCAACGCGGTGGAATGCCCGGCCATCCTGGAGCATAGCGAGTCGCGGAATCGCTCATGAGCTTGCCTATCCTCGAACCTGGAATTGATCCTCGATCAAAATGAGAAATGTTTTACATCGAGGGTATTCATTCTGGCGGGAGTTGCCATCCAACCGTCTGTGTACCGAGCTGCTTTCGATTGCCATCCATCCAAAATAACTGATAACGGACCAACCAGGTCCACAAAGATG
>Ga0335081_10011460_pt1 | contig 14349 bp, 14 predicted proteins | sample Lox_Sample_35_FD_206713 | JGI IMG/M metagenome (GOLD analysis project Ga0335081, IMG submission 206713) | Soil microbial communities from Loxahatchee National Wildlife Refuge, Florida, United States - Lox_Sample_3.5 | ecosystem: Environmental > Terrestrial > Soil > Wetlands | place: USA... | reverse complement strand
GCGCGCTGGACCGCCGCCTCGAGCTCGGGGAGCGTGCAGAGGCCGAGCGCCACGGGGTGGCGCGGCTTGATGTTGGGCGAGTTCCAGTGCGTACGGTCCCGCACCGCCGCTATCGTGGGCTTCGTGGTGCCCACGAGCTTCGAGATCTGGCCGTCGCTGAGCTCGGGATGGTTCTTGAGGAGCCAGGCGATCGCGTCGGGCTTGTCCTGGCGCTTCGAGATCGGCGTGTAGCGCGGGCCCTTATGCTTAACCAGCGGCTCCGGGAGCGCTTCCTTCGCGAGTTCGAGCCGGGCCGCCGGGTCCTGCTCGCAGCGCTTGATCTCCTCGGTCGTGAGCTGGCCATTGGCGACGGGATCGAGCCCCTGCATCTGGGCCGCGACCTCCCCGTCGGCGATCGCCTGCACTTCGAGCGCGTGCAGGCCGCAGAAGTCGGCGATCTGCTCGAAAGTGAGGGCCGTATTCTCGACGAGCCAAACGGCCGTCGCCTTCGGCATCAGCGGGAGTGCCATAGTGCCTCCTAAGTATCTGATGAAACATGCACTTCCCGCATCCGCATCCGGGCCAGGCCAGCGCACGATCAAGGATAGAGAATTTAGAGGCTATATAGCCCCTCGAACCCCCGGAGGGAAGGGGCTCAAGTCAAACCGTGAGCACGATTTTTCCGATGTGCTCGGAGCTTTCCATGAGCCGGTGTGCGGCCGCGGCCTCGGCTAGCGGGAAGGTACGGTAGATCACGGGCTTCACCGTTCGCTTTTCCAGGAGCGGCCAGACCTGGCGGTGGAGGACCGCGGCTATGGCGCCCTTCTGCTCGACCGTTCGCGGACGCAGGGTGGAGCCCGTGATGGTGAGGCGCTTCAGCATCACCGGCGCGAAATTGACCTCGATCTTGTTGCCGCGGAGATAGGCCACGTTGACGAGGCGCCCTTCCATGGCGAGCGCGCTCAGGTTCTTCTGCATGTAATCGCCGCCGATCATATCGAGGATCACGTCGACGCCGCGTCCGCCGGTCTTCTCCTTGACGACCGCTAGGAAATCCGCGGATTTGTAGTCGATCCCTTGCGTAGCTCCGAGCGCCTCGCAGGCCCGGCACTTCTCAGGCGAGCCTGCGGTCGCGAAGATCTGCGCTGCCCCGAAGGCGCGCGCGAGCTGGATCGCGGTGGTGCCGATGCCGCTCGAGCCGCCGTGAATGAGCACGGTCTCGCCGGATTGGAAGCGCACGCGCTCGAAGAGGTTGGTCCAGACCGTGAAGAAGGTCTCCGGCACCGCCGCCGCCTCGACCATGCTGAGGCCTTTGGGAACGGGTAAGGTTTGCGGCACCGGGGCCACGCAATAGCTCGCATAACCTCCGCCCGCGACGAGCGCACAAACCTCGTCACCGATCTTGAACTGGTGGACGCCGAGGCCAACCGCGGCGACCCTTCCGGCGAGCTCCAGGCCGGGAATGTCGGAGGCGCCTGGCGGCGGGTCGTAACCACCCTGGCGCTGCTGCACGTCCGGCCGATTGACGCCGGCGGCCTTTACCTCGATCAGCACCTCGCCCGCGCCCGGATGCGGTGTGGGGCGGGTCGCAAGCTTCAGCACTTCGGGCCCGCCGGGCTTCGTGATCTCGATCGCGGTCATGTTGTCCGGAGGCGTGGTCATCGGCTTGTTCCTGTCGGGAATTTCATCCGGGGGCGGTGGCGGATTGCGTGTCTAGCGGGATCGCGCGAGACTGGCAACACCGGAGGAGGCGCCCAGTGGACGAAGAAGATCTGCTGCCCCAGCGCAAGAAGCCACCGCCCAAGGACTTGAGCCCGATGGCGATCGCCGAACTCGAGGGCTACATCGAAGGCCTTCAGGCCGAGATCGAGCGGGCGCGCGCCGAAATTGCCCGCAAACGTGCACAAAAAAGCGGGGCGGAGCAGCTATTCAAACGGTAACGGAGGCTGGCTAGGATTCGTGGCCGGCCTATCTCTTTATCGACCACCCCAGCCCCTCAGGAGCCCTCCATGCTCAAAGGCAAGAACGCCGTCGTCACCGGCTCGACCAGTGGTATCGGCCTCGGCATCGCCCATGCGCTCGCCGCGCAGGGCTGCGGCATCATGCTCAACGGTTTCGGCGACAAGGCGTCGATCGACAAGATCCGCAAGGATTTCGACGCCATGCACGGCATCAAATCCGGGTATTCCGGGGCTGACATGTCCAAACCCGGCGACATCCGCGAGATGATCCAGCAGGCCGAGAAGGAGTTGGGCTCGGTTGATGTGCTCGTCAACAATGCGGGCATCCAGTTCACGGCGCTGGTCGAAGAGTTCCCCGACGACAAGTGGGACGCGATCATCGCGATCAACCTCTGCGCCTCCTTCCACACGATCAAGGCGGCGCTCCCGGGGATGAAGCAGCGCAAATGGGGACGCATCATCAACATCGCCTCCGCGCATGGGCTCGTCGCGAGCACTCACAAGGTCGCCTATGTCTCGGCGAAGCACGGCCTCGTCGGTATGACCAAGGTGGTGGCGTGCGAGGCGGCCAACGACGGCGTCACCTGCAATGCGATCTGCCCGGGCTGGGTGCTGACGCCGCTCGTCGACAAGCAGATCCATGCGAGCGCCAACGAAAAGGGCACGACCTACGAGAAGGCCAAGAACGAGCTCTTGAGCGAGAAGCAGCCGATGCTGCAGTTCACGACGACCGACCAGATCGGCGCCCTCGCCGTCTATCTCGCGAGCGACGCCGCCTCCACCGTAACCGGCGCCGCAATCTCGATCGACGGCGGCTGGGTCGCGCAGTAAGGGCACTATCGCGCCGAGGACGCGGCTGCGTCCGCATCCTCTGCGCGCCCGCTTCAGCCGTCGTTAACGACCCTCCGCTAGTCTTTCCCTCGAGCGGCGTGGCGCCGCGCGGCGTCTCCCGCACCTTCTTTTCGTGTATGGTGGCGGTCTCGTTCTCCGCAGCGGGGCCATGCCATGCCCGAGATCCGCTTTCCCGGCTTCTCCACGCTGAGCCTGCACGCGGGCCAGCGGCCCGATCCCGTGACCGGCGCGCGGGCGGTGCCGATTTACCAGACCACGAGCTTCGTCTTCCGCGACAGCGATCACGCAGCGGCGCTCTTCAATCTCGAGGAGCCCGGATTCATCTATTCGCGGATCGCCAACCCGACCGTCGCGGTGCTGGAGGAGCGCCTCGCGGCGCTCGAGGGCGGGGTCGGCACTGTCTGCACCGCAAGCGGACAGGCGGCACTCCATCTCGCGATCGCCACGCTCATGGGGATGGGCGGCCACGTCGTCGCGGCGGCCTCGCTCTACGGCGGTTCCATCAATCTGCTCAAACTGACGCTGCCTCGCTTCGGTATCGAGGCGAGCTTCGTCGATCCCCGCGATCCCGAGGCATTTCGCAAGGCGATCCGCCCGGAGACGCGGCTCGTCTTTGCGGAGATCCTCGGCAATCCCGGGCTCGAGGTCTTGAACGTCCCGGCAGTGGCAGAGGTCGCGCACGCCGCGGGATTGCCGCTGCTGGTGGATGCGACCTTCGCCACGCCTTACCTCTGCCGCGTTTTCGATCTCGGCGCCGATCTCATCATGCACTCCGCGACGAAATGGCTCGGCGGCCACGGGCTCGCGATCGGCGGGGCGCTCGTCGATGGCGGGCGCTTCGACTGGGAGAAATCCGGCAAGTTCCCGACGCTCACCACGCCCTATGCCGGTTATCACGGGATCGACTTTGCGGAGGAATACGGGACGCAGGCCTTCGTCATGCGTGCGCGGGCCGAGGGCTTGCGCGATTTCGGCGCATGCATGAGTCCCGCGAACGCCTTCTATATCCTGCAGGGCGTCGAGACCTTGCCGCTGCGCATGGAGCGTCACATCGCGAACACGCGGCGCGTGCTCGAATTCCTGACGGGGAGCGATGCCGTCGCCTGGGTGCTCCATCCGGAGCTGCCGAGCCATCCCGACCACGCGCTCGCGAAGCGTCTTCTGCCGAAGGGCGCGGGGTCGATGGTGAGCTTCGGCATCAAGGGTGGGCGCGCTGCGGGCAAGCGGTTCATCGATTCCGTGCACCTCGTCTCGCACCTCGCCAATGTCGGCGACGCCAAGACGCTCGTGATCCACCCCGCGAGCACGACGCATCAGCAGATGAGCGCGGAGCAGCTTGCTGCGGCGGGGGTCGGCGAGGACATGATCCGCCTCTCCGTCGGCCTCGAGGATCCCGAGGACATCGTTGCCGATCTCGCGCAGGCGCTCCGCGCGGCGCAAAAGGCGCCGTCGAAGGCTGCGGAGTAAGCGGATGGAGCTTATCGTCGAGGGCAAGCGCGTCTTCGCGGGAACCGGCGGTCGCCCCTTCGATCCCGATCTTCCGGCTGCCGTCTTCCTGCACGGCGCCGGCATGGATCACACGGTCTGGGCACTCCAGACCCGCGCCATCGCGCATCGCGGCCGAAGCGTGCTGGCGCTCGATCTTCCGGGGCACGGAGCGAGCGACGGTCCCGCGCTCGAGAGCATCGAGGCGATGGCGGATTGGGTGCTCGCCGTGCTCGACGCCGCGGATGCTCCGGGGGCGCGGATCGCGGGCCACAGCATGGGCTCGCTGGTGGCGCTGGAGACCGCGCGGCGCGGCGCATCGCGCATCGATGCACTAGCGCTGCTCGGCTTCGTGCCGGAGATGTCCGTGCATCCCGATCTCGCCGCCGCCGCGCGGAGCGGCGCTCATGCGGCGCTCGATCTCATAACGAGCTGGGGTCTCGCCATGCGATCGCAGCTCGGTCACAACCTCGCCCCGGGCCTCTGGCTTCAGGGCGAGACGCTGCGTCTCCTCGAGCGCGCCTCGAACATAGGTCTCGCTTCGGATCTCGCTGCATGCGCTGCCTACAAGGGCGCGGCCGCAGCCGCGGCGGCGATCCGCTGTCCCACGCTCTTCTTGTTGGGTGCTGAGGACCGCATGACCCCCGCTGCCAAGGGCAAGGCCTTTGCCGAGACGATCCCGGGGGCGACAGTGACGGTGCTCCCGGGAGTGGGGCACATGATGATGATCGAGGATCCCGCCGGGACGCTGGCGGCGCTCAAATCGGCGATGTGAGCTTAAAAATAATGTGAGGCCGTCCCAATACCCCCTATGATTGTTGCCCTCTACCGGGGGTTTGGGGAGCGAGGTTGTGGGGGAACCAGGGGTCGTCGTCTCGGAGCAATTCGGGACCATTCCGGTGCGGGAGCGTGCCTGTCCGCTCTGCGGCCGGGACAATTGCGACCGGCCCTCCGGCCGGTATTCGCACGCGCCTTGGGCGGTCAAGGACTGCCGCGCGTGCGGCTTCGTCTACATCGACCGCGCCCCGGATCTCGCACTGCAGTTCCAGACCATGGCCTGGGAGCGCACGACAAAGCTCGAGGAAACGCGGCGCGCGAAGCTGCGCCCTTTCTCCTACAAGGCGAGCAAGCGGACGCGTTTCCGCATGCATTTGCTGCCGAAGCGGACAGTCCTCGGCTATGTCGCCGCTCGTATCCGCGTCGGCAATGTGCTCGATCTCGGCTGCGGCGACGGCCACGCGCTCGCGAGCTTTCCCGAGAGCTTCATTCCCTACGGCATCGAGATCTCGACCGAGGCCGCAGGGATCGCCGACCGCACCTTTCGCGCGCGTGGGGGCTATGTGATCAACGCGCCCTGCGGCGAGGGAATTGGGCATTTCCCCGACGGGTTCTTCGCCGCGGCCTCGCTCCGCTCCTACCTCGAGCACGAGGCGGAGCCGCTCGCGGTGCTGCAGGGGCTCGCGCGAGTGCTAACGGCCGACGGCTTCGCCATCGTCAAGGTACCGAACTACGGATCGCTCAATCGGCGGATCATGGGGAAGCGCTGGTGCGGCTTCCGCTACCCCGATCATCTCAACTACTTCACGCCCCGGACGTTCGCGGCGATGGCGGCGCGCGCGGGCTTCGGCGCGCGCTTCGGCCTCACTGGGCGCCTTCCCACGAGCGACAACATGTGGGCGGTGCTCGCGAAGGGGAGCGGCGTTTGACTTCGCTCTCGATCTCGGGCACGAGACGCGTCGAAGGCACAGAGGGAGCAGAGCCGGATGGTCGAGGGCGCGGAGGAGCGGCGCGGGAACTTTCCGCATTTCCTGGAGATCCCGACGCGCTGGATGGACAACGACATCTACGGCCACGTCAACAACGTCGTTTACTATTCTTACTTCGACACGGTCGTTAACGACTATCTCGTGCGCGAAGGGCGCCTGGACATTCACGCTGGGCCCGTAATCGGGATCGCCGTCGAGAGCCTCTGCCGCTTCCATCGCTCGCTCGCCTTTCCCGACGTGATCGATGCGGGGCTCCGGGTTGGGAAGCTCGGCAATTCGAGCGTCCGCTACGAGATCAGCCTCTTCCGCCGCGGCGATGCGGAGCCCGCGGCGACCGGGCATTTCGTGCACGTCTTCGTCGATCGCGGGAGCCGCCGGCCACTGCCGATTCCGGCCCCGATCCGCGCGGCATTGCAGCGATTGACATCCTCGTCGACCCTTGGTTGACGGCGAGTCCCGGATGAGCGAGCCTGCGGCAGAGCGGGCTCAAAAAGGGGTAGCGGGGGAGGGATTGTCGACGTTTCTGCGGGCGCTCGTGTCGGGGCCGGTCCTCTCCTTGGTCTGGCTCGTGCTCTGCGGCCTCTACATTCAATTCCAGCTCGGCTGGGAGAACTTCTCCTCCGGCCTGCCGCACGAGCGGGCGATCGCCATCCTCGGCGTGGTCATCCCGCTTGCGCTCATCTGGATCGTGACCGGCCTCTACGCGCGAATGCGCGCGCTGGGCGAGAGCGCCAAGATACTCGCGGATCGCCTGGACGCGCTCGTCTATCCATCGGAGGCCGCGGAGGAGCGGGCGCGGATCGTGAGCGCCAATCTCGAGGCGCAGAGCACGGCGCTCAGCACCGCAGCAGTCGCGGCCGTCGATCACCTCGACAGCGCCTCCGCGCTCTTGGCCGACCGCCTCAAGGACATCATCGCTGCCGTCACCGCCGCGGCCGACCGCGCGCAGCGCTCGGAGGAGCGTCTCGTTGCGACCTCCGATGCGGTGGCACGGCTCAGCGAAGCGTTGCAGGCGCAAGCGAGCGCCGTCGAGCACGCCGTCGAGCGCGACCTCGAGACCGCGATCGAGCGGCTCGGCGGCCAGGTGAGGCTCGTGGAGATGGCGATCGGTCACGCCTTCGGCGTCGGTGCGGAGAAGGCGGCGGAGCGAGCCGCCGCCGCGAGCAGCGAGGCGGTGGTGGCGCTCGAGGCAGGAGCCGAGCGCGCGCTCGGGGATTTCCGAGCCGTAGGCGATCGCACCTCCGACGAGGTCGCGGGCTCCGTGAAGCGCGTCGAGGAGGCGCTTCGGCGCTTCGACGAGATGATCGAGGACGTCGCGAGCAGGGCCGCCGAGCGCGTCGCCGGCAGGAGCCGCGAGGTCGAGCAGCAGCTCACCACCGCCGTCGAGCGCCTCGACCAGGCCGCAGTCGGTGTCACCACCAGCGCTCGGCGCGGCTATGAGGCGCTGCGCGGCGAGACCGAGAGCATGACGGCCGCAAGCCAGCGGGCGGCGACGCAGAGTGAGGTGCTCGCGGGCGCGCTCCGGGCTTTCACGACCGAGCTCGCGCGCTTCAGTGGCGATGCCAGCTCGCAGGCGGAGCAGCTCGGCGCCTCGCTCGCGCGCCAGGCGCAGGCGCTCAAGACGAGTGCGACCGATGCGCTGCAGCGCCTCAAGGAGCTCGGCGAAGGCTTTGCGGGGCAGGCGGGTTACGTCGAGCAGGGCACGCGCCAGACGAGCGCGCGGGTCGAGGAGGTCGGCGAGGCGCTCCGCCAGCAAGCGCGCGAGCTTCTCAATGCGGCCGAGCAGGTGGGCGTGCGGCTTCAGGCCGTGGGCGAGCAGCTCCGCCAGCGGAGCCAAGAATTGGCGACGGCCGCGCAGGGTGGCGTCGGCAGTGTGCGCCAGGCTGTCGAGGGCTTCCGGGACGGCGGCGAAGCGCTCAACGCTGTGGCCGAGGCGGCGGCGGGCCGCGTCGGCGAGGCGGCGGCGGGGCTCCGCACCCAGGCGCTCGACGTGCAAGCGGCGGCCGAGCAGGCGGCGGCGCGCATCCGCCGTGCGAGCGAAGGCTTCGATCAGCAGGTAGATCGTCTCGGCTCCTCCGCCGCCGAGGCGACGGCGAAAATCGAGAGCGTCGGCGAGACGCTCGCGCTCCGCATGCAGCAAATCAAGGAGGGCGCCGAGCACGCGGCGACGCAAGTGGCCCAGCTTCAGGAGGCCTTCGCGCAGCAGATCGGCCGCCTCAACTCCGCGCGGAGCGCGGTCTCGGCGCAGGTCGGAGAAATCCGCAACCAGCTCCAGCAGCAGATACAGGAGCTCTCCCGGGCCTCCGAGCACGCGGTGGAGCGCTCGAGCGCGGTGGGCGAGGTCTTCCGCGAGCAGGCGCGTCAGCTCAAGGACGCCGCAGGCGAGGCATTCAATCACACTGAGGCGATCGGCGTGGTGGTGCAGCAGCAAGTTCGCGATCTCCGAGCACTCGCGGATCAGCTCGGCACCATGGGCGCAACCCTCGATCAGATGTTGAAGAGCAGGGCCTCGGAGGTGGTGCAGTCGACCCAGCACGCGGTCGGCCGCAGCGAGGAAGTGGTCCAACTCCTGGCGGATCAAAGCCGTGCCGTCGCGGGCGCGAGCGAGGCTGCGTCGCAGCGGCTCGCGCAAACCGGCGAGCTCTTGCGCGCGCGGGCGCAGGACGTGCAAGAGGCTGCGGAACGCACGGTGAGCCGGCTCGCCGAGCTCGGCGAGCGCTTCGCCGAGCGTGCGCAGCAGATCGCCGCCGTCGGCGACGGCGCCAACGCGAAGGTCCGCGACAGCAGCGCCGTCTTTCGCCAGCAAGCGCTCGACCTCGCGACCGCCGCCGACCGCGCCGCGGGGAGCGTCGAGGAGGCCGGCGCTGCGTTCGGGGATCGCGTCGCCGTCCTTTCCTCCACGAGCGAGATGGCGACGACGCGCCTCAAGGAGCTGACCGAGGCCGCGCGCAACCAGGCGGTGGCACTTGCCGCGGCGGCCGAGACCGTCGCGCTCCGCAGCGACCAGACGAACGAGGCGCTCCGGCGCCAGCAGCGCGACCTACAGGGTGTGGCGGACCACGCGAACGCGCGCCTTGCAGAGGTCCGCACCGTGCTCCGTGAGCAGACCGGCGAGCTCGCCGCGGCGACCGACAAGGCGGCAGAGCGGCTACAGGCGATGGGCGAGACCTACCGGCGGCAAGCGGGCGAGCTCACCACGGCTGCCGAGGACGCGACCTCGCGCGCGAGGGACGCCGCGGTCGCTTTCGGAAGCCAGGTCGAGAACCTCATACGCGCGGCCACCGAGTCCGCGGCGCAGGCGGAGCGCGTGCGCAAAAGTGCGATCTCCGTGCAGCAGGACACCTTCCTCAGCGCCGCCACATTCATCATCGAGACCTTGCAGTCGATCGCGGTCGACCTGAGCCGCGTGCTGGAGGCCGAGATCCCCGACCAGATCTGGAAGCGTTATCACGCCGGCGACCGCGCGATCTTCACGCGCCAACTCCTGCGCATCCAGGAGCGCGACGCTCCCAATCTCATCATGCAGAAGTTCGAGTCCGACCCGGGCTTCCGCGACTACGTGCTGCGCTATCTGAACCAGTTCGAGACGCTTCTCGCCCAGGCCCGCGAGGTCGATCACCAGGACGTGCTCGGCGCGACCTTCGTCACCGCCGACGTCGGTAAGCTCTACCTACTCCTCTCAAATGCGCTGGGGCGGCTGAAGCATTAGCCGAGTGCCTTTGAGACTTGCGCGATCAGGGGGCTCGACTGAGAGGGGCCAATCGTCGAAAGGCGGCCGCAAACGAAAAGGGCGGCCGATTGCTCGGCCGCCCTTCGTCTGCGGACCCTAACTCAGGGAGTGGGGATCAAGCCGCCTTCTGCTCGAGCGTCGCGGCGCTGTTGCCGCTGACGATCTCGATCTTGCGGGGCTTCTTCTCCTCCGGCACCTCGCGCTCCAGCGCGATGCTCAAGAGGCCGTTCTCGAGGCTCGCGCTCTTCACCTTGATGAAATCGGCGAGCTGGAACCGGCGCTCGAAGGCGCGGCGTGCGATGCCGCGATGGAGGGCGCGGGTCTCCTGACCCTCGCTCTTCGACTTGCCGGAGACGACGACCGCGTTCTCCTTGACGGTGATCTCGAGCTCGTCGGGAGTGAAGCCCGCAACCGCCATCGTCAGGCGGTAGGCGTTCTCGCCGGTGACCTCGATGTCATAGGGGGGATAGCCGCCGTCCGACCGCGTGGCCGCATCGGCGAGCTGCATCAGGCGATCGAACCCGATGGTGGACTTAAAGAGGGGAGAGAAATCGAGTGTATTCATGGCCATATCCTCTGGTTGAGCAACATGGGCCGCATCGTCTCGCCCGGGATGGGCCGAGCCTTGCGGAGGGTTTCATACCGGGCCCGCGAGAGCGGCGTCCGGCACCCGAGACATGGGAATTTGCGTGCGCCATTCAAGGGCCTGGAGGAATGGATTGGAACGAGTCTCGCCAGGCCCGCTTTAGGGGTGGTAACGTTTCTTTCAATAGAATTGAGCCGCTCATAAGAAGACGCAGGGATGGACGCCGGGCCCACCGCATTTTTTAGTAAGACCTACGACGAGGCATTGCGCCTGGTCGAGGACGCCCGCAGCTACCTCGCCGTGCTCGAGCCGCTTGAGCGCCGCGGGGTCCCGCCGTGGGAACGCCTGCGGCTTTGCGCGGAGACCACGCGCATGACGGCGCGGCTCACCCAGGTGATGGCTTGGCTCCTCACCCAGCGCGCGGTTCATTCCGGGGAGATCAGCCGCGCCGAGGCGCTTTCGCAGCAGCGGGCGCTTGCGGGCGTCCGCGTCTGCATGGAGGGAGGCGAGGAGGATTGGCAGGGCTTGCCGCGGCGGCTCGTCGCACTCCTCGACAAGAGCCATCGGCTCTACATCCGCGTCGCCCGTCTCGACGAGCTCGCGCGGCGACAGGTCGGCTGAGGCCGTCCGGCGCTACTTTTTCTGACCGCCGATATTCCCGAAGCGCTTGTTGAAGCGCGCGAGTTGGCCGCCGGTGTCCAGGAGCCTCTGCTGGCCGCCGGTCCAGGCCGGGTGCGACTTCGAGTCGATGTCGAGGCGCAGCGTATCGCCCGCCTTCCCATAGGTGGAGCGGGTCTTGTAGCTGGAGCCGTCGGTCATCACCACGATGATCTCGTGGTAATCGGGGTGGATGCCTTCCTTCATGGACCCGGTCCTTCGCAAAAGGAGCGGTTTTATAGCGAAGCGGAGATTGCAGCGCAACCCCGAGGCGGCGCTCAGCGTTCCGTCAGCTTGAACTCGATCCGCCGGTTCTTGCGATAAGCGTCCTCGCCCTCGGCGGTGTCGATGGGCTGGAACTCCCCGAACCCTGCCGCGGCAAGCCGGCTCGGCGGGATTCCCTGGGAAATCAGGTACTTCGTGACGGCAATCGCGCGCGCGGTCGAGAGTTCCCAGTTGGAGGGGAACTGGGGCGTGTTGATGGGGCGCTTATCGGTGTGCCCGTCGACCCGCAGCACCCAGGGAATCTCCGACGGAATTTTGGCGGCGACGTCCTTGAGCGCTCCCGCGAGGAGGTCGAGCTCGGATTTGGCCTCTGGCCCGAGATCGGCGCTGCCCGGGGCGAAGAGGACCTCGGACTGGAAGACGAAGCGGTCGCCGACGATGCGGATGTCCGGGCGATTGCCGAGGATCTCGCGGAGTCTGCCGAAGAACTCGGAGCGATAGGATGCGAGCTCCTGGACCTTGTTCGCGAGCGCCACGTTGAGGCGGCGTCCGAGATCGGCGATCTGCACGTCCTGCTCCTTCGCCTTCTGCTCGGAGGCGTCGAGCGCCGCGGCAAGGCGCTGGAGCTGGTCGCGGAGCGCTGCGATCTGCTCGTTGAGGAGCACGAGCTGGCTCTGCGCCTGGACGAGCGCAGTCTCCTTCGCCTGGAGCTCGGTCTCCTTTGCCTGAAGCTCGGTCGTTTTCTGGTTCAGCAGCGCGTCCTTGTCGGCGCCCTGGTTGCGCGCGTTGGCGCGGAACTCATCGGCGCCGGCGGTGAGCTCCGCCACCTGCGCCTGAAGCTTGTCACGCTCGGCGATCGAGGCCTTGAGCTGCTCGGAGATCTGCTTGAGGTTGCGGCGGAGATCGTCGCTCGTGGCGTTCTCGAGGTTCAGGAGCTGCTTCAGGTTCTCGACCTGCTGGTTGAGCTGCGCCAGCGCCTCGTTGCTGCCGGAGAGCGCGGTCGTGAGATAGAACTGCGCCACCGTGAAGATCAGCAACACGAAGATGATGACGATCAGGAGCTGCGAGAGCGCATCGACGAAGCCCGGCCAGATGTCGATGCCGGGGCGGCGCTGCCTGCGGGAGGATAGGGCCATGCTGGAGGCGCCTCAGTGCTCCGCTTCCTCGGCGAGCGCCGCGATGGTACGCGCAAGGAGCCGGATTTCGCTGCGGATTTCCTGAACGGCGCTGCTGCGTCCCTGCGAGACGTCCTCGTAGAGGCGCGCGAGGTGAACCTCGATGTTGCGGAGATGATTGCGCGCCTCCTCCTGCACCGGCGAGCGCTGGCTTCCGGAATCGGCGAGGCGCTGCAGCACGGGCCGCAGTTCCAACTGTCCTTCGGCAAGGCGCACGAGGAGGGACTGCTCCGTCCGCATCTGCTCCGTGAGCGCGCCCAGGCGCTCGGTCAGGCTCACGATGTTGGCGTTGGCGGTGATGCGGCTCTCCTCGCCGCGGCCGAGGATGCGCTGCAGACCCTCGAGGCTGTCGGCGGTCTGCTCGAGGAGCGCTTGGATGTATGCGGGAACCGGCGTGTCGCCGCCCTCGGCGAGGCCGCCGCCGCCGGCGAGCCGCGTGAAGCTCGCAAGCCACTCCTCGAGCTCGTTGTAGAAGCGGTTCTGCGCGAGCCCCGCCTGGAGGTCGAGGAAGCCCAGCACCAGAAAGCCTGCGAGGCCGAAGAGCGAGGCGCTGAAGGCCGTGCGCATGCCCTCGAGCGGGGATTGCAGGCCGGTCTTGAGTTGGTTGAAGGCGCCGGTGACGTCGGCGCTGCCACCAAAGGTCAGCGCTCCCAGCACGTCGCCGACAGTGCCGACCGTCTCGAGCAGGCCGTAGAAAGTGCCGAGGAGGCCAAGGCAGATGAGGAGGCCGATCAGATAACGCGAGGTCTCCCGCGTCTCCTCGAGACGAGTTGCGATGCCGTCGAGGAGCGTGCGCATGGAGGTCGCGGAAAGGCTCACGCGCCCGCTCTTGCGCTCCGCGAGCATCTGCACGATGGGCGCGATGAGGCGCGGCGGCCGGCCTCGGCTCGGCTGCGCCTGATTGCGCCGGTAGCGCTCGATCCAGGAGACCTCCGGATTGAGCAGCATCACCTGGCGGAAGATGTAGACCGTGCCCGCGAGCATGATCCCGACGATGGTGCCGTTGACGGCGGGGTTCCCGAGGAAGAAACGCGTGAGCGAGGAGAAGAGCAGGGCGCAGACCAGCAATACCGCCAGCACGAAAAGCGCCATGTGCAGGAGATAGGGTTGCGGCCGGGTCATGTCGGCGGGGCCTGCGCGGAGACGAGGGGGGCCTCGCTCACTTGTCGACCGCGATCACGTCGACCCGGTCGAGTGGCCCGCCGCTGTCGGTCTTGTTGCCGAGCGCGTGCACGTCGATGCGCATGCTGTTGACGCCCTGCTCGATCAGGTAGGAGCGCACGGCAATCGCCCGCGACAGCGAGATGCGCCGCGCCTGCCCGGCCTGATCGGCGGTGCCGCTCGCATAGGCCATGAGCTGCACCTTGAGCTGCTGATCCGCCTTCAAGGCATTGGCGACCGATGCCAGCGACGCCTTCGCCTGATCCGGCAGGTCCGTGACGTTCGCCCCAAAGAGTATCCGCGCGGGCAGGCCGCCGCTGCCGCCCGAAGGAAGACTCGCGGTCTGCTGCGGCGCAGCCGTTGGCGGCGTCGGCGTCGCTGCAGGCGCGGGCGGCGGCGCAGGCGGCGTGGCTGCAACGGCCGGTGGAGACGCCGGAGCCGGCGTGGGTGCAGCAGCAACGGGTGGTGGCGGTACTGCAGCGGGAGCAGGAGCCGGAGGCGCGGCGGCAACTTGCGGAGCGGGCGCCGGCGGAGCGGGAGCCCGAGTCGGCGCTGGCGGCGGAGCAGCGGCGGCCACATTTGGCGCGGGCGGCGGCTGCCTCGGGACATTCGCGGCCGCGCCGGTGGACGGCGTCGGCGGGGCAACATTGGGAGCGGGGTTGGCGGTTGCGACCTGCCTCGGCGGTTGCGGCGCGGCGGGCGCCGGTGTCGGCGGCGCGCTCGACTGCTGCGGGGCAGCCGCCGGGGCCGGCGGCGCGCTCGGTTGGGGAGG
>Ga0335081_10011459_pt1 | contig 14351 bp, 12 predicted proteins | sample Lox_Sample_35_FD_206713 | JGI IMG/M metagenome (GOLD analysis project Ga0335081, IMG submission 206713) | Soil microbial communities from Loxahatchee National Wildlife Refuge, Florida, United States - Lox_Sample_3.5 | ecosystem: Environmental > Terrestrial > Soil > Wetlands | place: USA... | reverse complement strand
CGAATGTATGCGTTCGTACAATGCTGGAAGTTCCTCTATGCTTCGCAGATCTGATCTGGTAAGCCCCCGGAGTTCGCTCCATAAGAGTAGGTTTGAGTGGACGCTCAGTGAATTCAAAATTCGGGAAAGTCGTTTGGCTAAGAATACGCCTTCCCGGTCGAAGTCGGTTAACAGGACGACCTCTTTCTCTCCGTCTAACTGTTCAGCAAAACTCGCTATGTTGTGACGGCTACTTTTCAGGCAGAGGATTGTGCCAGAGACGCCCATACTTCTCAGGGACTTTCGATCTTTAGCGCCTTCGACGACTATGATTCTGCCCCGTTGCGACTCGTAGGTGATTCGTTCGATTAGTTTCTGAAGTTTTTCGAATCTAACTTCTAGTGGTGCGCGCATTTCGTTCGGTTACCTTGTGATTTCCATCGCTTCCATCTTGCGTAAGAGTTCCGGGTGGTCCTTGAACTCTTGGCGAACGGGTTCGAGTATTTTTATCAACCCTTCGGCTACGCCGTTCTTCAAATCGAGTGGATGAATTCTTCCTGCGTGATACTCTGTAGCCAACTCATCTGAGTTGACGTATGAGACTGGACCGCCAAACTTAGCGGGCCTGTCAACGTCCAACTTGTCTAACCACGGAAAGATGATGTGTCGAGCAATTTCATAGACTGGGTTTTCCTCGGTCTGTTTCTCGGGGCAGTATGCTGATCTCATTTTCTTGCGGATCGCGTCAGGTTCGTCGTGTACGATAATTCCACTTTCGGCGATGCTCTTTGACATTTTCGAAGAGATTTGCGCGTTGAGAATACTGTTTTCGTCGAACTCTGCGGTGTCCATTCTCTTGACCCCGCCAAGTCCGGGTAGTAGGGGGGTGTGCAGGCTGGTTGGTTTGTGCCATCTGAGTTTGTCCGCGACGTCCCGCGCTAGAGCGTGGGCCTTTCTTTGATCCATGCCTGCGCATGCTACGTCCAGCTGCAGTTCGAAAATGTCGGCCACTTGCATGCAGGGATAGAAAGTGGAGGCGGCCTCAAGGTCCTTCGCATCCATGCTTCGCCCCATAATGGGTAGAGCTCGCCAAATCCTGTTCACGTTCACTGACTTGGCGACACGAACAACTTTTTCCCAGTATTCTCGTCTTGCGGCCAGGTCGGAGGCCCATAGGTAGGTGGCTTTTGAAGGCGAGACTCCCAGTGCGGTGAAACACTGTTTCAGGTATTCTCCGCACGTGTGGATGTTCTCCATTTTGCCGCCGAGTTTGTTGTTTATCCAGGCGTGCCAGTCGGCGAGGAAGACTGTGTAGTCAAAACCTGCTTCGATCATGTCCACTATCTTTCGTCCACAGACGAGGCCCATTCCAATGTGCATCATGCCACTTGATTCGAAACCCCAATAGGTTCGAGGCCGCGAATTCGTTTCTAGAAGCGTCTTCATCTCGTCTCTGGTGATGATCTCTTCAGCGTTGCGAGTAACCAAGTCTAATCTTGTTTCGCTGTCCATCCTTTCCTTCTCCGAGTCCTTTGCTCCGCTGTCTGACTAGTCTCTAGCATGTTGGTGCGTCTGCTATTCTTTCTTTTGCTGGAGTGGATTCGCCGCGGAGCTTAGACAGCAAGGCCGTCTGAGCCCCTGTCGCCCACGACACTAACACGCAAACTTCACTGAAGGGCTACGCCCCACTCAGTTGGCTCTCTCGGAGGTGGGCAGGCTTTGGCGCCCTTCCAACATCTCATGGCTTGGCTTGGTACAGTTTGTCAAGTTCCAGTTCCATTGCGGCAACAGGGTTTTGTATATTCCAATTCTCGATGACTTGAGGGTGCACTTCTCCTATGATGCCAACCTCATCGTCACCAATATGAATCCTCCCAACTCGGCCTTGGATGAAACTCGGATGTTCGATCTCCACAATTGTAAAATCGAATCCTAGGTTGGTCATTAGTGGTTCCAGGTTGGCTTTCATCTCGGTGAAGTTCGCCCTGGAGTGTGTGGAAACGCACGCCAACTCTCTGACGTCTCGGGTTCGCGTAGGTTGGGCGGTGTCCCAATCAACGTAGTCGCCGACCTCGAATAGTTTCTGTGGGTATGCCACGTGTGTGTTGTTTGATAGAAACTCCATGAGCGTAGGAAGAAGCCACGAGCGTAAACAGGTCATCGTCATGACCTTCGGGTTCGCAATCTCCACCGGCTTCCCAGGCTCTCGGTTCATCTTAGCGTATAGTTCCTCTGGGGTGGTCATCATGAACCCCAAGACTTCCTGAAATCCTAATCCAACCATCAGTTCCCTGACCGTATCCGAGTATTCCTCTTTGCTGGATAAGCCGCCGATTGTGAGGTCGGAGGGCCATTTGGGCTTCATGTTGTTTAATCCGTACGCGATCGCCGCGTCCTCCATTATGTCTACTGGGTGCATGATGTCTAACCGATAACAGGGCACACGGACGTCTAACTGTGTGTCGGATCCAGTCTTGGCGTCGTATCTTGCCCGGCGGAGTAGGTTTACGATCTCGTTACCGGCTAAATCGAGGCCGATCCAGGATTTGATTTGAGGAATCTGAACCCTAACGGTTCGTTCATCGAGATTTGGCGTGGTCACTGTTCTTCCACCGCCGTAGGGGTAGTGGATTATTGATGAGTGGATTTCCGCCCCTCTATCTGCGAGACTAGTCGTAAGGATGGTTAGAGCATTAGAGACTGTCTCTTCGGAGGTTCCAGTGATCTCAACGAGGATGTTGTCCGTCTCTTCCGTTACACGGCCGAGATCGTTTGAGTTTATGATTGGAGGGAATGAGAGTACTTGCCCCTTTGAGTCGAGTAGGATGGGCATTTTTGGGAGGTCTTTGACTATGTGCCCATACTCGATACCCTTTGGGTGTTGTTCTAAGATTTCTCGCAGGGTGAGGGGTCTGTCCCATTGTAGTGGGATGAACCTGACCTCGTCCGGTCCGACGGCTCCGTACCGTAAAGGCGGTTTGATCAAGTCGAAGTCGTAGAATCCAATCGACGATCTTCTTCGGTTCCTACCGTAGCTCTGATCTAGTTTCTCTTGTAGGTGGATCAAGCCGCGGATGATGGCGTCGTTGAGTTTCGGGTGTTTGGCTACGACGCAGCAGATGTAGGGGCGGATTACCGCCAGGTCTTTGTCTACCTGGATCTCAACCGCGGTCTTCTGTGATCTGTACTGCTTTAGTCCGGGCTCTAAGCCCTGCAGTCCTCTCAGGGCGCGAGCAATGCCTTCTGGGCTCCAAGTGTCTGGTCTGTTCGTGTCTTTGTTTTCTAGTTGAAGTTCTGTGTCATCGTTGATGGGCGTGGTTCTGCTTAGTCCGCTGAGTTCGCATTTGACTGAGTAGAGGAGTTCGTTGAGTTCTTCGTGGTTGCGGGGCAGTTTCTGTCCATAGAGTTGTTCCAGATCGTCGAATCGGGCTAAGATGGTGACCAAGTCAAAGCACCTTCTGGTTCCTCATCCACTCTAGGTCCTGGGCGAAGAGGAGGCGTATGTCCTCAATCCCCGCGTGCATCATGTACAACCTATCAGCGCCTATCCCCCAAGCTATGACTGGCACGTTGATTCCAAGTGGGAGCGTCAGTTCTGGGCGAAAGATTCCTGAGCCACCGAACTCGAGCCAGCCGTAGCCTTCTTTGTAGGCTTGCAGTTCGACGCTCGGTTCTGTGAAGGGGAAGTAGTCGGGTCTAAAGCGCACTTTCTCAGCGCCCGCAATGTCGATTGCAAATCTCTCCAGAACTCCGAGAAGATCTCGGAGCGAGAGGTCGGCTCCCACGACAATGCCCTCAACCTGGTTGAACTCGGTGAGGTGTGTGCGGTCTACTTGGTCGGGTCTGAAGCATCTGGCTATTGAGAAGTATTTTCCGGGAATCTTCAGGTCTTTGCTTACGAGTGTGCGAGCGCTTAGTGCAGTGCCTTGGCTCCGGAGTATTAGTTTCAGGGCTTCTTCACGAGAGTACGGGTACTTCCAACCCGTTGATCCTGTCTTCCAACCGTTCTCGTGAGTCTGAGAGACTGGCTGCATGAAGCGTTCATAATCGCCCAGCTCTCCACTCTCTTGTCCCTTGATGAAGTAAATGTCGTGAATCTCTCGGGCCGGGTGATCTTGGGGCATGAAGAGTGCGTCGCAGTTGAAAAACATCAGCTCAACCGATGGCCCAATCATCTCCTGAAACCCCAGATTGACCAGTTTCTGTTTCAAATTGTCCAAGAACTGGCGGTATGGTTGTTTTTTCCCCGGCCAACTGGGCGTTACTGGGGCGGAAATGTTGTACTTGCGGAACGTGACGCTTTTCCATTGTTGGGAGGTAAGAAGTTCGGGGGTTAGGTCGCTTGCTTCCTTCGGTACCGTGATTCCCTCTTCAACAATCTTCCACCCCTGAGAAGTTAGTTCTATGTAGCGACGTGAGTGTTTTCGAGTTGTGATCAGTTTTCGTCGTTTGAGAACATCTATTTCGTTTCGTAGGTTTGCAGGGATTTCTTCAAGCAGGATTTCGGATTTAGTTTGGAGGATGGTTAGGAGAGTTTCTGTTGGTGTCTTGTCTGGGATTCCCTTTGTTCTTAGGACTACCGTTTGGAGTTGAGATGTTACCTCGCACCATTTCGCGACCTTGATCCATCCTAGGGCGAGGGACGCTATAGGAGGGGATATGTTGGCGCGTCTCGAGGCCTGTTCTAGCGTTGCCTCACCTCCCAGCTCAAGAACCGCCTGCACTACTCGTCTCTCAGGCAACCCTTGCTTTGCATACTCAAGTCCTTCACCCGTAAGTTTGAGGACGATTTGCTCCGCCTCCTTGACTCGGAGGAGTTGTTTTTCTTGGAGGATCGTGAGCGCGCGTGTCGCCGCTGCATCGCTTTGTTTTGAATTTGAGAGAAGTTCTTCGAAGGAGCTGTTTCCGCCAGCAGATTTCAGGGCGTTGAGAACCGCGGCTTCATTTTCACGCACCTGAATCATGCAAGATCAACCTCAAGCGCGTAAAAGGTTGTGCCTGCTGACGGCGAGATCAGGCGACTAGGCGATGATTCGGAGTACCTGCGAGACCGTGAAAACGCAGTCACCTGCAATCATGATTACAACCCTAGACTTTCGCAGCTAACGCTACGTGGTCTATATTAGGCTTCTAGGCGTCTTTCGGATTGAAGAGAAATTCCTCAAACCTGTCCTTTGCTTTTTCTCTCTTCTCTTGATGTTCGACGAGGAACTTCTTGACTCTCTCGGCTAGGATTTGTTTGCATTCTCCGCACATGATGTTTCCAGAGAGGCAGTTGTAGCGAAGGTCCTGAATCTCCTTCTCGTTCATGAAGAGGAAGTATTCGTATGCGAAGACTGAGCAAATGTCAGGATTCGCGCCTAGGCGTCGTTGTTCTTCCACCGTAGTTCGGCCTCCCGTGAATGCGCTCATGATTTTCTTTCGCGCCACCTCAGGAGGGTCTATGGTGAATATTGCGGTCTCTGGCATGGAAGCGGACATTTTTCCGCCCTTTCCTAGCCCTGGGAGGAATCGTCCATGGATCTGGGCAGGCTTGTAATAGCCCAGCTTGGGAGCCACGTCACGTGTCATTCTCCAGTACGGGTCTTGGTCAATAGCTGCTGGGATTAAGCAGGGGACGTTCTGACCGGTTAGGTAGGATTCTAGGAAGGCGGGAACCGCTTGCATTGCAGGGTAGAAGAGCATGCCAATGTTCGTGCTGTCTTGAAAACCGAATACGGCTCGAACCGTGGAGAAAGTTATTCGTTTGGCGATTTGGATGGCCAAATCGTATAGGACGCCTATGTTCTTCGTGTCGAGTATTATCTTCGTCTTCTTCGGATCAAAGCCTAGAGCTATCAAGTCGAGTGAATTCTCGTAAGCCCACTTCTGAGGGTCAGCAAGGGTGAAGTCGTCTTGGTAGAGAAATTTCTCGTCGTCAGTCATTTGGAAGTATAGCTTTGCTCCGAATTTGTCTTGAAGCCACTTGGTGAAAATCCACGGAACAATGTGGCCAATCGTAACGGGGCCTGAGGGCCCTCTTCCGGTGTACAGAACGAATTTCTCGCCGGCATCATATCGCTGGAGAATCCAGTCCAAATCTCGGTGTGAGAAGAAGATGCTGCGTTCCAGTTGGGGGTGCAGTGTACCGGTGTGTTCCTTGATGCGTTCGAGTAATTCGGGGGTTATGGGTTGTGTGCCGAATTCCTTAGTCAACTTGTCATAGTCGATCTTTCCCCTGACTTCCCATGGAGTTACTAGCATCTCTTCGTTGTTGGATGACATTCTCTCTACCCAGATCGCTCAAATTCGCCCAATCAATCGGGCGCACTAAATAACCATTGAATCCTTAGTTGTGCCCTTTTTGGGTACTATTTAGGCCCGCGTTGGTCCTCATCAATCTCAAGCACGGGCATTGGTGACAGACTTTTCGCTGCTTGCCTTTCCAGCTTCCTTAGGAGCAAAACGCGGTGGGTACCACACAACATTGTCGTGTTAGGATTCCACGCTAACTTTGAATAATCTTAGGCGTAGAGTTTGCGTCGATTCCGTTGGATTATGAAGGTCGCTTGAGTCGCGTTCGAGAGGAGATGAGGAGGAGAAACATTGGTGTGATGTTTCTCACTTACGGAGCCAACCTGTGGTATTTGGCGGGAGTTCGTCGCAATTATCCCCAATTGACCGACGAGAACGCTTACGGTGACTATGTTTGTGGTGCGTACATCGGGGTTGAAGATGGGATCAAGCTTGTTGCGCCTCGTATGGGCGGAAGCTTCTTTCAAGCGCAAGTCAAAGACAAGCCTTGGATTGCGAATGTAAGGCTCATCGACGAAAACGAAAATCCGAGAAACGTGCTGCGAGAGGTGATCGAAAGCCTTGACATCCGAGATCAGGGTGTGTCGTTGGATGATAGAAGCTGGACGCAGACCAGTCTTGAATTCCAGAACCTAAGGACCACTAAACGATATTCGCTTGCGTCCGAAATCATTGCCCCTATGCGCATGATCAAGGATGAGGAAGAGATCGCGACGATGCAGAGAGCTGGGGCGTTGACCGACAGTGCGTTCGCGGAAACGCTAAATTATCTTCGAGAGGGCGTGACGGAACGCGACGTGGAAAGTGAAGTTGATCGAATATTATCGAAGACCAACGCAGAATACCCCTCATTCACGAGCCGTGTAACCTTCACGAAGCCTGGTGAAGGAAACCCTATCGGCCCAAGGCCAACTGGCAGAACTCTGCAGAGGGGACATTCGGTTTGCTTTGATTTTGGTATTTGCTATGAAGGCTACTGTTCCGATTTTGGGCGAACCGCTTTCATTGGAGAACCACCAGGCCAAGTCCGGAAGATCCACGATCTCATCATCGAAGCCCAGAGTCGTGCGATAAGGGCGATGGTTAGCGGTAGGATTACTGCAGCTCAGCTAGATCATATCGCACGCAACGTAATCGTAGAAGGAGGCTACGGCGAATGTTTCACACATCGACTCGGGCACGGCATTGGTGTCACGGTACATGAACCCCCCTTCCTGTATCCGCCGGACGAAACGACGCTCGTCTCCAACATGACGTTCACAGTAGAACCCAGCATACGAATACCGAACAGCTACGCATGCAGAGTCGAAGACGTCGTCCAAGTGACCGAGGAAGGCGGTCGACCATTCTCAAACTTCAGCAAGGAGCTCACAGTGATAAAATAGCCTAGATTGCGGCCTATTCTAGTTTTGATTTTGATTGAACCCTAAATACCCACTTGAGACAAGAACATTCGCAGGCAAGGTCTGGCCAAGCTTGAATCCTGATCTAGAGAAATTCATTGAGTCTGGTAAGATTCTGGCCGAGATGCGCGAATACGTTAGGTCAATGCAAATTCGAGGAAAACGAATCGTCGACGTCTGCGAAGAAGTTGAGGGAAGGATCAGGAAGCTTGGCGCAGGACCAGCCTTTCCATGCAATGTTGGAGTAAACGATGTCGCCGCACACTACACCAGCCCTTGGGACGATGCGAGTGTCGTGCCCGACGGCTCGATTGTGAAGGTTGACTTCGGAGTTGAGTTGGATGGATTCGCCACGGATACGGCAATCGCCAAGTCGCTAAATCCGCAGTATGATTCCATGATCGTAGCAGCCGAGACCGCTCTGCAAGAGGCGATTGCAGCCATAGCCCCCGGAAGAAAGCTTTCCGAGATTGGACCGGTCGTAGAAGGTTGTATTGAGCGGTACGGATTTCGACCAATTAGAAACCTCACCGGGCATAAGATTGAGCGGTACAACCTCCATGCAGGAAAGTCTGTTCCTAATGTTTCTGGGATTGAGAGCGGGAGGTTTGAGGTCGGGGAGGTTTTTGCTGTTGAACCATTCGTGACGCTGAAGAATGCGGAGGGTGCCGTGCGTGATGGTGATGCAGCCTACATCTACCGATTCGTGAAGACGAAGGGCCCTAAGTCCAAGGAAGCAGCGAAATTGATCGATTACATCAAGGACACTTACAAGGGTCTGCCGTTCGCTTCACGCTGGGTACACAACTCTTGGAAGGAAGATGATGTTGAGCAGGCTTTTGATGAATTGGTTTCTCGTAGGTGTGTCGCGGGTTATCCGGTTTTGGTAGAGGCGAGTGGTCAGCCTATAGCTCAGGCTGAGCACACGATTGTTGTTACAGAGAATGGTTGCAGGGTTCTAACTGGTTAGTCTTTCTTTGGCTTGATATCTTCGGCGTAGATCAGGTCGACACGCATGCTACCCTTGCATTGCTGACATTGACCAACTTCTTTCGTAACATAATCGCCTGTGCTGAATGTTCGCACAACCTTGAAGCCGCAGCTTGCACACAGGACTTGGCTGAGAACTTTGGCGGCAACGTGCTGTAGGTAGACCATTCGTCTTCGCATATTCGTAAGCGAGTTAACTGAGAGAGCTATGCCGACTGCGCCTGCGAGTCCGTACACTCCGCCCTGGAGAAGGTTGCCAGCCTGGGCGTAGTTCATGGCTTGGTACATTAGGAAACCTGAAAAGAGTAGCACTGCAGCGCTAACCGCGATCATCAAGTAAGCGTAGATGATGCCCTTTCGATTGGCCACTTCGTTTCACCTATGGAGCTACGCCGGCAGTGTTGCCAATTCCAGCAACTATTACCAGTTCGCCTTCCTTCGTTCTCTCAAGAATGAGCCGCTTGATCTTCTCGATTACAGGATCCGCTGCTTCAGCAATATCCTTCTTCATCGTCGTCACGGCTTCTAGGATGCTCTGTTTGATCACTACCGCATAGACTGGAATACCGAACTTGGTTGCTTCTTCCTCAATCTTGAAGCGCTCGGTGCCTATCCCGCCTATCGCTGCGCCTATTCCCTCCGCCACTTCCCCTGTTCTCTCTCCCTCAAGTTTGAGAGCCGCATCCACCATTACTATCATGGAGGCTTTGCCGTTGTTCTCTTCGAGAACTTGGCGGATTGCGTCACCCGGCTTTCCCACATTACCGCCGGGGCCTTCGGCTTTGAGCGCAATCACCCGCCTCCCTTCTATCGCGGTCTCGGCGCCCACCATATCCTTCTCATACTTCTTGACCTCTTTACCTCGCATAAGTTTCGAAGCGACTAGCGGACCTGCTCCGTCGCCAATTGGGTGGCCCTCTGCAAAGGCCTTGGAAGCACCAGTGTACGCCTCAGCTTCTTGCATGATCAAGGGGAGAAAGGCTTGCAGTTGGAATATTACCAGGACGCTGAAGGTTTTCTTTCCGAGCAAGTACAAGTGTCTGACTACCTTGAACATGTAGTTCAACGCCCAAGCCGCCTCGACTAGGTTCTCGAGATTGTTCACCTGGGACGGATTTGCTTCGGGCGCAATTCTTGCTACGTCTGACTTGAACTTCGCCTCCCTTACGTCCAGCAGGTGATCAAACTTCGGCACGACTCCAGCTGGGTCCATGCTCACGGGCTCGATTAGAAATTGCTCCAGCAACGAATTCAATCTGGGAGCCGGATCATCTTTCGGCTTGCCAACGTCACGTAAGGTTTTGAGCGTGAGTGACTTTGCTTCAATACTCATATTCTCTAAACGGCGAACTGCCCCGTCGATTTGCATTAGCGCGATTCGACTCTGAATCTGTTGTCCGAAGACCATGAATGCGAAGAATGAGCCAATCCAAAGGAGGTTGATTATATTCCCTAACGTACCACCTTGGCCGCCTAATCCAGGTGTCGTTTGGAGTACTATCTGCGCTAGTTGAGGTAGCACTAAGATTCCTCTAAATTACGAGGCATAGCGAGTTACCCCAAGTAATAAACATTCATCCAGTTGATTAGGTGATCTTCAAGCCAGTCACAAAACAAAAATGGGGTCGGCAGCGGTTCGGGGCTCGCGTGGCCTTTCGGAACACACTACGACCCGAATCGCCTGAGGGATTCACTTCCGTGTTCGGAATGGGAACGGGTCCTAGCCCTCAGCTATGGCCGCCAACTCCAATGAGACCAGCGCCCTGCGGATAATTAAACAATTCTAAGACAATTCTCTGCCGCGATTCGCTCAATAGTTGCGAATTGTTGCAACGAATACGAGAACCTAAATCACTCGCCTTCTTCTCCGAGGTTTCTTGTGATTTCACCGATGCGAGAAGCAGCAATTATCGGGGTTGGTATGGCTCCTGTAAAATCTACATCTGGCAAGAGTCTTACCGAGTTGTTCATGGAAGCCGCATTAGAGGCGATCAACGACGCGGGTGTTGATCGGTTAGATGCGGTTTACGTTGGCAATATGATGTCCGGATTTCTTCAACACCAAGAGCACTTGGGCCCGTTGATGGCGACGGCCCTTGGTCAGGAGGGTGTGCCAACCTACAAGGTTGAAGGAGCATGCGCATCTGGGGGCGTCGCAGTAAATGCAGGAGTCAAGGCGTTGCTTTCAGGACTCGACGACATAGTCCTAGTAGGCGGAGTCGAGAAAATGTCCGGCTTCTCAACTCCAGAAGTTACCACAGGGCTGATGATGGCTGAAGACAGGTTGAGAGTGGGCGCGACGGGAATCACATTTGTTGGACTCAACGCCATGATCGCACGAGCGTATATGCACAAGTACAAGGTTCCACACGAAGCGATCGCTCAATTTCCTGTTCTCTGCCACAAAAACGCCATGGACAACCCGAAGGCCGCTTTCCACAAACTCGTCTCAGTTGACGAAGTTCTCAAATCCCCACTCGTCTCTGATCCACTCAGACTCTTCGATTGTTCTGGAATCGGAGATGGATCAGCTGCGCTTGTGCTCGCACCGGTTGAGGTGGCCAAGAAGTTCACCGACACACCTGTGAAGATCGCTGCGTCCAGCGTGGCCTCAGACGCACTTAGCCTATACCAACGACCAGACGTCACCGTTTTCGAAGGATCACGAAAAGCCTCGGAACGAGCCTACGCTCTCGCACACAAAAAGCCCGAGGATGTTAACCTACTAGATGTCCACGATGCTTTCTCAGTTCTCGGAGTAATGGCCCTAGAAGATTTGGGGTTCGCCCGTAAAGGAGAGGGAGCGAAATTGTTGAAGGAGGGGCAATGTGAACGCGATGGCAGCCTTCCCACGAACACGTTCGGCGGATTGAAAGCGAGAGGTCACCCAGTGGGAACTAGCGGGGTATATCAGATTGCAGAGCTGGCGCTTCAACTTACCAACCGGGCCGGAAAATGTCAGGTACCACACCCAAGTGTCGGACTTTCGCAGAGTATCGGGGGCATCGGCGGCACAGTCGCCGTTCACATCGTTGAACGATTGGATTGAGGCAAAATGACACAACAATCACCGCTCGCGGGATACAAATGCGCTAAGTGCAATTGGTCAGACGTATTCGCAGTCGCAACATGTCCACGATGCCACGGAGAAACCACACAAGTCACATTTCCGCCTGAGGGAGAAATAGCCTCATTCACCATCGTGCGATATCCGCCACAAGGATTCGAGAAACAAAGTCCGTACGCCGTCGCTCTGATCGATATCAAGGATGGGCCAAGGGTAATGGCTCGCGTTTCAGGCGTTTTAGAGGATTTGCAGATAGGAAAACGAGTAACCTTCACCGGTATAGTGAATGAAGCATTAGAATTCAAAGCCTGAGGCTTGGGCGCACTTCAGAACTTTCGACGTTAAATCTAGCGCTCACCTAGACACTCCCATGAGTCCTACTCCGCAAAGCGTTGTTCTAAAATTCGGTCTACTCACAGACCCAATAGAGTCCGTACCAGCCGAAATTCGCTTGTTCAAGCGACTCGACTTCGACTATGCAGAAATAGGAATCGAGGAACCTCGAGCTACTCCGCAAATCTTGATGGGAGAGAGCCAGGAGATTCTGAAGGCCTTATCGGAGACCGGCCTATTTCCAATCGGTCACACTGCGTACTGGGTTGGGTTTGGCTCATCACATGAGAGCGTAAGACGGGGCTGGGTTGAAGAGGGCAAGGAGATGATCCGCACCGCCGCCCAGTTGAAAATTAGGTTTCTGAACTTCCACTATAATGCTCGCCTCGGACGAGTCGGGGCAAAGGAAGAATCGCGGGAGACATTCGTTCAGAACTTCGTCAACTCAATGAGAGAACTCGCGGGTGTGGCTTCATTGATGCAGATCGAGTTGATGCTCGAAAATTCTCCGCCCCAAGGCCTGTATCCGCTGGAGGGCATCGAGTATTTCGAGCGAGTCCTAGACGCTGTTCCTTCTTTGAAGTTCCACTTTGATGTAGCTCATGCGTTCATCGAGAACAGAATGAAAGGAGTTCAGCAATACTTGGACGCATTCGCGGACCGCCTGGTCCACGTCCACATGCACGATAATCATGGAAAACAGGACGAACATTTGGCTTTAGGCGGTGGCAAGATTGATTTCAGGAAGGTCATACGGGCGCTGAAAGCGGTGGATTACAACAGGACGATAACCTTCGAGGTTTTTACTTCTCGTACCGATGCGGCTCGTTCGAGGGACGCTTTCAAGAAGCGTTGGGAGAGGACATGTAAGTGATACTCGTTACGGGTGCAGCAGGAAAAACTGGCCGAGCAATAATCTCTGCCCTTGCAGCGAAGGGCCTTCCCGTACGGGCTATGGTTCACAAAGAAGCGCAAGCGGAAACTTTGACGAGGACAGGAGTTAAGGTCGTCGTCGGTGATCTGCTTTCGGAGAGATCTGTGCTTGAGGCCGTACGTGGCGTTCGTCAGATCTATCACATATGTCCCAACGTTTCCCCTGACGAGTTGACAATTGGGAGGTGTATAATTTCTGCAGCTGAGGATTCAAGAGTCGAACTGTTCGTTTTTCACTCTGTTCTACATCCGCAAGTGGAGGCCATGCCACATCACTGGTTGAAGATGAGGGTGGAAGAAGCACTCTTCGCGTCTCACCTCTCCTACACAATCATTCAACCCGCGGCGTACATGCAGAACGTCACCTCAGAGCTAAACGCAATCAAGGAGCGGGGAGTATACCGTGTTCCTTACTCAGATGATGCGCCGTTCAGCTTGGTTGACCTGAATGACGTTGCCGAGGCAGCAGCTACAGTACTCTCGGAGGAAGGTCACGTTGGAGCCACTTACGAGTTAGCCGGACCGGAAATAGTGACTCCTCGAAGTATTGCTTCGGTCTTCGGGAGCCTCCTAGGTTCAGAAGTTCGAGCTGAGAGATTTTCGATCGAATCGTGGAGGAGCAGGGTATCGGGGTTGAGTTCGTATCAGGTTGATACTCTGTTTAAGATGTTCGATTATTACGATATGCATGGTTTGATGGGAAATCCTAGAACCCTGCAGACGTTGCTGGGTCGTCCGCCCGCTTCGTTTGAAGAATTCGCGAGGCGTCTACTCCAACAAAGCGGCTGACCCTCGGATCAGCTGACGTTGAGAGGAGAACATGAGTCATGAAAGAGGGAGGGATATGTGGAGGGTGAATTATCTTGCTCCGTTTTGTGACGCAGGGTAATCGTTGGTCGGTTTCTGATAGCGCTGGATTGTAACACGAGGCCAGTGGGGTCGCATTGTTTCACCCTCAGTTATGATGGAGTTGCCACGGGATGAGCGGCTGGGTTGAGGTGCGTCGATGTGGCGCGGACTAGTGTGGTGTCGCTGTGGGGTTGATGCTTTTTTCGGCGAGGGGTTGGAAGCGGCTTGAAGGCGTGATTCGTGTTTCTTTCGTTTGATGTTTGTTCTCGGAGAGTATGGGTAGCCAAGGTAGGGTTGACGCCCGTATGAGGAGTGCGTTGAGTAGTTGTGTACGTTGCCTTTCGATTGCCAATCTTCTCAGATTTCCTCCCAACTGTATTGGGGTGGTGATTGGTATTTCAATGTTCGGATTGTGGTACAATGCAGTTCCATGTGAAGCATGCCAACCGAAGAACAAACGCGCAACATCCAACAACACTGCAACTCTTTTTTCGCAATGTTTC
>Ga0335081_10011458_pt1 | contig 14351 bp, 14 predicted proteins | sample Lox_Sample_35_FD_206713 | JGI IMG/M metagenome (GOLD analysis project Ga0335081, IMG submission 206713) | Soil microbial communities from Loxahatchee National Wildlife Refuge, Florida, United States - Lox_Sample_3.5 | ecosystem: Environmental > Terrestrial > Soil > Wetlands | place: USA... | reverse complement strand
CGACGCGATCTCCCGCAGGTCGGCAAAGCTGTCCTGCCCCGCGCTCGAAAACGGCGCATGCATGATTTATGACCACCGGCCGCATATCTGCCGTATCTTCGGCCCCACCATCCGTGGCCCACGCCGCGCAGTACGGCTTGAAGGTTGCGGATATTTTACGCGGGAGATTCCCGAACTCGATTTTCCCATCTTCGACCATTATGACGAGGAAAAGGGACTGCAGAAAGCAATGTTCAGGAAGGCCGGGCGCAAGCGCATCCGCGAGGTTGATACCATAATCCCTGCGGCGTTGACTCTTGATTTGAAAAAGTGGCTCTGATGGACCAAGCACTAATTCCTAAGTGTCAAATTGCAAATAAAATCCACTAGCCAACTTCCAAACGTCAAACGTCCGGACATTATCATGGTGTCATTGGCAATCATTTGATTATTGTAATTTGGTCATTACATTTCCTATGGAAATCCTAAGCAAGAAAATCCTTTGGAAGGGAAAGTTCATGAGCGCCGTTGAGATCACCTACCGCGATGCGCTGGGTGCCGTGCGCACATGGGAAGCGCTCGAACGGGTAAGTATCGGCGGCATCGTGGTGATGGTTGCGGTAACACCCGCCGGGAGTGTGCTCCTCGAAAAACAGTTCAGGCCGCCCCTCGGGCGGGATGTCATTGAACTCCCCGCAGGGCTTGTTGACCCCGGCGAATCCATGGAGACGGCCGCAAAACGGGAGTTGATAGAGGAAACCGGCTGGTCGGCAAAGAATCTCGACTTCCTCGCGGAAGGCCCCATCTCTACCGGCGCATCCACCGAGGTGCTCAGGGCATTCCTCTGCACGGGACTTGAACACGTGGGCAAGAACGGCGGCGACGACAACGAGATCATCGAAGTGATCGAGGTCCCGCTGAACAACGCGCTGGAATTCCTCAGGAATGCACAAACGAAAGGGATCCTCGTTGATCTGAAGGTCTATGGCTTGATCGAGCTTGCCAAAAAAGCTCTCGAGATGTAAAAACTGCAATGCTCAAAATCCTTAATATATAACTGTGCCTTGCGCCTATCCGGGCTTTGAAGCAACCAGCGCCCGCCCTGCATCATAAGCCTCTTTGAGCGCTGTAGGATGATTCGCGATTGCGCCTTTTTCATCTACCGAATCATAGGAAAGCGTCACGTGCTCCTGAATGTTCACAGTCCTGAAGAACGCCCGCGCCGTAACCTCCGCACACTCGAAACCCTTGTTGTTGGCAGCAAGTTTCATTCCACCTACCAGGAGGAGCAGACCCTTGCGGCCAAACTCGCCGGGAGGAATCGGTTTTTTGTGCACGTACTTTTCCGTCCAGAATGCCTGACACCGGTCGATCATAAGCTTGGTCTGGGCGCTTAGTCCGAAGAAGAAGATGGGCGATGCGAGGATGATCCGGTCCGTAGTTCTAATGTCCCGGTGAATCGCCTGCGCGTCATCAGGAATAATGCACAAGGCCGTATTATCACATCCCCCGCAATTTTGGCACGGCCTGATCTTCAGGTCATTGAGATTATAGACCTTTACCTGCGCTCCCTGCCCCTGTGCCCCTTTGATCGCTTCTGTTAAAAGCATCTGCGTATTACCGCCCTTCCTCGGGCTTCCGTTAAAGGCAAGTATATTCATGGTTATCTCGCTCTCGCATTTCTCTTCTTATATTTCTATCCCCAATGTAAATTGTTGTCAAGCATTATCGTAGAGCATGGAATGACTATTGAAATAGGGAGCTTTTTCTGTTATTCTGAAAAAGATTCTTCCTTAAGTCTCTCCATATTGCATCCAGAAGGAGAAATATGAACACCCTGAGTGAATTTATTGTTGAGCCGATGATCGCCTATTTTTCCATGGAGATTGGCGTCAAGAACGATATACCGACCTATAGTGGCGGCCTCGGCATATTGGCTGGTGATACCATTAAATCCGCTGCAGACCTCAATCTTCCACTCGTGGCTGTTACTCTCATCACGCACAAGGGGTACTTTACCCAGGAAATAGACGCCAACGGGTGGCAGAAGGAAAAACCGATGACCTGGGACCCCGCGCAGTACATGACGCTCCTTCCACAGAAGGTAAAAGTCCAGATCGAAGGACGGGATGTTTATATCCAGTCATGGCTCTACACGGTCGTAAGCCCCACCGGCGGCAAAGTTCCTCTACTCTTCCTTGATACCGACCTCCCCGATAATGCCCCGCAGGACCGGGGGATCACTGATTATCTCTATGGTGGAGATAGCACCTACCGTATAAAACAGGAGATCGTCCTCGGCATGGGTGGAGTACGCATGCTCCAGGCACTGGAGTTTCACATCAAGAAATATCACATGAACGAAGGGCATGCAAGCTTTCTTGCGCTCGAGCTACTTCACCGGTTCAAGCGCGACATCGAAAGCGTGTGGGATGAAAGATCGGTTTGGGACGTGTCGCGGGTGCGGGATCTTTGCGTGTTCACCACACACACACCGGTGGAGGCGGGACACGACAAGTTCCCCTATCCTCTTGTCAAGCAGGTTCTCGGCGAAATCATCCCGTTCGATGTCCTAAAGGACCTCGCTGGCATGGACAGCCTCAACATGACACGCCTGGCACTCAATCTGAGCAACTATATCAACGGCGTGGCAAAAAAACACGGAGAAGTGTCCCAGCATATGTTCCCCGGTTACCATATCCATGCCATCACGAACGGCGTTCACACTTTCACCTGGACCTGCGGCGAGATGGCTAAACTGTTTGACAAATATATTCCCGGCTGGGCAAACGAGCCGGAGCTCTTTGTCCGCTCCGGCATCATCCCGGAACTGGAGCTGTGGGAGGCGCACCGCGAAGCCAAGCGAAAACTGATGGAGTACGTCGGTCAGGCCACGGGGGAAGTGATGGACCCGAATGACCTCACCATCGGTTTTGCGCGGCGGACAACCGCGTATAAACGTCCACACCTGCTGTTTCACAATATCGATAGGCTACTGCAGATCATCAAGAAGGGGAATCTCCAGATCATTTACGCTGGCAAGGCACATCCCCATGACGATAACGGCAAGCGAATCATCCAGGGCATCTACGAATACCGGCAGCGTCTGAGAGGAAAGGTCAAAATCGCCTTCCTCCCGGGCTACGACATGGACATCGCGCTCAAGCTCGTATCCGGCGTTGATGTATGGCTCAATACGCCTCTCAGACCGCTCGAGGCATCCGGAACAAGCGGTATGAAAGCAGCACATAATGGAGTGCTGAATTTCAGCGTGCTTGACGGATGGTGGATCGAAGGACACATCGAGGGTATCACCGGCTGGGCCATCGGCGCCATGCCGACCGAAACGACACAACCAGGGACTTCGGATGCTGAGGACGCTGCAGACCTCTACGACAAGCTGGAGAACCTGATCGTTCCCGCATACTATAATCCTGACAAGAGCGGTTGGAGCCGCATGATGAAGGGCGCCATCAGCAATAATGCCTACTACTTTAACAGCCACCGCATGATGCGGCGCTATGTCACGGAAGCATATATACGTTAAAACTACCAATAACCAAATTTACCTACAAATAATCGGACCTTCATATCCTTGAGCCGTAAGGCTTATTAGGAATTTAAGATTTGCGATTTGGAGCTTGATTCTGTATATGGCTATCCAGGAAGAAAAAAAGGAAATTATCGAGCGGTGCGTTCTCAGGCTAGTAAGGAAGAACGTGAGCACCTTTCACATGGTGGGATCGGCGATGAAGTCATTATTCTCAGGAAGCTTTAACAAGCGTCTCGTCTCGAAAATCTTCGGTTTCGACTGCCGAAGCGAGCTTCCGGTGGACGATCTTGTGGCGGAATCTCTCCTCAACGGGCTTGAAGAAGAAGACATCGAAGAAATATTCAAACGCTATGCTCGGCGCAAGGGTCTGGATTTCTAAGTGCGGCATTCGGAACGGGCCGCATGATTCATTTGATTGTCACATTCCGCAATCCTGATGCCGTGCTTGCTAAATTCCTTCAGCTTCATGCGTCACCCTGAGCACCTCCTCAGAGGCCTTTGTTACAACCACCCCCTGACCGCGTTGGTCATCTCATAAATAAAATCAAAAATAAAATGATGCACCATGTCTATCCCCAAGCACAAGAAAGTGATGATGCCGTTAAAGATAAAGGAAGTTTGTGCGATAAGATAGACAAGGACTTTATGCAATGATTAAAGGCAGGCCATCTTTAGCAAAATAACCCATAAATACAGTCAGTTATGAATTTTCGGCAACTACTGCGTTCTTTAAAATTGAAAAAGTGCAAATCAGGTTTTCCCGGATGTTATCATATTGCAATGAACGACAGAAGGGTTGATGAATAAAATACGGAAGATCAAGGTTACATCAAGGTTCTGTTCACGAGCTGATACTGTCTGATGCCAGACATATTCTTGTATATGAGATGATAGGATAAACTTGCGTTTATACCAATACGCGTTTATTCGGAACGCCTGTTGACAAATTTAGGGAGGTTCACGATTCATGAACTGGAGCGCCGGTGAATCGCTGCTCATTGTCGATGACGACCCATACGTACTCGAATCCACTTCATCGCTGCTGAAGGAATTCGGGTATTTCGTATTAACCTGTCGTGACGCATCCGAAGCCATGGAAAAGATCCGAAAGATCACGGTCGATGCCGTTTTGACCGATATCAAAATGCCCGGCGTCACCGGTATAGATCTCCTCCAACATATCCACACCTATAATCAACAGATTCCCGTGATCCTCATGACGGCATTTGCCGAACTGGATATTGCTGTCGATGCCATCAAGAGAGGCGCATTCGATTTTATAACAAAACCGTACAACCCTGATTACCTCGTACACTCCGTCGAGAAGGCCGTCAAGTATACCAAACTTATCCAGATGGAAAAGAACTACAAGGTGATGCTCGAGGATACAGTCCGGAAGAGGACCAAGGAACTGGCGGATGCTCTTCAGATGGTCAAAAATATCGCCAAAGAAGTCACCACACGCTTGACAACCGTTGCGGAATACCGGGACACGGACACCGGCGCCCATATCTCCCGGATCGGCCTCTATGCGAACAAGATCGCCGAATCGCTGGACATGCCCTCCGATTTTTTGGAAACGGTGACCTTCGCGAGCGCCATGCATGACATCGGGAAAATCGGAATACCAGACAGCATACTTTTAAAACCCGGCCCGCTCACCAAAAAAGAGTTCGAGGTCATGAAGACCCACGCGACTATGGGAGAGAAGATCCTCACTGGATCATCCTATCCCGTGATCCAACTGGCTGCATCCATTGCACTCAATCATCATGAACGGTGGGACGGCAAGGGATATCCGCGAGGTCTCAAAGGAGAAGATATTCCTATCGAAGGCAGGATCGTAATGCTCGCTGACCAGTATGATGCCTTACGCAGCAGGAGACCGTACAAACCTGCGTACGACCACGAAAAGACGTTCAAGATCCTTACAGAAGGCGATGGCAGAACCATGCCGGAACACTTCGACCCCAGGGTTCTTAAGGCCTTTTCCGATATCGCACAGGTATTTGATGATATTTTCAATACCCACAAAGATTAGGGTCGCCTTCTCGCTTTGCCGTGACCTGTGAACAAGCGATCAGATAGCTGTGTTACTTCATATCTTCGGCTTCAAACGCTGCTTGCTTTTTCCCGCGATTTATAATATATTTTTTTATGCACAAAAAAATTAAAACCGTCCCGGAGCTGCGTCCCCTCCTCGGTATCCTCCAGGCAACGGGCAAAAAAATCGTTTTCACGAACGGTTGCTTCGACCTTATCCATACCGGCCACACACGCTATCTCACCAAGGCCAAATCGTTCGGTGATCTCCTCGTTGTCGCGGTGAATAGTGATTCATCTGTGCGCATGATCAAGGGAGAAAAACGGCCAATCAACACGCAAGCGGAACGTGCAGAGACTCTGGCTGCGCTCGAGTCTGTGGATTTTGTCACGATATTTGATGAGCCGGATCCGCACAAGATCATCTCGGAACTTCAGCCCGATGTGCTGGTAAAAGGGGGCGACTGGCCCGTCGAAAAAATAATCGGACGTGAGGTTGTGGAAGCAAGGGGCGGCGACGTGATAAGTGTTGGATATATAGAAGGCGCCTCAACGACGGGGATTATAGAGAAGATCGTGGGGAAATATTGCTGAATTCGGCAAGCTAAATTTCGCTCGCTTTCCATTGTGGATGTTTCGAGTTCACCTCCGGTCGCTCGTCACTTCCTTGGTCTCTTTCCTCTCTTCATTTCTTCTATTACATGAAGCTCATCATCAGCGAACCCGAAATAATGCCCGATCTCATGCATCACTGTGTCCATCACGATCTCCTCGATTTCCAGGGGAGAGGCCGCTGCTGCCTCGATCGGCTGCTGATAGATCACGATGCGGTCGGGAAGCATGTTGCCGTAATTCCACCCACGTTCGGTAAGCGGCACTCCGTGGTACAGACCGAAAAGCGTGCCGGATTTTATTCCCATATCCTGCAGAAGAGCGGACGAAGGACGGTCTTCTATCTCGATGGCGATATTGTGTAGTTTCTGTTTGAACCTGCGCGGCAAACGGCGGAGGGAATTTTGCACCAATTTTTCAAAGGCGAGTCTGTCCATTGAACAATTCAGGAGTCAGGAACTATAATCAAAATAAACTTGAACCGCCAAGGCATGATGGACGCGACGTATTTGGCGTAGATAGAAATCACGCAGTTGTGCGTGCTTTTTGCGACTTCGCGGTATAATTTCTTTTCCATTTTTGATTGAGGTTGATTTTTTCGTTACTACCCCCCTACTAATTTCTGTCTCCTGAACATTATTTCCCAATACTGTAAAAAACCTCTTTGCCCCGGTATACGGCCGCATCACCCAACTCTTCCTCGATCCGGATGAGCCTGTTGTATTTGGCAATACGGTCGGTGCGCGAGAGCGAACCGGTCTTGATTTGTCCCGCATTCGTAGCAACGGCAAGGTCGGCGATGGTCGTGTCCTCGCTCTCGCCCGACCGGTGGGACACGACCGCGGTGTACTGCGCGCGCTTCGCCATCTCAATGGCGTCAAGTGTTTCGGTAAGCGTGCCGATCTGGTTAAGCTTGATGAGGATAGAGTTCCCGATACCTTCAGCAATGCCTTTGCGGAATATGGATGTGTTCGTCACGAATATATCGTCACCCACGAGCTGAACTTTTTTGCCGATACGCTCAGTAAGGAGCTTCCACCCTTTCCAGTCCTTTTCAGACATGCCGTCCTCTATAGTGATGATGGGGTACCGCTTGATCCAGTCTTCGTAGAAAGTGACCATTTCTTCCGAGGACTTCTTCTTGCCTTCGCCTTTGAGATCGTAGACACCGTTCTCGTAGAACTCGCTCGCAGCGGCATCAAGGCCGATGAATACTTCCTGCCCGGGCTTGTAGCCGGCCTTTTCGACGGCCTCGAGGATGACCTGCACCGCTTCTTCATTGGATTTGAGGTTCGGGGCAAACCCGCCTTCGTCTCCTACAGAGGTATTATAACCCTTCTTCTTGAGCACAGATTTTAGGTTGTGAAAAATTTCCGCCCCGATGCGGATAGCATCAGAACAAGAGATTACGCCCGCGGGGATGATCATGAACTCCTGGATATCGACGTTGTTGTCCGCATGTGCCCCACCATTCAGCACATTCATCATAGGTACGGGAAGTTCCTTGGCGTTTGGCCCACCGAGGTAGTGGTAGAACGGCAAACCTGCTTCCTCGGCTGCTGACTTTGCTACGGCAAGTGACACAGCGAGGATCGCATTAGCGCCGAGCTTGCTCTTATTCTCGGTCCCGTCCATCTCGATCATGGTGCGGTCGATCACGGCCTGCTCGGTCGCATCCATACCCATGAGCGCTGGGCCGATCACTTCGATAACGTTGTTCACTGCCTTCTGCACGCCTTTGCCAAGGTAGCGCGTACCGCCGTCGCGAAGTTCTATCGCCTCGCGCTCACCTGTTGACGCGCCGCTCGGCACAATTGCGCGGCCCATGGCCCCGCTCTCCAGGATAACGTCCGCCTCGACCGTCGGATTTCCTCGTGAATCCAGCACTTCCCGTGCAAAAATGTCTACGATCTCGCTCATGGATACCCCCTATGGATTTCGGATTGCTGATTGCGGATTCACAACCCGCTCTTTCATCAATCTGCATTCTGAATTCCGCAATCCACAAAGATCCTATAGTCCCAGGATGAACTTCCTGCCAGCCTCGGTGAGTTCCTCGATTTTTTTTTCTGACCCGGCTTCGACGTAAACCCTCACAACCGGCTCCGTGCCCGAGGCGCGCATTAGCACCCAGCTGTCATCCTCAAGCATATACTTGGTCCCGTCGGCTGTCGTCTTCTTGCCTTTTACCCGAAGGCCCCCAAGTTCGTTCAAGGGCTGGCTAAGACGCTCCCCCACCGACTTGCGGTTCGCCTCTGTGAGGTGGATGTTGATACGGTCGTCCAGGATGGTCCCAACATCCTTATACAATCGCTTGAGCAAGTCCTTGAGGGTTTTTCTCTCGCTCGAGACCATCTCTGCAACGAGCAGGCAAGCAAGAATGCCATCTTTTTCCGGCACATGATCCTTAATGGTCATGCCGGCGCTTTCCTCGCCGCCGAAGATAATTTTGCCCTGCACGAGCAGGTCTCCGATAAACTTGAATCCCACGCCCGTCTCGTACACCTCGATTCCGTGCTTTTTCGCGACCGCATCGATCAGGTGCGATGTGGCGATGGAGCGCGCAGCGCCGCCTTTCCATCCCCTGGTACGGCAGAGGTAATCCAGGACAAGCGCTAGGATCTGGTTGGGATTGATATACGTTCCGTCTGCGTCCATGACCCCGAAACGGTCGGCATCACCGTCTATCCCGAGGCCGATGTCAAATCGTCCTTTTTTCATTACCGCAGACAGATCCGATAGGTTCTCTTCCGACGGTTCGGGAGAACGGCCACCGAACAAAACGTCGCGATGACCGTGTACCACCGTGATGATACATCCTGCGTCTCTCAGCACGCTGTCCAGATAATCTCTGCCCGTACCGTAGAGTAGGTCGACGGCGATTTTCAGTTTTGCCTTTTTAATGTGCTCGAAATCGATCTTTTTCCTCAGATCGTCGAGATAGGCTTTGCGAAGATCGGCATCTTCTACCAAGCCCTTCTGTTTCGCCTCTGCAAGCGGTAGGGTAGGGATCGTATTTTTTTCGATAAGGGTGTTAGCCCGTGCTTCTATATCTTTGGTAGTTTCAGGCAAGGCAGGGCCACCCCAGGCAGGAGAAAACTTGAGACCATTGTATTCGGGCGGGTTGTGGCTGGCCGTGAAGTTGATGCCTCCTGCGGCTCTTCTACGGATAATATCGAAAGCGACGGCCGGCGTGGGTACATCCCTGTTTGAGAGAAAGGAGCGCATGCCGTTCGCTGCAAGGACCTTGACCGCTTCGGCGGCGAACCGCTCGGACAGGAAGCGTGTGTCGTACCCCACAACCACGCCTTTTTCCTTCAATCCCTGCGCCGCAATGTGATCGGCGATGGCCTGGGTGACCACCCTCACACTGCTGAAGGTAAAATCATCAGCGATCACACCGCGCCATCCGGAGGTTCCGAATTTTATTTTTCCAATCGCCATAGGCATTCAAAAAATAACATAAATAGTATCCCTTTGCAACTTAAAACACCACGAAGCAAATTCAGACCGGATCACGGCACGGACACGATAAGACTCGCAATGATTTCTGTTAATCCTGTTATCCCGATGAAAGGAATCATAACCTCACGATCTTAGCCTTTAACTCATCCCCGACGTCCAGAACAGCAACAGAATTATATGGGGCGTATCGCTTGTCCGTGGGGCTGCCGGGATTGAGAAAGTAAACGCCGTCGATTCTTCCCCAGAAAGGAGTATGGGAATGACCGAAGACAATAAGGTCGACGTTCTCGAACTCTTTTCTGATCATCTCCTTCTGAATGTCGATCTTGTATTTGCCGTGGATCAATCCTACAGAGTACCGGCCGATGCGGATGATCTTCTTAATCGGAAGTTTCATATGGACCTCGGAATCGTCCATATTGCCGGCAACAGCTTCGACGGGCGCAATGGTCCTGAGATCATCAAGCACCGAAAGCTCGACGATATCACCGGCATGGAGGATAAGGTCCACTCCCTTGAAGATCTCGAATACAGCCGGAGGAAGCGACGGCATGATAGCCGGGACATGGGTATCGGAAAGAACACCTATTTTCATTACATAACCTTAAAAAGCGGGGTGCCGATCTTCGCAATTACAAGTGCATTGAATCGCACACGGACCAAGAATCGGTTTTTTCTTCGCTCACCTGCGTTCCATAAATTTAGTTTGTAAATTCTCAACGATATTGGCAAGCGGAATAGCAACCTGCTCTTTAGTCTTCATGTTGCGCAGAACAGCAGTCTGCGATCGTAGTTCCTGCTCGCCAACAATGAGGGTATGACCTGCTCCGCATTTATCCGCTTTCTTCATCTGACTCTTAAGACTAGCGCCCGTATAGTCCGTCTCCACCAGAATTCCCGAGGACCTGAGGTTATGGATCAGGGGAAGAACAAAGGCAACTGCTTCATCACCCAGCGCTGAAATAAAGAGTTGCGGCCGCGGAGGCTGTAGGTTGGTCGAGTCCATGAGCGATACTACACGTTCAACGCCAAGTGCGAAACCGATCCCCGCCGTTGCCGGGCCGCCGATCTCCTGCACCAGTCCGTCGTATCTGCCACCAGCCGCAACCGTGTTCTGGGCACCCATATGACCCATAACCAGTTCGAAGGTGGTGCGGGTATAGTAGTCGAGTCCCCGAACCAGCCGTGGATTGACCTCAAAAGGAACGTTGAGCCTCCTCAGGCCTGCTTCGACGGTCTGAAAATGGTCACGGCAGGCATCACAGAGAAAATCCAGCATCACCGGTGAATCACCGAACTTGTCCGCGTCCACCTTGCAGTCCAGGATTCGGAGTGGATTGGTCTCGTACCGGCGCTGACAGTCCGTGCAGAGTGTCGGGAGCTTTGCCTTCAGGTACTGTTTGAGCGCATCGCGGTATATCCCCCGGCATGCGCTGTCCCCCAGAGAGTTAATCTGGAGGCTCAGTTTCGCGATGCCAAGCCTCATGAACAACGCATGAAGCATGACCAAGATCTCGACGTCCACATGGGGGTGGTCCATGCCCAGCGCCTCTACTCCGATCTGATAGAACTGGCGATACCGACCCTTCTGCGGTCGCTCGTGACGGAACATGGGGCCCATATAGTAGAGCTTTGTCAGCTGGCTATCGGCGTACATCTTGTGCTCGACAAAGGCGCGCACCACGCCGGCAGTGCCTTCGGGTCGCAGCGTGATCTTTCTGCCGTCGCGGTCCTCAAAGGTGTACATCTCCTTCTCCACGATATCCGTGGAGGCGCCGATGCTCCGGGCGAACAGTTCGGTATATTCGAAGATGGGGACCCGGATCTCGGAGAATCCATAGTCCTCGAACAGCTTCCGCGCCGTTGTCTCAAGATGGTGCCATGCGGTAATATCCGCGGGTAAAATGTCTTTCACACCCTTGATCGCTTGAATGCTCATCTATGCTCCCTTGACGCACTTCCTTCGTCATAATTTTTTGATTTTCGTATTACGGTGGATTAAGGCTTTCGGATCAGCTTCCACGGATGCTTCTTGACATCGTCCGTCAGATCCTTCAGGTTGGTTGTAATCTCTTTTACGTTTTCCATGGTTTCATCGAGGTTTTTCCTGTTCTCACCCAATATCTTGTCGGTCTTGTCTGTGATCTCCTTGAGGTTCTCCACGCTGTCGTCAAGCTTTTTGAGAAGTCCCGGCAGGTCCTTGAGGCTCTGCGCCACTTCTTCCTTGCTGGACGTCATCACTTTGAGGTTCTCGGTGACTTCCTGGACGTTCAGGACCGCGCCCTTGATATTTTCTGTTACCTCCTGGACGTTCAGAACTGAGCCCTTGATAGATTTGGATAGAGCAGGATCGCCCAAAAGGCGGTCGAGGTTCCCTGCGATGTGCTTCAGCTTGTCCGCGACCTCCAGCCCCATTTTGGTGAGGTCTTCCAGTTTCAGGGGTTCCTCGCCCTTCAGCACGGCACCCGGCTTCAGTGGCTTCGCGTCGGGGGATCCTCCCTCCAAAGAGACATATTTTTTCCCCACAAGCCCTGTGGTCTTGATGGAGACCTTGACATCTTCCTTGATCACCGTTTCTTCATATACGCTGAGCGTAAGCTCCACCTTGCCGCCGAGTTCGGGGACCACCCGCATGTCGCTCACACTCCCGATCCGGATCCCAGCATAACGGACATTCGCGTTCTTCTCGAGACCCTCGCTCGCCGAGAAAAGGACCTTGAACTCTTTTCTTTTCTTAAAAATACCCCGAAGATCGCTTACAGAAAAAAGCAAGACGACCAGGATAGAGAACGATACCAGAACAAAAATCCCAGCTCGTATTTCATTTTTTCGATATTCCATGCTCACCCCTTAGCGACCCAAACCCATATTATCACGAAGGTTACAGATATCAGCATTTCGTGTTTTCTTATCCAACGAGCAGATCTTCGCGGTAATCCTTGCTCGACGCTCGGAACGAGATGGGGCCGTCAGGACTGCCCGTGATGAACTGTTGAACCAGAGGGTCCACGCTCTGTCGAATCTCCCCGGGAGTACCTTCTGCCAGGACCTTGCCCATGTAGATGATCACGATTTTGTCGGCGGTCTTGAGGGCCTCGTGCACCGCGTGGGTCACTACAATACAGGTTATGCCCATAAGACGGTTCAGGTCGGATATGAGCTTGGTGATCACGGACGCTACGATTGGGTCGAGGCCCGAGGTCGGCTCGTCGAAAAAGATAATCGCGGGGTCCAGCGCAAGCGCGCGGGCCAGAGCAACTCGTTTCTGCATGCCGCCCGACAATTGGGCGGGAAAGATATCCTCGAAATCCCGGAGACCGACCATCTCGAGCTTCATCTTGACCATGATCCTGATGATGTTTTCGTCGAGGGCGGTGTGCTCCCTCATGGGGAGAGCGATATTCTCGGCGACCGTGAGGTGGTTAATGAGCGCTCCCTGCTGGAACAGCATGCCGATCTTTTTACGGTACGGGTCAAGATCCCTTCCCGACAGCTTTGTGACGTCCGTATCGCCGAACAGTACCTCTCCCGCGTCGGGTTTGATGGCGCCAATCATAGTCTTTAGCAGCGTGCTCTTCCCGCTGCCGCTTATGCCGAGAATATAAGTGATCTTCTTATCTTCGGCAGTAAACGATATCCCGTTCAGGATCAAGCGTGCGCCGTATCGTTTGACAATATTCCTGATTGTGAACATATTGATTTATCCATAGAACGCTGTCGTCAGGACCGCGTCCAGCACAATGATCGCCAGCATCGACCATACGACCGTTACCATTGTCGCCTTTCCCACTTCCTCAGCACTGCCCTCCACCAGTAGTCCCCGGTAGCAGCCAATAATCACGATAATGATGGCGTAAACGAAGGACTTTACGATGCCAGATATCACGTCGGTCATGGTGAGGACGTCAAGGACCTCCCGCACGTACACATTGGGCCCGACGCCAAGACGGCCGCTACAGTACAATAGACTGCAGATGACTGCCGTAAAGCTGGCAAAGATCGTGAGGGCGGGAAGCGCGATGAGCATGCCTACGAACCGCTGTACTACAAGGTATCGTACGGGGTCAATTGCCATGGTCTCCAGGGCGAGGATCTCCTCGGACACTTTCATTGTTCCAATTCTGGCAGTAAAGGCCGCGCCCATCCTTCCGGCCACAATGATCCCGGTAAGCAGCGGAGCCGAAAATCGAAAAATGGCGATCACAACAACTCCGGGGATATAGTTCAGCAGGCCTAACTCATCGAGATTGAAGGCGATCAACACGGTCAGGATTACGCCGATAAGCGACGAAACCACGAGTACGAGCAGAAGCGAATTGGAACCTATCCCGTCAACATACTGGAGGAGCCGTGCTTGTTTCAGTTTCTTCCGGTCTTTGAACAAAAGAGCGGTCTGTATGAGCGTCTCCCCGAGCAGGTGATACATACTGGAGAGGTCCTGCAGGAAGGTGATGAATCTCCTGCCAATATAACCGAAAAGGTCAATCACGCTGACTCCGGCAATGAATAAAAAAGCGAGCGATTTATCACCTTCCCAACTCTCGTCAAAACTATAGACCAGCCATTGCCGCATTGACGCTCGGAAAAATCTCGAACACGCTGGAAAGGCGGGCAAGCTCGAACACATCACGCACCGGAGGGCTGAGTTCCACGAGCCGGAGCCTCATGCCCTGCTTCATACAGTTCTGCATGGCCTCGA
>Ga0335081_10011457_pt1 | contig 14352 bp, 17 predicted proteins | sample Lox_Sample_35_FD_206713 | JGI IMG/M metagenome (GOLD analysis project Ga0335081, IMG submission 206713) | Soil microbial communities from Loxahatchee National Wildlife Refuge, Florida, United States - Lox_Sample_3.5 | ecosystem: Environmental > Terrestrial > Soil > Wetlands | place: USA... | reverse complement strand
CAGCAGCCCGTGCACCACGTCGGTCTCGTAGCTGCGCAGCCCGCTGGCCTCCGCCTCCAGGCCGACGTAGATGTCGAAGCCGCTGGGCAGGACGTCGTCGTAGATCGACCACCAGCCCTTGCGGTGACCCTCGCGGGCCATGTCGACGAGCACTTTGCGCGCCGCCGGGTCATCGACCCCGTACATCCCGAGCATCGCGGTCAGGTACGCCGACTTGGTGGGCGCCTTGCCGGTCTCGATGCGGGACAGGGTGGACGGAGCCAGGCCGAGTTGCTCGGCCACTTCCTCGAGCTTGAGCGAGTGCGCTTCGCGAAGACGGCGGAGCTCGGCACCGAGCCTGCGCCTACGCACGGTGGGGCCTGGGGGCACCGGAGCTCACCTCCCCATCGGCTCGGCCGGCTCCATCGAGCCATATGACTTGATCCGCCTCACTTGCGTATGAGCGCAAGCGGAGAACTCCACATCGCCTGTAACAACCAGTACGATACAGCACCAACAGTAAGCTTGAAATCCCATCTAGGATTTCATCTACGAAATTTGCCTCACGCAATTGCGTGGCTGACCTGCCCCGGACACCGAGCCCTACCGGGCCCGGTCGTTGACCTAGCGTTTGGGGCTTGTGGCCCACGGGCCCCGATAGACGGGGGTTGTGGCCCACAAGCCCCAATCTGGGAGGGGCGTGGGGAGCGTTGGGCAGAATGGGGGGATGAGCGTGCCGCGGTCGCAGGGGACGGGTCCTGGAGTGATCACGCCAGATGGGTGCGCGGTCGACTTCTACGCGCTGATGCCGGACTTTGGCGAGCCCGCCATCGTGCACGAGGCGGCCGGGGCGGGGGCGTCCATCCTGGAACTCGGCTGCGGGGCCGGACGGGTCACCCATCCGCTGGTCGCGCTGGGGCACCCGGTGGTGGCGGTCGATGAGTCGCCCGAGATGCTGGCGCATGTGCGCGGCGCCGAGACGGTGTGCGCGCGGATCCAGGACCTGTCGCTGGGGCGCCGGTTCGGCGTGGTCTTGCTGGCCTCGCATCTGATCAACGCGGACGACGAGACCAGGCGGACCTTCCTGGACGTCTGCCGGCGGCATGTCGCCGACGACGGGTGCGTGATCATCCAGCAGCACAGCCCGGAATGGTTCGCCGCCGCCCGGGACAGCGAGGTGGACCGGGACGGGATGATCCTCCGGCTGCGCGACGTGACCCGGCCGGCTCCGAACCTGGTCTCGGCCACGGTGGAGTACGTGGTCGGTGACCGGTGCTGGACGCAGACGTTCACCACCATGCGCCTGGACGAGGCCGGACTGGCAGACGCGCTGGCCGCGGCGGGCCTGCGCCTGGACCGCTACCTCACCGAGGACCGCAGCTGGCTCCGGGCGGTCCCGGTGGGCATCCCGGGCTGAGCGCTATCCGCCGCTCTTGCGGCGGAACGAGCGGCGGCTGACCGCCGGGCCGTGGGAGCCGTGCACCTTGCCGGTGTCGTGCGCGCCTTCGGCGCTGGCGTGGGCGCCGCGCTTGCGGTCGAGCGCCTCGCGGAACTTGCGCTTCAGCTCGTCGAAGTCGGCCTCGGCACCCGGCGGGGCGCTGTCCTCCTGAGCTGCGGTGTCGGCGAGCGGGGCGGAGTCCGGTGGCGCATCGGTTCCGGATTGCTCGACAGCCATGCGGACCTCCCTGGCGGCGTGGGTGGTACCTACGATACTTACGTTATGGGCAGGCGGGCTACGCAGATTCCACTGGATAGCGTGCAAGGGGCCCACGGGCGCGCCGAGCTGCTGCGAGATGCCGACCGGCGGGCGGCGTGGATGCTGCTGGTCGACGGCATCCCGCAGTCGCATGTCGACCTGGAGGACCCCGGCTACCTGGACTTCGAGTACGTCAGGCGGCTGGGCCACGTGATCGACACGGCGGCGCCGGCCGGGCAGCCGCTGCGCGTGCTGCACCTGGGCGCCGGGGCCCTGACCTTGGCCCGGTACGTGGCGGCGACCCGGCCGGGCTCATCGCAGCTGGCCGTCGAGGTCGACGCCGCGCTGGTGGGCCTGGTCCGGCTCCGGCTGCCGGTGCGCGGGGTCCGGGTCCGGGTCGGGGACGCCCGGGACGTCCTGGAGCGGCTGCGGCCCGGCCGCTACGACGTGGTGATCGCGGACGTGTTCGCCGCGGGCCGCACCCCGGCCCATCTGACCACGGTCGAATTCCTCAGCGCCGCGCGCCGGGTGCTGGACGGCAATGGCGTGCTCGCCGCCAACGTGGCGGACGGCGCGCCGCTGGCGCACGCCCGGGCGCAGGTGGCCACGGCCCGGGCGGTCTTTGCGGAGGTGGGCCTCATGGCCGACGCGGGGGTGCTGCGCGGCCGGAGGTTCGGCAACCTGGTGCTCATCGCCAGCCCGGGTCCGCTCCCGGTCGACCGGCTCACCCGGCTGGCGGCCGGGGACCCGATGCCGGGCCGGGTGCTGCACGGCGAGGACCTGACCCGGTTCGCGGCCGGCGCGAAGCCGGTCACCGACGCGAACGCCAGCCCCTCCCCCGCTCCCCCGGCTGACGCATTCGCGAGGTGAGGGGTGAGGGGTGGTGAGCGGGGGCGGACGCCTTTGCCGGGTTAGCGGCGGCGCTGGGCGCGGGCGGCCGGACGGCGGCCGGGACGGGGATCCCGCTTGGCCCGGACGCGCACCGACACCTGGACCGGGCTGCCCTCGAAGCCGAACTCCTCGCGCAGCCGCCGCTCGACGAACCGCCGGTAGGCGGCCTCGAGGAACCCCGAGGCGAACAGGACGAAGTGCGGCGGCCGGATCCCGGCCTGGGTGGCGAACAGGATCTTCGGCTGCCGGCCGCCGCGCACCGGCGGCGGGGTCGCGGCCACCAGGCCGGTCAGCCAGGCGTTGAGCCTGCCGGTCGGGACCCGGGTTTCCCAGCCGGCCAGCGCCTTCTCCAGCGCGGGCACCAGCCGGTCGGTGTGCCGCCCGGTGAGGGCGGAGATGTTGACCCGCGGCGCCCAGCGGGCGGTGTGCAGCTGCCGGTCGATCTCGCGCTCCAGGTACCGCTGCCGCTCCTCGTCGACCAGGTCCCACTTGTTGTAGGCGATGACCAGGGCCCGGCCGGCCTCGATGACCATCGAGACGATCCGCAGGTCCTGCTCGGTGAGGGGCTCGCTGGCGTCGACGAGGACCACGGCCACCTCGGCCCGGTCCAGTGCCCCGGCGGTGCGCAGCGCCGCGTAGTAGTCCGCGCCCTGGTTCTCGCGGAACCGGCGCCTGATGCCGGCCGTGTCGACGAACCGCCAGATCGTGCCGCCCAGTTCGATGAGCTCGTCCACCGGGTCCCTGGTCGTGCCCGCCACCGGGTCGACGAGCGCCCGCTGATGACCGGCCAGCTTGTTGAGCAGGCTGGACTTGCCGACGTTCGGGCGGCCGAGGAGCGCGACCCGGCGCGGGCCGCCCTCGGCCTCGTCGGTCTCCTTCGGCGCGTCGGGCAGCGCGTCGAGGACCACGTCGAGCAGGTCGCCGCTGTTCCGCCCGTGCAGCGCGCTGACCGGGACCGGCTCGCCGAGGCCCAGGGACCACAGCGCGGCGACCTCCGGCTCGGCCTTGGTGTCATCGATCTTGTTGGCCGCGACCACGACCGGCTTGCCGGACCGGCGCAGCACGGCGGCCACCGCGGCGTCCGCGTCGGTGACCCCGACGGTGGCGTCCACCACGAACAGGACCGCGTCCGCGGCGTCCACCGCCACCCGGGCCTGGGCCGCGACCCGCGCGGCCAGGGTCTCGCCGCCCTCCACCGAGGGTTCCCAGCCGCCGGTGTCGACCAGCGTGAACGACCGGCCGTTCCAGATGGCGTCGTAGGCGACCCGGTCCCTGGTCACCCCGGGGGTGTCCTCCACGACCGCCTGCCGGCTGCCCAGGATGCGGTTGACCAGTGTTGACTTGCCTACGTTGGGCCGGCCCACGACGGCGACCACGGGCACGGATGATGACGGGGACTCGCTCGGCATTAGTATCTGCTCTTCGCTATGGGATCTGCTGGCGCGGATGTGGCACGCCCGCGCGCTCACGGGCCAGCCGCACGATGATATCGATCACCTGGTCCAGGTCGAGCCGGGTGGAGTCGATCTCCACCGCGTCGCCGGCCTTGGCGCTCTGCCCGGCGTCGAGCCGGTCGCGGCGATCCTGCTCGACCCGGGTGGAGGTCGCCGACCAGCTGGTCTCGGCGGCCCGGCGGTCGGCCCGGGCGCCGCTGTCGGCGGTGAGGAACACCTTGACCGGGGCGTCGGGCGCGACCACGGTGCCGATGTCGCGCCCCTCGGCGACGATCCCGGGGGCGCCCGCGATGATGTCCCGCTGCTGGGCGATCAGGTGCGCGCGGACCCGCGGGACAGCGGCGACGGTGCTGACCGCGCTGGTCACGTCGCGGGTCCTGATCGCCGCGGACACGTCGGTGCCGTTGACCCGCACCCACGGCGCCCGCGGGTCGGTGCCGACCTCGATGACCGGTTCGGCGGCCAGGTCGCCGACCACGTCGGCGTCGCTGATGTCCACGCCCTGGGCGAGCAGCCACCAGGTCAGGGCCCGGTACATGGACCCGGTGTCCAGGTAGTGCAGGCCGAGGGCGATCGCCGCGCCCCGGGATGCGCTCGACTTGCCCGCGCCCGATGGCCCGTCGATCGCGACGACGAGCCCCGGGTCACCGCCGGTTTCACTGTTCTCGCGAATGTCGCTCTCCAGGCCGGGGGATGCATCCACCCGTGCGATGCTACCGGCGGACCGGACCCGGAGGAACGAGTCCGTGCCGGTAGGCGTAACCCACCGCCTGGGCCCGGTCGCGAGCGCCGATCTTGGGCAGCAAGTGGTTGACGTGACTCTTCACCGTGGCCTCGCTGACGAACAGTTGCGCGGCGATCTCGGCGTTGGACAGGCCCGCCCCGATGAGTCCCAGTACCTCCGCCTCACGGGGCGTGAGGCCATCGGGGAGCTGGGCTACAGATGTGGCGGGCGGGTCCGAGGTGGCGTTAGTGGTGGTGATCGCTTCGATCAGGTGCATCTGCACCATGGGGTCGAGGGAGGCCTGGCCGTCCGCCACCCGTTGCAGGGCCTGGCGGATCTCGTCGGCCCCGGCGTCCTTGGTCAGGTAGCCGAGCGCGCCGGCCCGCAGGGCCTCGATAACCGAACGGTCATCGGCGTACGTGGTCAGCACGACCACCTTGATCTCGGGGTGGCTGGCGCGCAGCCTGCGGGTGGCCTCCACCCCGTCTACCCGGGGCATGCGCAGGTCCATGAGGATCACGTCCGGCCGCAGCTCATCGGCCAGGGCCAGCGCCTGTTCGCCGTCGGCGGCGGTGCCCACGACCTCCACGTCGGGCAGCAGCCCGAGCAGCATGGCCAGGCCTTCGCGCACCACGCGCTGGTCGTCGGCAGCCAGCACGCGGATTTTCGCCGCGGTCACGCGGGGATCCGCAGGGCGACGCGGAAGCCGTGGCCGGTGGGCCCGGCGGTCAGCGTGCCGCCGAGCAGTTCGGCACGCTCCCGCATGCCGGTAAGCCCGTAGCCGCCACCGGAGGACTCGATGGCCGCTCCGGGCGCTGGCTTGTCGTCTGAGGCGGCGAAATCCTCCACGGTCAGGCTCACTCCGTCCCGTGAGTATTCCAGCCGGACCTCAACCCGTTCGGGATGGGCATGCTTCCGTATGTTAGTCAGCGCTTCCTGGGTGACCCGGTAGAGGGCGAGCTTGACCGCCGAGCGAAACTCGACCCGATTCCCGGCCTCGGTGTACTGGCACGGTATGCCGGTGTCGGCCTCGAACGACCGGGCCAGGACGGCCAGCTTGTCCGGCCCGGGGAGCTCGTCGTCGCGGAGCATGCTGATAGCCCGGCGGGCCTCGTCCAGGCCGCTTTTGGCCAGCTGGTGGGCGCGATCAATGGTCACGGCCAGCCGCCCGTCGGCCGGGTCGGACAGCGCGAGCAGCCGGGCGCCCTCGAGCTGGACGACGAGCCCAGACAGCGAGTGGGCGAGCACGTCGTGCATCTCGCGAGCCAGCCGTTGCCGTTCGGACAGCGCGGCCGCCCGCAGTTCGGCGTCGCGGGTCTCCTCCATCTGGGCCAGCAGCCGCTGGGACTGCTCGTTGTCGTGACGGAACCGCCAGACCACCATGGCGTACAGGAAGATGCCGGCGAAGGACAGGACGGCGCCAAGGAAGCCCGTGAACCCCTGGTGAGGTTGTTGCCCACTGGCCGTTTCGGTGATCACGATGGCGGCCGCGACGATCGTGATGACGATCAAGGCGATGCCGGTCCGGGCCGAGATCACCCGGGCGATCATGGCCACCGAGATGGCCACGATGCAGCCGCTGGCGCCGGGACCGGTCGGCTGGGCCCAGAGCAGCAGCCCGGAGCTCAGCAGGAGCAGGGCCATGAACGGGCCCCACGCCCTAGCCGACCTCGGCTGCCGGAGCATCGTCTGGCGGATGCCGAGGGCACCGGCCACGAAACCGACCAGACCCACCGACAGGCCGAGCGACCTTCCGTGCAGGCCGAGGTGAGGTGACTGGCGGGCCGAGAAGTAGGCGACGCCGCCGAGGATCACCACCAGGAAGGGCAGCATGCGCCGCTGGAACGTCACCCGGCTGTTACGGGCGGCCCGGAGCGCCTCGAGCGTGCTGCTCTCGGGGGTCTCGGCGGTCACGGTATCCAGCGTACGTTTCCGCGGCGCGCCCGTCCTCGGCCCCGGGGTGGAGGAATGACCACCCACGGGTGGAGGCGGAAGTTCAGCCCTGGCGCCGAAGAGCGAGGAGGACCCGGCGAGCCACTCTGGAGGCGTCCGCAAGGGACATCGAGCTAAGGAGACATCATGCTTTTCTTCTTCCCCGCAAAGATCCAGGCCGCCGTCGGCGTCGTCCTGATCGTGGTCGGGCTCACCGTGCTGCACAGCTTCATCCTGACCGCACTCGGGGTGCTGGGCGTCGCGTTCGGCGCCACCCGCTACGTCCGCTCCCGGCGTGCGAACGGGCTCCAGCGATGAGCGCGATCATCGTCAAGGATCTGGTCAAGCGCTACGGCCGGTTCACCGCGGTGCGCGACGTCAGCTTCGAGGTCGCCTCGGGGCAGGTCACGGCGCTGCTCGGGCCGAACGGCGCGGGCAAGACGACCACGATCGAGATCCTCGAGGGGTTCCTCGCCCCGACCGCGGGCACCGTCCAGGTGCTGGGCGCCAACCCGCGGTCGGGGGGCCGGGCCTGGCGGGCCAGGATCGGCCTGGTCCTGCAGACCACCAGCCTGGACGGCCAGCTCACGGTGGCCGAGGCGCTGATGATGTTCGGGGCGCTGTACCCGAAGCCGCGCCGGATCGCCGAGGTCCTTGACCTCATCGACCTGGCCGCGGACGCCAGGACCAGGATCGGGGCGCTGAGCGGGGGCCAGCGTCGCCGGGTCGACCTGGGCCTGGCCATCATCGGCCAGCCGGAGATGCTGTTCCTGGACGAGCCGACCACCGGCCTGGACCCGGAAGCCCGGCGGCGGCTGTGGTCGGTCATCGAGAACCTCACCGCGGCCGGGACCACCGTGCTGCTCACCACCCACTACCTGGATGAGGCGCAGCACCTGGCCCACAGAGTTATCGTCCTAGCCGACGGCCGGGTCGTGGCCGACGCCTCGCCGGATGAATTGCGAACCATGGGCGGCGTTCCCACGATCCGCTACCGGATCTCCCGAGGGGCGGCCGCGCTTCCCGCCGCGCTCGCGCAGCACGTGGCCGGCGACATGTTGACCATGCCATCGGACGACGTCACCGCGGACCTGGCCATGCTGGTCGGCTGGGCCCGCGACAACCGCGTGGACCTCACCGGCCTCGAGGTGGGGCCGCCCAGCCTGGAAGACGCCTACCTGGCCCTGACTCGCGAGGGAGAGCTGAGCCATGCCTGAGATCACACTACGGCTGCCTGGCCCGGGATCGATCCTGGCCAGCCAACTCCGCTACCAGCTGACCCTGCTCATGCGCAACCCGCGCGCCATCGTGGCCGGCCTGGTCCTGCCCGGCGCGTTGCTGGCCCTCGAGCGGGGCAGCGCCCAGCACATCACGATGGCGCAGGCGGCGCCGAAGATCGCCGGGCTGGTCGCGTTCAGCGCGGTCGCCATCGCGTTCTTCACCCACGCGAACGGGCTGGTCGTGGCCAGGGAAGACGGCGTACTGCGCCGCTGGCACGCCTCGCCGCTACCGTCCTGGGCCTACTTCGCCGGGCGGATCGTGGCCACCATGGCGGTCACCGCGGCCGCCGGGCTGATCCTGGTCCTGGTCGCCGTGGCCATGACCGGAGTGCACCTGACCGCGCACGCGGTCATCGGCCTGATCGCAGTGGACATGCTCGCCGCGCTGGCCCTGGCCGCGGTCGGGACCGCGATCACGGCCATCATCCCGAGCGCACAAAGCGCGCAACCCGTGCTGATGCTGACCTACATCCCGCTGGTCGTGCTGGGCGGGGCGTTCGGCGCGATCACGAGCCTGCCGCACTGGGTGAACACCGCGATGACCTACCTGCCGGTCCAGCCGGTGATCGACGCCGCATCGCGCGCGCTGGCCCACGGCAGCGGGCCGGTCATGTCCGTCCACGACCTGGCGGTCCTGGCCGGCTGGGTGGCGGGCGGCCTGCTGCTCTCGTTCTGGTTCTTCGCCTGGGATCCGCACCGCCCGGCGCACGCACGGTCCGCGGAGGCACGAACCACGCTCCGTTCTGCATAAAAAAATGGGGGATCCGGGGGGACGCCCCCGGGAGGAAGAGGGCGCGGGCCGGTCTGCTTTAACGGCGGACCGGCCAGCCGCCTGCCTCCAGGGCATCGAGCAGCGGGCCAGCCTCGGCGGGGCGGACGGAAAGCTCCGCGACGCCGACCGGCAGGCCCGGTGAGTGCTCGATCCGTACGTCCTCGATGTTGACCCCGGCCGCGCCGGTGGCGTGGAACAGCCGGGCCAGTTCGCCGGGCTGGTCGGGGATGACCACCTGGACGACCGCGAACTCCCGGGCCGCGCCGCCGTGCTTTCCGGGGATCCGGGCCACGCCCGAGCGGCCGCGGTCGAGCAGCGCCGCGACGGCCTTGTCCGGGTCGTCGCCGTCGGCCAGCGTGCGGGCGGCCTCGGCCAGGTCGGCGGCCACCGCGGCCAGCACCTCGGCGACCGGCGCGGCGTTGGCGGTGAGGATCTGCATCCACAGGGCCGTGTCGCCGGCCGCGATCCGGGTCACGTCCCGCAGTCCCTGGCCGGCCAGGTCCAGGGCCTCGCCCGGGGCCTCCTCCAGGCGGGCCGCCATGGCCGCGGCCACCAGGTGCGGGGCGTGCGAGATGAGCGCGACCCAGCGGTCGTGGGTGGCCGGGTCGGTGCGGACCGGGACTGCGCCGCACGCGCGGACCAGCCCGATCACCGCCTCGGTGGCCTCGTCCGACGTCTCGGGCAGAGGGCACAGCGCCCAGGTCCGGCCGAGGAACAGGTCGGCGCGGGCCGCCGCCGGGCCGTGCTTCTCTCGCCCGGCCAGCGGGTGACCCGGTACGTAGCAGGTCAGGTCCCGGCTTAGTTGCCGAGCTTGGGCCACGGGCAGTTGCTTCACACTGGCCACGTCGGTGTAGTTCTTGGCCAGCCCCTTGGCCTGCGCGTCGGCGAGGGTGGGCGCGACGGCGGCCGGAGGTACGGCGATTACCGCTATATCGGCGGGGGTTTCCCGCGTTTCGGGCAGCAGGTCGCCTGCGCCCAGGTCGGCGGCGAGCTTTGCCGCCGCGGGGTCGGCGTCGGCGAGCCAGACGTGCACGTCGTGCTCGCGCAGGGCCAGGGCGATCGAGGTGCCGATCAGCCCGGTGCCGATGACCGCGACCTTCACGGGGTTCTCACTGGGCGATGTCGAGGCGGAGGGCGGCGGCGCCCCGCAGGTAGACGTGCTGGATGGCCGAGCGCGGGCGGTCGGTCTCGACGTGCGCCATCAGCCGGACCACGCGGGGCATGGCGCCGGGCACGGCGATCTCCGAGGCGCAGATCAGCGGCACGTCGTGGAAGCCGAGCTTGCGCGCGGCCAGCGCGGGGAACTCCGCGGTGAGGTCCGGTGTCGCGGTGAACAGCACGCTGATCACGTCGTCGGTGGTGAGCTCGTTGCGCGCCATGACCTCGTTGACGAGCTCGGTGGTGCCCTCGAGTATCGCGTCGCGGTCGTCGGTGTCGATCTGCACCGCGCCGCGAACCGCCCTGACCGTCATCCTCGCTTCTCCTCCTCGGCTGTACGTTACAGCCCCACGGCGGCGTAGAGCTCACCGATTTCCCTGGTCGTCAGGTCGCGTGCGGTGCCCGGCTCGAGGGTGCCGAGCCGGATCGGGCCCACGTCGGTACGGACCAGCCGGGTGACCGGGTGGCCGGTCTCGGCCAGCATCCGGCGGACGATGTGCTTGCGGCCCTCGTGCAGGGTGATCTCGACCAGCGCGCGGTTCCCGGACCGGTCGATGACCCGGAACCGGTCTGCGGTGGCGACGCCGTCGTCCAGCTCGATACCGGTCTGGAGGCGGCGGCCGAGGTCCTTCGGCACCTGGCCGGTGACCTCGGCCAGGTAGGTCTTGGCCACCTCGAAGCTGGGGTGGGCCAGGCGGTGCGCGAGTTCGCCGTCGTTGGTGAGCAGCATCAGGCCCTCGGTGTCGTAGTCCAGCCGGCCGACGTGGAACAGACGCTCGGTTCGTGCGCCCAGGAAGTCGACGATGGTCTTCCGGCCGCGGTCATCCGACATCGCCGTCAGGACCTTGGGCGGCTTGTTGAAGGCCAGGTACACCAGTCCGGGCTTGGCCGGGATGCGCTTCCCGTCCACCTTGATCACCTGGTGCTCGGGGTCGACCCGGGCGCCGAACCGGCGGACGGTCTGCCCGTCGACCTCGACCCGCCCGGCGCCGATGAGTTCCTCGCAGTGCCTGCGGCTGCCGATCCCCGCGTCAGCCAGGACCTTCTGCAGCCGGATGCCGCCGGGAACGTCGGTCAGGGTGTCATGGTCGTCGTAGTCGTCGTGCTCGACGTCACGGTCGGGCGTTCTCATTCTCGATATCCTCAATGTCCTCCGGCAGGAACGGCGCGAGTTCCGGCAGGTCCTCCAGGCTGGCCAGGCCCAGCCGCTCCAGGAAGTACCCGGTGGTCCGGTACAAGATGGCACCGGTCTCGGCGTCGGTACCGGTCTCCTCGACCAGGCCGCGCAGGACCAGGGTGCGCATCACGCTGTCGCAGTTGACCCCGCGGACGGCCGAGACACGCGCGCGGCTGACCGGCTGCCGGTAGGCCACCACGGCCAGGGTCTCCAGCGCGGCCTGGGTCAGGCGGACCTCCTGCCCGTCGCTGACGAACCGCTCGACCAGCGGCGCGCAGTCCTCGCGCGTGTAGAACCGCCAGCCCCCGGCGATCTCCCGCAGGTCAAAGCCGCGGCCTTCGGCCTTATATTCCTCGGCCAGCGCGGTTAGCTGCGCCGTTACCTCGTTCCTGGGCCGTTCGAGGACCTGCGCGAGGACGACCACGGGCACGGGCTCGTCGGCGACCAGCAGGATCGCTTCCAGGCTGGCGCGCAGGTCCGGACCTGTTGTCTGTGTGTCGCTCATCTTCTTATCAGTCGCTTTCGGTCAGCTCACTGACGCTACCACCGGTCCAGGTCACGTATAGCTCGCCGAGCGGGGTGACCTGCTCGAAGGACACGACGTCCTCCCGGTACAGCTCGAGCAGGGCCAGGAAGCTCGCCACCAGCTCATAGGCGCCGTGGGCGTTCGCGGTGAGCTGGCGGAAGCTGGCCCGGCCTCGCTCTTGGAGCATCGCCGCGAGCATGCGCGCCTGGTCCTTGATGCTGATGGCCGGGGCGTGGATGTGCTCGGTCGAGACCTTCGGCGGCGGCTTGGGCGCGAGCGCGAGCGCGGCCAGCCGGGCAAACTCGGCGGGGCCGAGGCCGAGGAGCACCTCGGGGAGGAGTTCGGCGAAGCGCGGCTCGAGCGGGACCCGTCTGGGAAAGCGGCGGGCCGCGGCGGTCATCCGGGCCGCGAACACGCCCGCTACTTCCTTGTAGGCGCGGTACTGCAGCAGCCGGGCGAAGAGCAGGTCGCGGGCCTCGAGCAGGGCGAGGTCCTCTTCGTCCTCGACCTCGCCGCTGGGGAGCAGGCGGGCGGCCTTGAGGTCGAGCAAGGTGGCCGCGACGACCAGGAAGTAGCTGACCTGGTCCAGGTCCCAGCCGTCGGAGCGTTCCGAGATGTAGGCGATGAACTCGTCGGTGACCTGGGACAAGGCGACTTCGGTGATGTCCAGCTTGTGCTTGGAGATCAGCGCGAGGAGCAGGTCGAACGGGCCCTCGAACACGTCGAGGTGGACTTCGAAGCCAGGCGTGCTGGCCGCGGCGCGCGCTGCGGCGTCGGCGCCGCTGCCTAGCTCGCCGTCCACGTTCATACTCATGACGGTAGCGCGGGCGTCAGGGTACCGTTGCTAGCCGGGTCGTTGCTAGCCGACGGATTCGGCGCTGTCCGTGGCTTGGTTCGCTTCGTTTTCCGCGTTTTCCGCGGCTTTGTTGGCGACGGCGATGCGGCGGGCCAGCAGGCTGTCGTTGCCCCGGGCGTCGAGGTCGGCGAGCAGGACGGCGATGGCCTCCCGGACGATCCGGCCACGGTCGGCGGCGGCGCCGTAACGCAGCAGGGCAAGCCGGGCGCGTTCCAGGTCAAGCAGTTCCTCGGCGGACAGGTAGACGGTGATCTTCTGGGTGTGCTTCTCCCGGCCGCTGGCCCGGCGCTGGTCGCCACCGTCCGGACCGGGAGCAGCAGGTCGCAAGAGTTCCGCGACCCCGGGCAGGCTTACCCTCCGTGATCGACTCCTGCCTGCCGCCACCGCTCCAGTACCTCCTTGGCCAGCTCCCGGTAGGAATTCGCCCCCATTGACCCGGAATCGAAGCTGGTAATAGGCTCTCCAGCCACCGTAGCGTCCGGGAACCTCACCGTGCGGTTGATTACAGTATGAAAAACCTTATCCCCGAAACCATTGACGATGCTGGCCAGGACCTCGCGGGTGTGCAGGGTCCGTGAGTCGTACATTGTCGCCAGGAGGCCGTCAATTGTTAGCTTGGTGTTCAGGCGGCGGGAAACCTTGTCGATCGTCTCCATCAGCAGGGCCACGCCGCGCATGGCGAAGTACTCGCACTCGAGCGGGATGACCACCCCGTCCGCGCACGCGAGCGCGTTGATGGTCAGCAGGCCCAGGGACGGCTGGCAGTCGATCATGATCACGTCGTAATCGGGCACCAGCGGCTCGAGTACCCCGCCGAGCACGTATTCCCGGCCCACCTCGTGGACGAGCTGGACCTCGGCGCCGGACAGGTCGATGTTGCTCGGCAGCAGGTCCATGCCGTTGACGCCGGTCTTGAACAGCACGTCATGCGCGGTGACGTCGCGCTCCATGAGCAGGTTGTAGATGGTGGCGTCGATGTCGTGCGGCTGGATGCCCAGCCCGACCGACAGCGCTCCCTGCGGGTCGAAGTCCACAAGGAGGACCCGGCGCCCCTGCTCAGCTAGGGCGGCGCCAAGGTTGATCGTGGTGGTCGTCTTGCCGACGCCACCCTTCTGGTTGCAGACAGCCACCGTGCGTGCGGGGCCATGCTCCATAAGCGGCTCTGGGTCGGGGAAGGGGGAGAATGGCCTCCCGGTCGGACCCAGCTCTCCTGCCTGGGGCTCTGTCATACGGGATGCTGCCACAAGCACTAACCTCCTGGGCTATGGCCGCGACGTTGCCCACGGAACCTGGCTCTGGACTCTAGGCCCTAGACCGGGTGCCGGCAAGCAGACGCGCCGTTTGCGCCCGATATCCACCTGGTAATTTACGTGGCCGTCGTTGGCCGGGCCGCGTGCTGCGGCACCCGGTCCCTAGCTGTCCCCGGTCCCTAGCTGTCCCCGGTCCCTAGCTGTCCCCGGTCCCTAGCTGTCCCCGGTCCCTAGCTGTCCCCCGGTCCCTAGCTGTCCCCCGGTCCCTAGCTGTCCCCGGCGTTCGCGTCCCGGTGCGGGACGGTCGCTTCGCTGGGTTGCGGCAGGTCGAGGATAAGGCTTCCGCGGTACAGGTGGAGACGTATCTGCTGCCGGTGCAGGCCGAGCATGCCTGGCTGGGGGTGGAACCGGCGCGGGCGCAGGTTATAGAAGTGGCCGCTGCCGTAACTGATGCGGATGTCCCGGACGCCGGGCCGTTGCCGGGCCAGGCAGGCACCGAGCGGAACGCCCAGCGAGGTGGGCTGGGTGGGAGTGTGCGCGTTGCCGGCCACGACCAGCAGGCCGCTCGCTTTGCCGTCGGCGGTCGCTTTGCCGTCGGCGCTCGCTTTGCCGTCGGCGCTCGCTTTGCCGTCGGCGGTCGCTTTGCCGTCCGCGGTC
>Ga0335081_10011456_pt1 | contig 14352 bp, 22 predicted proteins | sample Lox_Sample_35_FD_206713 | JGI IMG/M metagenome (GOLD analysis project Ga0335081, IMG submission 206713) | Soil microbial communities from Loxahatchee National Wildlife Refuge, Florida, United States - Lox_Sample_3.5 | ecosystem: Environmental > Terrestrial > Soil > Wetlands | place: USA... | reverse complement strand
AACATTAACCAGTGTCCAAACCTCTCCCTCTGTCACCAGCGCAAGATCCCTTCCTCCAAACATCGCACCACCAACCTTCTTCGAGACAAACTCTTCCGCAACCCTTTCTTTCCAAGAAAAGAAATCCTTCTTCCTTCAGAGCAGACAGACTTTTGGGAGTACAGCGCTCGTTCTCCAGGGCGGATCAGTATTTGGATTATGTCATGTCGGCGTCGTTCGCGGGTTATGGAAGCGGGGACTGCTTCCTCGGATCGTTGTGGGATGGGGAGTGGGTGGAATCATTGCCAGTCTTGGTATGCAACAAACCCCCTTATTTGAGGGAAGGACCGGACTAACTGGGAAGTATGTTCGAAAGCGGATTCTGAGATGCATAATTTACTCGTGCCGGGGGGTGTCGATTTGTCTCCCTTGAGTCATTCGGAACAGGGCACAAGAATACGGCGACTAAAACGGTTATTCACCGAAGGACATTTATTTGATGTCAAGTGCTTCGTCCCACCGCAGTTTACGTCTAACCCTCAGCGTGATTTCATCAATTGTTAAGGAACAACTCGGCGATATGACCTTTCAAGAAGCGTACGAGAAGACTCGCAGAGTCTTAAACGTGATTATCCCTTTTGAGGGAGGCAAACATCCGGTGCTCTTGAACTTTTTGACAACTCCAAATGTCGTATGTTTTCCGCTTTTCACGGCAACAATGTTTAATATTACTCAGCTCATCTGGACGGCAGCAGTTGCCAGTAATTCACAAGGGAGCTTTCCTGGGTTGTGGGGTGATGTTGGAATCTTATGTAAAGATGAAAACGGAGAAATAATTCCCTGGAATTCAGATGGTAGAACCGTTCAGATCCGAGTTGCTAACATCTCAGTCGGACAAGGGTACACGTCGCGACTCCATGAGCCGGTGTTGGAGAAGTATTATCGCTCGGGAATACGACTAATCTTGTCTAGGGACCAGCCATTTGCAAGGATCTCAGCTTCATTCAACATCAACAATTTTATCCTCTCGCGACCGTACCCGTCAATCCCCTTCCTTACATCATCCCTCTCCCCCAGCGCAGCACCCCAATCAACCATGGCCCACCTCCTAAGTCTCGAAGTCTCCCATCGAATAAGTCAATTAGACTCTCTCGGTCTCATTCCCTCTCGCGTTCGACGTCTGCTGGGCGGTGAACGTGTCCCCGCAGAAATTGTCATCGTCCCGCGTCTCCGCTGGAAAGACCTTCTCATCCTCGGACGGTATCTCCTCGGGCTCCCGGCACCACCTATAAATACTCCTTGGGTTTCCCCAGCTGCTTCTACTGAAAATTACTTTGATTCTGCTGCGCGACAAGACTTGGGTCTCGGTGCAGGTTGGGAGGAATGGATTTTCAGGGGTGAGCAAGGAGTTTGGGAAGTTGGAAGTTATATTCGAGCGAAATGCGCCGTGGAAATTACTTTGGATCATCGTAACTCCCTGTAATACCACCCAACTGAGCGTAGTATACTCCATGTTACAGAATCGCAAGCCAAATGGGGCCACATCACCTCGGTTAGGGGAGAAAGTAACTGATAACGAAGGCGACCCAGGACGTAAACGTGACGAACGAGCGCGTGCAAAATCTTTTGGCATGGGGGATGAAGTCCGTCTCAGGGGCGCAAAAAGGCCATAATTTGCGACACAATGACAACAAATTTCTTTTCGAGCGAAGGTAATTATACAATATATCCACGCGAATTAAGGTAGCATAGCAAACTTATAGGAACACATATAGCAATGAAAGGCTCAAATGTAACTTTGAACTTCGTGAGATGTGCCGAGAATTCCGCTCAAATCTTGTCGCACTCGAGTTGGATCGATTTCCCATGCTACGAAGCGTTGGGCGATTTCCTCTGCCACCTTGAGTTCCTTGAGTTCTTCTTGGTTGGTTTCTTTTCGAATGAGGGCTACGAGGTCGTCTCCCGAGGCTTGGAGTTCCGTGTATCGTTCTGCGCGGGCGATTAATTCTTGTGGGATGCCAGAGAATAACGCGCAATTAGTGCCATAGGAAGATAGGGAGAGACCGGGACGTAATCTGAGATTAGAGATCGGATGGCGCGAGGAGATACTTGTAGAGGAAGATGACTTCGCCGTTGGGGTGTTGAATGGTGTCCTCGGGAAGACAGACTTCCATGTGGGCATTTTGGAGGTAAGGTGTTTTCCGGATGAACTCCCCTTGCAAGATTTCTAGACGTTAAACTTAAGAAACGTTGTGTAAACCATGGTAATGGGTTGCCTAGCATTAGCAGAATCCTAAAAATCCCTTAACCATCAATACTTTTGGTCTTTCGTTTTCCAGGTTCAGAAAATATTCCAGAACTGCACAAAACAACCCAGCACCGTCTTGCGGTCAGTCAAGTCCTGAGAGATGCACACCTTGAGATTCTGTCCCTTTCCCAAATTCATCAATAACAACAAGGCTCCGTCGTGTGCAGGCCCTCAAGGCTAGGGCAATTTGCTGCACATCACTCATGAAGGCGCTAGCAACCTTAATCAGGCAAATACCATCCATGAAGATACTTTTGAAACGGATTCTCGAGTCTGAACACGTGTTAATATCTTGTCGGTGCGGCCTATAACCGCCGACTCAGCGGGAACGAAGCTGGCCGTCAGTTCAATCTCACTAAATGCCACCTTCCAACATGCGCCATATACACGATTAAAGCAACCTGCTTCAGATACACACTTTTCCCGGAATAGTTGGCACCCGTAAGCAATAACACACTAGCGCCTTCCGTTTCATTATGTCCCCCTCCCCCACTGAGAATGGTATCGTTCTCGATGAAGGTAGAAACAACAAGTTCTTGTAACGGGTGTCGTCCACCAACAATATTAATGACATTCTCTTCCGTCACAACCGGTTTTGTAAAAGCGTACTTTTGAGCTGCAAAGGCCAGGGAAAGAAGACTGACTCCTCAGATCAAATATGGGAAGTTTGAATTGTACCAGTCAAGTTCCGCGAGGGCACGGGACATCGTGATCAAATCGGCTGAGTAAGTGAGGATTTTGATTCTAAGATCGTGAATGATTTCGACTTCTCGATCTAATATTACTTTAGTTCATAACAGGCGCAACCGATAATGAGAGAATAAACATCTCCATAATATTCGTCCAGTTCTGTCAATCAGTTACAATTCCAAGAACATCGTACCATAGACTTCGGAAGTCTTAAAAAATCCCTTGTCACTTGCTTGAAACTGCAAATCCCATCCATCCATCATAAAGGCAGGTTGTCCATCATCCTCCATTGGAACCGTCACCAAGTACCCCTACCCTTATTACCACGGGACGCACAGGAGATTACCAACTGAGGAAAGTACATCACATCCAGCATTTTGGCATACTCGTCTTCTAATCCCTCCGAAAGTTTGTAAGCTGTGTGAGCAAGGAGATCCTGTAGTCCGTCGTAGACGTCTCTCATATTGTCCAACTTAACAGTCAGATTATATATATATTGGGATGGACTTCTTCGTCTACCCCCCGCTTGACAATGAACCTTGCCTCAGGCTCCAGAGAACTTCCCTCAAAGTCCACCACATCTTTGATATGTCCTCCTATCTTGTGTAATTCCTTTGGATTCACGACGTTGATGATCTGAAGTCAGCGCAAACATGGAAAGGATCGCACATTTTCTAAGCAAGGTATCCCCTTAAGGTGGAGCTGAGATACATGCCCATGTATCGCCGATGCGTTATCGCAGAACTCGGATCAGCAAGGTCTATTCCTCGAACAACCTGTAAAACCGACTTCCATTCCAAAACGCCAGAGGACCTTTTCCGGACCATCCTTTTTGCGCCTTGAATTAGACTTCATCCAAATCAGGATAGGTACCACCACGACGAATCCCTTTTAATCCCGTATTTACATCCCCGGTTCGTTTCAGAGAAGTTCGAATACTCTGCACGACATCTTGAACAGCAGATTCTTGGAAGAACGCAATCGCATCGTGTCGCTCACGGACTTTGTCAATGGACTGAAGGGGCGAAAGAAGCCATTGACGGAGAAGAGCATTGCCTTGTGGTGTGTTTGTATGTGCTAATAGAGAAAAGAGAGATAGACCTGTTGTCAGATGAGGGGTGTGCAGGTTGACACCTTCATTAGGTCGACGTGCAACCACGGAATTTGAGAAGGCCGAGGGGTGAGATAAGTCCTGGAAGATTTGTAGAGCGCTTGATGGATCTCAGAAAACGGTAATAACAGTTGGAATATACCTGATCGTATCGCTGGTGATGTACATCCCTCCCCCAAGAGGTTGAATGTCCAAACTCACAACCGGTCCGATTTGACCGTCTTCACCGCCAGAGGAATAGTCGTGTTTATGCAAATAAGTAATAAGGGCACCTGCACACACAACCTACTCATTAATCTCCGAAATGGCAAGCGGGGCCCACGCTGTTCCGTTTATGCCATTCTATGACTCCGCCCATCCTCACCAACTTTTCCCCCTCGCCGCCAAGGACATCATCAGGTATCTCCAACGAAAGACGATCCGCATGAGGAAGCACGTCTGCAAGCTTCAACACTTTATTCTTTGCCTTTTCAAAGTTGAATTCATTTTGTGGCCTAATTGAGATGGTATACGTATCTGCAAGGGATGGTTGTAAAGCCTTTAGAAATGCTTCGTCGATGGCGGAGGGAACGAGAATGACGGCAGGAGACGTTTGTAGTTTGACTGGTTCTGTTAGCGTTGTACCAACCGAAAATATACCCAAATCAAGCATGTCGATTACATTGGCACATTGGATATCTGCGAGAATGACAAGGGTGCATTCTGTGGGATTCCAGAAGGCACCGCCAAGGAATTTGTTTCTGTAATTGATTGCCAAGATTGGCTTGTCGAGGGAGGCATCCTCCCGATCAGAAGCGTCATCTGGGTCATCCGGATCATTCAGCATTGAGGGCCGAGGGCTGTCTACGGGTATTCGGAACCGCGAGGAGGCGGCATGTCGTGGTGTGGATGGAGGCATGGCCATGGTGCAGACGATCGTTTCTTCCAGGTTCCTGCCATCTGAAATGGAACTGCACATTCATACAGGTAGATCACCTTCGAGTGAAATGTTCCCGGCGACAAAATCAATCAATCAGACCGCTCACTCTACGGCTAAATCGACTGTGATTTCCGACTTGGTTATTGTACGTTCCAGATGCAGATATTTTATTTGTGGCAGAAGCAATTGTCTTTTTCACTTTCCCTTGTTCAAAGATCCATCCAAGAATTGCCTTGAGTCATTCCGAAATCCGAACTTTTGTAACTTTTAATAATCTTAATTATATTTATAAGATTATTTTTATCACTATTTACTATTTTTATATAAGAGTTATAAATAATATACTGGTTTGTTTAATAAATAAAAGGAATAGCTTATTGAAACCTACACAGATTTCTTGTTCTCTGATCCAAGTGACTATTCTGAATGTTGTATATATTAATCCAATACCATATGGAGTGAAAAGGTTGGCTGAAATTTTACGTAACCAAAGGGCCAATCTAGCCAACCTTGGCAAACCCGTCCCAACGTTCGTAACCCCGAGCTCAGTCTTTAATGGTCCCAACTTGCTACAGCAGTGAAAACCCAGATGTCCCTTTGAACGGAACCAATATTTTATTCGCTGGGATGAGTCCAATCTCTTGGGGACCCCATTTAAACTGGATTGGCAACTGAGCTTGTCTTAGCCGGGTACTTTGAAGCATCGCCGGCTCGTTGCAACGCGACGATCTTATTCTATCCCAGGCCCGCCGCGGGATCGACGATGTCGTGCATGTTTCACGCATGCAAGCGAAAATAAAATGTCTCCCAGACAAAGATCTGGCGATCGTCTTACAATACTTCTATCATAGATAAGCCGAAAATAGTCTCAATTCCCTCCTCGGCGTTCCGCTTCTTTCCTTCTTTGCTTGTTGGCCGACTTCGATAAGATGGGAAGCAAAGAAGATGAGATCACGGCACTTACGCCGATTAGCGAAAAACCAATCGCCGGGGTCGTCGAGACGGAAAAAGTGAAACAATCGGATTCTGAAGGCTCCATTCATTCCACAGATCGTATTGAACCCACGGATGACCAATTGGCAACTCTTCGTCGAGTTTCCGAAACTATACCCCTCAGAGCTTGGTATCTAGTGTCAGTTGGGAGCCCCACTTAACCGGTAGGTTGGTCGTAATCGTGGAACTGTGCGAACGCTTCTCGTTTTATGGATGCAAGCAAGTCTGGAGTAATTACATCAAGAACAAGGCGGATGACCCTGGCACTCCTGGAATGCTTGGGATGGGACCTCAGGCAGCACAGGGCCTTCAAAAGTTCTTCACTTGGTGGGCCTATACAACTCCCATTGCTGGTGCTATAATTGCCGATCAATATTGGGGTCGATACAAGACTATCACCGCTGGTTGCATCATGTACATCATCGGCGAGATCGTCCTTGTCTGCAGTTCAATTCCGTTGTCGGGGATTTCCAGGGCCGGTCATATCGGTGGTTTCATTGCTTCTATCATCATTATTGGCACCGGTACCGGAGGTATACCCACAAACTGCAAATAGACATCTAACTAACGATGCTAGGCATCAAATCAAATGTCAGCGCTCTCGTGGCGGAACAATGCACTGGATCAACACGGTTCCTCAAGCAAGTGGGAGATGAAACCGTCATTGTTGACCCCGCAGTCACGGCCTCCCGAATCTACCTTTGGTTCTACTTTGCCATCAACGTCGGATCCCTCGGATCGGCCATTACTGCCGTTCTTGAGCACAAGATCGGTTTCTGGGCTGCTTATTTACTCCCTCTCTGCGCCTTCCTTGTCGCCTTGGGTGTTCTGGTTGCCGGACGTCGAAAGTACATTGTCCGACCCCCGCAAGGAAGCATCCTCCTCGACTTTTTCAAAGCCATTTATATCGCTGCCAAAAATAATTGGAATCTGGAAATTGCGAAGCCTACATATACTCCAACAGTCACATGGGATGATCATTTCATCGAGGAGGTCAAAAGAGCTTTGGTGGCTTGCAAGGTTCCTTGCACCCTGTTTTTCCCTGCCCTGACGTGCAGATCTTCCTATTTTTCCCGATTTACTGGATGACGTACGGTCAGATGGATGCTAATCTCACGTCGATGTCGTCGTACATGCGAACAGATGGGTTCCCTAACGACGTCCTTGGTAACATCAACCCAATCACTCTGGTTATCTTTATCCCCATTATGGAACGATTCGTCTACCCCGGCCTTCGCAAGATCGGAATCAGGATGCTCCCTATCACCCGTATCACCGTTGGATTCTTTATCGGTGCATTGGCCATGGCCTATTGCGCGATCATTCAAGCAAGTCGCACCTGGCTATAAAGTCTAACTCCACAGCACATGTTGGATAGATCCCCGCCGTACTACAATATGATCGATGAAGGACAAAAGAATGATCTCTCTGTTTTCTGGCAGATTCCAGCATTCATTCTCATCGGCCTTTCAGAGATCTTTACCAGTGTTACCGGTTTAGAGTATGCCTATACCAAGGCTCCCGCCTCGATGAAGTCCCTTGGTGCACAATCCCAGAGGTGAACAAGCTAATCATCAGTCCTGAGTTTCGTGTTGTTCTCTTCAGCCATTGCAACCTTGTTCGATGCTGCCTTCATTCCTCTATGCAGAAATCCTCTGTTCGTTTACCTCTACGTCACCGTGGGAGCCATCGCTCTTGTCGCGACTGGGGTGTTTTGGTTCCTGTTTAAGAAGTATAATAAAGAGGAGGATCAGATGAATGACTTGGACAAGACCTCGACCAATTTGCCAACATTAATGCTTGAACAGAAAGGGGGGCAGGCATAGATAATGTACATGTCATTGGGTAGTTTAACTTACTTTCGATTTCGTCTCGTTTCAGAAACGGATTTTTAATAACATACTGGCTATTAATCAGGTGCACATGCAATGCTCCAACGACGAGAACAATCGATCCCGAATCAATTCCTCCCCTGTGAATCTACGCCGAACGTAACCCTCTCCGTAACATTGGGATCAGGTCTCAAAACAGGCCAACTGGCACCATTCGCTTTCCTCATCGTGATCTCCAGCTTAGTTGACAAAATCTCATACCGAGACGCTGCCGGATCAATCTCCTCGTACAGAGGGATACTCCCCTCGTAACGTTTTTGCGGATCAAACATGAACTCAATGACGAGTTCTCGGGGGGCGAAATCGACGTGGACCGACGACTTATCGATTTTCTTGGCAAAGATGGCGAGGACGCAGGTTTGTTGGGTTTGGTAAAAGTCTTCTCGGCAGTGGACGGTTTCTATTGATTGGGATTGGATGGGGACCTGTGGGGGGGAGTGGAAGCGGTGGGCTGAGGTTGTGCAGCCTGGGATTTTGAGGAACCTTGGTGTTAGGAATTGAATCTTGAAGGGGGGGAGTTGGGTACTCGTCGAATTCGAGCACCTTCCGTTTACAGCAAGAGTAACCTTTACTGCCTTCGTGAAAGATGGGGACACTAATCGATAAGAAGGAGCTCACTGACGGCGCAGGCTACCCAGGATGAAAGATGCATTTTGCATCGTATCCGTCTCCTCGTGATACCTCATCGGACACATACTGTGCATTACATCCTCTCCTTCGACATTTCGTGCCTGGCTCCACGGGAATAGAAGGGTCATCTTGCTCCAATGGCTCGGGTTTCTTCTCCTCCACCGCCGGCGTCGATACCCGCGGTACAGTAGTCGCTTCTCGTTGGACCGAGCCATACACTTCAGTCCCTCCCTCGACAGAAGTTGGCCCAGCGAGCGTCGCATTGCTGGGTGCGGATGTACTTACAGGAGTTGGCCGTGCGACTTTTTCACTCGAATGAGAACCCGTCGTACATCCGGGAAGCGTTAAAAATTCATCGAATGAAGTGACTCGTTTCTTGCAGCACGAATAGCCTATAAATCATCATCATCAGCAGAAAGGTTCAGAGTGATGCGCTCGGAACCTTTTAGTCCTTCGTGGAATATTGGCGCTAATGTCAGTTAAATACGAGAGATTTAGAATCTCTTACCGCCCGGATGAAACAAGCAGTCTCCCGCGTTGTTGTCGTTTTCATCGAATTCCTTGCCGCAGCCTATCCTTGTGCAAATCGGCATGTCGTCTGCTGTTCACAGGCAATTCGAGGGGTGGCTAGCGATGATCAAACAAAATTCCAGAAAATTCGTAAGACTGGCTTTTGCGCGATTTCGAATCATCCGGGTCTGGGGCGATCTCACCTCTCATGCCCCGAAGCATATATACATTGTGTTGGAACAATCGGTCTCCTTGACTTTCTTTCTGGTGCTCTATATGCTATGCTTTTTGATACCTTCTCAATGGCAGATTCAGTGCCTTTAGATCAATATCGCCATGAATGCTTCCCCTCTCCATGATGATTTCAATCAATACCAACTCTATACCCCAATTACTCTCTATCCTGTTCTTTAAAAGCTTCTATCAATTTATCCATAGCAATTGCAGCAAAGTGCCATGCAAGTCCATTACAGAAGAAATTTATAATTTACAGTAATAGCCGTTAATTAACTCAGATCTTAGCTAATTTCTTAACTAAATTAATTAGCAGTATCTTCAATAGTCTTTAACTTTAATCTTATCACCTTATAAATCATTTTCTTGATATAATTTAACTAGATATATATTTCAAAACTGATTATACTGATCTTACTAATGAATAATAAGATTTAACAATATTTGAGTTAACTTACATTAAAAAAAATAAACTTTTTCTGATAGTAATTTATATATAATTATTTTTAACTATTTTTTTAATAATTCTATTAAAAATAAAGAAAATAGAAAAGAAAACGTAGTAAAATTAAGTATGAAACTAATATTAAATATTGTTTAACATAAAACTATATAATATAAACTTTAATTTTAGATTTTAATTGTGCTTTATAAGGTGTGATATTTTAATTTTAACTAATATTCAGTTTTAATTTAAGAGAATTAATAAGTTTAAAAGCATTTTCTTTAAAAGTATTTAATATTTTTGAAATAAATAGACTATTATAAAATTAAATAATGAAAGCTATTTAAATATTTTGTTAGTAATAAATTTTATTTATTATATATTTAAAAAATAAATAAATATAAGTAAATATAACTATATTTAAAAAAATAATTAAAAAAATTAGAGTTATTTTTATGATAATAATATAATATATTAATTGAAAATAATTTTTAAATTATAAAATATAAAATAGATAAAATATAAAAAGATTTATCTAATAGAAGATAATTACATTTAAAATGATTAAATATAAAAGAAATAAGACAGTTTATAGAAAACCTAATTATCTTTATAACCAAATGCTCATCTCCAAAATAAAAACACGATTGGATAGGATGTCAGATTTAAGCAGAATATCAAGAATCCAGGCGATTTTGAGCAGTTGGCGGGGGCGTTCAAAATTCGCTTGTCATCTGCAACGTAGATGTCCTTCCACCGAATTGCGATTACGGCTGGGTCCACAACTTTTCCACGCGAATCTCCAAATTTGACTCGGCAAGACACGATGTCGAGCATTGTGCAGGCGGCGGTGACAACGTACGCGTCGCGCCTAAAGTCAGGCAACAGTCCGCTCATCGTGCCCTCCGCGGCGACAGTAGCCAGACAGCGCTCCCTCATCACAGGAACTCCGCTCGCCGTCGCCCCCTCTCTTCAGGCCCGGCCTTCCTTTCGTTCGAGCAGTCGTATGAACGACGATGATGAAGACGACGAGGACGAAGAATATTTAGATGTCGAGAGCGAGGATGGGAAAAAGGATAAGGAGGATGAGGGTTTGATTGAGGAGCGTGGTGGATTTGTCCTCGGTCCACCGCCTGAGGCTCTGATACAGCGACGGCCGGCAATACCCACACGGCATATTTATCGGTATGTTTGTGCTGTGTGAGGTTTTAATTGAGGATAGAACGGACGTGCAGATGGAGAATGCGGCGTTGGCAGAGGATGTGATGATCCCAATACGTCTCGACATTGATCTCGATTCGTACAAAATCAAAGATGCCTTCATGTGGAATATGAACGGTACGGCCCTTCTAAGGATTTCACCTAATGCCAATCTTTGGGCAGAGGAATTAGTGACGCCAGATCAGTTTGCAAATATCATGTGTCTAGATCTCGATATACCTCCGCAAGTATTCGCTCCTCAAATCTCATCCGCCATCCGAACACAGATAGAAGAATACGCCCCGGTCGCAGAAATCCAAATCCCTGAAGAAACGGAAATGCGTGTCATCGTAAATTTACAACTCCATCTTGCAAAACATCTCCTTCGCGACCAATTTGAATGGAATCTATCCGCAGCCGATATTACCCCCGAAGAATTCTCAAAATTATTGTGTCAAGACCTATCTCTGTCTTCAGGTAGACCCACCATTACTCAGAAGATGTTTAACGTTTGGTAGACTTCCCACCATCGCTCGCACATGCCATACATGAATCATTATTACGATTTAAGAAGGACGCACTGGAGGGTAATCTGACCGTGTTCATGAACGAAGCAGCCTACGGTCTCGAAGCCGGAATCCGCCTCGACACAGAAAGCCTCTGTCATCGCTGGTCACCATCCCTCGAACTTCTCACCCGCGACGAAATCGAACGCCGCGAAGGAGACCGGGAACGTCAACTTCGTCGACTAAAACGCGACACTGCTCGATTCGGCGGAATCAGTTCCATCGCAGTCGTAGAAGAGGAAATCCTTGGTTCAGGACGACGGAGATTAAAACGGAAACGGAGTACGAGTCCTGCTGGGAAAGGCACGCCGCGAGGAGGACAAGCTTCACGAGCGGATTCCCCAAGTTTGGTTGATGTGAGTATTTCCAAGGCAACTTCACTGACGGATACGTATAATCCCACGGGAACTTTCGGGTGGGCTAACGGGATAGGGAGCGAGCGAGGTGGAGATGTGCGAATTGTTTGGTTCCTGGGACAGGGACAATTGCGGTTAGAAGGGGTCCTAATGGCGCAAAGGAGTTGTGTAATAATTGTGGTGTCTGTTACGCACGAACGGGCGAAGTACCGGAATGGAGACGGAGAATGTATGCAGTTGGTTAGCTAGAATGACCCATAGATTCCCCCCAATCAACCTAGACTCCCTGCATTGATACATGTTTATTTACCGCGTCGGCGGACTGGATCATAATGTTCTCACCTCTTCATCTACAATATTCACCTCCTCGTCTCGATTTGATGCCCGAATCGGTGCATTTCCTCGAAATCGTTGTCTCATGTCGAGCTTTGTAATGTCAGTCCCGAACGTTCGTGCGATGTTAGAATACCCATCCTCTGCGACAATCGAAATATGACTGCCGTAATCGGTGACATTCGTCAGGGACGTATCTGTCATAGAGCTCCTTGTTGCGTAGACAGTCTGCAGGAGTATGTCGTCGAATGAGAACACATTCAGATCGTTGCATGCACTTTGCCAGCTCGGCACGGATATCCTTGCACGAGCTCGGCATGAACTCTGTCAGTAGGGGGGGTAACTGGGTAACTCGTTGCTGAAGTTGGGGGTGAAGGTGATGCCTGAATTCAGAAAGCTTCACCAGTAATCATCCGGCGAGGGTTAGGGTAAAGGTTTATAATTGCTAAGCAAGTCCCCCAAGTCCACCTCTCCGCGGAGTGACTCGCCGACGACCGAAGATGTCCTCATCAAACTCGGCAGGCGCAACCCAGCCAAGTCCAAATCCACCTCGCAATGATCCAATCACAACAAAGGAACTCTCCCTGCACAATGGGCAAGATCCGTCAAAGCCAGTCTGGGTGGCCGTCAAAGGCACCGTGTTCGATGTCAGTCGCAATAAAGATGCTTATGGTATGTCCCTGTTGCTCCCCCGGTTCGCCGGGAAGGGGACCGTGATTGCTTGTGCAGAAGAGGGGCATTGATACTGTGCAGCTCCTGGAAAGGGATATAATGTGTTTGCTGGACGGGATGCTTCCAAGGCTCTGGGGAAGAGCAGCATGAAACCGGAGGACTTATCGGCAGATTACTCGGAATTGACGGAGTGGGAGTTGACAGTATTGGATGACTGGCTTGCTTATTACACAAAGGTATGCATTCATGGGTTCTATACCGTCTCTTCCCGAATCGTCTATTTGAGTGCTCTTGCTCTCGAACTTGATATCCTCAACCGGCCCTTATCTTGCTCGCTTTGAATCCATTTGCGTTTGGGACATTTGGCTGACTATGTTTTAGAGGTATGATGTCGTTGGATATGTTTCGGATGGACCCAAGATCTCTCGCATGTAACGTCAAAGATTGAGAGTTTCTGGGAAAATGGTTATGGGTGAAAGGCGAGACGTTTGATCCATTTCATATGTCGCGTTACTATAAATATCCCATTGTAGCTATTCAAAACCAAACCTCATTGGCATTCTCTTAATCCAACATCCCACCATAGTCTGTTGTCTTTTGCTTGCTTCCTTATCCGTCCCTGCTCCAAGACCTTGATTCCGCTGCGGCGATCCCTCCGTCCAACTCGCCCCAAATGACACAGCGATATAGTCATGATCACAGCTCCTTGTCGCATAGTCATTCTCATGAAGATGGCGGACATGGACATACCCATGAAATTTGGGAGAATGCAGGATCCTACATTGACAGAGAGAGACCCATTGAGGTCGGGCGAGACTGGCAGCAGCGAGCATTCACGGTCGGGATCGGAGGGTATGCCTGCTGCTCACGACTTCGCTAACCCTCAGGCCTGTTGGTTCTGGTAGTGCTCTTCACGACTATGATTGATGGCAGGAAAAACGGCATTGATGTTGGCTTTGTGTCGGACTTTGTATCCAAAGTATAATATAGCTGCGTTGACGAATGATATCTTTACTCAGGAAGTATGCCCATCGACTGGCCCAGCTTAAGCTAACCTCTAGGATCGAGAGTTCCTCGTTCGTCATGACGCACTACCACATGAACGTATTCGAGCCGTGGAGACCGGTAATCCTGCAACTTGGAGAATACGTACTGACTGAGGCAAGGCTCTTGCCCCCACGCCGCGATTCGAGAGGACATCTCCGCCAATTTGCATGTTTTAGAGGACTTGCAACGACTCTTCAAAACGCAGATTCTCCTCATTGAATCTGGCGGTGACAACCTTGCAGCAAACTATTCTCGTGAGCTTGCAGACTACATCATCTATGTCGTATGAGACACCCCACCTCTAAAAACAAGGGAAGCTAACGTTTGAGATTGATGTGTCCGGCGGCGACAAGATTCCGCGTAAGGGGGGACCCGGAATCACTCAGTCGGATCTCCTTATCATCAACAAGACCGATTTAGCAGGGATTGTAGGAGCGGATCTCGGTGTCATGGAACGGGATGCTGCG
>Ga0335081_10011455_pt1 | contig 14352 bp, 14 predicted proteins | sample Lox_Sample_35_FD_206713 | JGI IMG/M metagenome (GOLD analysis project Ga0335081, IMG submission 206713) | Soil microbial communities from Loxahatchee National Wildlife Refuge, Florida, United States - Lox_Sample_3.5 | ecosystem: Environmental > Terrestrial > Soil > Wetlands | place: USA... | reverse complement strand
GATCAGTCGATTCTGCTGATCGGCATGATGACCGAGGGCATCCACACCCCGTTCCTGTCGGACCGGGACCTGGCGCTGGAAAACGTCCGCTACGTGCGCGCGGCCGCCGGGCGGCTGGGCGACAGCTTCCGCCCCGAGCCGGGCGGGTTCGTCGCCGCGCGGGCCCGCGAGGTGCTGGCGGAGGCCACCGGCCTGCTGCGGCGGATCGGCGGCGAGGGCCTGCTGCGCGCGATCGCCGACGGCACGTTCGGCGTCACCAGGCGGCCGCCGGACGGCGGCCGCGGCCTGGACGGCGTGGTGGTGAAGGCGCCCGGCTACTGGAACCCCGCCGCCGTCGTCCTCGGCCACCCCGAGCACGACGCGCCCGAGAGCGAGCCCAGCCCGCTCCGCGAACCGGTGGAGCGGTGATGAACATGACAGTGCCGGATGGCGAGGCGCCCCGCGCCGGGGGGCCGCCCCCCCGGGCCAGCACCGTCATCCGCCCTTACGGGGACACCACCGGGGACGGGCGCGTTCAGGCGTCGTTCACGCTGCCGGTGCCGTTCGGCAGCGACACCGAGCGGGCCCGGGCCGAGGGCGCCGCGCTCCAGCTGGCGGGCGCGATGGGCCTGGACCCGGCGATGGTGGTGCACGCCAAGGGGATCGCCCCGGACTTCACGTTCTTCATCGTCTACGGCCGGGTGTCGCACCTGGTCGACCTGTCCGCGGTGACGGTCACCGAACGGGAGTTCCCGCTGCTGAGCGCGCAGGAGGTCAGCCTGCGCATCCGTTCCGCGCTGGGCCGCAAGCTCGTGGTGGTGGGTGCGTGCATCGGGACCGACGCGCATACCGTCGGCATCGATGCGATCCTGAACGTTAAGGGGCACGCGGGTGAAAAGGGGCTGGAGTACTACCGGGAGATACGTGTGGTGAACATGGGAGCGCAGGTGGGGGTGCCGGACCTGGTGGCGCGGGCGCGCGCCGAGCGGGCCGACGCCGTCCTGGTCAGCCAGGTGGTGACGCAGCGGGACGCGCACCTGTCGAACGCGCGCGAGATGTCGGCCGCCTTCCGGGCCGCCTATCCGGGCGCCGGCCGGCCCACGCTCGTGGTCGGCGGCCCGCGGTTCGACCCGGCCGCCCGGGATGAGCTGCAGGTGGACGCGATCTTCGGCCGCGGCACGACGCCGCGGGAGGTGGCCAGCTACCTGGCCTCGACGCTGGACCCGGCCGCGGGGCCAGACCCGGAGGCGGCCGGTGTCTAGCCCGGATCCGCGGCTGGGGCTTTCGGTGACGCACCGCCGGTACGTCCGGTATGGGGATGCGCACTACGGCGGGAACCTGGTGGACGGCGCGTACGCGCTCGGCCTGTTCGGTGACGTGGCCACCGAGGTGTGCATCCGGATGGACGGCGACGAGGGGCTGTTCGCCGCCTACTCCGACGTGCAGTTCCGGGCGCCGGTCCAGGCCGGGGACATCATCGAGGCGACGGCGGCGGTGACCGCCGTGGGGCGGCGCAGCCGGGAGCTGACGTTCGAGGCCAGCGTGATCTGCCGGGCCGACCCGGCCGGGGGGCCGTCAGCGGCCGCAGTGCTGCCCGAGCCGCTGGTGGTGGCCACCGCCACCGGCACGGTCGTCATCCCGGGGCCGCCGTCCCCGGCCTGACCCGGGCCCAGCACCTGGCCTGAGCCGTGCCCGCCCCGGGCCCGTGCCCGGGGCGGATCCGGTACCGCTGCCCAGCGGGGAATGCCGGCCGCTCTCTGACTTCGCTGAGTAACGAAAGATCCCGGTGCTGTCCCGATTTGCCGCCGCTTAGCCCCCGGTTGTGTATACATAGAGTAACTTTTTCCGGGGTTGACATCGCCTGGATGCACGGTAAGTTGCTGGTCGACAGTCCAGCACCGGGCTGGCCAGCGGGGGTAGCTGGCCCATGGTGATCTGGGCCACGCCTGGCCGGGGTCGCAGCCAGCGATCCCAGCGTGCCCGGCAGGGCCAGTTGGGGCTGCTACGCGAAATCCGGCTGGACGGGGGGTTGGGCTTGTGAGGGGACCCGGGCGCCCAGTAGACAACGAAACCGTATCTCGTAGCCGTCGAGATGGCTTTCGGTCCGAAGGCGCCGCCCGGGTCCCTTTCCTTTGATCTCGCGCGCACCGGCCCGCATACTGTGGGTAACCCCTGCGTGGCGCCGTGGCTGCGTACGGCCCATCCATGGGCAACGCTCAGCTCGCCCTCGGATAATGCACGGCATCAGGCCGATATCCTTGTCGGCTGAGCTAGCGACATCACCCCAGGCGGAGGCACCAAGCGTGGCAGAGCCCACCTCACCGATCGAGCGCGTCGCCGTCATCATGCCGACCTATGAAGAACGGCAGAATCTGGAGGCCATCGCCGGCCGCCTGCGCGCCTCGGTCCCGGACGCCGATCTGCTGGTGGTCGACGACAACAGTCCTGACGGGACCGGTGATCTGGCCGACAAGCTCGCCGAGACCGACACGCGCATCCAGGTGCTGCACCGGACCGTAAAGGCGGGCCTGGGCCCCGCCTACATCGCCGGATTCCGCTGGGCCATGGAACGCGGCTACGACGCCGTCGTCGAGATGGACGCGGACGGCTCGCATCAGCCAGAGCAGCTCCCGCAGCTGCTGGCCGCGCTGCGTGCCGCCGACGGGGTGATCGGGTCCCGCTGGATTCCGGGCGGCCAGCTGCTGAACTGGCCAAAATCCCGGGAGATCCTGTCCCGCGGCGCCAACATCTACACCCGGGTCATGCTGGGGCTCAGCATCCGCGACGCGACCGGCGGCTACCGTGCCTACCGGACCTCCGCGCTGCGGGCGATCAGCCTGGACACGGTGGAATCAGCCGGATACTGCTTCCAGATCGACCTGACCATGCGGCTGGCCCAGGCGGGACTGACCATCGTGGAGGTGCCGATCACGTTCGTGGAACGGGAGCGCGGGGCCAGCAAGATGAGCCGCGCCATCATCGGCGAAGCGTTCCTCCGCGTGGCACAGTGGGGTACCGCCACGCGGATGGGCAAACTCCGCAATCCGGAACGCCGGCGGCCAAGGCGGTGACCCGGGCCCGGCCGGCGGCGGCCCCAGCCGCGAGCCGGGCCGGGGTCAGGCGCTCTTGCGCTGGCTCCGGTCGCGGCGGGCGTCGCCGCTGTCGGCGGGCGCGCCGCGGCGCCCGCGGATCACCTCGAGACGCTCGGCCAGCACCGCTTCGAGGTCGGCGACGGTGCGCCGTTCCAGCAGCATGTCCCAGTGGCTGCGCGGCGGTTTGACCTTCTTCGGCGTGGGTGATTCGCCGGCCGACGCGAAGGCGACCGCACCGCATACCCGGCACTCCCAGGTCGCGGGGAGTTCGGCCTCGGCGGCGAAGGGCACCGTGAAATGATGCCCCTTGGGGCAGTCGAAGGCGACCTCCTGGCGTGGGGCGAGGTCGGTATTGCGGTCGTTCTCATAGCTCGTCGATCCGAGCCGGGTGCCACGTAGTGCACGTTCGGCCATTGGCGTGCTGCCTCCCAAGCGCTCAGCCGTTCATGTGCGTAAACGCTGAATACGCGGACAAGATTCCCGGTTACGCTTCGATCCAACCCTGATCTGCACCCTCAATACCGCGCGCGTAGTTTTTCCGGCAGGTTAAATCGGCACGTCCGGGTGGTGCCACCAGCGAGCGGGCGGGGCGCCGCCGACTGACGGCGCCCGGGAGCGAGCGGGCAACACCATCAGCGTGGCCACAGGCCCCGTTCGGTCAGCAGATTGCGGAGCGTGACGGTCTCGTCGGTCATGATCCCGTCGGCGCCCAGGTCCAGCGCGCGCTCCATGTCCGGCCGCCGGTTCAGCGTCCACACGTGCACCTGCAAGCCGGCCGCGTGCGCCTTCCGGATGAACGGCGCGGTGGCGATCCGGCCGGGCACCTGCGCGCAATGCACGCCGGTGCGGGCCAGCTTGCCGGCCAGCGCGTCACCGCACCAGGGGATTCCGCCGCCCAGCCGGAGCGCCGCCACCCCGGCCGGGGACAGCGCCATGCAGACCGGGCGGTCCAGCAGCACCCGGGCCGCGTGCAGCCGGCGGGCCGAGAACGAGGTGACGCACACCCGGTCCCACGCGCCAGTGCGCCGCAGCACGTCCATCATCGGCCGGATCGCGGGCACGTCCTTCAGGTCGATGTTGAACCGCAGGTCCGGCCACGCCGCGAGCAGGTCCTCGATCAGCGGAATCGGCTCGGTGCCGGCGACCCGCGCCTCGGCCACGGTGCGGTAGGGCATCCGCGAGATCCGGCCGGTCCGGTCGGTGACCCGGTCGAGGGTGCGGTCGTGGAAGGCGAGGAGGATCCCGTCCGCGGTGGCCCGCGCGTCGGTCTCCAGATGGGTATAGCCGAGCGCTATCGCGTGCTCGAAGGCCGCCCAGGAATTCTCCGGCCGATGCGCCGCCCCGCCCCGGTGGGCAAAGGCGATAGGCAGCGCGCGGTCCAGGTAGGCAACGGGACGGCACCGGTCAACGTCTGCTCGCAGCACGTGCTTCAGTATTGCCACCCCGTCGGCCTGGTTGGTGAACGGCGCCGATCATCCGGGCGAGATTTCAGTGTCCGGTTGGGTCTGCCACTCGCGGCGCCGCGCGTCGGCGAGCGCGATCGCCGCCGCGACCGCCACGTTCAGTGATCCTACCCGCCCTACCTGGGGAATGTAGGCGGCCGCGGCGCACGCGGCGAGCAGCGCGGGGGAGCAGCCGTGGTCCTCGTTGCCGATCGCGAGGCACACGTCCCCGCCCAGCGGCGCCGCGGGCAGCGGGACGGCCCCCGCGGCCAGCTCGATCGCCACCACCCGGAACCCGGCGCCCGCCGCGGCCTTGGCCGCCGCGGCCGGGGACGGCTCTCGTTCGGCGGCCAGGAACCGCTCGGTGCCGAGAGCGGTCTTGCGCACCGAGGGATGGTCCAGCGGCGCGGTGTTCCCGCACAGCCACACGTGTGCCACCCCGAACGCCGCGGCCGACCGGGCGATCGAGCCCACGTTGAACGGCTGGGTCACCGAATCCAGCAGCAGCGCGAGCCGCGCGTGGGTGGCCCGGCGCCAGGCCCGGTTGAGCCGCTTGACCTCGGTCGGGCGGAGCTGGCGGGCCTGACCGGGCCGGTCCCCGCCCCCGGGGGCCGTCACGGCCGGCCCGCCGCCGCAGCGGGGCGGGTGATCCGCAGCACCCGGTAGCCGGCCCGGGCCGCCAGCCGGGTGACGTCCCAGCCCTGCCCGGCCAGCCAGCGGTGCAGCGAATCGGCACCCAGATGGCGCTGGACCACGGCGGTGGCGGCGGCTCCCGGGGCCAGCCGCGGCAGCCAGCCGCCGAGCAGCTCGTGCAGGGCCTGCTTGCCGATCCGGATCGGCGGGTTCGACCAGATCCCGTCGTAGCCGGCCGGCAGGCCCGGGCCACCGGGCCGGGCGCAGCGCACGTTGGCCAGCCCGGCCCGCGCCGCGTTCCGCGCGCACAGCTCCAGCGCCCGCTCGTTCACATCCACCGCCCAGACCGTCGCGCCGGGCGCGCGCGCCGCCAGGACCAGGGCGATCGGCCCGTACCCGCAGCCCAGGTCGAGCAGGTCGCCGGACGCCCGGCCGGCGGGCGGTTCGGCCGCGACGTCCAGCAGCAGCCGGGTGCCGGCGTCCAGCCGGGCCGGGGAGAACACCCCCGCGTCGGTGTCCAGCTCCAGGTGCAGCCCGGGCAGCAGCACCCGGACCCGGCCGGGCCGGCGGCCGGTCTCAGGGCGCGCGGTGAAGTAGTGGTCGCTCACGATCGGCCGGGGCCTGCCCGGCCAGGGCCGGGTTGATGTACCGCCGGGTCATCCAGCGCTCGACGACGAACGTGAGGATGGGGATGGTCCCGGCCAGCAGCAGCACGATGGTGGGCAGCAGGGGCAGCCGCAGCTTCCACGCCAGCAGGGCGGCGGTGACCAGGTAGACGATGTACAGCACGCCGTGCACCGTCCCGACCACGTTCACCAGCGCGGGATGCCCCGCGATCTGCAGCGGGATACCGACAAAACACAGGATCACCAGCACCACACCGGTGATGTAGGCCATCACGCGGTACCGCAGCACCGTTCCTCGCACCGGCGCTCCTCCTGTTCCCGTCCCGTCCCTGTCGGCGCTGTACTCCCACGGTGCCGGGCCCGCTCACCGTGACCCGCGCGCCCGGCCACGCGAACCGTGCGCGCTGCGGGGGCCACGGGCGCATCGCCCGGTCAGCGGCCGCGGCTCTCCGCCTCCCGGTTGAGCTTGGCCAGGTAGGCGTTGTACGAGGCGAGCTCGGGGTCGTACAGCTCTATCTCGCCGGACATACTACCCGCCATAGTCGTCCCGCCCGGGGTGAGCGCGCCGCTGGGCAGGACCGGCGCGCCGGGCCGGGCCACCGCACCGCGCCGGATGCGGAACTCGTCACGGATCGTCTTGGCCCAGAACACCGCGCCCATCACCGCGAAGATCGGCCATTCGAACGTGTAGGCCCAGCTCAGCGCGTTCCCGGCCAGGGCGCGGCGCAGCTGCCAGTCACCCAGCCAGCACATGCCCCAGAAGGCCGCGACCGCGAACGCATGCCAGGCGAGCCAGCGCGGCGAGATGAGAAACCGCCACGTGGGCGCCGGCCCGGCCTTGTCCATGCCTTGAGGGTAACGCCGCCGCCCCGCGCCCGGTACGCGGTCACCGGGTCATCCGGGCGGCCTGCGGGGAAGGCGGTCACATTCTGTTCGTTGCAGTAACTGGATAGCACCATCACGGCGGGGCCGTCCCGTGCATAATCGGCCCCATGACGCTGGCTTATGCGATCCGGTCCCGGTGGGACGGGCTGTCCGGACGGGCTGCCCACCTCCCTGACCGGCTGGAGGACCTGCGCGGCCCCTGCGCGGGTGTCGTGGTGCTGCCCGTCCATCTCACCTGGCACGGCCTGCGCGAGTTCGACGTCTCCAGGGCCGAGTCGCGGCTGGTCCTGTACAGCATCCTGCTCGGCCAGGGCCGGCGGGGCGAGCTGGCGCGGTTCGTCAACGCGCGGCGGCTCGCCGAGGACTGGCCGGCGCTGGCCGCCATGCTCAGCGAGCGGCTGCGGCGGGCCTGCGAGCGCCGGCTCGGCCTGCCCGGCCCCGGCTGCGCGGTCCCGGCCGTGCTGGCCGTCCCCGCCGACCGGCCCGGCTGAGCGCCCCGGCGGGCCCGGCGGGCCCCGGCTACCGCGCCGGGCGGGCGTCACGGCCCGCCCGGCGGCGAACCGACCGTATCCCCGGATCGCGGCGTGTGCCACGCTGGATGCATGCGTAAATACGTCATTATGGGGGTGCAGGGCAGCGGCAAGGGCACGCAGAGCCAGCTGCTGGCCGGGGACCTCGATCTCGTGCACATCAGCGTCGGCGACATCTTCCGCTGGAACGTGCAGAACCACACCAAGATGGGCGCGCAGGTCCGGCGGGTGATGAACGAAGGCAGGCTGGTCAGCGACGAGATGGTGGAGTCGGTGGTCGGTGACCGCCTCACCCAGCACGACTGGAACTATGGGTTCATCATCGACGGCTTCCCGCGCAACCGGCGGCAGGCCGAGTTCTTCCTGGAAAGCTACGACATCGACGGGGTCATCGACCTTCATCTGCCCGACAGTGAAGTGCGGCGCCGGGTCATGGCGCGGCGGCTGTGCTCCAACTGCGGCATGGACTACAATCTGCTGACCAACACGCCGAAGGAGCCCGGTAAGTGCGACGTCTGCGGGGGGGAGCTGCAGACCCGGGAGGACGACACCGACGAGGCGCTCGCCATGCGGCTGAAGGAGTTCCACTCCAAGACCGACCCGGTGATCGACTTGTTCGGGCGCAAGGAGTACGTGGTCACGGTGGACGCCCGGCCGCCGGTGCGCGCAATCCAGCAGGAGATCAGGGAGCGGCTCGGCCTGCCGCCGCTGAAGGAGGACGGCGACGGGGACCGGCGCTGACCCGGCCCCGACCCCGGGGGGCGGTGGCCGATGCGTGAGATCGCCGTGTTCGGCGGCAGCGCCCATCCCGGCCTGGCCGCCGAGATCTGCGAGAACCTGGCGGTGCCGCTGCTGCCCGTGCGGCGGCAGCGGTTCGCCAACGACTGCCTGGAGGTGCAGCTCCAGGCCAACTGCCGGGAACGGGACGTGTTCCTCATCCAGCCGCTCGTCCCGCCGGTGCAGGAGAACCTCGTCGAGCTGCTGCTGATGGCCGACGCGGCCCGCGGTGCCTCAGCCGCGCGGGTCACGATCGTGATGCCGCACTACGCGTACGCGCGCTCGGACAAGAAGGACGAGCCGCGGATCTCGATCGCGGCGCGGCTCATCGCCGACCTGCTCACAACGGCCGGCGCCAGCCGGGTGCTGACCATGACGCTGCACTCCCCGCAGGTGCACGGGTTCTTCTCGGTCCCTGTCGACCACCTGAACGCGCTGCGCGAGCTGGCCGGGCACTACCGCCGTCGCGACCTGACCGGCGCGGTGGTGGTGTCGCCCGACCTCGGCTACGCCAAGAGCGCCGCCGCGTTCGCGCGCCGCCTCGGCCTGCCCGTCGCCGCGGGCGCCAAGGAGCGGCAAAGCGATGACAGCGTCGTGATCAGCGCGATCATCGGCGACGTGGCCGGGCGGGACGTCATCGTCATCGACGACGAGATCGCCCGCGGCACCACGCTGATGGAACTGCTGAGCCGGCTCCGCGAGCAGCGGGTGCGGTCGGTCAGCATCGCCTGCACGCACGGGCTGTTCGCCGACGGCGCGCTGGGCAAGCTGGCCGCCCAGCCGGAGGTGTCCGAGATCGTCTGCACCAACACGGTGCCCGTCCCCAGCCACCAGCGCGACCCCAAGCTCAAGGTCATCTCGGTGGCCCCGGCGCTTGCCGAGGCCATCCAGCGGATTCACGACGGCGAGTCGGTCAGCGCCCTGTTCGGCCAGCCCTGACCGGCCCGCCGGGACGGGTCAGCCGCCGCCGGTGATGCCGATGATCCAGGCCAGCACGAACGCCTCCTCGCGCCAGGCGTCGTAGCGCCCGCTGCGCCCGCCGTGCCCGGCGTTCATCTCCGTCTTGAGCAGGAACGGGCCGCCGCGGGCATCGGCTTGCAGCCGGGCGATCCACTTGGCCGGCTCCCGGTACAGCACCCGCGTGTCGTTCACGCTGGTCAAGGCCAGGATCGGCGGGTAGGCGACGGCGCGGATGTTCTCGTAGGGGGAGTAGGACTTCATGTAGGCGTACACCGCCGGGTCGTGCAGCGGATCGCCCCACTCCTCCCACTCGGTCACGGTCAGCGGCAGCGACGGGTCGAGGATCGTGGTGAGCGCGTCCACGAACGGCACCTGCGCCACCACGCCGGCGAACGCGTCCGGCGCGAGGTTCACCGCCGCGCCGACCAGCAGGCCGCCGGCCGACCCGCCGCGCGCCACCAGCCGCCCCGGTGCCGTCCAGCCCGCCGCGGCCAGGTGCCGCGCGCACGCCACGAAGTCGGTGAACGTGTTCGCCTTGTGCAGCATCTTGCCGTCGTCGTACCAGCCGCGGCCCAGTTCGCCGCCGCCGCGGATGTGCGCGATCGCGTACACGAACCCGCGGTCCAGCAGGGACAGCCGGGCGATCGAGAACCGGGGGTCGGCGGAGATCTCGTAGCTGCCGTACCCGTACAGCACGCACGGGGCGGTCCCGTCCCGGGGGGTGCCCCGCCGGCACACCAGCGAGACCGGCACCCGGGTGCCGTCGGGGGCGGTGGCCCACTCCCGGTGTTCCTCGTAGTCGCCGGGCTGATACGGGCCGGCGCCCGGCAGCGGGCGCACCGGCATGCGGCGGCGCAGCATGAGTTCCCCGGTGGCCATGTCGCAGTCGTAGACCGAATCGGGGGTCGCCAGGGATGAGTAATGCAGCCGGTACAGCCGGGCGCCCTGCTCCGGGTTACCGCCGGGGGAGGCCGTGTAGACGGGCTCGGGGAACTCGACGTCGCGGTCGCGGCCGGCGTCCCGGATGATCCGCAGGCCGGTTAGCCCGTCGCGGCGGTAGTAGACGACCAGGTAATCGGTGAAGGCGTCCACACCGAGCAGCCGGGTGTCCGCCCGGCCGGGGATGAGCGGCGTCCACTCGCCGGGGCTGCGCTGCTGGCCGGGCGGGGCGGTCGCGAGCTCGAAGTTCTGCGCCCCGTCGTTGTGCAGGATGAGCAGCCGCCCGGTGCCGTCGGCGCGCGCCTGGTGGGCCACCGAGTACTCCACGCCGTGCCGGCGGGGGGCGACGACCGCCCATTCCCCCTCCGGGGTGGCCGCGTCCAGCAGCCACACCTCGCTGGTCACCTTGCTGGCCGAGGAGATGGTCAGGAAGTGCTCACTGCGCGACAGGCCCACACCGACCCAGAACCGCTCGTCGGGCTCCTCGAAGACCACCACGTCGTCGGTGTGCGGCGTCCCGACCGTGTGCCGCCACACCCGCCACGGCCGCCACGCGTCGTCGACCGTGACGTAGAACAGCGCGGACCCGTCCAGCGACCAGGCGGCGCCGTAGAAGGTGCCGGGTATCTCGTCGGGCAGGCTGTCCCCGGTGGGCAGGTGCTTGATCCGCAGGGTGAAGCGCTCGCCGCCGGAGAAGTCGGTCGAATACGCCAGCCGGTTCCCGTCCGGGGTGACGCTGAACGCGCCCAGCGAGAAGAACGCCGAGTCCCCGGCCAGCGCGTTCGCGTCCAGCAGGATCTCCTCACCGTCCAGCGGCTCGCCCCCGGCCTGCTGCGGCGGCGTGTCGTCCCCCGGGCGGGCCGGGCAGCGGCACTGCAGGCCGTACTGCTGGCCCTGCACCGTCCGCCGGTAGTACCACCAGGCGCCCTTGCGGGACGGCACCGACAGGTCGGTCTCCTGGGTGCGCCCCTTGATCTCCTCGAAGATCGTCTCGCGCAGGGGTGCCCCGCCGGCCGTCAGCGCCTCGGTGTAGCCGTTCTCGGCCTCCAGGAACGCGACCGTGTCCGGGTCGTCCTTCGCGGCCAGCCAGGCGTACGGGTCGGCGACCCGGTCGCCGTGGAAGGCGCGGACGGAGGCCACCTTCTTGGCGGCGGGCGGAACCGGGGACGGGCGCGTGGTGGGCTCGGCACTCATGGCCCGAGCTTACTGACCGGCGATGACGCTCCGCGCCCACATACAGGCGTTTCAGGAAGACCGTGTCGACCTGGAAGAAATCGCAGGCCAGCAGCCCTTGCGCCTGGGCGCGTAGGAAAGCCCGCCAGGAGTCGTTCAGGCTCACGATCGGCGCACCCGCGGCCAGCGCCATGTCCATGACCTTGTGGATCTTCTCGGCGTGGGCCTCGCCCAGCGCGCCGCCGAAGATCCGGAAGTCATGGGCGTAGACGAACACCGTCCGCCCGAACACCGTGCCCCAGCCGGTGATCGCACCATCGGTGTGCGGCTTGTTGTTCTCCAGCCCGAACCCGGTGGCCCGGTGCCGGCGGAACGGCTCGATCTCGTGGAACGAGTCCTCATCCAGCAGCAGCCTGATGCGCTCGCGCACGGTAAGCTTGCCCTTGTGGTACTGCCGCTTGGGCTGACAGGACCATTGTCGTCCCCCGATCGTGCTTACCTTGGTAAGGAGGCTTATTCAGGAGCATGATCACCGGAATGCTCCGGTGGCATCGGCGCCGGTCAGAGCTTGATCAACTCCACGCAGATGATCTTGTGAATAACCCTCAAGGGCGAGCCTGCCCGGGCGGCGGTGGCCCTTTTGACCAGGCAGCTCGCCTCTCGCGGTGCCGGTTCCGGCGTTGATCAGCGCAGTGATGGCCGGATGGCGGCGGAGCTTGTCCAGGCAGCGGCGGCGAGTCGGTCCGATGCTGCCGACCGGGATGCCCAGCCGGGCGCTGATCTCGGTGTACGGCATGGGCGGGTCTTCGGTCAGCAAGGTGATCAGCTGCTGACAGCGCGGCGGCAGCTGGCCGAACGCCTCGCGCAGCGCCGCGTGCGTCTCGGCCGCCAGCAGCTCCTGCTCGGCTGTCACGCCCTGCTCATCGGGCATGTTCTCGGCGGCCAGCGGATAAGCCGATACGCGCGGTCCGCGCGCAGTACGCAGCACCTGCCCGCATTCGCGCCGGGTAGTGGTGGCCAGCCAGCCGGGCAGCGCGGCCGGATCGCGGATCTTGCCCAGCTGGTCGATCAGGCGCAGCCACACGGTCTGGCTGACGTCGTCGGCGTCCGCGCCACCTAGCCGGTGCCTGCGGCAGATGGACCAGATCAACGGGGCATACCGATCCACCAGCGTGTCCCACGCCTGCTTGTCGCCCTTCCTGGCCCGGCCCACCAGGTCGGTGACCGCCAGCTCATCGCGCCTCGGGTCAGCATCGCGGGCGAGATCGGGGGGTGTGCGGCGTACCGGCACGGCGGTGCGCCGTTCGCCGGGATCCGCTGGCCGGGCATCGTGCCTCGCCATCTGCGCACGTGCCAATGCAGCTGGGTGATCGGGTACCGGTCCGGCTGGTGGTGGATAGTAAGAGGCCGTTCGCATGGCTCTTCCTCTTGGTGGGTCGCCGCATCCCGATTAGCGGTGCCTGCTACAAGCTGTGAGCGCGTTTACCGGGCAATTCCGGATGCAGCGTGCGTAGAGTCCGCAGAGCCGAGGACCGCACCGTCTGAAACCGGACTTCGATACCTGAACGTGCGGCGGTGCGCGCTTTCTCCTCGGGTATGAGACTTGCTTTCAAGGTGTACGGTTCGAGAGTGGAACAGGGGCGCTGACAGCCCGCTGACAGCGGTGGGAGGCGATGAAGGTACGCATCCTCGGCCCGTTCCAGCTTGAGAACGACGGCCGGCAGGTGACTATTGGCGGTGTCCGCCAGCGCGCTGTGCTCGCCAGGCTGTCGCTACAGGCGAACGAGGTTGTGCCAAGTGAGCAGCTTCTGGTGGATCTGTGGGGCGAGGACTCCCCGCAAGGTGCGGCCAATGCTCTTCAGGCGGCGATCTCACGATTGCGGCGAGTGCTTCCGCCGGGTCGCCTCATCACCAAGGCGCCGGGCTACGTGCTGTGGATCTTCCCGGATGAGCTCGACGTCAGGCAGTTCGAGCGCCTCTTGGCCGAGGGCCGTGATGCTCTTGCGGCCGGGTCGGCGGCAGAGGCTGCCCGGACGCTGGGCCAGGCGCTGTCCTTGTGGCAGGGTACCCCGCTGGCCGATTTTCGCTACGAACCGTTCGCGCAGGCGGAGATCGCCCGGCTGGAGGAGCTGCACCTGACGTGTCTGGAGGAGCGGATCGAGGCGGATCTGGCTCTCGGCTCGGCGGGTGCACTCACGGCAGAGCTGCGGCGGCTGGTTAGCGAGCATCCGGTGCGCGAGCGACTTCGCGGCCTGCTCATGCTCGCCCTTTACCGCAGCGGCCGGCAGACTGAAGCCCTCGAGGTCTATCACGAGTTCCGCAGCGTGCTGCGGGACGAGCTGGGGTTGGAGACGTCGCCTCCCCTCCGGGAGCTCGAGGCCGCGATCCTGCGCCATGACCCGGCGCTTGCCCCAGCATCGACGGCGACGGCGGCGGCGCTGGCACGCTGGCCCGTGACCGTGCTCTGCGTGGTGGTGCGGGCGGCGTCCAGCTCGGGTAGCGGGCTGGATCCGGAGACGCACGAGGTCGTGCACGGGCGCTCAGTTTCCGCCCTGACGGCGGTCCTCGAGCGGTACGAAGGAAAGCTGGCCATCAGCGGCGGCGAGCGCCTGATGGGCGTCTTCGGTGTCGCTGCCGTGCACGAGGATGATGCCTTGCGGGCGACGCGGGCGAGTCTGGAGGCGCGAAGCGCGCTCGCCACTGAGGCGGGCATTCTGCTGCAGCGGCATGGCGTGAGCCTGGCATGCCGCTTCGGCCTTGCCACGGGCGAGGCGCTGGTGGGCGCGTCGGGGCCGCTTGGGTTCGCCGGGGAGGCGGGGACCCAGGCAGTACTGCTCGCGGAGGCCGCCGAGCCTGGCCAGATCCTCCTCAGCCGGCAGACGCACGAGCTTGCTGCGGCGGCCATCGAAGCCGAAAGCGCCGGTCCCGATCGATTCCTCCTGCGATCCGCGCACGCAGGCATGCGTCCGCTACCGCTCCGTCTCGATGCGCCCCTGGTGGGCCGGAACGAGGAGATGCGCCGGCTGGAAGCCGCGTACGCCCTGGCTGCTCGCGAGCGGGTGACGATGCTCGTGACCGTGACGGGCGAGGCAGGGCTGGGCAAGACACGGCTCGTTCACGAGTTTGCGGGACGTTTGGGCCGCAAAGCGAACGTGCTCACCGGCCGGTGCCTTCCGTATGGGGAGGGCATTACGTTCTGGCCGCTGCGGGAAGTGGTTCGCCAAGCGGGGCACGGCCACGACTCGCCGGACGCCATCAAGGCCCTCCTCGAGGGCGAGGCGGATGCGGCGAGCGTCGCGGAGCGGCTGACCCGCGC